>ERZ1292630.1965-Hain-H41-02um-R3-1965-length-19537-cov-5_pt1 | contig 19537 bp, 17 predicted proteins | sample MGYA00564408_ERZ1292630 | MGnify/ENA primary metagenome ERZ1292630 (study PRJEB36523, sample SAMEA6512641) | groundwater metagenome | collected 2019-01-08 | study: AquaDiva: Metagenomics assemblies of 32 groundwater samples
GATTCTACGGGTATATGTTTTGTAGGTAATAAAGGTTATGATCAATTTATTAAAGAGCAAGTGAGTCAAAAAATATTAAATCTAAAAAAAGGTAAAATAAAAAGATATCCAAGTGGAGAAATTATGTCTGATCATGAAGGTATCCACCTTTATACAATCGGACAGAGCAAAGGTCTTGGAATGACCTATCATGAAAAATTATTTGTTTTAAAAATTGATGCCGAAGACAACACAGTTTGGGTGGGAGAAGAAAAAGATCTTTACGTAGCCGAGGTTGATGTTATTGAAACCAGGTGGCTGAGTGAAGTGACCGATGGTGCTGAGTACGATGTGAAAATTCGCTATCAGCACAAAGCATCCCGTGCCATTGCGACTAAGACTTCTAGGGGTATTAAACTGAAATTTGCCGAGCCTCAAAGAGCTGTGGCTCCTGGGCAGGCGGCGGTTTTTTATCAAAATCAAAAATTGATGGGGGGCGGATGGATCACATTGAAATAAACCCCTATGAATTTGTCGTGCATACCTTCGGTTGTAAAGTGAACACTTACGATACAGGTTTGATTCAAAAAAACCTCAGTCACAGTGGTTTCAAAGTGAATTCTGATCGAAAAAATAAAACACCCATTCATGTGTTAAATACCTGTGCGGTTACTGCAGAGGCCACGCAGCAGGCGGTTAGACTTATTCGCAAAATTAAATCACGTGAACCGCTCGCGATGGTGGTGGTAACCGGGTGCGCCGCCCAGGTCGATACGGGAGCCTTCGAAAATCTTTCCGGTGCAGATCTTGTGGTGGCCAACTCACATAAGGGAATGCTTCCACAGATTATTGATCAGTATTATAAAAAAGAGTCCAAGCAAAAAGTTTTTAAATCAAATATTTTTAAAAAAGAAGAACTGGAATCGGGTGGCGGCGAAGAACTTTCGCACACGAGAAGTTTTTTAAAAATTCAAGATGGGTGCAACAGTTTTTGCACTTTCTGTATTATTCCGTATGCGCGCGGCAAAAGTCGCTCTATTTCTATAAATCAGTTGATTGCAAAAATTAATCAACTTGAAAGCAGTGGAGTTAAAGAAGTCGTTTTGACTGGGGTCCATATTGGTGATTATGAAGACTCTAGTGGCGGTCCAGCTAAGACAATTGAAGACCTTATTGAATCAGTATTGCTTAAGACCAAAATACCTCGAATCAGATTATCTTCTCTTGAACCGATTGAGTTATCAGACAGGTTGCTCGACTTATATCAAAGTGAAAGACTTTGCCCGCATTTTCATATGAGTATTCAAAGTGCCGACACTGAAGTTTTAGCACAGATGAAGCGTAAATACACAGAAACAGAAGTACGCAATTCTTTAAGTAAAATTCAAACTAATGTTAAGGATGCCTATGTTGGAATGGATGTAATAGCCGGCTTTCCTACTGAAACCGATGAGCAGTTTGAGAATACCTATAAGATATTATCTGAAACACCTTGGACTCGTTTACATGTGTTTCCATATAGCGAAAGACAGGGAACACGGGCGGCAGTCTTGCCGCAGGTCATGATGATGAAACGTAAAGAACGTGCACAGAGGCTGCGCGAATTGAGTCTGCACCGATTACAATCGGAAGCCTTGAAACAAGTGGGACACCAGAAAAAGATGCTTGTCTTGAATAAATGGCATGCTGTTAACCAGGGGCTTTCTCGCGATTACTGGAATATAAACTTGAATTTAACTGAAATAGAACAGGCTTTATATAAAAATACTGAGTTGCTCGTTAAGATTGAGTCAGTTGTTTTAAACGATCTAGATGTAGTTTTAACAGCGAAAAGAATACAGTTATGAAGTTTAATTTAAAAGAATTTCAAAAATTATTAAATTATTCTTTTAAAAATGAATCCTTATTAATTGAAGCACTGACACATAAAAGTTTTTCAATAGAGGATAACAGAAATCAAGCTCATAACGAAAGGCTAGAATTTTTAGGTGATTCGATTTTGAATTTTATTATTGCAGAAGAATTATTAAAACTTTTTCCTGAGGTTCAAGAAGGTATTCTTTCAAAAAAAAGAGCTTCGTTGGTTAATTTAAGTAAACTAGCCAGCATTGCCATTAAGTTTGAATTAGATAAGTTCATGCAGTTTGGTCCGGGAGAGGTCAAACAAGGAAATCATTTGAACTCCAGAATTCAGGGCTCTTGTGTTGAATCCATTATTGGGGCTATTTATCAGGATACTGGTCTTGAAAACTGTAGAAATTGGATTTTGAATCAATTCACCAAAGATGATTTTTTTGGCAATGTGCGTGAAGGCGAGCTAAACAGCGGCTACACTGCAGATTATAAATCTCGATTACAAGAATTGACTCAAAAACATAAACTGGGCACGCCTATTTACAATTTGGTGATGACTACAGGGCCATCACATAAGCCACAGTTCTTGGTTTCATTGATGCTGGGTGAGCTTGAAAAAGCCAGAGCCGATGGGAGTAGTAAGAAGTTAGCTGAACAACGAGCCGCAGAATTATATTTAAACGAATTAATGAAAACACACAAAGAGTAGTAAAAGAGGAACAGTATATGTCGTATAGAGCAGGATTTATTGGCCTCATTGGTCAGCCCAATGCAGGAAAAAGCACATTAATGAATTATTTGATTGATCAGAAGGTATCAATTGTTACTTCAAAACCGCAGACAACTCGCCGGCGCATTTTAGGTATTCACAATAATAAGAATTCGCAGGCGGTTTTTATCGATGCGCCAGGTTTAGTTAAAGCCGAAAAAGGACTGAATTCTTTTCTTGAAAAAGAGGCCTTGGCCGTTATTAAAGAAAGCGATGCTTTGCTGGCGGTTCTAAGTATTGATGAAAAAGACGCGGGCGCAATTGAAAAAGTGTTGAACTTAGTCAAAAACTCAAAAAAACCTTGGATGGGTATAATCACAAAAACCGATGTCTCTGATAAAACTCATAGAATACTGATAGTAAAATCAATGGTTGAAGAGTTGGGTGTAAAGTGTTTGCAGGTTTCCTGTTTAAAAGATGGAAAGGAAGGACGCGATATGCTCTTAGAGCAGATTGAGTCGTTGTTGCCGCCTTCAGAAGCTCCTTTATATGATTCTGAACTTTATACCACTGAAAATGTTCGTGATTTAGTATCTGAAATTGTCAGAGAAAAATGTTTTCAGAATCTTGAGCATGAAATTCCGTTTCAGTTGGCCGTTCAGGTTAGAAAATTTGATGAAAATGCAAAACCTTGCCCGCATATTTATGTGGATGTGATGCTATCTAAAGAGAGTCACAAGCCTATAGTTATCGGGAAAAAAGCCATGCTGATTAAAAAAATAAGTCAGGATAGTCGTTTGGAAGTTGAAAAAATAATGGATCAAAAGGTTTTTTTAGAAATTAATGTTGTAGTGAAAGAGAATTGGTTTGATCAGACACAGTTTATGAAAGAATTAGGATATATTGTAGATGGAAAGTAGTAATGCAAGCAGCAGTGATATTAATTTGATCTCACCCAAAGTGGCTATTATTGGTAGACCCAATGTGGGAAAATCCACTTTATTTAATATATTAACGGATTCCCGCAAATCAGTTGTTAAGAATCAGCCGGGAGTAACCCGCGATATTATTATTTCGGCGGCAGACGTCTGGGGTAAAAAATACGATCTGATCGACACCGGTGGCGTCACAGAAGCTCAAGATTTGTTTTCTAAACTTATCAAAGAACAGGTTTCAGATTTTTTGCACTCAGTGGATTTTATTATTGCGGTTATGGATGGACGTTCTGGTATGCTTCCGGAAGATCGGGATATAATTAAACTGGCTAAACATACTGGCCGGCCGACTCTATTAGTAATTAATAAAGTCGATCAACATCATGAAGATGATATTGCAAAAGCTGATTTTTATGAATTCGGCCTGGACATTGTTGCCACATCTTTTGAGCAGCGACGTGGTGTTGCTGAAATTATGGAATGGATTCATAAAATTATTCCAGAAGCTAAGGAGACCATTAAAGAGGGTATGCAAATTGCCATGGTTGGTAAACCAAATGTGGGAAAGAGTTCACTTTGTAATTGTCTGTTAGGTGTGCACCGAATGCTGGTCTCAGATGTGGCGGGCACCACAGTCGATTCAGTAGATTCTCCTTTTGTTTACAACGAAAAAAAATACGTTATTGTTGATACCGCAGGTTTAAGACGCCAGTCGCGTCGTGAAGACGACGTTGAAATAATTGCCGCCTTTAAATCCCAGGAATCGATCAGGCGATCCAATATTGTGTTACTTGTTATTGATGGAACTACTGGACCTTCAGAACAAGATGCTAAAATCATGCAGCAGATTTTAGAAGATCATAAGGGTGTTATTATCGTTGCTAACAAGTCAGATGTTGCCGGTGAAGAAGTACCATCCTACCGCGAAACGTTCAGAACTCAGGTTGAAAGAGAATTTCATTTTTTTACGGATGTACCCATTGTTTTTACTTCAGCCAAAACCGGTTCAGGAATCAATGAACTTTTTAAAACAATAGAAGCGGTCAGTTTTAAACTGAATCAGAAAATTTCAACTTCAGATCTTAATGATTTCTTTTTTGAAACCATTCGTAAGGCTCCAGCTCCAGTTTATGGTATCACTAATGTTAAATTTTACTATTTAACGCAAACCAATCAGGTTCCACCTGCATTTATTGCTTTTGCCAACCATCCGGATGGCGTAACAAATTCTTATAGAAGATTTCTAATAAAAAACATGAAGGAAAAATTTAATTTGCATGGAATTCCCATCAGAATATTCTGTATGAAGTCAAAAAAAGGTGGAGCAAGCTAAATGCCCGGACGCAAACAGTCGTTTAAGCACCGCTTTTCATTCTATCTTTTAGCCATCGGTAGCGCTTGTGGTCTGGGTAACTTATGGAGATTTCCCTACATTGTCGGCGAAAACGGCGGTGGAGCATTTTTACTGCTCTATGTTTTTTTAGCGCTGACAGTGGGGATGTCCTTATTAATTTCTGAATTGATGATCGGGCGGTTTACCGGAACCAGTATTTTAGCGGCCACTCGTCAGTTGACGACTCAAAGTAAAAAAAAGTATTATATTCTAGGGTGGCTGAGCTTGTTACTCTGTGCTGTAACACTCTCATACTACTCTGTGATCAGCGGCTGGGTTTTGCATTATTTAACTCAATTTCTTGTAAGTTTTTTTCAATCTGATTCCGCCTATTATCTGAAAAATATTTCGGTTAATGTATTATTACAAAATGGATGGCTGCAGTTTATGTTAGCCAGTGTACACCTGCTTGTCTCTGTTGTTATTGTTGTTAAAGGCTTTGGTGAAGGGGTTGAAAAACGAATTGCTTCTCTTCTACCTGTATTTGGACTACTTGTCGTTTTTTTATTAATGGGCTCGTTGTCGCTGGATTCAAATAAAGACGTACTTCGATTTTTATTTTATCCGGATTTCTCTAAGTTAAATTGGGGCTCATTAGGCTATGCAATGGGGCATGTTTTTTTTACTTTGTCTTTAGGCTTCGGCACCATGGTAACCTTTGGAAGCTATCTTAAAGACGATGAGCATCTGCCAAGCATCGGCTTAAGAGTAACCTTGGTAGATACCTTGATTTCGATTATTGCGGTTTTGTTAATTTTTCCAATTGCCTTTTCTAGTTCAAAGCAGATAGCCACTGACCCAAGCTTGGTTTTTGATGTGTTACCCACTTTTTTGACATCAATTAAGGGTGGGGTATTATTCGGGTTTATGTTCTTTTTATTTTTGTGGTTAGCAGCATTAAACGCCAGCATAGGTTTACTTGAAACCATCACAGCGAATCTAGCCGAAAAAAGACCTGACATCGATCGAAGACTTGCAGCCATATTATCAGTAATAGCTATTTTATTGCTGACAATATTTCCGGCCTTTTCGGGCACAATTTTTAAAAATGTTAAAATTCTTGGGCATAGTGTTATTGTCTTTTTTGATTCGGCTTTAATTAATATTATGCTCCCAATTGCGGTAATCGGAATAGTTATTATTTTCTTTAAATCCGTAAATGAAAGCGAAAGAAAAAAGTTATTTATTAATAGTCAAATACCCACAAGTGTTGCTATGTATTCTCATTGGATGTTATTTTTAAAATGGGTGGTACCGATAGTGACGATTCTTGGGCTACTGATGTTGTTTATCGGTTAAAATCTTGGGAGAAGTTAAAGTGACTCAAACAAAAATAACTTCTACTTTACTTATTCCGACGCTCAATGAAATAGAAGCTATACAAACTATTATGCTGCAAATCAAAAAAGAATGGGTAGATCAGATCTTAGTGGTTGATGGCGGATCAACAGATGGCACTATCGAATACTTTCGATCACATGGATATGAAGTCCACTCTCAATCCAAAAGAGGCTTCGGCAAAGCCATGAAACAAGGAATGCAACTAGCAAAAGGCGATATTATTATTGAGTTCACTCCTGATGGGAACTCTTTGCCCGAAGTCATTCCTCTGCTTATTGAAAAAATTCATGAAGGCTACGATTTAGTTGTTGCGTCTAGATACAAAGGATCCGCCAAAAGCCTTGATGACGATTGGTTGACCGCTTTTGGCAATTGGATGTTTACGACGATTGTGAATGTTCTATTTAAGGCCGATTTAACTGATGTTCTAGTAGGCTTCAGAGCTTATAAAAAAGAAGTGGCACTCCAGTTGAAACTGGATGCGCCAGGTTTAAGCTGGCCCTGTCAGACTTCTTTAAGATTTACATGGCAAGGATATAAGGTGACTGAAATTTCAGCGGATGAACCTGCCCGTATCGGGGGCGAGCGAAAAATGAGACCCTTTAAAACTGGAATGGAAATTGTATATATAATTCTTCGTGAGTTTTTTCTTTTACTTCGAGCAAAATTGCAAAAGAAAAAATAGGTTAGTTATGGAGTGGTTTAAACACCTTGTACTATAGATTTACTTTATATGTCATAGTTTTTTAATTTAATCTTTCTTTGATACAAAAAGTATCTTAAAACGATACACAGATCTGGCATAAAAAATATATTAGTTATAATTCGCATTAACCACTTAAGTTTTGGCTGAAGTATCCGAAACAATAACTATGGTTTTGTTATTTTCTTAAAGTTAGTCAGTTTTTTTGAACATAGTTTGTAGAGGGGGATTTGTGCAGTCAAAGACAAGACTTGTATTACTTCTGAGTATTTTTACATCATTAGTCTTTTCACAAGTAGCTTTAGCTGGCGGTGAAAATAAAAAGGAAGACAAGCAAAATCATCGCATTAACGTGCACGCCTTAAATTCACCTGTAAAGCAAAATACAACCGCTGAGTTTTCGTTAGAGCTACCGATGGGCTTTTTGCCAGGTAAAGCCGAATATGAAATTAAAAACTTAGATCAAAGTAAAAAACTTAAATCAAAAGAACAAAAGGTAACACTGGTAAGCCGGGGCGCGCAAAGCTGGCTGGCACAAATATCTGTAGGCAATCTTGAACCCGGAAACTTTAAAATTAAATTCGAGGTTAAAGCCGCAAAATCCTGGGTGCAGATTATAAAAGATTTTATTAAAAATCTAATGCGCGGAAAAGATAACAAACACGGTGAGCACCCAAACAGGGGTGAATATAAAGGTGCCGCTGAGTTCGCCATTATCGCAGGTCCTGTATTACCACCAGATCCAGGTGAGGCAGGAATGGCTACCCTTGAAGGGATAGATTCAGATAATGATGGCGTTAGAGACGACGTGCAAAGATGGATTGTATTAAATCATGGGGTTTCTGAAAAAACTGTGGCGGCGTTGATGCAGGTTGCGCGAAGTAGCCAACAACGACTTATAAATGCACCCATTGATAAAGTTAAATCTATTGAAGCCAGCTATCAACTATTTAGAGCAGCAGACTGTATGCACTATTTAAAAGGTCTAGATCCTGCCTATGAATTAATTGAACAAATGAAAAGTCAGGAAATAAATACCGATTTACGAATTCGCGCAGACATTAAGGCTAATGCTAATTTTAGTGGACAAAGTGTAATGGCGCTCGACAAACAAAAAACAGATTGTGACTTTGATCCCGATACCTTACCGAACTAGTTTTTAAATTATTGATTTTTATAAGGGAGATTTATGAGAATGTTTATACTTTTAGCTCTAGCCTTATTTTTAACCATGCAAGCAAATGCTCAAGAAAGCCTTACTTGCTCGCAAAATGGCACGCTGGTTACTTTTACGAATGGTATTGATACTTCAGATGTTGCGGCTAAAAAGTATCTAGAAAAAATCAAAGCGCTACTCCCTAATTCCTCCATCGACAAGCAAGGCAAAGTTGACTATCAACTCACCTACAATTACAGCGAAAAATTTGCAACAGATCTTTACGAAGCCTTCCTGCAAAAAATTGCCGTCTTCTATAAAATCACTGCCATAGCAGCCGCATTTAGGTATACGGGCATAATTTTATCTACTGCAACTATCCCCTCTGAGTTAGGAAATCAGCTTTCACAAATAACCAGCGACGTAACTGGAAGTTTTGATATCAAAAATGATCCCGAATACCTAAAAACTATAAACGAGCATTTAAGAATTTGGGATAATGCTTTTAGTATAAAAAAACAAAAAATCGTCGCGGTTAGCCACTCGCAGGGCGGGCTATTTATAAATGATGCCTACAATATATTAATGCTGGGTCGGCCCGTAAAAGACCGCAATCTTTTTGCCATGCTTCAAGTAGCAACGCCTGCTAGCCAAATTAATGCAGTAAATGGAAAAGGAACAATAATGGGAAAACATTTAACGAATGACCATGATATTATTCTGGTAATTCCCAGCTCCCTACGCCCCAATGTGGTCTTAAGTATAATTGCTCAAATATCCGATTTTTTTGCTGCCATACTTGCCCACAGTTTTGATAAAATTTATACTAAACATTTCACCCCTGAATTACAGCAGAAACTAAAAGACGTAGCGCTGCTGCTGGGGTCCAACTGCGTGTGCCAGAACCCAAATGGCTCTGAGATACCTACGCGTAGATTTAACAACACGAATGGTAGCTTGGGCGGATTTGTGCCAGGTTTCTTCGAAGGGACTCCGGGTTCTGAGTTTGATCTCGCTAATGTTTTAGCTGATGCCGATTCAGGGGCCTACATTGGCGAAGATGTTATCGTGTGTGATGGGCGATACTTTGGTTCAGATTTACGAGGAAATATCAAAATTAATGCTCCCTCAGATATAAGCGGGGCCATTATGCGAACTTATGGCACGGGATCTATAGAACTTACTGATGCTTTAATACTTCCTGGTTCCAGCATTCAAGCGACTGATGGTAAGCGTGTAGAAATGAATCGCGTTTTTATGAACGATGGTTCGACGGTTTTTGGTGGTAATGTACTAATGTTTAACGTTTGGTTGCGACATGTGAATATTACAGCGGATGCAACTTATATTGCATCCGCGCCAGTTACGGCAGGATCTTGGGGTATTGTGATTGTAGACTGTGATGTAACAAGTGGAATTTATGCGCACAATAGAATAGATATGCATTTAGGTATAGGTGACGAATACTTATGTACTTATTTAGATGCTTCGCTATTTGGTACAGACGCTTATATTTCCTTCCCTGCGGGAAGGCCACCTAGACCACCACTGCCATAGCATTTTGTTTTTAGAGGAATTTTAAAACAAATAGCATTGTAAAAGCACATAAAACCACTAAGATATTTCAGTGAACTATTTATTTTATAATACATCTATTTTGCTGTTTGGATATTCCACAATTGCAACGTTGATCTATTATTTTATTGAAAAGCCTAGCCAGGTTTTTAATTCTTATGAGCTGCTTTGGCCCCTTACGCTATTTACATATTTAGTCGGTATAGTTTTGTTTGAAAAAAATGAGATCCGCAAAAGTTTTTCTATTGGGTTTTTAAAGCTAAATCTTGATACATTTTTTGTCTTCATTCTTTTGCTGGGTATAAGATTTATCAACATACACAATATTAGTGTTTGGCTCGATGAATACAACCAAGCATCAATGACGTTTTTTAACTATCCAATCACGGCGGGGCTGAAGCAGCACCAGCCACCCTTGGATATGATTTTTACCAAAATCGGCCTACTGTTTTCAGATTCAAATGTATGGGGACTGCGGTTCCATTCTGCATTTTTCAGTGCTATGGCCGGTACTTTATTTTATGCGCTTATAAAAAAAATTTCAGATTCTTATATTATGGCCCTAGTCTGTGTATTTTATTTTTCTTTTCATGTATTTGTTATAAGATTTGGTTACGAGGCGAGGCCTGTAAGCCTAGGTTTATTTATAGAGATTTTATTTATTCACCACATCTATTCAATTCTTACCGAAGGAAACAATGCTTTCTACAAAAATAAGCCCTGTAGTTTATCGGCGCTGACCTTTGTGTACCTCTGTTCTTTGGGTATGCAGCCAGTTTTCATTGTTTGCGCTACATTATTGTTTTTTGCAATTTACAGCTATTTTCATCGAGATCAGCTTAAGAATTTTTTTGCACTTCTTATTGGATTTCTCTGCTTTTTACCCATTCAGGCCAAAATCATGCTTTTGGCGCCGCCACTTTTTTCTAAAACTTCAGTGTTTGATTTTCAGGATATTTTTAAGCAACTAACTTTCGAAAACTTTTTTATCTTAGAACCTTTTTTTAAACCATTCGGATATTGTGCATTTTTATTTTTAGTTTTTATTTTTGGCTACAATATTTTGAAGCGACAGAGCTTCAGTCGTCCGTTATTATATTTTTTATTCTGTGTTACTTTTTTTTGTGGCGTTTTAATTCCGGTATTCAAATCACACATTAACTGGGATCTTAACGATTATTATCTTTTGTCTAGCTTGCCACTTGTGTTGTCACTTTTTGTACTTTCCTTGTCTGATATAGCTCGTATTGCCTCAGTTAAGAAAAAGTTTTTTAATTTGCTAACTCTGTTTTTTGCAGCAGTTTGTTTTGCATTTTATTCTTTCGGTCCTTTTTTTAACTTTGAAAAAACATACCCTCGTGACGATATGCGAGCTTCCTATGCAGAGATCAAACGAGTTTCCGGAAGTGAGAATAAAAGCTTAGTTCTAGCACTTTGTCTTAAAAATTTACCCTGGTGTCCTGATAAAGCCATCGGAGAGGCTTTATATTTTAAAAGTGCTAACGCTAGTAAAGAAAGTTATTGGCAGCGCTCATTAGATAATTATTACATTGCTCTTAAGACAGACAAGCCTATAGAAAATGTATTTTTTATTTATTACGAGTCTTTTTCTCGGCGTGCACTCAATATCGGTAATAAACTTGCAAGCCCCCCGGGGATCGAGCTTTATAAAATTCCTATAGCTAACAATGTTACACTAGCCTCAGCGGTTATTGATTTTTTGGTTCCGGTTGTACAGCAAGGACTTGATGAAAATGCGTTTTACACTCGGTCACTAGAATATCTAATTATGTCTTATGATCATTTAAATGACAAAAAAAATAAGCTTCATTATCTTGGTTTATATAAAAAATTTAGGGATCATGAAAATTATAGTACTTATCTTGATAATGTTTATGTTTCCCTAGTTATAGAGGACTCGCAGGGGCGCTGAGTTAAAAATTAATCCCAATAATAGTGGTGATTTCATAAATATCGCCATTAAGTCTTGGTCTGACCGGACTTAATACAGGGTCTGGAACGCCGGTTTTAATTTCTTCAATTCTGTCGTTGTTTTCATCGGGAAATTGCACAAAATGATAGGCCGCTTGCAAACCAAAATAAGATTGATGGCGCATTAAGGGTATTTCTATGCCACCGGCCAAAGTAAATCCTACCGGTTTATCGGGTTGTAAATTCAGAGCTTTGGCTAAGTTATAGGTGCGGGTATAAAGCCCAACGCCAAAAAGCATGTAGGGATTAAGCTCGGCTAGGCCACGAGTTACGTTTTCAGTGTTAAAGTAATACTTTATGTTTAGGTTGAGATTTTGAATATTCACAGTACCGGTATAGACTTCGGAAACACTCGTAAAGTTGGCATCGTTAAAGCTTTTAAATTCAACTGGACTGTCTGAAATCGAATAACTAAGCGAGGTGGCTAGCTGTAAATCAAAGAAATAGCTGAATTGAAAACCCCAAGCCGGAGAGGCGGTGTAGCCTTGCGAGAGCCCATCTGTGTATCCCCGATAACCTAATAGTAAACCAAGTGTCAGAAAACGCCCGTTTTTAAAGAAATTTATGTCGGCTTCTTCTTCCGCGTTTTGTTCAGTTTCATTATAGTCAGAAAAGGGATCAAAGCCCTCATCAACTTCTGTATTTTGGGCATAAGAGTGCTGCTCAAGTAAGCTTAGTAAGAATACAAAAATAAGTATTTTTTTAAATAGTTTTAGGGGCACTTAGTTAAGTGTAAAGTAAGTTAAAAAGACTTGCAGCGAAAGTTGTTGGCGAGCCCATCTTTAGTCTTGAAGCGTTATAAAAAAACGTATTTTCATTCTTTTAAGCGACTGGTAATTTACCAAGTATACAATAACTTTGGAGGAAGCCTTGATCGACTACAAAAAAAGTGGTGTCGACATTCAAGCTGGTGATGATTTGGTTTCATGGCTGCAAAATCCTCAGGACAAGAGCACAACACCTGTAAACCCTATTTTTTTAAAATCAGATGTTCCCGACTATCGTAAAAGAGTTATTTCCGGAATAGGTGGTTTTGCATCATTATTTGATGCCAGATTTCAGGATATGAAACATCCAGTGCTGGTTTCATGTACAGACGGTGTGGGAACTAAAGTTAAGCTTGCCAGTTATTTCAATGATTTTTCCGGAGTCGGACAAGACTTGGTGGCCATGTGTGCAAATGATTTGATCTGCACAGGTGGCACACCGCTATTTTTTTTAGATTACTATGCCGTCGGAAAATTGGATTTAAAAAATGCCCAGGAGTTTTTAACTAGTGTTAAAAAGGCCTGCGAAAAAGCCCATATGGTTCTGATCGGCGGAGAAACTGCAGAAATGCCGGGAGTCTATCAAAACAAAGATTTCGACTGCGCCGGATTTTCGGTGGGGGTTGTAGATAAAGAAAAAATATGGGGGCCGAACTTGGTAGAGGCGGGTGACGTCGTCATCGGGCTTCAAAGTTCAGGTTTTCATAGTAATGGCTACTCACTGATCCGAAAAATTTTTGAATCAGAATATGAAAAATATCGACAGTGGTTGCTGGAGCCAACAAGGCTTTATGTTGAAGCTGCGATTATACTGAAAAAAGAATATGAAGTGCATGCCATGGCCCATATAACGGGCGGCGGGATTGATAATTTACCGCGGGTTTTGCCAGAGAATTTAAAGGCCCGTATTACAAAATGGGATTTACCGGAGTGTTATCAAGAAGTTCAAGCTCGCGCAAAAATCACTGACCAGGAAATGCGTGAAACATTTAATTGTGGAATTGGTCTCATGGTTATCATTAAAGCTTCACAGGCCGAGTCTGCTAAAAAACGCTTAGAGGCAAACGGCTATAAATCGCAAATATTAGGTACTATTGTAAACAAAGCAAAGGACGAAGCGCATGTGGAATGGGCTTAGAAGCTTAGGACCGGTTGCCGTTTTTATTTCGGGCGGCGGGTCGACATTGCAAGCGCTATTAGAAATGCATCACCAGATTGATATTTCTCTGGTTGTTACAAATAAAAAAACTGCTATCGGGAATTTGAAGGCCAAAAGATTTGGGAAAAATATTTTATATTTTAGCTCACCAATAGATTTTATGAGTCTTCATAAGGCCCTTTTAGACAACAAAATCAAACATATTATACTAGCGGGCTTTATGAAAATTTTGCCACCGGATTTTGTTAAACTGTGGAAGGACCGGATCATTAATATACATCCCAGTTTATTGCCACATTATCCCGGTTTGAATTCAGCTCAAAAAAGCTGGGATGATAATGCGGCGATGGGGGTAACATTACACACTGTGGTTGAACAGATGGATGCAGGTGAAATTAAATTTCAGCAGAAGTCTTTAGATAATCCGAAAAATTTAATATTTGATGAAGCTAATTTATTTTTAAGAAGAACTGAGCAATATATACTTCGTGAATTTACAATAAGGTGTCTTTGATGAAACTGGCCTATTTAGCATATGATAAAACAGCATTGAAAGCGCTTTCAATGCTAGAACAATATTTTTCAACTATTGATATCTATTTAATTGAGCCTGAACTAGAATCCAGCGAACTTGATCTATTGAATCTTTCTGTTATGGCTCTGAATGTTTTAATTCCACATGATGCTGCACGGCAGACCATGCAACATAAATTGGTGCTTAAAAAAATTAAAGATGAGTTTGCCTTTTTAAAGAAAAATATTTTTTTTACAGACAACTCATCAAACGCAGTGTTTAGCGAAGAGTCAAATATTGAATTTGATGAAGAATCCATAGGCATTAAAAAAGCAAAAAAACAACAATTTAAGTTGGCGGATATTTCTAAAATTCATTTTGATAGTGATATAAATAAATATGTCATTCAGATGTTAGGTCATAAGCAAGGTCAGGATAATGCAGAATACGATCATCTTATAATAGAAGGTCATCAATTGACGAGCAGTTCAGTCGCGACAAAAAGCAAGGGTCTTATCTCTAAACCTCAGATTCAATCTCACGTGGTATTAAATCTACAATTTGAAATTCAGTATAAGTTGCACAAACAACACTTGCATCATGAGTTTATATTTATTGAAAACACAGAGTTGAAGACAATTTTTGATAACTGGTATCTTTGTAGTTTACAGCATAATAAAATGTGCATTAGTTTGCTTATTCCTAATGAGCAATACCAGTCTGAAGAATTTTTAAAATTCATCACTTATCGCGTGCGCGAAGTACTGTGTCGGTCTTTTAATTGCTTTGATATTAAGGAGTTGGTGGCGCGCAATATCTCGGCAGCAGATGGATTTGTAATGACTAAGCTTAAGCTCAATCACACTCATTTTTCTACTGTTTTCCCATCGTTCGCTTATTGGTCGCAAAATAGAATTAACGATTATATAAAAAACATATTTGAGAAAAAAAATAAAAAGAACAAATATATTTTAGCTGAAAAGGAAATTTCATGATTTCTCGATACTCTACGGATTCTATGAATGAGCAGTTCTCGGCAGAGAGTCGATTTGAGTATTTAAAAAAAATCGAAATTGAATGTGCTGTGGTGCAGGCATCCATGGGTTTAATTCCTGCAAAAGCCGCGCAAGATATTAAAAAAAAATCTAAGTTTCAAATTGATCGAATAGCGGAAATCGAAAAAATAACTAAACATGATATTATCGCATTTGTTTCAAATTTGGCGGAAAATGTGGGTGAGAATGGTCGCTATATTCATTTTGGTTTAACCAGTTCTGATGTATTAGACACGGCTTTGAGTTTACAACTCAGCGACGCGCTTGATATTATTATTGCTGAGGTACTGACCTTAAAAAAAGAATTAGTTAAAATATCCATACAGCATAAAAAAACGATATGCGCAGGACGAACTCACGGCGTTTTTGCCGAGATAACCACATTTGGTTTTAAAATAGCGGGTTTTATCCAAGAATTAGATCGTAATTTAAACAGAATTAAAATTGCTAAACAAAATATCAGAATCTGTAAATTAAGCGGAGCAGTTGGAACATCATCGGCATTACCACTTGAGTTTGAAAAACAAGTGGCGAGCAGGTTAAATTTAACAGTTGAAGCATTTGCCACTCAGGTTATACCAAGAGACCGACATGAGGAGGTATTGAGCGCACTGACTCTATTAACATCCGGTTTTGAAAGGTTGGCCATTGAGTTTCGTCACCTTCAGCGCAGTGAGGTTTCTGAAGTGATCGAAGGTTTTTCTAAAGGACAAAAGGGCTCTTCAGCCATGCCTCATAAAAAAAATCCGATTAGTGCAGAAAATATAACTGGATTAGCCAGACTTATGCGAAGCTACACCCAAGCCAGTTATGAAAACATTGCTCTTTGGCATGAAAGAGATATCAGTCATTCCTCTGTTGAAAGAGTTGTTTTTCCGGATGCATTTCAACTAGCACACTACATGACAAGACGCCTGAAAGATTTAGTTAAGGGCCTTTATATTGATAAAGAAAAAATGTTCGCTAATACTCAGAAGTTAGGTGGCGTGTTGTATTCTTCGCATTTGTTACTTCATTTGGTTGAAAAACACCAGATGAGTCGTGAAGAGGCTTACAGTTTGGTGCAAAAACTGGCTCACAGTTTAAAAGATGATGAGCATCTAAAAGATAAAATTTTAAAAGACAAAAAAGCGTCTCAATTTTTTACTAAAAATATTCTAGCTGAAATTTTTTCTGGTCGTAAGCATTTAGCATCTATTGATAAACGTATGAAAGAATATTTCAATGAAAGAACGTAAGGTTTAATATGAAAACACTCGAAATATTATACGAAGGTAAAGCGAAAATAATTTATAAAACGGATCAGGCAGATATTTTATTAATGGAATTTAAAGATAGTTTGACAGCCTTTAATGCTCTTAAAAAAGGTGAGTTTGCAGGAAAGGGCATTCTTAACTGCATGATTTCGACCGTAATTTTTGAATTACTAACTAAACAGAACATCAAACATCACTGGATTGAAACTCTTGATGGAAAATTTATGCTAGTTCACAAAACAAAAATAATTCCTTTGGAAGTTGTTGTTCGAAATTATATGGCGGGTTCATTAGCTAAGAAATTAGCTGTTGAAGAAGGAACAGCTTTAAAATGCCCTATTGTTGAATTTTATTACAAAAATGATGCTCTTAACGATCCCTTTGTTAATGATGAACAAATCCTTGCACTCGACTGGGCGCAGCCAGAGGATCTTAAAATATTAAAATCTCAGGCTCTTGAAATTAATAGTATTCTACTAAATACTTTTAAAAACGTTGGTATTAAATTAATTGATTTCAAGATTGAGTTCGGCTTTGATTCTACTGGAAAAATTATTTTATCTGATGAAATCAGCCCCGACTGCATGCGACTCTGGGACAGCAAAACCGATGAGAAACTTGATAAAGATAGATTTAGAAGAGATCTCGGATCGATTGATAAAGCTTATTTAGAAGTTTTTGAAAGATTATCTAAAAACAAAGGATGATTATACTATGAAATTAGCTGTAAAAATAATGCCTCGGGATGTGATCTTGGATACTCAGGGTCGCGCGGTAGAAGTTTCGATGAAATCAAATGGCTTTGTGGATTTGACGGAATGCCGAATCGGTAAGTACGTTGAGCTCACGCTTAGAACTGCTGATGCCGATCAGGCTAAAATTATCGTTGAAAAAATGTTAAAAGAAGGTGGTTTATATAATCCGCTGATCGAAAAATATGAGATTCAAGCATGTCTTTAAAGATTGGCATTACAAGATTTCTGGGCACAAATTGCGATGATGATGTTAAAAAATGGGTTCAGTCTATTTCACACCATCCTGAATATCTTTGGTTTGAAGATCAATTTAATATTGATGATTATGATATGGTGATTATACCAGGCGGGTTCAGCCACGGAGATTATCTACGCTGCGGAGCGCTTGCAGCTCACACACCAGTTATGAAATCCGTTAAAGAGTTTGCAAATAAAGGTAAGCCCATCCTAGGTATATGCAATGGTTTTCAGATTTTATGCGAAGCCGGAATTCTTCCGGGTGTACTACTAAAAAATGACAGTCTAAAATTCAAAGACGAATGGACTTCGCTGAAAGTTAATCAAAATAAAACGATCTTTCTTAACAAAGCTCAAAAAAACCAGATCATCAGGCTTCCGATAGCCCATGGCGAGGGTAAATATTATGCCGAAAGCTCCACCCTAAAGAAGCTAGCTGATAACGAACAAATCTGGCTGACCTACGAAAACAATCCCAATGGAGCTGCACTTAATATTGCCGGTATTACGAATGAAAATAAAAATGTTTGTGGACTTATGCCTCACCCGGAGAGAGCTTTATTTGATTGGATGGGCGGAACAGACGGGATGTTTTTTTTATGATGACTGAAAATTTACAAACTAAGCTTAAGCTCTATCGTTTGACTGAAGATGAGTATTTGCAGATGAAGACTGGATTGGGACGAGAGCCCCTGCCTATTGAGTGGCCATTGTTTTCTGCCTTATGGAGTGAACACTGCAGTTATAAATCGTCTAAAATCCATTTAAGAAAATTTTCTTTTCGAAATCAAAATACTCCGTCAATGGACGGAGAAAATGCCGGTGTTGTTGATTTAGGACGCGGTGAAAAAATTGCTTTTAAGATGGAAAGCCATAATCATCCAAGTTTTATTGAACCGGTTCAGGGTTCAGCTACCGGAGTTGGCGGTATTTTACGTGATATTTTTACTATGGGCGCTCGGCCCATCATGTCAGCTAATTTTCTTTGCTTTGGTGAAATCAGCGCTCCGCGAATGACTTATCTGATGAATGGTGTTGCAAAAGGAATCTCTTCCTATGGAAATTGTGTCGGAGTACCGACGGTAACCGGCCAGACGAATATTCATTCAAGATATAATAAAAATATTTTGGTGAATGCACTCAACGTTGGTTATTTTTCACCTGATCAAAAAATGGCTTTATCCGGAGCCAGCGGCGAAAAAAATTTAGTGGTCTATGTGGGAGCTAAAACTGGACGTGATGGTGTGCACGGAGCCTCTATGGCCTCGGCCTCATTTGATGAAGATACCGAATCTAAAAAACCTAATGTACAAATCGGTGATCCGTTTTTTGAAAAGTTATTAATTGAAGCCTGTTTGGAAGTTTTAAAAAAAGATTTAGTGGTTGCCATGCAAGACATGGGTGCTGCCGGTCTAACCAGTTCAAGTTTTGAAATGGCCTCTAAAGGACAAGTAGGTCTTATTATAGATTTAAAAAAAGTGCCACTTCGGGATGAAACCATGACGGCTGAAGATATTTTATTATCTGAAAGCCAAGAAAGAATGTTGCTCATCTGTAAACCAGAAAATTACGAAAAATTGCACAGTGAATTTAAAAAGTGGAGTCTTGATGCTGTTATTTTAGGTGAAGTTCAGAAATCACGTAAAATTAAACTCATGTGGGGTGTTGAAATTTTAACGGATATTGATCCGGATTTGATTGTTGAAAAAGCGCCGCAATATAAGCGCTCTTATGCTCAATGGGCCAGTCCTAACCGCGTCCAGTTGCTTGAAAATAAAAATGTGCAGGCAAAAAAATTGATTAACTTAAAATTGCAACAATTTAAACTCAACGAACATCACTGGATACATAATCAATTCGATCAAAGAGTGGGGGCTCGCACGGCAATGGCTTGTGAAAGTTCAGTCGCATTTGCAAGGCTTGATCATTCAGGGCGAGCTCTGGGTTTAGCTGTCGGTTGCAGACCTGAAGTGATGTTGATGGATGCAGAAATTGGCGCACTCGATGCGGTTTATTATCCGGCATTTCAACTGGCTATCAAGGGCGCTGAAACTTTAGCTGTCACGGATTGTTTAAATTTCGGTAATCCACAGAAGCCAGAGATTATGTCTGAATTTGTTGCCAGTGTTGAGGCTATTGCTAAGGCCAGTCAGCAGT
>ERZ1292630.1968-Hain-H41-02um-R3-1968-length-19527-cov-12_pt1 | contig 19527 bp, 17 predicted proteins | sample MGYA00564408_ERZ1292630 | MGnify/ENA primary metagenome ERZ1292630 (study PRJEB36523, sample SAMEA6512641) | groundwater metagenome | collected 2019-01-08 | study: AquaDiva: Metagenomics assemblies of 32 groundwater samples
AGGGGGGAGTGGATGGACAAGGTTCGCGTACGTGATCTGGCCAGGGAACTCGGCATGGAAACCAGCAAGGAGGTTCTTGCCTTCCTCGAGCGGATCGGCGTCAAGGGAAAGTCGGCGTCCAGCAATCTCGAGGGGGAGATGATCGACCGGGTAAAGGCCCATTTCAGGAAACCCGCTCCGCCGCCGCCGCCGCCCCGCACCACCACGTTGACCCGCTCCGACGGGGTGCTGGAGCGCCGTTCGCAGAAGGTGGTCCTGCGCCGCGGGACCCCGACCCCGCCCCCCGCCCCCGAGCTCCCCCCCGAGGTGCCGCCCGCGCCCCCCCGGATCGTCGAGGAGACGGCGCCGCCCGTCGTCGAGGCCATCGTCGCCCCCGAAGTCCCGGCGGTAGCGCCGCCGGAAAAGTCCGCCGAGCCGATGGTCGAGCCGCCGGTCCCGGAGCCGACGGTTCGGGTGATCGAAAAGCCCGCCGCGCCCCCCAGGCCGGAGGATGCGCGGAAAGAGAAGGAAAAGAAGTGGAAGAAGACGAGGCCCCACGAGAAGAAGGTGCAAAAGGCGGTCCTCAAGCAGACGATCATCCAGGAAGTCCTCGCCGAGCCGGAGGCCGACGCGAAGAAGGCGGAAGGCGCCGCGACCGCGCCCGAGGTCGTGGTGCGGCAGTTCCAGCCCGGCCGCGCCGCGAAGAGGAGGGGGGGGCGGCCCGTCCGCGAGAAGAAGGCCCCCTCGACGGTCCCTCCCAAGGCGAGCAAGCGGCTGCTGAAGATCGAGGAGGTCGTGACCGTGGGGGACCTGGCCCATCGCATGGGCGTCAAGGCCTCCGACGTCATCAAGAAGCTGATCGAGATGGGGATGCCCACCACCGTCAACCAGCTCCTCGACGCCGACAGCGCCGCGCTCCTCGCGCAGGAATACAGTTTCGTCGTGGAAAACGTCGCCCCCGAGGTGGAGAGCCTGATCGACCAGGAGGAGGACCGCGCGGAAGACCTTCGGCCGCGGCCCCCGGTGGTCACCATCATGGGGCACGTCGATCACGGCAAGACCACGCTTCTCGACGCCATCCGGGAGAGCAACATCACCGGGTCGGAGGCGGGCGGGATCACCCAGCACATCGGGGCCTATGAAGTGGAGCACAACGGCCGGCGGGTGGTCTTCCTCGACACGCCGGGCCACGAGGCGTTCACCTCGATGCGCGCCCGGGGGGCCTCCGTGACCGACATCGTCATCCTCGTGGTCGGGGCGGACGACGGCGTGATGCCGCAGACGGTGGAGTCGATCGACCACGCCAAGGCGGCGGGGGTGCCGATCGTGGTGGCGGTGAACAAGATCGACAAGCCGGGCGCCCAGCCCGACCGGATCCGTCAGCAGCTCTCCGACCATGGCCTGAACCCCGAGGAGTGGGGGGGACAGACGCTCTACGCGAACGTCTCCGCGAAGAAGAAGGTCGGCATCAACGAGCTCCTCGAGATCGTCCTCCTGCAGGCGGACGTCCTCGACCTCAAGGGGAACCCGACGAAGCTCGCCCGCGGCACGGTCATCGAGTCGCGGCTGGAGAAGGGGCGCGGTCCCGTCGCCACCGTCCTGGTGGCGGACGGAACGTTGAAAGTGGGCGACGCCATCGTCACGGGGATCCACTACGGGCGAGTCCGCTCGCTGCTGAACCACAAGGGGAAACGGCTCGACGAGGCCCCTCCCGGGACCCCCGTCGAGATCCAGGGGCTGTCCGGCCTGCCGGATGCCGGCCAGAAGTTCGCCGTCCTGAAGGATGAGCGCACGGCGCGTCAGATCGCCCTCCACCGGGGCGAGAAGGAGCGGGAGCGCGTCGTGGTGCGCCCGCGGATGAGCCTCGAGGATCTGCACAAGCAGATCGACGAGGGGCTGGTGAAGGAACTGAACATCGTGGTCAAGTCCGACGTCCAGGGGTCGATGGAGGCGCTCCGGTTCTCCCTCGACAAGCTGGCCGACGTGAAGGTCAAGGTCGTCGTCATCCACTCCGGCGTCGGTGGGATCTCCGAGTCCGACGTGATGCTCGCCTCCGCTTCCTCCGCCGTGATCATCGGGTTCAACGTCCGGCCCGAACCGAAGGCGGCCGTGCTCGCGGAACGCGAGGGGGTCGACATCCGGCTCTACTCGGTCATCTACGACGTGGTGGACGACGTGAAAAAGGCGATGGAGGGGCTCCTCGATCCCACCCTCAAGGAGGTCGTCCTGGGCCGGGCCGAGGTGCGCAACATGTTCCACATCTCCAGGATCGGCACGATCGCCGGCTGCAGCGTCCTGTCGGGAAAGATCGCCCGCGGCGCGAACATCCGCCTCCTTCGGGACAGCGTGGTCGTGTACGAGGGGAAGCTCTCTTCCCTGAAGCGGTTCAAGGACGACGTCAAGGAGGTCGCGGAGGGGTACGAGTGCGGCCTCGGGATCGACGGGTACAACGACCTCCATGTGGGCGACCAGATCGAGGCGTTCATGATCGAGAAGATCGCCGGCACGCTGGCGTGACCCGAACGTTTCCGGGTGGGGGAATCCGTTGCTGGTGGCGGTCCTGATCGCAGAGCTTCTCTTCCCGGACGCGGCGTCCCTCAAGGACAAACGGCGGCGCCTCGCGGGCCTCGTCGCGCGGATCCGCGCCAACTACCCCGTATCGGTCGCCGAGGTGGGGGGACAGGATCTCTGGCAGCGGGGGACCGTCGGCGCGGCGCTGGTCACCACCGACGGGCGGCTCGCCCGGTCGATGCTCGACCGGATCGTCGGCGGGATCGGCCGCGACGGCGAGGTGGAGCTTCTCTCCTCCCGCGTCGAGTTCTTCCACCCCGAGGGGAGCGAAACGGAATGAAGGGTCGCGGCGACCGCCCCGCGCGTGTCGGTGAGAGGATCCGGGAAGAGCTCTCCTTCCTCCTGCTTCGGAAGGTGAACGACCCCGGGCTGGCGCCGGTCACCGTCACCGAGGTTTCCGTGACGAAGGACCTTCGGATCGCCCACGTCAATTACTCCGCGCTCGTCGCTCCTTCGGGCCGCCCGGCCGTGGCCAAGGCGCTCCGTCGGTCCTCCGGGTTCCTGCGGCGGGAGCTCGGCCATCTCCTCGGCCTGCGGTACGCCCCCGAACTGCAGTTCCACTACGACGACTCGTTCGACCGCGGCGCCCGGATCGACGCGATCCTCCGCGGCATCCCGGAGGGGAAGGAGGGTCCGGATGAGGGGTGACCTCTCCGAGATCTGCCGGGTCCTGCGGGAAAAGGACCGCTTCCTCATCGCATGCCACGAAAATCCGGAAGGGGACGCGATCGGCTCCGAGCTGGCGCTCGCCCTCGCCCTGCGGAAGATGGGAAAGACCGCGACGGTGCTGAACGCCGACCCGGTTCCCGCCAACCTTCTCTTCCTTCCGGGGGCCGGCACGGTCGTCTTCGCGGAGGACGGTTCGAAGTACGACGTGGGGGTCGTGGTCGATTGCGGCTCTCCGGAGCGGACGGGGCGCGTCGGCCAGGAGCTGCGGAAGTGCCCCCTGCTCGTCAACATCGACCACCACCGGACGAACGGCGATCTCGGTGATCTCGCATTGGTCGATCCCGACGCCGCCGCGACGGGGCTCCTCATCCACCGGGTCCTCTCGGCGATGGGGTACGAGATCGACCTCGACGTGGCGACCAACATCTACGTCGCCGTCCTCACCGACACCGGGTCGTTCCATTACGGGAGCTCTTCGCCGGAAGCGTTCGAGGTGGCCGGGGAGATGGTCCGCCGGGGCGTCGATCCGTGGGCCGTGGCGGAGCAGGTGTACGAGACGCAGAGCGCCCGCAGGCTCCGGCTGCTCGGCCGGGTGCTCGCTTCCCTCGAGGTTTCCGCCGACGGAAGGGTGGCCTGCATCACCACGATGCGGGAAGACCTGCGGGAGTTCGCCTCCGGCAAGGACGCCCTCGAGGGATTCATCAACTATCCCCGCTCCATCGTCGGCGTCGAAGTCGCCGTCTCCTTCCGCGAGGAGGAGGGGGGCGTCTTCCGCGTGAGCTTCCGCTCCAAGGGGCGCGTCGACGTCTCCGCCGTCGCCGCCCGGTTCGGCGGGGGAGGGCACCGCAACGCCGCCGGATGCACCGTCCCGGGGACCCTCGCCGACGTGAAGAAGAGGGTGCTCGAGGCGCTTGCGGCCGTGTTGTCGTGACGGCGGGGGTGCTGGTCGTCGACAAGCCCCGGGGGATCACCTCCTTCGACGCGGTCCAGGCCGTGGGTCGGATCCTCAGGGAGCGGAAGTGCGGCCACGCCGGCACCCTCGACCCGATGGCCACCGGCGTCCTGCCGGTGTGCGTCGGGGCCGCTACGAAGATCGCGGGCTACCTCACCGAAGAAGAGAAGGAGTACGAGGCGGAATTCGCGGTCGGCGTCGCCACCGACACCGGCGACGCCACGGGGAAACCCGTGGAGGAGCGTCCCGGGGCCACGGCCACGGAAGGCGCCGTGGCGGAGGCGCTGGCGGCCCTGGTGGGGACCTTCGAACAGGTCCCCCCGGCGTACTCCGCGGTCAAGGTGGGCGGCGTGCGCTCCTACACGCTCGCGCGGAAGGGGATGGAGGTTCCTCTCGCGGCCCGCCGGGTCACGGTCCGCGAGGCGCGGCTCCTCTCCATCGGGCCGGATCGGTTTCGGGCGTTCCTCGCCGTGTCGAAGGGGTTCTACGTCCGGTCGCTGCCGCGCGACCTGGGCGCGCGCCTCGGGGTTCCGTTGACGGTCTCGGAACTGCGGCGCACCCGGGTTGGGGCGTTCCACGCTTCGCTGGCGGTGACGCTGGACGCGCTGCGCGAACGGGCGCGGGGCTTCAACGTGGCCTCCCTGCTCATCCCGATCGTCGACGCGCTCGGACGGTTTCCGCACTGGGAGGTGCCGGCGGAGGCGATCTCCCAGGTGCGCAACGGGCGGCTTTCGGGTCCGTGGCTGATCGAGCGCGCCACGGCTTCGCCGGGGGATCTCGCGCTCCTGGTGACTTCGCGGCGGGAGCCGCTGGCGATCGTCGGTCGGGATCCGACGGGGCTTTGGAAAATCGTTCGGGGCATCTGATTTACATACGGGTTCGGATATGGTATAAATTAATTCCTCAATAAAAACGGAGCATTCTCGACGGAACGAAAGGAGAAAGGCAAAAGGTCATGAGCCTGGTCACCGAGAAAAAGAGCGACATCATCGGAAAGTTCCGTGTGCACGACACGGACACCGGTTCCCCCGAGGTCCAGGTCGCGCTCCTCACGGAGCGGATCAACATGATCACGGACCACCTCAAGGCGCATTCCAAGGACTTCAGCACGCGGCGGGGCCTGCTCAAGCTGGTCGGGCAGCGGCGGCGCCTGCTGGACTACCTGAAGTCGGTGGAATCGATGCGGTACAAGGCCCTTCTGGAGACGCTCGGCCTTCGCAAGTAGTCCCGGCATCGCTCCGGAAATTTCCGCCAACACAATCCGCGGTCCCCACGGGGGGCTGCTACGAGAAGGGAATCCATCACTGTGGGAAACGTGTACGAAATTGATGTATCCGGACGGAACCTGTCCATCGAATCGGGCCGTTGGGCCCGTCAGGCCGGCGGCGCGGCGGTCGTCCGCTACGGGGAATCGGTGGTGCTGGTGACCGCCTGCCTCTCCGAGAACCCCCGCCCGGGCATCGACTTCCTCCCGCTGGTCGTCGACTACGTGGAGAAGACCTCCGCGGTCGGAAAGATCCCCGGCGGCTTCTTCAAGCGCGAAGGGAGGCTCTCCGAGTTCGAGATCCTCACCTCCCGCATGATCGACCGGCCCATCCGTCCCCTCTTCCCGAAAGGGTTCTACAACGAGATCCAGATCGTCGCCACCGTTCTCTCCGCGGACAAGGAAAACGACACCGGGATCCTGGCCATGATCGGCGCCTCGGCCGCGCTCTCGATCTCCGAGATCCCCTTCACCGGGCCGATCGCCGGGGCGCGGGTCGGCCGCATCGACGGGAAGCTGGTGGTCAACCCCGTCCTTCCCGACTTCGAGCGGAGCGACCTGAACATCTTCGTCGCCGGAAGCCGCGACGCGATCCTGATGGTCGAGGGAGGGGCGAACGAGGTGTCCGAGGAGGAGGTGCTCGACGCGATCCTCTTCGCGCACCGGTCGCTGGTGCCGATCCTCGATCTCCAGGAACGGATGGCGCGGGAGATCGGCAAGGAGAAGCGCGTCTTCGAGAAGAAGGCCCTCCCGGAGGAAGACCTGCGGAAGATCGCTTCGATCGCCGAGGGTCCCCTCGCGGAGGCGTACGTCCTCCGGGAGAAGCAGGACCGGCGCAAGCGGATCGAGGAGATCGGCGAGTCGGTTCGAACCGCCTTCACCGACGAGGAGCGCGCGGAGAAGGGGGCGCTGATTGCCGACGCCTTGAAAAGCCTGGAAAAGAAGTTCGTCCGCGGGACGATCCTCCGGAAGAGGAAGCGGATCGACGGCCGGGGGCTGACGGACGTCCGTCCCATCTCCTGCGAGGTGGGGGTGCTCCCCCGCACGCACGGCTCCGCCGTCTTCACCCGGGGGGAGACGCAGGCTCTGGTGATGGCCACCCTCGGGACGTCGCAGGACGAGCAGCGGATCGACTCGATCATGGGGGACACCACCAAGTCGTTCATGCTTCATTACAATTTCCCGCCCTTCAGCGTCGGCGAGGTCAAGATGCTGCGCGGTCCCGGCCGCCGCGAGGTCGGGCACGGGGCGCTCGCCGAGCGCGCCGTGTCGAAGGTGCTTCCGAAGAACGTCGACTTCCCCTACACGGTGCGCGTCGTTTCCGAGGTCCTCGAGTCCAACGGGTCCTCCTCCATGGCAACGGTGTGCGGGGCGTCCCTCGCGATGATGGACGCCGGGGTCCCGACCTCCGGCGCCGTTTCCGGCATCGCGATGGGTCTCATCAAGGAGGGGAATGACGTCGCGGTCCTCTCCGACATCCTTGGGGACGAGGACCACCTGGGCGACATGGACTTCAAGGTGGCGGGGACGAGGAACGGGGTGACCGCCATCCAGATGGACATAAAGATCGGCGGCGTCAGCCGCGAAATCATGCTCTCCGCCCTGCGGCAGGCCCGCGAAGGCCGGCTCCACATCCTGGAGAAGATGAACGCCGTCATCGACACGCACCGTCCCGACCTCTCTCCGTACGCCCCGCGGATCTACGTGATGATGGTGAAGACCGACAAGATCCGGGAGATCATCGGCCCGGGAGGAAAGATCATCCGGGGGATCCAGGAGCAGACGGGCGTGAAGATCGACATCGACGACGACGGCACCGTGAAGATCGCCGCGGTGAACGCCGACTCGGCGCGGGCGGCCATCGCCATCATCGAGGGGATCACGCAGAGCGCCGAAGTGGGGAAGGTCTACGAGGGAAGGGTGCGCAAGATCATGGATTTCGGCGCCTTCGTGGAAATCTTCCCGGGCACCGACGGCCTGCTCCACGTTTCCCAGATCTCGAAGCACCGGGTCAACGTCGCCGACTGCTTCAAGGAGGGGGACGACGTGACCGTCCGCGTCCTCGAGGTGGACCGGGACGGGAAGATCCGTCTCTCTCACAAGGAGTTCGAGGAGGAGGGGAGATTCCCCGAGTCCACGGGCCCGCCACCGGGACAGGACCGGGACAGGGAGAAGGGCGACCCCGGCCGGGATCGCGGGCGGGACGGCGGCCGCGGCGGGGGAAGGGGACGCCGTTAGTGCAGCGTCTCGCAAATACCCTGGCATTCGAGCGCCGCTGCATCCGCTCCAGCTTCGTTGCGCAAGTTCGCCGTACTCTCCCGGTACGCCTTCACTTGCGCGCCTTGCTGGCGCGGCGCATCGACGCTCTCGATGCGTCAGGTTATTTGCGAGACGCTACACTCGTGCGGCGTTCCGGAACGCCGAGGTAGCGGCCGACGTCGATGACGGTCGCCCGCACCCTCCTCGACAACGGCGTCGCCATCGTCACCGAACAGGTCCCCTGGCTGCGGTCCGCCACCGTGGGGATCTGGGTGCCGGTGGGCTCGCGCGCGGAAACGCCGGCCGACAGCGGCGTCGCGCATTTCATCGAGCACATGCTTTTCAAGGGGACGCCTCGCCGGAGGGCCGTGGACATCTCGCGGGCCATCGAATCGGTGGGCGGGACGATGAACGCCTGCACCTCCCGGGAATACACGTATTTCTTCGCCAAGTCGATGGAGAAGGATTTTCCCCTTCTCGTGGACCTGCTCACCGACATCTACCGGAACTCCCTCTTCGACGAGGCGGAACTGGACCGCGAGAGGGGCGTCATCCTCCAGGAGATCCTCATGGTGGACGATACGCCCGAGGAGTATCTCCACGATTTTTTCAACGCGGCGTACTGGGGGGGGCACCCGCTGGGATTTCCCGTCCAGGGGTCCGCGGAGAGCGTTGGGCGGTTCGACCGGGCGCGGCTCAAGGGGTATTTCGACGACCGGTTCCGGCGGACGGGGATCGTGGTGACGGCGGTGGGAAACCTCCGGCACGCGGCGGTGGCGGAGGCGTTCGAACGCGCGCTCTCCTCGCTTCCGCTCGGGGAGCCGCTGGTTCCCGTTCCCCCCACGGCGCCGGTGCGGGGGACGTTCCTGAAGCCGAGGCCCCTCGAGCAGGTGCACCTGTGCCTCGGCGCCCCCGGCGTGTCGCGTCGGAGCGACCGGGTCTACGCGATGGACGTGCTGAACGCGATCCTGGGGGGCAGTTCCAGCAGCCGCCTCTTCCAGCAGGTCCGCGAGGAGCGCGGGCTGGCGTACTCCGTCGGGTCTTCCCTGTCCGCCTACGAGGACACGGGGGTCCTCGACATCTACGCCGGCACGGGGCGGGAGCATGCCGCGGAGGTGCTCTCCGTCGCGGCCGACGTGGTGGATGCCCTCCAGCGGGGCGGGGTCACGGACGAGGAGGTCTCGTTCGGCAAGGAGCTCATCAAGGGGAACACCCTTCTTTCGCTGGAAAGCACGGGGTACCGGATGTCGTGCCTCGCGATGAACGAGATGTTCCTCTCCCGGCTGGAACCTCCGGAGGCGATCCTCGACCGCGTGGACGCGGTGACCCCGGAGGAAGTGCGCGCGCTCGCGGCGGAGGTGCTCCAAAGGGACCGGTTCACGCTGGCGGCCGTCGGTGACCTGCCCGACACGGGGCTTTCTTTTTAACGCGATGGGCGCGGAGTGCGCGATACGGGTGCGGCTGCTGCGCGCCGGAGACGATTTGCTCCCCACATACCAGACGGCCGGGTCGGCCGGGATGGACTTGAAAGCCGACGTCGACGGCGAGATCGTCATCCCGCCGATGGGGAGGGCGAAGATCCCGACGGGGATCGCCCTGTCGATGCCGCCGGGGGTCGAGGGGCAGGTGCGGCCGCGCAGCGGCCTGGCGATCCGCCACGGCGTGACGTGCCTCAACGCGCCGGGGACGATCGACTCCGACTACCGCGGCGAGGTGTGCGTGATCCTCGCGAACTTGGGGGAGGAACCGTTCCCCGTCCGGCGCGGGGACCGGGTCGCGCAGATCGTCTTTTCCCGGACGCTGCGGGCGCGACTCGAGGTCGTGTCGGAACTCGAGGGGACCCCGCGGGGGGAAGGCGGCTTCGGGCACACGGGGAGATAAGCGCTCCGGTTCGCCGGGGCGCCAAGGAGGTGGCGAGGTGATCGAACGGTACACGCGGCCGGAGATGGCGGCGATCTGGCACGACGAGAACCGGTTCCGGATCTGGCTCGACATCGAGATCCTCGCCATGGAGGCGATGGTCCGCCAGGGGTGGATCCCCGCGGACGCCCTCGCGCGGGTCCGGAAAAAGGCGTCCTTCGACGTCGCGCGGATCAACGAGATCGAGAAAAAGGTCAAGCACGACGTCATCGCCTTCCTGACCTCCGTGGCCGAGCATATCGGCGACGACTCCCGCTTCCTCCACGTGGGGATGACGAGCTCCGACGTTCTGGACACCGCCTTCGCCGTCCAGATGCGGCAGGCCCTTACGCTCCTGATCCGAGAGGCGGAAGCGGTCTTCGATGTCCTGAAGGCCCGCGCCCTCGAGCACCGGAGCACCGTGATGATCGGCCGGACGCACGGCATCCACGCCGAGCCGGTGACGTTCGGGTGGAAGATGGCGCTGTGGGCCGACGAGGTGCGCCGCGACATCGCCCGCCTCGTCCGCGCGCGCGACGTGATCTCGGTCGGGAAGATCTCCGGGGCGGTGGGAACCTTCGCCAACATCGATCCCTCCGTGGAGGAGTACGTCTGCCGGAAGCTCCGGCTCTCGCCCGCCCCCGCCTCCACCCAGGTGATCCAGCGGGACCGGCACGCCGAGGTGTTCGCCGCGCTCGCCATCGTCGCCTCGTCCCTCGACAAGTTCTCCACCGAGATCCGCCACCTGCAGCGGACCGAGATCCTCGAGGTGGAAGAGTTCTTCTCCGCGGGGCAGAAGGGGTCCTCCGCCATGCCGCACAAGCGGAACCCCATCCTCTCCGAAAACCTCTCCGGACTCTCGCGGCTGCTGCGCGGCTACTCCGTCACGGCGATGGAGAACATGGCGCTCTGGCACGAGCGGGACATCAGCCACTCCTCCGCGGAGCGGGTGATCGCCCCCGACGCCACCACCCTCCTGCACTTCGCCCTCGGACGGTTCCGTGGGATGATGGAGAAGCTCCTCGTCTATCCCGACCGGATGCGGAAAAACCTCGAGAGCACCCACGGGCTGCTGTACTCGCAGCGGGTTCTCCTCGCCCTGGCCGCGAAGGGGTTCTCGAGGGAAATGGCGTACGAGGTGGTCCAGCGCTCCGCGATGAAGTCGTGGAAGACCGGGCGGCCGCTCGCGGCGCTTCTTTGGAAGGACAAGGACGTGCGCGCCGCGCTGTCGAAAAAGGAGTTCGACGCGCTGTTCGAGATCGACTACTACCTCAAGAACATCGACGGGATCATCGACCGGGTGTTCGCTCGAAAGGGAGGGAAGGCGTGAAGGCGAAAATCTACGTCACGCTGAAGCGGGGGGTCCTCGACCCCCAGGGGAAAGCGATCCGCGCGTCGCTCTCCCACCTCGGCATCGACGGGGTGGAAGACGTCCGTGTCGGAAAGTTCATGGAGATCACGCTGAAGGAGATCGGGGTCGAGGAAGCGCGTCGCCGCCTCGACGAGGCGTGCCGCCGCCTGCTGGCGAACACGGTGATCGAAGAGTACCGGATCGAGATCGGGGGGTAGGGGAACCGCGATGAAGACCGCCGTCCTCGTGTTCCCCGGCTCCAACTGCGACCACGACGCCTACCACGCCCTGAAGCACGTGGTCGGGGTGGACGCGGAGTTCGTCTGGCACAAGCGATCCTCCCTCGACGGCTTCGAGGCCGTCGTCATCCCCGGGGGCTTCACCTACGGCGACTACCTGCGCTCGGGGGCGATGGCGAAGCTCTCTCCCGTCATGGGCGCGGTGCGCCGGTTCGCCGAAGGCGGGGGGCCGGTCATCGGGATCTGCAACGGCTTCCAGATCCTGCTCGAAGCGGGTCTTCTCCCGGGGGCGATGATCGTGAACGACTCCCTCCGGTTCGTCTGCGACTACGTCCACCTGCGCGCCGGCACGGATCGCACGCCGTTCACGTGGGGGATCCCCGAGGGGACGATCATCAAGATCCCCGTGGCTCATTACCAGGGGAACTACTACGCGGACGAGCGGACCTTGTCCTCCCTCGAGGAGCGGGGCCAGGTGGTCTTCCGCTACTGCGACCCGGAGGGGAACGTGACGAGGGAGTCCAACCCGAACGGCTCCGCGCGGAACATCGCCGGGATCTGCAGCGAGGGAGGAAACGTCCTCGGCATGATGCCCCACCCGGAACGGTGCGCGGAAGAGGTGCTGGGCAGCGCCGACGGACGCCGCCTGTTCGACGCGATGGTCGCCTGGCTGGGGGAGAGGTCGCCATGAAGGAGAAACCGGTCACCCCGGAACTGGCGCGGGAGCACGGCCTCTCCGCCGCGGAATACGCGACGGTCCTCGGGATCCTCGGGCGCACCCCGAGCCTCACCGAGCTCGGGATCTTCTCCGTCATGTGGAGCGAACACTGCTCCTACAAGAGTTCGCGGATCCACCTGAAGAAATTCCCGACGAAGGGCCCCCGCGTCCTCCAGGGTCCCGGGGAAAACGCCGGGATCGTCGACATCGGCGACGGGCTCGCGGTGGTCTTCAAGATGGAGAGCCACAATCACCCGTCCTTCATCGAGCCGTACCAGGGGGCCGCGACGGGCGTGGGGGGCATCCTGCGGGACGTCTTCACCATGGGGGCCCGTCCCATCGCGTCGCTGAACTCCCTCCGCTTCGGCCGTCCCGACCACCCGCGGACGCGGTACCTGGTTTCCGGCGTGGTGTCGGGGATCGCGGGGTACGGCAACTGCATCGGCGTCCCCACCGTCGGCGGGGAGGTCTCCTTCGACGAGTGCTACGACGGGAACATCCTCGTGAACGCCTTCACCCTCGGCGTGGTGCGCCACGAGCGGATCTGGCTCGGCACCGCCGCGGGCGTTGGGAACCCGGTCATCTACGTCGGGTCGAAGACCGGGCGCGACGGCATCCACGGGGCGACGATGGCTTCCGGCGAGTTCGACGAGAAGTCCGAGGAGAAGCGGCCCACCGTCCAGGTGGGGGATCCGTTCACGGAGAAGCTCCTCCTGGAGGCGTGCCTCGAGCTGATGCGCACCGACGCGATCGTCGGGATCCAGGACATGGGCGCGGCGGGCCTCACCTCCTCCTCCTTCGAGATGGCTTCCCGGGGAGGAACCGGGTTCCTGATGGACCTCGACCGGGTGCCGCAGCGCGAGGAGGGGATGACCCCCTACGAGCTGATGCTCTCGGAGTCCCAGGAGCGGATGCTCATCGTGGCGAAGCGGGGACGGGAGGGCGAGGTCCGGGAGATCTTCGAGAAGTGGGACCTCGACGTCTCGGTGATCGGCGAGGTCACGGGGGACGGGATCGGCCGGGTGCGCTGGCGCGGGAAGACGGTTGCGGAGATCCCGATCGCCGCGCTGACCGACCGGGCGCCCGTCTACGACCGGCCGGCGGAGCGGCCGGAGGGGCAGGACGCGCTCCAGAGACTCGATCCCGCGGGGCTCCCGGCGCCTTCCGACCTCGGGGAGACGTGGGTGCGCCTGATGGGGGGCCCCGAGCTGGCCGACAGGAAGTGGGTCTACCGCCAGTACGACCATATGATCCGGACGAACACCCTGATCCTCCCGGGGTCGGACGCGGCCGTGCTGCGGGTCAAGGGGACGCGGAAGGGGATCGCCCTGTCGGTCGACTGCAACAGCCGGTACTGCCACCTGGATCCGTTCGTCGGCGGGATGATCGCCGTGTGCGAGGCGGCCCGGAACGTCGCCTGCTCCGGCGCGGAGCCGATCGGGCTCTCGGACTGCCTGAACTTCGGCAACCCCGAAAAGCCGGAGGTCATGTGGCAGTTCCGCTCCGCGATCGAGGGGATGGCGAAGGCGTGCGAGGTCCTCGGCGTCCCCGTGGTCTCCGGAAACGTCTCCTTCTACAACGAGACGATGGGAAAGGGGATCCACCCCACCCCCGCGGTGGCGATGGTCGGGCTGCTCGAGGACGCGTCGAAGCGGCGGGTCCAATGGTTTTCCACCGATGGCGACCTCATCCTCCTGGCGGGGGCGGATCGGCTCGGCGTTCACATGGGCGGTTCCCTCTACCTCAAGGAGGTCCACGGGAAGGTGGCCGGGACCCCGCCGCCGGTCGACCTCGCCCACGAGAAGCGGCTCCAGGAGTTCCTGCGGGAGGCCGCCTCGGCCGACCTCGTCGCCTCGGCGCACGACCTCGCGGAGGGGGGCTTCGCCTGCGCCCTCGCGGAGTCGTGCATTTCGGGCCCCGGGAGCGCGATGGGCGCGCGGGTTCTCAACCCGTTCCCGGCGGCGACCCGGCCGGATTTCGCCATGTTCTCGGAGTGCCAGGGGGCCGTCCTGCTCTCGTGCGCGCCGGCGAAACGGGACGCCCTCCTCGATCTCGCCCGCCGCTTCCGTATTACAATGAAGGAACTGGGCGTCGTAGGCGGGGAGCACGTCGACATCGAAGGCTTGGCGAGGGTAGGGGCCGCGGAGCTCCGGACGGCGTGGAGCGAGGGGTTCGCGGCGGCCCTGGGCCTGGAAGGGTAGAGGATCGCGAATGTCCGACGGCTGGCACGACGAGTGCGGCGTCTTCGGGATCCACGGGCATCCCGAGGCGTCCAACATGGCGTACCTCGGCCTCTACGCGCTGCAGCACCGGGGCCAGGAGAGCGCGGGGATCGCCAGCACCGACGGCGAAAGGATCATCTTCCACAAGGAGATGGGGCTGGTCGCCGACATCTTCTCCGAGGAGATCCTTTCCCGGCTCCCGGGGCACATGGCGATCGGACACGTCCGGTACTCCACGACGGGCAGCTCGGAGCTCAAAAACGCCCAGCCGCTGGTGGTCGACTTCGAGTCCGGCTCCATCGCCGTCGCCCACAACGGCAATCTCGTGAACGCCCAGGAACTAAAGCGGGAGCTCGAGGTCTCCGGCTCCATCTTCCAGTCTTCCATGGACACCGAGGTTTTCGTCCACCTCATCGCCCGCTCCAGGAAGGAGCGGATCGAGGATCGCATCGTCGACGCGCTGAAACAGGTCCGCGGCGCGTATTCCCTCCTCTTCATGACGCGGGACAAGCTGATCGGGGTGCGCGACCCCCACGGGATCCGGCCGCTCGCCCTCGGGAAGATGAAGGGGGAGGGGGGGACGGTCATCACCTCCGAGTCGTGCGCGCTCGACCTGATCGAGGCGGAGTACCTCCGGGAGGTGGAGCCGGGCGAGATGGTCGTCGTCGACGCCCGGGGGACGCACTCCCACCGCCCGTTCCTCCCGGCGGTCGAGCGGTTCTGCATCTTCGAACACGTCTACTTCGCCCGTCCGGACTCGATCATGGGTGGCACCTGCATCTACGAGGTCCGCAAGGCGCTCGGGCGGCAGCTGGCGAAGGAGTGCCCGGCGAACGCCGATGTCGTCATCCCCGTGCCCGACTCGGGCGTCCCCGCGGCGCTGGGGTTCTCCGAGGCGTCCGGGCTCCCCTTCGAGATGGGCCTCATCCGGAACCACTACGTGGGGCGCACCTTCATCGAGCCGCAGCAGTCGATCCGTCACTTCGGCGTGAAGATCAAGCTGAACCCGGTGCGAGGAGTCGTCTCGGGGAAGCGGGTCGTGGTGGTCGACGACTCCATCGTCCGGGGGACGACCGGGCGCAAGATCATCAAGTTGATCCGGGCGGCCGGGGCGAAAGAGGTCCACTTCCGCATCAGCTCCCCCCCGACGTGCTACCCGTGCTTCTACGGGATCGACACCCCGCTGCGCCGGGACCTGATCGCCTCGACCCACACAAGGGAGGAGACGAACACCTACCTCACCTCCGACAGCCTTGGATACCTCAGCATGGAGGGCCTCCACGCCTGCGTGCCGAACGGGAAAACGACCTACTGCGACGCCTGCTTCTCGGGGAACTACTCGGTTCCGCTCGATACGGAAGAGCCCGGGGAGCAGCTTCCGCTGTTCCGAGGCTCGGTCCGGGTCTGACGGACCGCCCGTAGACGCGATACCACCCTTTCGGGGGAAACGATGCCCAGCGCGACCCATCGATCTGCCGTGTTCCCGCCGGAGATGACCGCCGACCGGCGGCGCTTCCTGGTCCTCCTGAGGGAGAAAAGCTACGAGCGCCGAAAGGTCGTCCTCTCCTCGGGACGGGAATCCGACTTCTACATCGACTGCAAGCAGAGCACGCTCGACGCGGAGGGGGCGGTCCTCACCGGGCGGCTCTTCTGCGCGATGCTCGAGCGGGGGGAGCGCCCGGAGGCGGTGGGGGGGATCACCCTCGGGGCGGATCCGATCGTGACCGCCGTCTCCCTCACCAGCGCCCTGCGGGGATGGCCGGTTCCGGCGTTCATCATCCGCAAGGAGCCCAAGAAGCACGGGACGGAGCAGTGGATCGAGGGGACGAAGAATCTCCGTCCCGGGATGCGCGTGGCGATCCTGGAGGACGTGGTGACCACAGGCGCGTCGACGATGCGGGCGATCGAGCGCGCGGTCGGGGCGGGACTGGTCGTGGCGCGGGTCCTTTGCCTCGTCGACCGGAACGAGGGCGGTTCGGAGGCGGTGGCGGCGTCCGGGTACCGCGTCGAGCCGATGTTCCTTCGGGAGGACGTGGAAGATGACTGACACCGCGCGGCGCGCGTCATGGGCGACGGCCGTCCTGGCCCTCGCGGCGGTCGCGGCCGGCTGCGGTCCGCGGTCGGTCGCCCTTTACGAGAAGGTGATGGGGTCCCCCTCCTATGGGCGGGTCACGGAGTCCGCGACCCGCACCCGCGAGGTCCACGACGGGCTGGACACCCGGTTCATCCTGTCCGCCACCTGGCTCTCGGGGCCGTGGGTCTCTGCCTTCGCGGAAGAGTATTCCAACATCTACTACCTCGACGCGGCGCGGCGGGAGCAGGTGATCTCCCGCTGGCGCGGGGAATCGGAGATGTACGTCCGCTTCTTCGTCGCCCTCTACGTCCCGGAGGAGAAGGGGAACGACCTGGAGAAACCCGGGACGGTCTGGAGCCTGCGGCTGGTGCGGGCGGACGAGAAGGACTTCGAGCCCGTCTACATCCGCAAGTCGTCCCTGCGTCCGGAGGAGATCTCCCGCTTCTTCCCGTACTCGGGGACGTGGTACCGGGCGTACGAGGTGGCGTTTCCGCGGGAGGCGGGGGAGCCCGCGGTGTTGCCGCGGGCCGGGTCGCCGCGCCTGAAGCTGGTCCTGTCGGGCGTGGAGGGGCGCGCCGTCCTCGCCTGGGAGTAGGCCTGAAGATCTTCTAAAACCGGGTGCGCCGGACCAGCGTGTCCTTGCGACCGTGCTCGTCGTCCAGGTACGGGTAGTCGATCGTCGTGTGGAGCCCCCGGCTCTCCTTCCGCTGCATGGCGCACCGGACGATCAGCTCTGCCACCGTGCAGATGTTTCGCAGCTCGAGCAGGTCGCCCGTCACCTTGAAGTTCCAGTAATACTCCGAGATCTCCCGCTTCAGCAGCTCGATCCGGTCGAGTGCGCGCGACAGCCGCTTGTTCGACCGCACGATCCCCACGTAGTTCCACATCGTCCGGCGGATCTCCTCCCAGTTGTGGGAGACGACGACCCCCTCGTCCGGTTCCTGCGCCTTGCCCGGGTCCCACTTCGGGATGTCGATCCGGGGCCTCGGTTTTCCGATGTACGCGCTCGAGGCGCGCTGGACCGCGCTGTGCGAGAAGACCAGCGCCTCGATCAGGGAGTTCGAGGCGAGGCGGTTCGCGCCGTGGAGCCCCGTGCCTGCGCACTCCCCCAGGGCGAAGAGCCGCTGGATGTCCGTCTCCCCGTGAAGGTTCGTCCGCACGCCGCCGCACTGGTAGTGCGCCGCCGGGACCACCGGGATCGGCTCCTTCGTCATGTCGATGCCGAACGAGAGGCACGCCCCGTGGATGTTCGGGAAGTGCTTCCTGATGAATGCCGGACCCTTGGACCGGATATCGAGATAGACGCAATCCTCCCCGGTGCGCTTCATCTCCGCGTCGATCGCCCGCGCGACGATGTCCCTCGGGGCGAGCTCCTTCATCGGGTGGGCGCCCTCCATGAACCGCTTCCCGGCGCGGTTCAGGAGGACCCCCCCCTCGCCGCGGACCGCCTCGGAGATGAGGAACGACTTGGCGAGCGGGTGGTAGAGGCAGGTAGGGTGGAACTGGACGAATTCCATGTTGGCGATCGTCGCCCCCGCGCGGTACGCCAGCGCGACTCCGTCCCCCGTGGCGACGTCGGGGTTGCTCGTGTACAGGTACACCTTTCCCGAACCGCCGGTGGCGAGGACCGTCACGTCCGCCACGAAGGTGTGGATCGCGCCGGTGATCCTGTCCAGCACGTAGGCGCCGAGCACCTCGTCGACTCCCGGTTGGTCGAAGGAGGAGAGCTTCCCCCGCGTGATGAGGTTGATCGCCGTGTGATCCTCGAAGATCCGGATCCGCGGGTTCTCCCGGGCGCGGACGAGAAGCGCCCGTTCCACCTCGCGCCCGGTCAGGTCCTTCGCGTGGAAGATCCTGCGGCGAGAGTGCCCCCCCTCGCGGTGGAGGTCGAACTCCCTCTTGCCGGTCTGCCGGGTGAACTCCACCCCCCACTCGATCAGTTCGCGGATCCGCGCCGGGGCGTCCCGCACCACGAGGTCGACCGTGTCGGCGTGGCAAAGCCCCGCCCCCGCACGGTGGGTGTCTTCGATATGGGACTCGAAGGTGTCCTCGTCGCTCCAGACGGTGGCGATCCCGCCCTGCGCGTAGTTGGTGCTCGACTCGGACGCCTCCTTCTTGGTGATGATGGTGACCCGGCCCTTCTTCGCCGCCCGGAGCGCGAAACTCAATCCGGCGATCCCGCTGCCGATGACCAGGAACTTCGACACCTTTCCCATGACTTTCCCCCATATGCGGGCCCACGTTGTTTGACTTCGGCGGGGTCCTGTCCTTAGAATGATAAATTATGGTTCAATTATCGCGGGTTTTCATCCTTTCTTTCCTCCTCTGGCCGGTCGTTTCCGGCGCGGACATCTACCGGTACGTGGACGGGGAAGGCGTCATTCACTACTCGAACACCCAGCCGGACGAGAAGTTCACCCTCTATCTTCGGGAGGGGCCGAAAGCCGCGCCCCGGGCGCCGGCGTCCGCGCTCCCCGGGGCAAGCTGGATGACCGGGTACGTCGACCGGTTCTCCCGGGCGAACGATCTCCCCCCCGCGCTCGTCCACGCCATCATCAAGGCGGAATCGAACGGACAGCGCAATGCCGTCTCCCGCAAGGGTGCCAAGGGTGTGATGCAGTTGATGCCGTTCACGTCGAAACGCCTGCGGGTCGCCGATCCGTTCGACCCCATCGAGAACATCGAGGGCGGGATCAAGTACATCAAGGAACTCCTCGTCACCTTCGAAGGGAACCTCACCAACACGGTCGCGGCGTACAACGCCGGGCCGGCAGCGGTCAGAAAGTACGGCGGCGTCCCTCCCTACCAGGAGACCCGCCTCTACGTTCGCCGTGTGATGGACCTGTACCGGCAATACTCCGCGGTCGAATGACCAGCGACTCCCGCCTGAACGCACCCAACGTCCTGACGCTGCTGCGGATCCTCGCGGTCCCGGTGGTGGTCTTCATCCTTCTCCCGCCCGCGGGCAGGGAGATCTCCTTCGGGCGTTCGGTGGCGGCGTTCTCCCTGTTCGTCGTCGCCACGATCACCGACCTCTTCGACGGCTACATCGCGCGGCGCTACCACATGGTCACCACCCTCGGGAAACTGCTCGACCCGCTGGCCGACAAGTTGCTCGTGTGCGCCGCGATGACGATGCTCATCCCGCCGGGCCGGGTCCCGGCGTGGATGGCGGTCATCGTGGTCGCCCGGGAGATCGGCGTCACGGCGCTGCGAGGGATGGCCTCCATGGAAGGGGTGGTCATCGCCGCCTCGAAATTGGGGAAGGCGAAGACCCTGCTCCTGAATATCGGGGTCGCGGCCCTCATCCTCCATTACCCGATCCTCGGG
>ERZ1292630.1969-Hain-H41-02um-R3-1969-length-19525-cov-7_pt1 | contig 19525 bp, 8 predicted proteins | sample MGYA00564408_ERZ1292630 | MGnify/ENA primary metagenome ERZ1292630 (study PRJEB36523, sample SAMEA6512641) | groundwater metagenome | collected 2019-01-08 | study: AquaDiva: Metagenomics assemblies of 32 groundwater samples
GAAGGGCACGAGGGATGGCGAGCGAGAATTCCCAGACGTCCGCGAGGACACGGTCCAGCGCGGCTTGTTCGCCTCCGGCGAACGGTTGGTCGTCAACACGGGCGATCTCGATGACCGTTGGGTACTGCGGCGCCTTCGGGGCCTCGGCGCGCGTGACGTGGAGGGGTGCTCTTGCCACGCGCCGGAGGCCTTCTTCTTGGCAATCCACGCCGCTTGAGCTTCCGCCTGGAACTTGGCGTGTGTGGCTCTCGGCGGCAACGACCACATTACGGCGGTCCTGAAACCTGCAGAAAAGCTCCTCGGATGGTGCCTCCTCCTCCTCCTCTGAGTGGGTCGACGTGGCTCATTGATCCTCCCCCACAGACGACACGCCGCGATTTGACCGGAAATGTGTGTTGTGGTGGGGTGTTGTCGTAGCGTGGAGAGGGATGACTTTTGAGGGTACGCAAATGATTTGCCGTGAAAAACGCGACAATGGAAAAGGGCTTCGAAACGATTTCCACGCGTCGACAGTGCACGGGTAACTCTCGGGAGACTTGGCTTTTCTGCCTTTTTTCTTCCTTCCTTCCCCTCAGTCAACTTCTTCGACGCGAACACCGACATCACGGTCGCTCGGTTGCGCGATCGCTGTGACTGCACAGACGCGGTCGGTCCAACCGCAAGCGTCGCACAAAGCCTCGAGGCGCCGTACCAGGGCCTCCAAGTCATGCAGCGCAAATTGTTCACTACTTTCCCCCTTTCGTTCACGGCCCAGCGCCTCCTTCGCTTCCAAGAGGACCTGTCTCAATTCCTCTTCGACCGCTGATGGTGGTTGAGCCGCGGTGGCCATCCCGGTTTCTTCGTTCACTTCCCACGTCGACTTCCTCGCTTCCTCCGTTTCAGTGGACGTTGCGCACCCCGTCATCGTGGTGTCCATGACGCCGGTGACACGATGGCGGGTGGCCAACGACGATGACGTCATGTCCAGGCAAGCTTCGGCCTCCACATCGTCCGGGCTGCGTCCTTGTCGAGGCAAACACCGCTTCGCGCCTCCATGCGCAACATCGATCAGGAGTGATAATTGTCGCGTGGCCGCCGCGCGCCGTCGCAATATCTCATCCTCCGCCGCAAACACTTCTGCTTGGCGAACCACGTCATCAATTTGGCTGGCAGAGACGCGCCCCTTGTCGCTGGTGATGGTCAAATGCCGCGACAGTGCGAGTCTGTCGATCGTCGCGGTCGCCATCACGATGCCGTTGGCGTCGATATCGACGCAAAGATGAACCACGTCGTCATCGTTGAGGATGCCATCGTCACAGTCGTCGTTTCCATCGTCGTCGTCGTCGTCGTCGTCATCAAGGCCGCCGTGCTCGTGCGGCCCCCTACTAAGAGACACCGACGCACGATGATGATCGGCCGCCATGGTCGCGTTGAGCACTGGGGGCGGAGGTCCGTTACGGCGGTCGTCGCCGCTGGTTGCGAGTGGCGCGACGGCGATGCGGGCGATTCGCTCCTCGTCTAGGAGATGATTGTCGACGGCGCGCGCGCGTTCTCCTTCGAATATTTGCAGCCAACAAAAGGGAAGCGAACCCCCCATCGACCCATCGTCGACCGTCGCATCGCCGCGTCGGGGATGAGAAGCGTCAGCAACAAAAACACTGCCACCGGCCTTGGACGATGCCTCCGATGAGGGACGCGATACATCACCTCCAGCAGCGGATGACGACGACGGCAAAGATGTTCCTCCTGGAAGATCGCGTCGTCGTGGCCGCTGCCGCCGCCGCGGTAGGTCTCGAGCGAAAACGGTTAATGTCTTTCGAACGGGCATCATCGAGTTGCGGGCGATGACGACGGCAACCGATCCGTCCAGGAGGCCGACGCTGATCGAAAGGGGCATGACGTCTAACATGCCCAACAAAAAATCCTGTCGGTCGGGTGTTACCGCTTCTTCGGCGAGCGCGAAACATGCCTGGGGACTGGAGAAGTGCTCCGCGATTGGGAGGGTGGGTCGCGTCGACCGTCGTGTCCCGTGAAGGATGGTCCCCATTGTCGCCGCTCCTCGAGCGACGGCCTCAATAGGGTCCACACCTCCGGTACGCCACGTGGGGCGGCTTCCTCCTCCTCCCCCTCCTTGCTCCTCCTGGGCCACTTGACTTCCCATTCGGTCAAACAGCGTCGACGAAAGCATTCGTTCGATCGTCGGGAAAATGCATCCGTTGGAGCCAACGGGGACCACATCATCGATCCGGTCCTTCGAAAGCCCTCCGGCGGTCGCTAAGAGGGTGGCGATCGACCGATTCAATAGGGCGCCGATCGTCACCGAGGAGGAGGAGGGAGAGGGACCCGTCGGTGATGAGGACCACAACCACGACGACACGCCGCCGGCGCCACCGGAAGCGGTGGGCACCGCACCACCGCCGCCTTGTCGTCCTCCGGTCGCGAGCACCGCAGCTTCTACTCGGAGCCGGCTCACCGGAAGCGACAAGTCGAACTCCCCGCACAACGCGTCGACGCTGACAACCGCCTCCGCGTTCGATGCGAGTTCACGTCTGGCCTTCTGACACGCTCGGCTCAAGCGGCGCAGAGCGCGCTCGTTTCCATCGACGAGCGACGCGACCGTCTGTTGGCTGCCGCTTCCACCCGGCGACGACCCCCCATCCGCAATGGTTCCGCGTCGCACGCGTGACGCTAAGCACATGGCCAAAATGTGACGGTCAATGGAACGTCCCGTGAGCGGCTGTAATTCGAGTGCCCCGGCGGGGGGTGTCGACGCAAGCATCTCGAACACCCCGTCCTCCACGAGATACAGGGCGAGATGGACGGACGAGTCGGCGAAGTGCATCAAGAGTGCGCAGCGCTCGGTCGAAACGGGTCGCTGGTGAACGGCGCTATAGGAGGTTATGTGTTGGATGCCGTGCGCGGAAAGGGCCATTGTCGCGTCGTTCACGACGCGGAGCACCGTAAGATAAGATTCCACCACGGAGCAAGCGTCGCGCACGGCCTGCCGCTGACGATCATCGCAACTCGCAGGGACGGCGATGACAACGGGAAAACTACCCGTCGTAATGAGAGGCTCGACGTGGCCGGCGATACCGATTTTCTGGTGCGGTGGTGGTGAGGGGATGCCCAGATGCGAACGCACACGATCCGCGATATGGAGCAACATCACGGCGAACAACGCTTCCACGGTGTACAGCCGCGCAGCCCGAGGCGATGTGGCACCTCCTCCGTCACGACGACGACGAGGAACGAGGACACGAAACGGCACGCGACTCGTCGTCGGCAGGGTGAGGGATTTGCCGATGCCGGCCATCGGGATGCACGTTACCGGGAGCGCCGCCTGGGCTTCGGCGGATGATCCATCCACGATCCGGATCCCATCCTCGTGTTGGTGCGTTTCCTCCGCCGCGGCCATCACTCCACCATGAGCTCCACGACCCGCTACCTCAGCTGCCGCAACGACCCACGACGGCCACCAAGAAGCAGAAGAGGACGGGGCGCCACCGCCGCCCTCCAGGGGATACCGCATGAACAAGAGTTGCATCGGCCACACGAGTCGCCACGGTTTTGGCACGTCGTAGATGCTTGCGCCAACGGTGGTTGTCGTCGCCGCAACATGGCGTTGCGACGGATCCTGATCATTTTCGTCGTGGTCGTGGTGGGCCCCGTCTCCGTCTGATTCCGAGTCCTCATCCTCGAAATAAACAGTACTCTCCATGGCGGCGGTTCGCCCACCCCCCGCCCCTGCCGCCATCGTCGTCAGCAAGGGAATCATCTCCGCTCGGCCTCCGTCGTTGGCGATCGTGGTGGTGCACCCGTCCATACCCAAGTGGATCCCAATGGTCGCGTTGCGTGCATGGAACGCGGCAAATGTGGCACCATTGTCGTTGTCGTCGCCGTCGCCATCGTTGAGGGTCGTCCCACCCCCGCACCATAGGATGACGTCCGGGCGCCATTGCCTTTCGCCCCGACGCGAGGAGGAGGTGGCGGGGGAGTGATGCTTTAGCAGAGAACCGACGGCCGCCTCCTGCGCACGGCCATCCACACGTCCGCCAATACCACCCGTGTCGTCGGCGTCGGCGTCGTCGTTGTCGTGTTCGGTTGTTGCCGGTGGGCCCTTCCCTTCATGCGACGACGGGGAGGTCGATGATGACGACTCAGCGGCATCGACATGACGTCGTGGATGATGCGGCGTCAACAGATTCGCTCGTTCGTCGTGACGGCCGCTCTTTATGATTCGACATTCAACGATCACATGGCTCTGCACTATTTCGACGATCATCGCGTTGGCAACGCTGGCCGTGGCAGGGAAGCCCATGTCGTCGGCGTACGCTCGCAGACGGCACATGGCTTGGTGAGCCGCCGCTCGGCCACCCTCTCGGTACGCGAGTGCGACGTTGGCCCGGCGAGTGGCCGTTCTCGCGACGTCGGCCCGGCGGAAGACCACGCAACGCCCTTGCATCGCCATCTTCTGCTTTTCACTCTGCGTGCGGACCGTGAAGACGTGGTCGCCGCAGACGTTGCAGTAGTACACGGGCCGCCCACCGCGCTCCCCTCCCCCCCTCGACGACGTCCCTCCCCTTCGATCGTAATAATCAGGCACCAGCGTTAGCTGCTCGAGCAGTAAGGGGCATCGAAACGCAAGGTTGCAGTCCTCAATCGGCGTGGTGTGTTGCGGCTTGATGGGTTTCAACGCCCGCGACGCCCGGATGCGAGAGAGAAACACGTCGAAGGTTCCATTTTCCACTTGCGTGTGGGGCCACCATCGTCGCATCAGACGCAGCCACAGAGGTTGGTAGTGCCGCATGGCTTCGCGCCACTTGTGACACACCGCGCCATACGTCGCCATGGCTTCATGCGGCGTCGTGGACGCCGCAAAGTCGATGATCTCCCCAATGGCGAGCAGCGGAAGCGACGGAGAAGAACCGGCGCCGCGAGCGATCGCCGCCGCCGATGCGGAGGGAACCCTCCCGTCGTCACGGTCATCGTTATCATCGGCTATTCGTGCTGACATCGGTCGCAGCGCGGGGCGCCGCGAGGGTGTTTTATGGTCCTGGTGTGTTGTGTCGACAACTTCGCAAACAATAACTGAAGACGACGTTCGCGCTGCCAAGGAAGGGAGAGGTACCCAAATTGCGTCACATGATTGTCAGAAGGTACTCACCACAATGGAAGGAAGAAGGCTTTTTGCAAAAAAAAAGGACCAGAATGAAGCGGTCCGCGCGCCCTTTTGATCGCCACTTCCGCGCGACCGTTGATTTCTGACTCCAACTTTTGACTCCCTATACAAAAAGTTCCGTAGTCTGTGTGTGAGAGAGAGAGGAACCTCTGAAATCGACTAGTGAGGAGGAGGAGGAGCGAACGTCCATCAGAGGGGGGAAAAGACGAGAGGGAAACCTCTGTGTACTTCTTTTGTTGAACGAATGCAAGGCAAGAAAGGAGTCAAAATATCGATGTCAGGACGACAGTCGAGATCGGCTCCATCTAGAGGTAAGATAGGGGAACAAAAAAGCAAATGAGGACGGAGTGCTTTCTCTGTTTTTTTGTGTGCGTTGCAACGGGGCAAAATATGGTCGGAGAAAAACGCTGATTGGATGAATTGTGGCTGGGAGAGAAAGAAAGAAACGGGAGGAACATATCACCCGGTCTACATAAAATGCACAACACAGTTGCCGCTTTGGGGGAGAATAGGGCGCACGGTGTGGACGTGGGTTGGGGCCCTCTCTCGCCAGGCCTTTCCGGGTGAGTGGGTGAAGCACTCATAGAGCTCCTCAATTGCGGATATAGATTCCGCTTTTTTTCTTTTGAGTCACCATAAACGCATTTCGTCCGCCGTGGCGGTGATGTTGGCGTCGCACTTCAACTCGGCCTCGTTCTTACGGCTAACTTCCACACTGCACCCGGACACAAAGGTCATGCCGCATAGCGGTCGAATCGCGAATCCGTTCACTCGGCGCCGGCTCAATTCGTACGTGGCTGTGGCGTTCGCCACGTACGGGTCTAACCAGAGTTCTCGCACTCGTTCCACGGTCCGGCCTTTTTCGCAGAACCAACTTTCCACCACAATATTCAAGTTGGCCGCGTCCCAAGAGTTATTCTGCGCCACGCAGCAACACTTCTTGGAGAATGCCTCGAAGCTAAGCTGCCCAGAAAGTTGTTCTGAAATCGTTTTGGATCCCCCAATGCTGTGTCCAACAACCGATTGCTGTCCCGCGAGAAGTCCCAAAATACTCAACCCAAGTGCCACAAAGCAGAAAAATCCCGCGAGCATGAGCGACCGATTTAGCATCGTTCGTGCGTTGGAATTGATCTTGTTGTCGACGTTGGCTTGCTCCTCCTTGAGAAAGGCCTCCTCTTCTTCGATCTGCATGGTGACGTAGAGGAGCGTTTCTTCCGCGAGTTGGAGCACCTCCTTCTCCTCTTCTGACAGGGCCGCATCGGTGGGTCCGACCACAGTGGTGGTGACGGAAGTGCTGCCGCTGCCGTCGGACGACGGAGCGGAATCCGTGCTGCCGGTGGGCGGCCCTCCATCAGTCAGGACCGCCGCGGCCGACGACCGCCTTCTTAGCGAGAGCGACGCGACACTGCTTCGCCGACGGCCGCTGCGCGTGAGAGGGTCGTCCTCGTCCTGAACGACGCTGCTGGCTTCTCGCGCCTTTAGCGTTTCCTCCGCCTTCAGCACGTGCTGCAGCAGGCGCTCGCGCCTTTCGGCAATGGCCTTCTTAAACGCTTCGGTTTCATCGTCAGGTTGAATGCCATCGTCTCCGTGATCGCTGTCGGAGTCGAGAATGTCCTTCGGGTCCGGGGCGCCAGCGAAGGCATCCTCATCCTCGTCCTCCGTGTCTTCGTCGGTTGTGGTCCGCCGCGGCTTTCGCTGGCTCATCGACCGAGGCGACGCCACGACCGGCGGGGCGTGATCGAGGTCAAACACATCCGCGGTGTGTTGCTTGCGACCGAGCGAGTCGGTGGACGTTGCGAGAACGTCCCCATTGCTGCCACCGCCACCGCCTCCGGTTATACCGGTGTCGTTCGACACACTACTGGCGTCTCGCATGCTCCCTCCAAGGTTCACAGACGACAACTGACGTCGGGAGGAGTTGTTCGGGCTGAATGGATTGAGAGGCGAGGCACCGCCACGGAACGAGCCACCGAAAACCACGTCGGGATCCGTCGTCGACGACGCGGATCCAGCCGGGTCTTTCTTCGTCTTCTTTTTGCTTTTCGGCGACGCGTTCCCTTTTGTTAACACAGGGGGCTTCGCGCCTCGCTCAGCGGCCGGGTCGGCCCCTCCTCCTCCGCTGTTGCCGCTGCCCCCTCCTGACTGCATGTTCAAGCCGCCGAACGTTTCCTTACGTCGCAGGCCGGTGGCCGTGCCACCGCGTTGATTGGCAAAAGGATCCTCGTCGACGATCGCGATGGCGGAGGAGCTGCTTCCTACTTTGGTCCCCACCGACCCCGTTTGACCCCCACCATTGCCACCTCCTCGCAACGGATTGCGCGGGCTGCCGGCGACCATTGGAATCTCAGTGCGGCCGCCTTGTCGGGTCCCCGGGCCACCGCGACTGCTCAACGCCAACCTCGTGGTCGTCATAGGCCGCTCGGACGGCTGCTCCGCGGGCTGATCCTCGTCAGGCGTCCCATCCCCCTCTCCTCCCTCCCCTTGACGACCCATGATAGCGTCGTGCTTCTGATGCTGTTTCGTCTTCTCTTCCCGCTTGACCTTCATCTCCAGCAATTGCGTTCGCATCTCGGCGTCGCTAATGCGCTCCATGGCGTCCACCACTCGCTGACGTCGTTCGTCGTCACGGTCGCTTTGGCTACGCTCCGAGGACCGGAGTTCAAGTCCGACGCCAACGAAGAAGAGCGCCACGGGGATCACTATGTAAATGGCGATGAGCGCGATCATCACTTCGTTGGGTGGGACGACGCCGTAGATGATCATGAGCGCGACCGCGCAGGCCGTCACGAGGCACAAGCCTAAGGCTGTGGAGGTGCCGTCGTCGTAAAGGCGAATGAATGGCTCTGTGATGAAAAGCGCGATGGACATCAACGAGTGAACGGCGGCCCCACAGATGAGGGAAAAACTCGCGGAGGTGAAGGAGGGCACTTTGACAATGTACGTCGACGTGACCACGATGGCGATTTTTTGCAAAATCTGTGCCAAACGCCAGTAGCGGTATTTGAACTCAAAGCTCTGGAAGAGAAACTTGGTGACGGCGCTGCTATCGACGACTTTGCGCTCCCAAATCTCTTCGAACTCGGTGATCGTTCGGTGTACGGGAAAGTCGTTGTAGAGCATCGTGGTGGACTGCTGAATCAGCCGTGCAAACATAAAGGGCACGCCGAGCAAGATGACCATGGCCACGCCACCCGCCGGCCAGAAAAACTGCTGCATGCGCTCGCAGCTGACGATGGGATCTGTTTCCAGTCGGAGTTCGTTGCTCAGGCCGCATACTTGCGTTCTCCAGCTCGCCGAACAGAGTTGACTCGAGGCGTTATAGAGATTGCAGTTGACGCAAAAAGGAGCGTACAACGTGGACTGGGCGACGGCAACGGACGCCGTGGAATACGCACCGATTTCGGTTTGGTTATAGCTCACCAGGGTTCCCTGAATCGCCATTCTTCGGCCGGCGGGGCACGTGAACGGGTTGCAATTGAAGATGGCCACGGTGCTGCTTCCGATGGGGATGTACAGAATCGACGTCAAAAGCAGTAACAGCTTCATGAAGTTGGCCTCCATGAATTCACCTGCGTGCCATCGTAGGCGCCGCCCGCGCTGCGTGACCTGAAGCAAGTTCCACAAAAATAACATCACGCCGATGATAATCAGCACCGCGGCGATGGCGGTAATGGCGCTCTGAAACACAAAAGTCGAAAATTGAATCAAAAAATTGACAAAGAAGAAAATGGCGATGCCAACCGCGGAGAAGAGCGCGGATTGGAGCAGCCCTTGTAAAAAGGAGCCACACTGGAAGTCACGGGTATCCAACTCGAAGCGCTCTTTGAGCGAAAGGGACGACGATAACTCCTCCTGAATTTCATCCGACAAGAGGAACTTGTTGATGAGCGCCGACAGAATGCAGATCACAAAAACACCACCACCGCCGCCCATCAAGAAAAGCGAGGTGGTGAACTCGATGTCGATGCCGATGGTCTCGGCAATCACAGTCGCTAAAACGCCGGTGAGCAGCGCGATGAGGCTCGCGAGGAGCAGAAAGTACCAGAGGACGACCTTTTTGGGATTCACCGCCAGCAAGCCGGCGAAGACGAGAATCAGTGGCACGATGAGTGAGATGAACATGAAATACAAGCGCGAATCGGCGGCGAACGCCAGAATATTTGAGATGACGGGTGCGGACAGCTCGATGAAGCCAAGAAACGGCCGCACGGATAGCCATGGGTACGGGTAGGCCACTCCGGGGGTGTCCAGAATGCTGCTCAGGTACTGAAAATAGGCGAGGACGATTTCGACGAGATCTTGGATCATATGGTTTCAATGAACACGGGAAAGTGTGTTTTTTTATGAGTGAGCCGCCGTTCTTCTAAGAACGTTATTCTTGTGCTTCCTGTGTGATTCCGTCGTTGAGAGCTGATGGATTAGTCAAGAACTGCAACATGATGTCGGGTAAAGGGATCAAAGGGAAAGAAGAGTGGCCCCCAACCATCGATCGTGATGACAATTATCAAAAAAAAAAGCTGTGAAAAGTGAAATCAATTGAAATGATTTCAGCATTCCAACTGATGGATAGGCCCATGTTCGTCATGTGTACGACGTGCAATCTAGCGCGGTCAAGCTGGTGCAATGTCCTAGCCAAGAACAACCGACTGCAGCAAGTTTTGTGAGTCTGGTGCAGTCCAGCGCTGTTAAACTGGAGCAACCTTGAAGCCAATAGTTACCGACAGTAGCAAGCCTCGTGAGCCCCGAACAGTTCACCGCTGTTAAACCGGTGCAGCCTTGTAGCCAGAAGCCGCCAACCGCAACTAGCTGGGTGAGCCCCGTGCAATCTAGCGCCGTCAAACTGGTGCAGACACCTAGCCAGCATTTGCCGACTGTAACAAGTTGCGTGAGCCCCGTGCAATCCAGAGCCGTTAGACTTGTGCAGCCACAGAGCCAATAATCGCCGACTGTAGCAAGCTGCGTGAGCCCCGTGCAATCAAGCGCCGTTAATCTGGTGCAGTCATGAAGCCAATAGTCGCCGACATCAACAAGTTGCATGAGCCCCGTGCAACACAGTGAGGTCAAACTGGTGCAGTCGCGTAGCCAATAGTCACCGAGTATAGCAAGCTTTGTGAGCCCCGCGCACTCCAGTGAGGTCAAACTGGTGCAGTCGCATAGCCAATAGTCGCCGACTGTAGCAAGCTGTGTGAGCCCCGTGCAGTCCAGCGCCGTTAAACCGGTGCAGTGGTGTAGCCAATAGTTGCCGACCGTGGCAAGCTGTGTGAGCCCCGTGCAATCCAGCGCCGTTAACCCGGTGCAGTGGTGTAGCCAATAGTTGCCGACCGTGGCGAGCTGTGTGAGCCCCGTGCAATGCAATGAGGTCAAACTGGTGCAGCCAGATAGCCAATGGTGGCCAACTGTACGAAGCTGTTTGGGCCCCTCGCAATCCAGGGCCGTTAAACTGGTGCAGCCGGCCATCCAATAGTCGCCGACTGTGGCAAGCTGTGTGAGCCCTGTGCAATCCAGTGCCGTTAAGTTGGCGCAGGCGCGCAGCCAAGATCCGTCGACCCTGCGCAAACAATTGATGTCAGCGTCATTGGAAAAACATAGCAGGCGAACCGATCTCACGGCGGCCATCACACTCGCGTCCATCATCTCGGGGTTGAGCAACGACATTCCCAACTTTGTGGGAAAAACGAGTGGGAAGAACGAAACACGGGGAAGCGGCGGGTTCCTTCGGAGCGCCAACGCAACAACAGGCAGGTGCGCGCGAGCCTTTCATTGTCCCCGTCTCCGCATGTACGGGCGGACACAGCGCCAAGTTCACGGTCGCGATGGGACCAACGGCAAAGTCAATGGATACCATCATCGTCCTCTGTTTTTGCTGCTTCCTTTGAGCAGTTGGGGTTCCTCCCCGACGTCCTCCCCTGCGCATCACCGTCTTCTGGTTGAAACGGTGTCACCTTCTTGTGGAGTTTTTCGTCATTCTTTTGGATCGTTGGGGTCACGACATTTTTTGATGTGCGCTTCGCTCACAAATACCTTTCGCGAAGGGCAGTATCGTCAACGCCCATCTAATATCAAAACGGTCATAAGAAGATGTCAAACGGAGCGCCCTTGTCAGGGGCTGTCAAGGTGAGCGAGAGAAGCATGCTGCGCTGCATTTTTGTCACGACCTTGAGGCCCATGCGGGCGAATCGACAGCTCGAATGAACGCAGCGAAACGTCCAAGGCCGATTTCATGCGCTGTGAAAGGAAAGAAGTTGTGGTTCTGTACCCCGGGCGACAATGTAGATCACGATCGCGACGTCACGTGGAAACGCGATCGTGATCTACATTGTCGAATCACTCATGGTACAAGGCCACACGGGCGTGGGTCAATCGCCTGGACGCAAAATAGATTGTGTGAATAATATCTTTCTGCGAATAGTTGGTGCGCGCGAAGGGCAGTATCGTCAACGCCGATCCCAGCGCCCGCGTCTACATACAGTCTGGGTTCGCGGCACACAGTTCAGTTGGGGTTGGTTTCGCTGCGAGTGCCAATACCACAGCGGAAGGGGAAGAAAAAGAGAGCAATCAATGGACGAAACCTGTCAGAATGAATTGATTGAGAGAGATGGAGAGAGCGGTCGAGGTGTCACGGAGGCTGACCCAGACTGCTCCCTCATTCAATTGGAAGAGCCGTTGCGCGACATGCCGCCGGCATAGTCTTCGAAGGGAACGGTGACGCTGCACCAAGACGCGATCTCAGGGTCGACGGTCTTCGCGACCCATGCGAGCGACACGCCAGCAATGATGCCATCCGGGGTGTGGCCCGGAACGATGCCGACGGCGGGCACGTCTTTCGATGAAACAGCCGCGCCGTTCGCAGCCGCCGCTGCGGCGCAGCGTCGACCCGCAGCAGCGCCGCCGCCCATCGACCCGAACGGAGGCGGGACGGTGGCCGCCACCGCGGCGTGGAGCGCGGACCACGTGGCCACTCGAAACGCCGTGCACTGACTGACGTCCCGTCGGTCGCCACTTTCGGCATCTGCCGCCCTGCTTCCGACCAGCCGGCGGTACGCGTCGTCCGAACCAAGGCACTGCTGCAGCAAGGCGCTCGCGTCGCCGTACCCGGCGCCCAAGGGAAGAGGCGGCGCGATGGCGGTGGTCAGCGGCGCGTCCGCGCACGACGACGACGAACCGCCTTCCGGTCGCTCCCCCTGTACAGTGGCGGTAAACGCGTCGGACACGCAGTTGCTGCCGCCGCCCGTCCCACCCCCCGCCGCGCCGGAGGAGGACGAGGAGCCTCCACCTTTTCTCGCGGCGACGGCCATCAGGCGCTTTTCTCTGAAGGCGTTGTAGCAGTAGAAGTGGCCAGGCACGCCGCGATGTAGCATGTTCATGTCCGGAACCACGATCCACGGCCAGGGAATGGACTTGAGTGGAAACAGGTGGTCCTCAGTGTCGCCGGCGGTGTGCTCGTAGTTGCGACTCACGAGCGCATGGAGGTGAATGCCGACCGACTGGCCGTGACCGAAATCAATCTGCGCGACGCACTCTCCACGGTCGTCGTAGATGAGATTTCGGCGCACACCAACTTCGGGATTTCCGAAACACGCGATGGACCAAGGCTGTCCCACGAGCTCCTTGTGCCGCATCAGCTTCTTCTTGCCGCCCAGTTTTGTTTCTGGGCCCCCAAAGTTAGGCCTGACCCGATTGAGCAACGTCCACACGATGCTACAATCCGACTGCGCGCGGAACGGGTCTCGGAAGGATCGCATCACATCGTCGATGAAGGCGTCCCGCTGCGCAGCGGTTGCGGCGGTCGCGGACGTCCAACGATCCTTGAAGACGGCCTCCACGACGCTCCTCGTTTCGTGCTCGCGCAAGTAGGTGTCCACCGCGTCGGCATCGATGTCGCAGGGCACGACGTCGCAGTACCAGCCAGTGCTACGAATTGGCGCCGTGGGAACGGCCGCGATTTTGCCAAGGCCGGCGGAAGCCGACGTCATCGTTCCGAATGGAACGAGAAACCTCGGAATCGGATCAGGCTGATCGTCGAGTTGACGGACGGAATGCACGGTGCCGGGCATCGGCGGCAGTAGATCTTTCGGGGCCTTGACCGGCGGCACCAAGAAGAAGTCAGGCACCAAGATGGCGAGCCGCTCTGCCGACATGGCAACGCGCGTTTCGAATGCCGATCGCTTCTCGCGATCCACAAAGCTCTCGCTCTCTCTCTCTCTTTGCCGACTTGTCCCCGGTACAGGGGGACAACACGACTTTTTCTTTCTCTCCTATTATCTTCCTTTCTCTATCTCATGCATATCCGAGTAATTCTCCGTAACAACACAACAGTCCTCACAAACCGCAAAACAAAGGGCCTCATTTTTTTCCCCCCTCCGTGTGGGTTTTGCCCATTTTGCTCCACCTGTGTGTGTACGTTGTTGATGATACCTTCAGCGCAGCGATCGCAGCAAAAGTGACGTTTTGGGTTCGACGTGGAGCGGAGCTAGTCCCGTGGCGGGGTCGCTGGTTGTCTCCCGATATATAGATTAACAGGCGTGTGAGGGAAGGGCGATGCAACAAAGAAAAAAAAAGAGGAGGCACGCGCGCGTTCTCGGCGGTGTGGGCGCGGCCGCTGAGGCTACGCGGCCGCTGGCGTGGGCGCGGCAGGGGGTGCAAGAATTTTGGAAATGAAGCCCTCGAAGGTTGCGACGTGCTTGCGCTCCAGCGGGTCGGCCGCGCGGTTTTCGTTCAAGTAGCGCACCACGTTAGGAAAGTGCTCCGAGCCGCACACCGCTGGCAGAAGACCAGGTGCTGCCCACAACGCATGCAGCTGATTGAGCTCGCAAATCAAAGTGTAGTCGGCAACGGTCATGCTGTTGCCGACGATAAAGGCATGGCGGCCAAGCAGGTCGTTCAAAATCGTCAACGCCTCCGCCGCCTCGGGTCCGTTCTTCTGAACGGCCTCCTTCGCCTGGTCGACGGTGAAGCGGCCGAAGAACACGCCCACAAACGGACGGACTAACTGCCCTGCGACTTGGCGACCGAGAGAATCGTGCTTCAAGAGCATTTCGTGCACCTTTGCGCGCTGAAGGGGGTCCGTGGGATACTCGGCGTCGATGCCGTTGGCCGCCGCTAAGTACGTCAAGATCGCATTGGACTCCGACAACGTGGTCCCGTTAACTTCCAGCCATGGCACGGCGCCCCAGTAGTTGCGCGCGACGAATTCAGGCTTCGACAAGTCTGGGAAGTTGATGACCTCGATGTCGACGGGAAGCTTGTGCTTTTCGACGAACCACGCGACGGCTCGGCTGGGCTGCGACACGGGGTGCAGGCATAGCTTCGCTCGGGTCGTGGTAGACATGATAAATTTAATGGAAGGGGGAGTGGTTTGTTTTTCCTTCCCGACCGCGTTGAAACAGAAAAAAAAACTTGTTTACATTTTCACCCTCCCAAATACACACAGTTACACAAAATCTATGTGGGCCTTGGAACTTTTCATCGGATTATCGTGTCGTAAAATGCCTCGTCCTTTCATCGCGATGTCCACTCTCCCCCTCTCCCCGAGTTCGGGAGTTGTCGCGAGTTCATCGTGTTCGTTCCTTCTGCTTCGCTTGATTTGGGTGTTCCAGGAGCGCCTTGGCCAACAGCGGGTACGCCCCACGCACGAAGAAGCGCTCGTAGTGAGCGCCGTCGTACGACAGGTCGACCACATCGAAGAGGACGTCGAAAATGTCCGCGGTCGGCACCCCCCACCTTTTCATGACGCTCATCGAGGCCGCGTGGTACCTCGCGAGCATGTGCGGGTAGCGCCACTCCATCGGCGGGCATCGATCGTGATTACCCCACGGAATTGGGTGCGGCATGACGGACACCCACAGAAGCTGCCGTCGCACGGTAGGATGCATCGCGGCGATGACCTCCGACAATGCGTTAGCGAATTCATCAGGTGGGAGTGGCCTCAAATCCTCCGCTTCCCAACTCAAATGCCATTGCGCCACGTTGAAAAGCGTCAGAGGGCAGTGCGTCTTTGCCATGCCCGTCAACGCTTGTTGGAGCAGCCCATGGCGTCGAGCAAAGTGCACCACAGCGTAGCGACTGTCGCGACAGGATGACTCTTTCAACGCTGCCGTGTGGAGGCGATGAAGCGTCGTTGCACCGCCTAATCCCGTCGCCTCTTCGCTCGCGTCGCCGTTGTCCTCGGGCCGCAGTGGTGCCAAGAAGCCTCCTCGCTTTCGACCTTGGAACAACCGAAGGAGATGCTCCTGCGCCTTGTCGCCGCCGCTGCGAGGATCTCCTCGGCTGTTCCCAGGCCCTCCGCTCAATAGGCCCGCCACCACATGAGGGCTGGCTGCCTTGGTCTGGTTGCGGCATTCCGAGGTGAGATAGTCCTTGACATGCCGCAGCTGTGAGTCTCCAACGTAGCACAATGCCGAGGACCGACGCGCCAAGTACGGTAACCACCAGGGGCGCTCGTCTTGAACGACCGGAGCATCACCTCGTCCTCCTCTAGATGCCGAGAAGAACACCGACGATGCCGTCTCGTTATCGGCCACACGATGCCCGACGATCGCGGTATCCCTTGACCCAAAAACCGGGGGAGCCGACTGCAACGGCGCCGTCGTCGGCGGCCGCAAGGCATTCAGCCGGGGCGGGTTCAGTGACATGCTCCTCCCTCTAACACCTTCTTTGTGTGATGGTGGGAAGGCAGCGACGAACCTCGCGGCGTCAAAGGTGCGGAACGACTCGTCCAGCGACATGCGCCAGTGCAGTTGAAGGTAAGGTAGCTCTGTGGAGGCTAAGTTGGGAAACCTCGCCCCCCAGCGAAACGGCGGCGATGGGTGAAGGACGCCATGACCGTCGTGGTGTGACGACCAGTACACCAGTCGCTCGCAGGCGACATTGTGACGCCGAGACGTTTTTTTATTTGGAGCGCCGTGAGTTCCGATGGCGCCGCTTCCTTCAACGCCCTCCGCCGGTTCATCCGGTTGACTCCTGCGACTACTCGGGGGAGAGTCATCGCCGTGGATGGACTCCAAAATGGTCCAATTGAGTTTGACGTCGTCCAACGGATGGGGCCCTTTCCACAAACAGCTGTGCCGCTCGTCGAATCGGTCCTGTGGTTCGTCAAAGAGCACTTTGACGACGGCGTGATAGCGACCCACACCGCAGTCGTGAAACGGCGCCGCCCACACCCGAGGAACCCTGGATAGGTTGGCCTCCCTTTGCGTCGGACCTTCCGCCCTTCCTTGCTCAGCATCGGCCGCCCCCTCGTCCAATGGAGTAAATTGACTCGTTTGCAAGGTGGCGCCATAGATGCGAAGCAGCGCATGCAAGGTGACGCTCGGTCCACGGCCTGGCCAGTGTAATTCCACCCATTGGGACTCGTTCCACGACGCAGGGAGGGCTCTCGTGCTGCTGTTGAAGCGGCGACGCACGACCACAAGCCTCGGGCCATCACCGCCGGACGCCGCACCACCACCGGCGCCGGCGGTTGACTCCCAGGCTACTAAACCGGGGGTCGGTTTTGTGAATATAATCCCGGGAACGTGCGAGCTTGACTCCCAGGCTACGACTACTTGGCGATTGCCGGTGGAAGCCTCATGGCGACCGGGCACCTTGCGGATGGCGTGCAGAATCCCGGGAACGTGCACCAGCAACGTGGGATCACGGTGCATGAAGGGCAAGGGCACGGTAGCGAAGGGCCACGACGCGGGCGCCGTCATCACGACACGTCGCCTTGAGCGCCGCGATACATTGGCAGCAGGCGGAGCGTCGAAAAGCCACGCGGGGAAAGCCATGGCCGTCGGTTGAACGACTGCCGAGGAAGCGGAGGTTGAGGTAGGATGCCTGGATCGCTCCCCGGTTGCGCGGCGCCGCTTTCCTAGCGAACCAGGTGCCTCAAAAATTCCCGCGGCAAGCGACGAGGTTGGGAAGCGGTCCGCGAAGTTCCATCCCTGCGGCGTGAGCACCACCGACTCAACCTCGGCGGCCACAACGTCCGATGCGACGTCGAACAAGGCAGCGACGCCACCGCTGACGACATCGATGCCATGGGCACTCATGATCCTGCGCGCCGCGTGGTTGAATGCGGCGACCACGTGAGGGGCATGATGCTGCGTGACCGAATACCCGATCTGCCGCTCCAGGGAGCGCCACAGGGCCAATCGATCGTGGTCAGAGTGGCGATGGGGGTGCTCAGATGGCATCGACTGCGAGGAAGGGACGGGGGCGCTGCGCGGATGCGAATTGAGGGCTGCGGGCGGTCGAGGCGGACTCTCTAGCCACAGAACCAATGCCTTCTCGCGGTCCGTGAGCGATTGGGCCCATGCATCGAGCGCAGCCTCGTAGGCCTGGAGTGCCATGCGCCACCCCGCTGTCGAGCGCTGCTGTTCACCATCGACGCACATCGTCTCGTCGTCAGTGCAGGTCGTCGTCGACGTCGTCCTAGTGAGGACTACGGAGTGTTCGTTCGCGGCATCGCCGAGACGCTCGGACGCCGGACGCGGGTACGCGGCGGTGGCGGTTGTCCCCGTCTGATGGGCGTCGGGAAACCACTCAACTCCCATCAGAGCCAAAACGCCGCGAATCTCTGGCAGCGACATCGGCAGATTTTGTAAGTTTTCGAAGGACGGTCCCGCCGTCGCGTTGCCTCCTCTTCCTTTCAGTGGGGCCATCGTCGCCTCGGTGCCAATGGTTCGTGCGACGCCTGCCCACCACTCGAACGAGCCCTCTACGCTCCCCGTTGCTGCGGCTGCTGCCGTCGTCGTCGTCGTCGTCGCGGCTTCGGGTGCCCTTGTGGTGGGCCGCGACGATGTGCCATCGGTTGCGGCCAGCGACCAAAACGTTGACAGCTGTGCAGTGGTACCGGCGACGGCAACGAGCGGTGCACCGACGCTCACGACGACGCGGCGACAGAAGCGAAAGGGGATCGGCCCCCCCATCACGGAGAGCGCCTCCGCCGTGCGCCGCAGTTTGACCTCCATGGCGGTGCAGCGTCGGTGGTATGGGAAGTCTCGATCCTCAGTGTCCTCGCACGCGCGGCGCATCACAGCCACGGTACGCAGAAACGTGTCATCTCCCATGAAGCAAACGTCGGCAAGGTCCACATCGCGAAACAGGGTCGAAGCGACAGCGCCTCGAACCGGCAGCTGCCGATGACGGGTGCGACTTTTGGGGTCGTATTCCCACGCGTCGACGACGGCCACATCCTCATCGCCTGCACGGTGCGACCCGCGGCTCCGGAGGCGCAGTTCCCCAACAACAGTCCCGTTCGATGCCCCGATGCTGCTCCCCTCTTGGCTCTTTCTCGCAAATGATGACGGCGACCAATACCATACCGACGGGGCATCCACAGGTGGGGTGACGTGATTGTTATTGTGGTGGTTGTTTTGTTTGTTGTTCTCGGCTTGCTGACGACGGTCATCGGCCAATGCGGCGGTTGTGCGTTGTTGTCGTGTTGGCGGCTCCACGTCGATTGGTCCGTCGAGCCCACCAGCAGTACCGTTAGCGATAGCGCCTGCGAGACGGTCCTCCGGGGGGATGATGCGACGTGAACAGCGGCGCGCCGCGTCCTGTTCACTGACTCGCCATTCCGTCGACAACGGACGCGACGCCGCAGCCGCATCGCTCGACGCCCTCCTAGCACTCTCGTTTCCCTCAAAACGGGCATGACCCCACACGACGACGTGCACCACCTTGGCCACGTACGTGCCCGGGGAGCAACTGTGGTACGCCGCGATCCACACGGCCGTGACATTCACCTCGATGTCGAGCAGTGGCGGTGCACGCCGTCGGCGGCGGAAAACTGCCGTTTGCCACGTGGAACCACGAATCTGCAGAGCGAAGAACGAAGCTGAATGGAAAGGGCTGTCGTCGTGGTGGTGGCCGTCGGGGACCTGTGTCTCGTTGGCTGCGTCAGATACTGTCCCCTCTTTCGGCATTGCGTTGTCCCGGTGGCTCCTCGTCAACTCCGCGTGGTGTGGAAACATCGTGAGCGTCCATCGCCAGCTCGCCCGCGCCGTTGCTGTTGAGGGCACGGGTGCTCCCCCGATGGACAGCTCCTTTGGTGATTGCTGGTCGGTGTCGATGATCGTCATGACGGATGACGCGGTCGCGACGGCGAGGTGGTGGTGATCACTCGTACCCTCCTCCTCCTCCTCCTGCCTCGTTTTGTTTGCAGTGGAGGCAACAATCGATGGCTCGTCGTCGGATGACGATGCCGTCATGAGCCCTCCCCGCGGCTCGTCGCGCAGATGGACGGCGTGTTGAGTCCCTGACGTGGCGCCGTGTGTCCTAGTCGCATTCGCTAGGTCACGACGAGCGGCTTCCTCCACTCCGCCTCTGAAAACATAGGAGGGGTACCACAGTGCCATAGACGACGAGGCGATAAGGAAGGTCAGT
>ERZ1292630.1970-Hain-H41-02um-R3-1970-length-19515-cov-5_pt1 | contig 19515 bp, 21 predicted proteins | sample MGYA00564408_ERZ1292630 | MGnify/ENA primary metagenome ERZ1292630 (study PRJEB36523, sample SAMEA6512641) | groundwater metagenome | collected 2019-01-08 | study: AquaDiva: Metagenomics assemblies of 32 groundwater samples
CGCCAGTGTGACCGACAATTCTCTCACCGCTGGTGGCATCACCGCCGACATGTGGACGCATGACACGCCTTATGTTTTGAGTCTGGACGACGTGATCGTCACCTCGTTGACGCAGAGTCAGACCAATAATTCCAGCGCCCTGCCGCCGTTGACCATCAGCACGATTCAAAAACTCAACGACGGCAACATGCGCTTGGTCGCCAGCGGCAACCCCGGCCAAGTTTATCACCTGCAAGCCAATGGTGATCTGCGCAACCCGGCTTGGAGCAATCTAGCCACGAACACCGCGAATGTTTCCGGCGTGGTTGAGTTCAACGACCTTGGCGCCACCAATCATTCGAGCCGGTTCTACCGAATTTTTACGCCGTGACCCACGGCGTTATCAGTCCGCCGATGGGGGCGCCGGCGGACTGCGACTGGCCTGTTCGTGCCAACTCTCTCCGGCACGGGCAGGTCAGCTCGTTTTTGGTGACAGAGAAAAGCTGGTGCATCCGGAGGGACTTGAACCCCCAACCTTCTGATCCGAAGTTCGATTTTGAGGCATTTCAGGCAGTTTCCCCATGTTCATAAAAAGTGTAGAAAACCCTGATTTTATTGATTGAAATGTATTTTAAGCCCGGATGCCAAAGGGGGAGTAGAAATAGGCAACACCAGCACAACTACCAGCACAAATTTCTTCTTCAAGAACCGGGTGGTGGTCATTTGCATTTGCACATGGAGAATCGGGCTTGAGAATTCAATAGGGTGGCGCGAGTCGCCGAAGACCGTGAATCAGCACTACAGCTAAAAAAACGGGATTGCGCAGAGTCAGCCCCGGCCAGAAATAGCGAACTGGTCCCAGTGCCCGAGCGATATCTTTCTGTTGCGACAGCTTGGCCGCCACTTGTTCTAGTAACAAAACCGACCTTGGCCATTCCGCAATGCCAGTAATCAATTCCGGTGGAATACTCTGTTTCCCACCCTGTGCGCCCATGATCGCTCCAACCATTGCGCCTACCGAGTCAGTATCGCCGCCGCAATCTAGGGCACTCTCCAACGCCTTGCGGAAGTCATCGCGGTGACGCAGCCAAGCGTAGAGAGCAACTGGAACGGAGTGATACGCGTAACCGGTAACACCTTTCTGTAGGCCAAGTGAATCCGCAAACTCCACAACAGACTTTTCCGAGGTCATTGCGTCCGCCAGTTTTTGACAAATGTTGAGCCACTCTTCATCACAACCTAGAATGGACAAGCGCGTCAGCCATTGCTCGATAGGTTCATTTTGATTCACAGCCCAAGCCGCTGCCTCAGCCACGGTCAGAGCGGCGGTCTCAGCCTTCGGATCAGTGTGGGTGAGGCGGGTTGAGGCCGAAACGAAGGCGCGGCGTTTGACTGGATCATCAGCGAAATACACACCAATGATGGCGCTTCGCATTGCCGGACCGTTTCCAGCAGACCAGACCCCGCTTCGGGTCGGTGAGATTCCTACCCATAGCTTCAAGATCGCTTTGAGCGTTGCTAAGCCAATGCCTGCCGGCAGCCCGAGCAACCAGAAACGAAGTTTCCACGCGAGACATCGTTGAAAAGCATTGGGATCGTCCGGATGCGTGAGCAAGGCTTGCGCAACAAACAGCGTGTGCTCGGTATCGTCGCTCACCATGCCGCGACCAAACAGAAACCGGTGGCGCCACACGCCACCCCAGCGAGCGCGGATGCGCTGCGACATTCCCTCCGAGGGCAGTCCCAATGAATCGCCTACCGCGGTGCCGAGTAGCACTCCGCCAAAAGCGTTCAATCGTTCGTCATCGGAGGCGCTATGGCTCATAGTTTCGCTTCGGTGAGTCGAGTGAAATCGTTGAATAGAGCTTCCACGTCGCCGCGCCTTGCCAGTGCTTTAATCCATTTCCCAGGAATAGCGCTAACCCCGTAATGCACCCCAGCCAGGCCTCCCGCCACGCAACCAGTCGTGTCTGTATCTCCGCCAAGGTTTACGGCCTTGAGAACACACTCCTCGAAGGTTGAGGTGGTGAGCAAACACCACAGACTGGCCGGAAGGGTATGGAGCACGTAGCCGCCGGAATCAATTCCCGATTCGGATCGCTGAGCCAAATCTCCAGCCAGGAGCAATTGGAAGTTATCGAGTTCGACTGCCCACCAAGGATCAGGTTCGTAGAATGACCGAAAGCCGCCGGACGCCTTCGCCAAGGCTTCGCTAGCATTGTGGCCATTAAACAGCTCGCAAACGATCAGCGTGAAGAAACCGCAAGCCATCTGAGATCGGGGATGCCGATGGGTTATTGCGGAAGCGCGATGAACACGATCCAACAGTTCCTTGGTTGGATGTTCCACAAACCGCAGCGACACAGGAATGATCCGCATTAACGATCCGTTGCCGTTGCTGAACTGGTCGTCGCCGCCTGCAACTTCCGCCCGCATGCCGCGGGCGATCAGGGCCAGCGCGCGTGACGTGGCGACGCCAACATCAAACACTTTTCCATGGGGTGTCCAAAGCTCTTCCCGATACCATGAAAGAAGTCGCTTTCCCATATCCTCGGCATCGAACTCATGCCGCACCAGACTGTCGACTGAACACAACAGCAAGGACGAGTCATCTGACCAAGTTCCCGGAGGTTGTCGGTGCGAGCCGAACCCACGCATATCTTTGACCGGATCGGCTTGCACCGTTGCACGATCCTTGAATTCCACCGGCACCCCCAAGGCATCGCCTACCAGCGAACCCCACAGTCCGCCCAGAATTCGCTCCCGTTTCGAAATGGCTGGCGAAGGGGTCATTCGTTCCTTCCTATGAAATAAAGCCCGGCGTAAACCTTGGGATCAACCAGCATCCCCGATTTGGCCTGCGCCTCCAGCCAAGTGTGAACCTGCGCCAGCGGCACTTCGTGGACGGTGATGTCTTCATGCGCCACCCCACCGCCTGCACCGACTCGACACAGTTGAGTTGCGATGAAGAGGGTGACCGTCTCAGAAGTAAGACCGCTGGAAGATGGGCCGTGGGTCACTGCTTCAATGCGGCCCGCCTCGAAGCCTGTTTCTTCAATCAGCTCGCGCCGCGCGGCTTCGGCATGGGCCTCGTCGCCATTGCCCGGGTCATCTCCGATAATACCTGCCGGCAATTCGATCGTTCGCGCGTGAACGGGAATCCGGTATTGCTCCACGAGCAGGAGCTTCTGCTCGTCGGTGACAGCGACGATGATCGCTGCGCCGGAGGCGTTGGTGCGCTCGGCGTATTCCCATTGCCCTTCTTTTACCAACGCCAGGAATTTGCCGGTGTCAAGTGTGGTTTTCGGCGATGGGTTCATTTGGTTTTCAAAGTCTCTGTGCTTTGCAGGACTGCGATGCCCGCTCGCTTCATTTCCTCAACCGCGCTCTTCACGTCGTCAGGCCCGAGGCTCACTCCGCGACTCGCATCTTCGATGAAATGCGTTTTGAATCCCATTTGCACGGCGTCCAGCGCGGTGAACTTCACGCAATAATCCGTCGCGAGACCGCAGACAAAAACTTCCGTGACGCCTTTAGCCTTGAGCCACTCACCAAGGCCGGTGGACTTGCGATGACCGTTGTCAAACAGCCCGCTGTAACTATCAATTCCCGCGTCCGTGCCTTTGGGAAACACTTTGGCGATGCGTTCGTGATTCAGCGAAGCGGCGAGCTCAGCTCCTTTCGTGTTTTGGACGCAATGCACCGGCCAGAGTGTTTGCGGTAAACCATTGAGTTCAATTTGCTCGAACACATTCTTGCCCGGATGACTCGCCGCAAAACTTCCGTGATTCGCCGGATGCCAATCCTGCGTGGCGACCACGAGCGGGAACACCGCTTGGAGTTTGTTTGCGACCGGGATGATGGCGTCACCGTTGGGCACAGCCAGGGTGCCGCCAGGGAGGAAATCATTTTGGATATCAACCAGGATCAGTGCTTTCATAAATTACGGGATCAGACTGCGTTGGCGAAGGAGAGTCAGGACTTTGCGAGCCCAAACGCGATCGGCCTCCTTCAAATCATCCGTCAATTCGGCATAGTCCACCCACGAACGCTGCCACTTGTCACTTGTCGGCACCGCAACGTTCGAAGCCACCGCTTGCGACCAGTGCAGCCATTGCGCGTGCTCAATCTCAGCAAGCGCCTCAACCAAGTCGTCAGGATCTGGGATTGGATTGCTCATAACGCGTGCTTTCATGCCGTGGAAAACTCGATGAACTGCGGCGGAACGTGATCAACCAACCACACGCCGTTGGCCGAGCAGCGGAATACGAACCCAGCCCGGTGCATTTTTCCTGCCCGAATCGTGAGCAAGACGGGCCTGCCATGCCGCCCGCCAACCTGGAGTGTCATTTTTGTCTCTGCCGACAGATGCACGTCATGTCGCGCCATTCGTTGTAAACCATGTTGGCGGATATCATCTAGGAATCGGGTGGCCGTGCCGTGATAAAGAATCTCCGGTGGCGTTTGCGGCGGATATTGCAGATCCACCTCAACCGAATGACCCTGGCTCGCTCGAATGCGTAAACCATCCTCGCTGAAGGCAAAGCGCTTTTTGTCGTTGGTCGCTACGATGTGATGCAGTTGGTCTAGCGAGAGGACAACGCCGTGCCGATTTACTGCCTCCAACAACTCGTCAATGGTAACCCAGCCGGCGTCACCCAGCTTGAGACCTACCCGCTCCGGCTCATGCCGAAGAATCAGGCTGAGGAATCGACTCGCCTTTTTTGTTTCTTGGTCTGTCATAAAGATGATCCTCTCAAATTTCACTGACAATGGCGGTCACATCGTCAGGCAATGCACCCGACGGATAGCGCACCAGGTCAATCAACCGCTGTGCCGCAACTTCGGCTGCATGGCCACGGCAAGTGGCGTTGATCCGTTCTGCCGACGTGTATTTGAGCAAACCATCCGTCGCGAGGAGAATGCATCCAGCTTGCCGGCGTCGCAGAAATGAAACTGGCCACGCGCTGCCAAATCCAATGAATGGTTTACGCTCCTGTGCATGAGTGAGATCTAGGTGATTCTCCTTCTCCGGAATCAACCAGACACCAGAATCACCGACGCTTGCACCACAAATCTCCTCCGGCGTTACCACCGCGAGCGCGCAAGTCGTTTCGCCAGCGACCGCGTGCTTGGCAATGGTCGCGTCCATCTTGCGCAGCAACTCCGCGCACGACTCGGCATTGATCAGCAGGTGGGCGTGCGGGCGAACCAACTCCACTGCCATGGCGGCGGCTTCTGTCCCGCCACTGCGTCCCCCAGCACCATCTGCGACGCAAAGCACGACTCGTGGACCATCATGGACGACCAGTCCACGATCTTGGTTCTCCGGATTTCCGGCGGCTGTTAGCAATGTCGGTTTCATCAAATGTGAATGAGCTCCCTTGCCATTAACCAATCCACGGGAAGTTTATCCCGTCCGGCACTCAATGCGACAATACCGCCTACGATGGCCGCGTTGGTATCACAATCCCCGCCAACACTGATCGTCTTACCCATCGCTTCCACGAATCGGTCAAGATGATGAGCGGCCATCCAAATGCAAAAAGGGACTGTGTCGGGCGCAGTCACGAGCGAGCCATTTCCAAGTGAACGAGCGACATCGCTTTCGGGAATCTCGGTCGGAGTGGTGCTTGCCAACAAAATGCCGCGACGCACCTTGCTTTCCGGTGTGTGACGGAGCACAGCATCAAGCAATTGGCGGGCGCGGTCAGTATTTGGGACGTCCTGTAGTTGCCTGGCCATTGCGGCTGCAATCGCCACTGCAACCGCACCAGCCACTCCTTCGGGATGCGTATGAGTTACGAGGGACGAAGCCCGCGCCTCTTCAGCACACCTTTCCAAGTCGTTGGCGAAGTATGCGCCCAGAGGTGCAACCCGCATCGCGCTACCATTTCCCATTGAGCCTTGTCCGCCAAAAGCATTTGCTGCCGTGTCCTGCCATTTCGCCCCTGCATTGATTTCCCGCATCTGGATACGGGTCATACTCCCGTAACCGCGTTCTGGATCGCGCTCGAAGCGCCGGGCGAAACGCTTGGCCAACGCATCCTGATCTACGTAACCGTGCAACTTGAGAACCTGGACAATGGAAATCGCCATCTCGGTGTCGTCAGTGTGAAACCACGGACCAGCCGGAAGATTATTCTCGGCCAACCGGCGCGGGGCAGCGTGGGCCTGATAGCCCATCATCTCGCCAAGTGCATCACCCAAACCAAGTCCGTCCAGTGACAACCTCATACGCTCGACGCGAGCGCCATGGTCGGCGGGCAGATTGGCTTTCCAGGTGTTGCCGAACTCGGTGAGCAGTCGTCGCGCACTGCGCAGCCACGACGTTTCAATCCAATCCGCGCCGATCGGTCCGACGCGATCCACCATCCAGCCCGCAAACCGAAGCTCGTTGTGCATTGAGTAAACTCGATCCGTGTTCGACGAGTGAATCAGCACCGGACAGACCGGCATGAAGTCGCCCAGAAACCGCGCGACATCCACGCCCGTGCCCGGATCAACCGTCGCTCCCGGCATGGGATTCAAATCGTGATCGAGTGAAATCAACGCGGTCGTCGGGAAGAACGGTTCGCATTCGGCAATCATCGAAGGCGCATCGCGCCACACCTTCAGTTCAAAGCCATCTCCCAACGCCGCGACTGCTTTCTGAAACGCCGCGATGCGCTCGTCGTTGTCTTCGAGGATTAGGATGGTTTTCATGGCGTCTCCTCCCTGACCGCAGTTTGATATGCGGCAAACGCTTCGTCCGTGAAGCATGCGAACACAACGCGCTCAAGCTTATCCATACTTTTCAGCACGGTGAGCGTTTCGCGAACTGCGATTTTCGCCGCGTCGGGAATGGGATATCCATAGACCCCGCAACTGATGGCAGGAAACGCCATCGTTTTAACCGCATTAATCCGCGCGAGTTCAAAACTGGTGCGATAGCAGGATGCCAGCAGTTCCGGCTCGTGGTTGTTACCGCCGCGCCAAACTGGTCCGACCGTGTGGATCACAAATCTCGCGGGCAATCGGTAGCCCCTGGTTATCTTGGCGCTTCCCGTTGGACAGCCACCGAGAGTCCGGCATTCGGCCAGCAGCTCCGGTCCTGCCGCGCGATGAATCGCCCCATCGACCCCGCCACCGCCCAGCAACGATGTGTTCGCGGCGTTGACGATGGCATCCACCTCAAGCTTGGTGATGTCGGTTCGGCTCAGTTCGATTCGATTGTCGGTTTTCATTTTTCCCTTACTCCACCAGCACACCCTTTCGTTCCGCGATGCCAATGACGGCTTGCGTGCCGGAATTGAATTCCAAAAAGTCCTTCTCGATGCCGTCACTGAAAATCACGCCGTTCTCGGCCATGCGCGATTCGAGGATTAGTGGCGTTTCGGCCGTGACACGGCCAAAAACCAGCGATGCGCCCGTGGTCTTCGTCGGGAATGGTTCGCGCACGGTGTAGAACAGGTAGTTCGCATCCCAGGCGAACTCGGTCTTCACGTTCAACCGGACCTTGCGGTCGGCATTTTTTCCCGATGCTGCAGCGGAACTAGCCACTACCTGTCGCGTCATTGCCGAACCCGCTGATTGGGTGATGGCCGCCGCTCCAGTGAGTAGGCTTTTCAGCCAACCAGTCGAACCCATACCCGTCGAGACGATCACGCCGCTCGATGATTGCGTTTCACTCGCCTCGCCACTGCGAATGAAATAACGGGCCGAGCAATGCGTCTTCGGGCCGATGAACAGATCGTTCACGCCATACAAGGTCTGGCCGTTGTTCAGCGCGGCCTTGGCCATGGTCACCGATTTCGTTGGCCGCTTTCGCAACACGACTTCTGGCATCACCTTTGTCAGGTCGCTCACGCGGAAAGTCAGCAGCCGACCATCCCAGCGCTCCGGGTCGGGATTCACACCCACGACGGGTTGGCCATTGAGGTATTTCAGCGTGTTGGCAACCAAGCCGTCCTGTCCCAACGTCACCACCGTGTCTTCCGGCGCGAAGACGAAGTTGGGCAGAAAACCGCGATCGACTACCTGCACCCGGCCCACTTGAGACAGGGCCGACTGCGCCTCGCTGAGCGCGCGATGATAGGTCTCGTCCTCGCGCAAATAATCCGAGAAGTCCGCGCCCTGGTGCTCGACGTAGAATCTCGCCTGGCTGACGGTGTTGAACCGGATCACCAGTTCCGCCAGGCGCGTCGGTCGCGTCACGAGGACGATTTTGTTGTCGGTCAGGCGGTTCATTTTCTCGCCGGTTGCGGGGTCATCAATTCCCGGAGCAAATCCGGCGAGATGTTGAGCTGGCCAATCTTCTCCGCCTTGCCGGCCAGTTCCTGGAAGGCGTAGGCAATGAGTTGTTCCGGCTTCATGCTTGTGCTGGCAAGCGCCTGAAGAATCTTCGGGTCAGCGCTGCCCAGCGCTTTCATGGTGCTCGACACGCCATAGGCCCGGGCATCCGCCTCGGCCTTGGCGTTCTCCGCGGCCAACGCCACCATGCTCTTGCGCCTTTCTTCCAAACCGATGTTGGTCTCCAGTGATTCCTTTTTGAGCAGGCCCTCTTTCTCTTGCACGGCGCGTTCGGCGTCCATCTGGGTTTCCCGGATCTGGCGCTTCTTGGTCTCGATGGCGATCTCTGTGTTCAACTCGTTTTCCTTGATCGCGCGCTCCTGCTCCACGGCCGAATTGCGCCGGGCATAGATGGCCTCGTCCGCTTCACGGAACATCTTCTCGCGCGTCTCGGCTTCGAGTGCCCGCGCCGTCTCGGGAGTCGGTTTGATGGCGAGAATCGAGAGACCCAGTACTTCCAATCCGAGCGAAGTGATTTCTTCCGCTGCGACCAATCCCGCTTTCACTGCCTTGACGAGTTCATCCGAGGCCCGAATCGCTTCGCGCAGCGGGAGCTTTTGGAGTTCCGCCCGCGCGAGCACGTTGACCACGTGAATAACCCGCTCCGGGAGTTTCTCCGGATCTTCCGAGGCATACCCATGGCCATTCGGTGCGAGCGTGTAATTGAGCAACGCCGCCAAACGCTTGGGTTCGCCCACGCGGTAGGTCACCTGACCCTGGATGGTGACAGTCTGAAAGTCCGCCGTGGTTTCCTGAAAAATGAACGGCACGTCGGCGCTCGCTACCGGCACGGCCACCAGCGAGGTCGTCGGCGCGTAGTAAAAGAAGGAATGCCCGAGTCCTTCGCGGACGATCTTGCCGCCGCGATATTGCAGGAGGTAGGTGGTGGGCTGAACCTTGATGAACTTGATGCCGAACATAACTTGCCTTTCGTCTATTGGTTTTCTCCGTCAGTCAAAATGGTTGTCACAATTCAAAATTGAATCCGCGCTTCTTGAGCTTCTCGTATTTGTCCGCGTCGAAGCGGAACAGTTGCGCTGGGCGATGACGTCCGGCCATCTGGGTTTCCTTGAGTGGAACGAGCAACTCAAAGCCCAGGACCTTCTTGCGGAAGTTGCGCTTGTCCAATTCAGTTCCGAGCACTGCTTCGTAGAGGTGCTGGAGTTGCGAAAGCGTGAATTTCGGCGGTAACAACTCGAAGCCGATGGGTTGGTAGCGCACTTTGCCTTTTAATCGGGCCAGCCCGGTTGCCAGGATTTCAGCGTGGTCGAAGGCCAGCTTTGGCACTTTTGAAACTGGAAACCAGCGAGCGTCTGCCGCGTCCGTGGCGGCTTTCGTGTCATGTTCCGCGAGTTTAACGAGCGAGTAATAGGCGACGCTCACGACGCGTTCGCGCGGGTCGCGCTTCACCTCACCAAACGTGTAGAGCTGTTCCAGGAACACATTCTTGAGCCCGGCTTCCTCGGCGAGTTCGCGGCGAGCGGCCTCATCCAGTGTTTCGTCCACGCGGACGAAGCCGCCGGGCAAAGCCCATTTGCCTTTGAACGGTTCGAGGGCGCGTTCGATCAGCAGCACTTTGAGTTCACTTTCATCCAATCCGAAGACGACGCAGTCCACCGTCAGAGCCGACCGAGGATATTGGTAGGTGTGTGGCATAAACGGTTATCGTGTTGTTGGGTTTGCGGTCGGTTCAGTTTTCAAAATCAGTTCAGCACGGAGTTCCATGAGCAGAATCCCCAACCGGTTCTTACCCGTCCCATCACCACCATCCGCCCAATAGCTGTCATTCCGGGTGTGCTCGATCAATTCCGCATCTCCGGTCGAGAGCAGCAACGATTTGAGTTTGGGGTGCTGTTCGAACTTGGCCCTCAGGGCTGCGCGCATAACGTCATCCTTCACGGTTTCCCAATCCGCCCGCAATGGCAGCGAGCGACTCCGCCCCAGTTTTGCGGCCATGGATGGCGTCTTGGCATTGCGAACGGTTTCCTCGTGTTCTGTGCCGGCAAACTTCTGGGCTTGGAAGTAGTGCTCCGATGTTGGCCACACCCGTCCATTGAGCTTGAATGGATGCGCCGAGAAATTGGAGAACTCACCGTAGGGATCATCCTGACGGTAAAATAGGATCGTTCGTGTGTTGCTCATGTTTGAGTGTTGTTTTGGTCGATTCCAACTCGTGCGGCCACCTCTGGCGTGCTCACCAGATAAACGTCTTCTCGTGGGGTCACGAGTTTCGCAAACCCGTTGGCTTGCGCGTGGTCCCGTTGTTCCGCAACAAATCCCGAGATGTCCTCAATAGCTACAATCCAGTCTTGGGCGTAGCTACGCAGGACATCGCCCGCCAAACCAAGTTGAATGGCGCGGCGCTCTTGTTTGCCGCCTCGCGGATCGTGGTCAGGATCCCATTGCAATCGAACTGGCGATTCGGCAAGTCGCGTCCTCCATCGTTCGGGTGAACCATACACTTCCGGCAAATAGCTGGAATGAACGGCGAGCCTGAGAATTTCCTCAAAGCCAGTCCGGCGCAGTCGCACCGCGAGCGTGATTTCCTGACCTTCCTTGGTGCCCCAACCGGAGCGATACATCATCCAGAGGAAGTTGGGTTTGATCCAACTCATGCGGTTGAGGCTGAATTCACCACCAAAGTGTTGGTGCTGCGCTGCGTGTTTTCCGATGGCTGGCCGGTAAGCCTGATACACGACAACCGTGTCCGCATCGAACTGGGCAAGGATGTGCTGGCCGGTCTTCGGCCACAGCTGCAATTGCTCTAAATATGGTTGAGTGCGCAGGTTCATTTTGTTGCCTCTTTGTCCGGTCTAAATTCCGCAATTATTTCAATCAGGCCGACGATATTCTCGTTGAAAGCCGGCAGTTCTTCCGCCGGCACCCAAAGCTCCTGACAGGTTGAATCACCAACGATTTGGACTGGATACTTAACCGCAAAGTCTTTCCAGACTCGAAAGCGAGTCACAAAGCCAGCGCCGTAGTCCCGGGCATTCCACTTGCGCGAGATGTCGTTGGCGTATTCCTCGTTGAGAACTGGATAGAAAATGGGCTGCCCCGGCAGCCGGGGCGGGAACTTGCGGTAACCACTGGCTACGATCAGCTCCAGTTCCTTCGGCCCGACCGGGCGATACATGATGATTGTTTCTTCGTTCATTGCCTAAGTGTTCGCTTTACACGTTCTATTGATAGTGTCACATTAACACCATGTCAAGCGGGAATCCGAAAAAGGTGAAATTGACCCAGGACCTTGGTAGCCTGCCGCCCGTGCTTTCCGAGCCAGCGACGACAACAAGTCCCGCGACAGTTCGCCCTGAGCCCCCGGCCACGTTGTGGCTGGGGCTCAAACCATTCGAAATCTTCGTGATATTGGCCGTTTCCGCGCTCGTGCTGCTGGCTTCCTATCGCGCTTGGTGGGCGATCAGCGTCACCGAGGCGTGGGGATTTGTGACTGGTGGGGTTTGCGTCTGGCTGGTGGTCCGGGAGCACCTCTGGAACTGGCCCATCGGACTCGCGAACAACGTCTTCTTCTTCGTGCTCTTTCTCCAAGGTCGGCTGTTCGCCGATATGGGGTTGCAAGTGGTCTACTTCGGGCTCGGAATCTATGGGTGGTTCAATTGGCTGTTCGGAGGCGAGAACAAGACGGTGTTGAAGATCAGTCGCACCACGCGAAACGAATGGCTGGTTCTCGTAGCGGCGATTCCGCTCGGCACTTGGGGGCTGAGAGAAATTTTGATAGCGGTGAATGGTGCTGCACCCTTCTGGGATTCACTGACTACCGTGCTCAGCCTGGCTGCGCAATACCTGCTGTGCCGAAAGCGTTTTGAAAACTGGTTCTTCTGGATTGCCGCGGACATCATTTACATTCCGCTCTATTTCAGCAGACAACTGCCGCTGACCGCGGTGCTCTACGCTGTGTTTCTAGCCATGTGCCTCATCGGACTGCGCGAATGGCGTCGCAGCATGCGGAAGGGAGTGACCACGGCATGAAGCAAGGTCTTGGTTTGGTTATCGGCAAGTTCTATCCGCCGCATCGTGGGCACAAACTGCTCATTGACACGGCGACGACACAGTCGGAGCAAACCGTTGTCATCGTCTGCGCGAAACCAACCGACAGCATTTCCGGTGAACTTCGCGGCAAGTGGCTGCAGGAAATTCATCCCACCGCGCGCGTGATGGTGATTGATGACCGCTACGACGAAAATGACTCGCATATCTGGGCGGAGAACACCATTCGCTGGCTGGGGCGCGCTCCCGATGCGGTGTTCACCTCGGAAGATTACGGCGACCGCTATGCCGAGTTGATGGGATCAAAACACATCTCGGTGGATAAACCGCGCGGGCAAGTGCCGATTTCCGGAACAGCAGTGCGGAATGATCCTTATTCGCACTGGGACTTCATCGAACCGCCGGTGCGGGGCTGGTTTGCCAAGCGAGTGTGCGTGCTCGGCGCCGAATCCACTGGGACAACCACTCTGGCCAAAGCGTTGGCGGAACATTTTCAAACCGCCTGGGTGGAGGAATATGGCCGGGAGTATTCCGAGGTGAAGCTGGCAAAGAATGACCCGGACTGGCGCACGGAGGAATTCACGGCTATTGCCGAGGAGCAAACTCGCCGTGAAGATTGGGCCGCCCGCCAAGCGAACCGGGTGTTGATCTGCGATACGAACGCGTTTGCCACCGTGCTCTGGCATCGCCGCTACCTGGGCACCCACAGCCAAGCCGTGGAGGAAATCGCCAGTCGAGGTAAGTGCGACCTGTATCTGCTGACCGGGGACGAGATTCCATTTGTGCAAGATGGACTTCGGGACGGTGAGCACATCCGTCATGAGTTGCATCGCTGGTTCGAAGCGGCGCTCGCGGCACAGGGCGTGCCTTGGCACATTGTCCGCGGCTCGCGCGAAGCGCGATTGCGCGACGCGGTGGGTTTGATCAAGTCGTTGTTCAAGAATTTGGCATGGTCCGAGAAAACTGCAGGCTTATGAAAATTAACAAGGTCATCATTGTCATCAACCGCACGAAGTCACATGCGGACCAGACGGCCAGCGCCTTGAAGGCTTTTCTCGCGCGGGAAAAGGTGCAGCAAGAATGGATCGACACGCTGCCACCCCAAAAGAACCTTTACCGCAAAATACCGGCTCGGCGCGACGGCAAGGCGGACTTGGTCATCGCAGTTGGCGGAGACGGAACGCTGTTGCAGGCCGCACATCGTTTTCGCGGTTCGGCGATGCCGATTCTCGGGATCAATATCGGGTACCTCGGTTTTATCACGTCAATTCCTGGCGACCGCGTCCAACAGGAGATGAAGCGCGTTCTGAATGCGGAGTTCATCATCAGCCAACGCACTGCACTCGACTTGGAGATTCGGAATGGTAAAAAGCAGATCAATGGTTGGGCCCTGAACGATGCCCTTATCACCCGCGGCGGAAATCCACACCTCATCGGCGTTGAAGCCCGCATCGGGTCGCGGCGGCTGACCAATTATCGTTGCGACGGTTTGATCATCGCGACTCCCACCGGCTCGACGGCCTATTCGCTGGCTGCTGGTGGGCCCATCATCAGTCCGGAGTGCAATGTGCTGACGGTGACGCCCATCTGCCCGCAGGCACTTACTAATCGGTCGGTGGTCGTCAATTCAACTGAACCTATCGAGATGCAACTCGATGCCACTTCCGGCCCGGCCGAAGTTCAGGTGGACGGGATGAAGCTCGCCAGGTTGACCTCCACCAGCACGATCACTGTAAAGGCCTCCGCCGACTCTGTCCCCATCGCGTTTTTGCCGGAGATCAATTATTACGATGTGCTGGCGGAGAAATTGAAATGGCGCGGCGATGGACTTTCCAAACCTAAATACGGACACGCATGAGCTACCTGCTATTTCCCGGACGACATTTGGTAAACACCCGCTTTCAGGAAGATTACCTCCGGCGCGTCCTGTCCACGAAGCCGACCGAATTGCCCGGCTTCATCGCGGGACGCCACGAATTGAGTGAGCCTCCGGCCGAAATCATTTTCGCCATTACCTCGGCGAACCAGGAGAACTCGCGTTTCAATCCCATTCCGTTTCATGTGCGGGCCATGGGGGTGGACCGGTTTGCCCGCGATTTGCGACAACAAACGGCGTTTCGATTCCGAGTGTTCGGCATTCCGCACTATGGGCACACGCATAATTTCGCGGAGTTCACCGTCAAGGAGATCGCTTACCAAAGTGAGCAGATCATCAAACTGACACCAGACAACTGTCTCGTGCTTTGTTCCACGCCCGAAGTGGTCCGACTCTATCGGGAGTTGGGATTCGCCATCGCTCCGGCGGAAGCAAGCGAGACCGAGCCGAAACCGGTGACGCCGATTGAAATCATCCGTGAAGTTGGATCGCGCGGCAGTGAGTGGGCTACCGGATCACTCGTGACAAACAATCTTGCTGCGAGCCAGCGGAGTCTGTTCGAAGACCTTCCCGAAGTTCCGCAGCGTATCGCGCGCCTGTATCAAGACCCGCTGACCAATCAGGAAGGGAGTCTGACGGAATCGCGGAACTACAGCACTTACGCGCGCGGGATGAACGAAATCATCCGACTCAAGTATCTCGATATCCGTGACGGTATTAAGTCCGGGCGGATAGTCGATGAAGGCTGTGCCGATGGCGCATTGCTCGCCGAAATCAGTCGGGACTTCCCTGATTCCGACCTCTTCGGCATTGATCTGTCTGCCGAGTTCGCCAGCCGATTCCATGAACGCCAACGGGCAGGAGAATTCGGTGGGGCATACGTCCACTTTTTTCACCGCAACCTACTCGACCGAATCTTCGAACCAGAATCCATCGACACCACCATCTGCAACAGCACACTGCATGAATTGTGGAGTTATGGAGATGGTGAGGAATCAGTCCGCAGTTACCTGGATGAGAAATTTCTGCAACTTCGCCCCGGTGGCCGGCTGATCATTCGTGATGTCGTCGGCCCAGAGGCCGCGAATCAGGAGGTGCTGCTTTGGTGTTCTGATGGCGATGGCCAAAACCTTCCCCCCGCCGAACTAGCCCACCACCCGAACCGCGAAGCAGGCTGGCTGCAAAAACTCTCAACCCGCAGCCGTTTTCAACTTTTTGCCAGCGACTTTCTCGGCGGAAAACGCCCTTTCCGATTCACCGCATTGCTCGATAAACATCACCCCGTCTTCCGCCTGACTTCGCGGCAGGCCGCCGAGTTTCTTTCCAAAAAGGACTACACCGACAATTGGAAATCCGAGATGAACGAGGAGTTTTGCTTTTGGAGCTTCAGTAAATGGAAGGCCGTTCTTGTCGAAATTGGTTTTCGCATCCAGGAGAACTCAGCCAGTAGCTCAGGTTCGCGAGTCTATACAAACCCGTGGACCATAGAGCACCGCTACAACGGGCATACCGAGATCATGAATATAAACGGGCTATCCCAGCCATGGCCGCCGACGAACATGGTGCTCGTGGCTGAAAAGTCAGTTCATTGACCGTCCGGCTTCCGGGTATTTTTGCGAAATGAGGGTGCGCAGCTCGGCAAGCTCGACTTCAAATCCACCCGACAGAATTGGAAACCTGCACCAAGTCTTTGGATCCAGATTCTCATCGTCGAGATGAAATGAAGGCGCGTAGCGTTCCCGCTTCCACTGATTGCGACACCAAAGTTTGAAGAAGCGTTCCACCCAAACCCCAATTTGTTGCGGCGTGAACTGCGCGAACTGGGCGAACTGGGCGCGCATCAATTCAAAGACTTCCACCGGAGAATTCTTGTCACGGATGGCGGCCCGTTCGATGGCATCCAGCACGTCGTAAGGCATCAAGTCATCCTCGTCCGTTTGGTGACGATCGGCCGGGCGCAACTCCGCGGTAGGAGCCTGTTGATTGACTACGCCCAGCGCGGGAATCGGATGCAATCCCTCCGGACCTTTCGTTTCCATCCAGCGCAGCCAGTGACGCAAAAATGCCTTATCAATGCCAGCAATCGGGCTTAATCCGCCGCTGGTGTCGCCGTCCATCGTGGCGTAACCGACGGCGGCTTCGCTGCGATTGCTGGTGGCCAGCAACAGCGCATTGTTCAAGTTGGCGATCAACCAGATTCCCGGCGAACGGACCCGCGCCTGGATGTTTTGCAACGCCAGATCATCCTGCTGCCATCCCAGCTTTCGGCCAAGGGCGGTCTCGATGGCGCGCAAATATCCTTGGTGGATTTCTTCCACGTTCAGTTCGAGATGGTTTGCCCCAATGGCTTCCGCGACGGTGCGCGCGGCGGAACGCGTGACTTCGCCACTGTTGGCGGTGGCCTGATAGGCGGTCGTGAGCAATGCCGTCGTCAGGGCTTTCGGGGTTGGTCGCTCGGGAAGTTGCCGTAGGTGTGCCAGCTTTTTGCTCATCGCCTCTGCTCCGAGTTCCGCCCATGCCATTTCCAATGAAAGCGCGACCAGGCAACAAACCGCCGCCGAATCCGCACCACCACTCAACGAGACGACAAATCCTTGGGAATGACTTTTGCGCAGGTAATCAAAAAGCGCCAAAGCTTCCGCCCGCAAAAACTCCTCCTCCTTCAAATGCGGACCCGTCTCCCAAGGTGCCGCCGCCGCAATAGCAGCTTTCGCTTTTTGCTCCGGCAACGCAGCGGGCCAGCGTAAAGGCACGCTGACGCGCAGATTGTTATTCCCAGCCAGATCGGGCTTGAAGCTCGCCGACCGTGCCTGACTCATCCGCGTGGCATCCACGTCAATCACGGCGGTGGTGATTTGGAAATCCGCAAAACTGAATCGCGGTCCGGTGGCGATCAGCTTTCCGCCCGAGGCGATGAGCGCGCCACCGTCATAAATCGCCCGGCCGGCTTCATTGCCGAGCAGGTTCGAGTAAACGTAGCTGACGCCAAAAGCCCGGGAGCCTTCGAGCACAAACCGTTTGCGCACTTCCAATTTGCCAAAAGCAAAATGGCTCGCGCTGGGATTCAAAATCAAATCAATGCCATGCAAAGCCAGCGCGGCCCCGGGGCGATTTGCCACCCACGCGTCTTCGCAAATCTCGAACCCGATCTGGACATTGCCAACGTCAAAATGGATGTCGCCAATTGGAATGATTATTCCGTCAGGAGTGGTGAACTCATCACGCACTCCTGCTGGCCAGGCTTTGAACCAACGCGGCTCGTAATGGATTCCGTCGCCAGCAAGAAAGCGCTTGGCCACCAGACCAATCAGTTTGCCGTCCACGGCAAGTGCGGCGCAATTGAACAGACCGTTCTGATGAAGGATCGGCAAACCAAACGACACCACCATGCCGCGCGTTTCGGGTAACAGCTCCTGTAGAGCTTTCCAGGCCCGTTGATGCGTGTTGGCGGCGTGAAAGGCGTCTTCACAGCCATAGCCAGTCAGGCAAAGCTCGGGGAGGCAAAGCACGCCGACGTTCTGCTCGCGAGCGGCTTGAATCGCCCGGCGAACATTCGTCGTATTGTGCAGCCAATCGAGAGGTGTTTGGTTCAGCACTGCCGCTGCTACGTGGATCAGTTTCATGACGTCATTCCTCCCCACGGGCATGCAAGATCAGTTTCATTTTCTGGTCATGCAGACCAAGTTCGAGTCCCACTGGATATTCATGGGGGTTCACGAGCCGCTTCACCCCCGCGTGGAACATTGCAATTTGATCCTGCGCCCGTTGCCGGGCTTCAACCAAAGCGGGCACTTGATAGACGAGTTGCCCGTTCCGGAAGATCGGCACGAGTAAATCTTCAAACGCCGCGTGCGGTGCCAGGTGTTTCCGACGCGTTGAATCCAGCGGATCAACGATTGTGAACGGCTCAGGGGCGCCGGTTTCGACATCATAGATCCCGTCTCCGATGAACTCAGTGTCCGAGCGGAATCGCCGGACTTGCTGAATGCCGGGGTTTGAAACTTTGGCGGGTTGCTCGCTCAGTTTTACTTTATACGACCAACGGCCGCCCACGCCGCGAATTGCCCCCAATTTGTAAACCCCGCCGAGCGCCGGCTGGTCGTAAGCGGTGATGAGCTTCGTTCCCACTCCCCAGACGTTGATCTTGGCCCCCTGTTCTTTGAGGCTGGCAATGATGTGCTCGTCCAGATCATTGCTCGCGACAATGACCGCTTTGGGAAAACCTGCCGCATCGAGAATCTTTCTGGCCTCGATGCTCAGCCAGGCCAGATCGCCGGAATCCAACCGAATGCCGACCATCTCATGCCCGCGTTCGCGCAACCACTTGCCGGTTTCGACCGCATGACGCACGCCTTCGAGCGTGTCGTAAGTGTCCACGAGAAGCACACAATTGTTTGGCATCGCCTCGGCATAAGCTTGAAACGCTTCGCCCTCGTCGTCGAACGACATCACCCAACTGTGTGCATGAGTGCCCCGGACCGGAATGCCATAGAGCTTTCCCGCGAGAACATTCGACGTCGCCCCGCATCCCCCGATGTATGCCGCCCGACTGGCCGCCAGCGCTCCGTCCACCCCCTGGGCGCGGCGTAATCCAAATTCCATCACTGGCTCGCCTCGCGTCGCGAGACAAACGCGGGCGGCCTTGGTGGCAATGAGGGATTGGAAATTGACCAGATTCAGCAGCGCCGTTTCAAACAACTGGCATTGCACGATTGGGCCTTTGATGCGGATCAGCGGTTCGTGGGGAAAGGCGGCCGTTCCCTCGGGAATCGCATCCACATCACAGGCGAAACGAAGCGTCCGCAGATATTCCAAAAATTCGGCTTCGAATAGCGGCTGGCCGTCGTTGCCAGTCAACGAGGTTAGAAACCGCAAATCATCCACCGAGAATCGAAACGATTTCAGAAAATCAATCGCCGCCGCCAACCCGGCGACAATCGTGAAGCCCGATCGAAAAGGGGCCTTGCGAAAAAACAGGTGAAACACCGCCTCGCGCTCCGCCCGTCCGGACTTCCAATAGCCATAGGCCATGGTGAGTTGGTAGAGGTCGGTAAGCAGCGCGCCAGCGCCGATCGGGTGAACAGTGGAAGTGTTCATTTGTTAGTGTAACATATACACTTTCAATGGTCTTGTCAAGAGGGTGGAGATAGCTAATGGCTGAGTGTTCACCTTTTACTTTAACCCGCAAGCGGTGCTTGCTTTACACTTTGCCAGTCGAGGTCAAAGCGAGTCAGATATTTTCGCAGGCGGTCGGCGTCGTTGGCGGTTTTGCGGTTCTCCCGAGTGGCCGCGAACAATTTCCGGCCAGCATCCGAGAGCGT
>ERZ1292630.1973-Hain-H41-02um-R3-1973-length-19505-cov-13_pt1 | contig 19505 bp, 6 predicted proteins | sample MGYA00564408_ERZ1292630 | MGnify/ENA primary metagenome ERZ1292630 (study PRJEB36523, sample SAMEA6512641) | groundwater metagenome | collected 2019-01-08 | study: AquaDiva: Metagenomics assemblies of 32 groundwater samples
CCCCCCGGCAAGCCGATGGGGGGCCGCTCGAGGGGGAAGGGCCCGTCGTCCCGAGTGCCGCCGCCGTCGCCGCTCACAGCTTTGACGTCCGGCGCGAACAGCAAACATCGGACTTACTGGACCGCCGCTGGCAGTTCAAGCAGCACCTTGACTGGACCCGGCAGCGCGCGAGAGATAATCTGGTTGCCGACGCGCTGTGCCGCATGGAATCCGTGTTTCAGGATTACCTGCTGTGGGCGTACGTCACCGGGGAAGACATGAGGGCGCTAGTGGAATCGGCCCGCGCCTCGCAGCGACGCTTCCTCGAGGAGGCGGCCGTCACCTCCATGCACCGCATCTTCCAGGAGTTCCTCGAGCAGGCGGGCGAGAGGCTGCGGCTGTCGTATGTGGACCGAGCGCTGATGACCACGCGGCGCTACGCATTGCGCGTCCTTCCTGAATTGTATTACAAAATGTTCGTGGAGGGATTTGCTGCCATGGTGGACGCGTGGCTCGATGGGCCGCTGCGCCATCCGAGGAGCCTGCTGTTCATCGGCAGAGGCCGCGCGATCGTCGTGCTGCACGCCCACGCCAAAGGAGACAGTGAAGACGCCGCGCCGTTTGAACAGGGGAGTGACGCCGCGAACCCCAACGACGATGGCGCACTGGCGGTGGAGCAACGGTGGCTCCTGCTCAGACGACAGCTGCTGGATGGCCACGGCGACAGTGCGGCGCGACTCGCAAGTCAGGAGGCCGCCGCGAGGATTGCATTAACCGGGCTGGAATTGCAGCACCGCTTGCTCGCTGCTGAAATCACAGCCCGTCTGCGGTTGCATTCCGAGGAGCTCGAGGGGCGGTCGCGCCTTGTGTTAGCCTTCGCGCAGAGCTGCCGCGATGCCTGGCACGCGGAGTACGCCGAGGCGCGTGCCGAGATCTTGATGGCGTGGTGCGCGCAATGCGACGTTGGCGTCCGTCGCGCGGTGATATCCAACGAGGAGCAGAGCATCGTCGCCGTCCTCGTGGCCGCTGAGGCCGACCACCGGCGGCGGCTCAGCGCGTGGCTCGAAGGAGAAGCCTGTCCGCTGCAAGCCGTGCAGTGGCCGCATGCGCGCGCGCGACTCGATGCCGAGGCAATGGAAGATCACCACAGGCGGTCTCTCGAGTCACTGGAACATACCGTTTTCGGGTATTCGTTTGAAAAGTGCGAACTGTCGGCGCGGACCCTTCTCGCCGAGGAATGGGAATGGCGGGGCGCCGCGATTTTCACGTCGGTCATCGGCTTCGCGCGCGCCCGGGTCGATTGCGTCGAGGGGGAATCATCGGCGCGCGATAACCTAGTGGGGTCCGAATGGGTTGAGGACTGGTCGCGGATTCAGCGGCTGGAGGCCATCGAGGCCATCGATGCGATCAACCGGCAACGACGGCGCGAAGAAGAGGAGCGTCAGCGCACGCAACTTGAACTGGAGCATGAGCATGCCGCCACCGGTATCATGGAGGAGGCGTGGCGCGACCTAAGCCGCATCCAGGAGGTTGAGGAGGACTCCGTCCGCTCGCACCTCGCACGCCACGCCGATGAAGACGGGTCGGCGTGTAGACGGCTATGTGTCTGCTCGGAAGAGCGCGTCGCCTTGTCGGTGGCGGAGGCTACGCACCGATCCACCAACGCAATGATCATCGACATTTGGTGGCGCACCACGTGCGAGCGACAGGAGTCGTTTCAACGTCAAATGTCTACCGCGACGTCGCTGGCCTATCTGACGGACACATCCAACCTGTGCTTCGACATCGCACGGAGTCATGGCCAATTGCTCGAGGCGCAGCACTGCGAACGGGCTTCGATTGGCGCTGAAGAATCCGCGCTCGCGGCTCCCTTCCACGTGCAGTCGGCCGCGATGCGCGAATTGGCCGCGCTGCACCGTTCCGAGCGCCTTGCCGCCGAAGCCCAGTGCGTTCTTCAGTGTGGCGCATTGCTCGACGGATGGTACGCGGGCGTTCATTTGGTGCTGATTCGCATCAGCGACGTCACGCGCCGTTGCAGCGAAGACGACGCGCTCTCCATGCTGCGGCGCGAGTCGTCGTTGTGGCGCGGCACCATGGGATGCCACGCGGCGCAATCGGCAGCACGGCTGGCACTTCTCCGCGAAGTCGACGACGCGTCGGAGCGATTGCGCAACCACGCGGCGCAGCTCGCCGCGGAAGCGCGGCGGTTGGCTGAAGCGGAGCGGCAACTCCGGCAGTCTCAGCGGGCCGAGCGGCTGGCGGCCGAGGAAGAAGAAGCTGCCACGAGGCGTCGCCACGTGGCGGTGGAGCAAGTCGCCGCCTCGACTATCCTCCAGCGCGTGGAAGCGAGCGCCCGAGCGTGCGTCGTGTCCGCATGGCACGGGGACATGACTCAACTGGCCATCGCGGAGTCCGCCGCGTTGTCTTAGGACCCGCCCCCCGCCAGCACCCTCTGCAGAATAGACTGATGACGCCATCGGCTTCATGGACGAGGACGTTCTCTGCCCGCCCATCACTTACTTCTGTCAGCCCATTTTTACCCCTTCTCTCTTTTCCACACACACCGCCAAAAGCCGCTGTCGGTCCCATGAAGGAATCCGCGCTCCGCTGCGTGACGGCGCTGCTCGCCGCTGCGGGCGATTCTGAAGAGGACGTCCGCGCCCAAGTCATTCAATCGACACGGCAGTTGGCCGCCCGCGACTTGATCGGGGTGCTCGAAGTGATCCTCAAGTGGCTGCAAGAGAACAAACCCGGCAGCGTCGGCACCTCGTCGACCCATCGGTACACAGTATGCCGCGTGCTGGTGGAGATTCTGAGGGCGCACGCGGCCCCGACGAGCGTGCCACAGCGACTGGTCCTCGAGCTGTGCCAAGCGATGTCGGTCGAGTTCACCAGCGGTAACGATTTGAACTCGGAGTGGGCGTTGGAGGCGTCGACCGCCTGCGTTATCCTGTGCGACCTTTGTCCCAGCGGGGGATCGCAGTGCCTGCTCGACCAAGTGCCCCACAATGCGCTGCCTCACAACTTTATCCTGAAAACGATCTCCGACTTCGCCGCCTGTTCGCCGGTCCGCTTCGCGCCGTACATCCGCGAGTGGATGGCCAAACTGCTGCCCATCCTCGGCCTCGCCAAGCAGGACAACCACCGCATTATTCTGTCTAACGCCCTCACTGCCTTTTCGGAGGCGGTGAACCAATTGTCCTTTTGCAACGACGGGGATCTGACGCCCCGGTCGCAGCCATCCCGAAGCGTCACCCGAGCCGACTTTGCGGACGGCATGTACACGGCTCTCACGATGCTGCTGAACGAGTGGTCCAAGACAAGCGAGGCTCGCGTGCGAGGCCCTGTGTTTGGCGCCATCGGTATGCTGAGCTGCCTCTTGGCGGACGCGCAACGCGCCACGTTGCTGCCTAAGATCGTCCCCGCCGTTATCACGGCGATCAAGAAAGACAAGCCGAAGGACCAGAGGGTCGTTGCCCGGGGCGCGTGCGTATTGGCGTCTTTTTGCAGCCCCACCCTCCAGCCCGATATGCTCGCGCAAGTCGAGTCCATGCTGCAGTGTTGCACTGCGTGCGTTGCGGGCTGCATCGCGGATCGCATGTCCACGACAACGGACGAACGGCCAGCCGCCGCCGCCCCGGGAGGCAACGGAAAAACGCACGCCACGACGACGCTGCCGTTCTTAACGCAGTGGGCGGAGAGCATCGCTGACATCGCGGCCGACGCCACACTGACGTTTTTGTCCAAATCACTGGACGCGAAGCACGGGAGCAAGGACCCCATCGCCCGCGCCGCCTCCCTCACCCTGCTGAAGCACCTCGTCAGCCGGCGCCACCTTGACACCCGCTTCGCCACGTTCAAAGACAGCATCGTCGCCATCGTGAAGTTGGCCCTTTCGGACGCAGACGTCCGCGTCCGCCGCGTCGTCGTTGGCACGATCATGGCGATGGGAACGAATCCGAGCATCGAATTCTTCGGCGCGGTGGGGGCGCAAGACCTGCTGACCTACCTCATCAAGCAAGCGGGCATAGGCCAGCGCGCCGTCGACGACTACGACAACCATGCGGCGAAGAACGCGAAAGAATTCGCGACGGGAGCACTGCAGGAAGTTCGAGAAGCGGCACGCGGCGCGCTCGTCGTCTTTACATCGCTCCCGGCGCTCGACAAGCATCTGTGGCCGCGCCTGTTCGAGCATGTCGCTTGCTACGTTGCCGACCCCGACCTCGCGAACGCTTTCCCGACCCTCGCGCGCGCCGTCGCGTCCCTCGCTGACCGCGTGTCCCAAACCGATGGATATTACATCGACTTCCGCGTGAGCGTCAACCTGCCCAAGCCTGGGACGCTGGCCACGGTGTGCTTGCTACACGCCATCGTCGCGGGGTCTCCGTGCGCACGCCTCGGCGGGGCCATCAATAGCGACCTCTACAGCGAAGCCGCCGCCTCGATGGACGTCAGCCACATGCTCCGCTTCATGACGGCGATCGCCCCGCTGCTCGACGAGCCGTTCCTGTACCAGCACGCGGAGGAGGTCCCGACACCTGTCGCCTCTCTGTGGCTGGGCACGATCCCCGAGTTGACGGCGTTCCTTCAACAAAAGGAAAACCGCGCCCCTGCCGTCGCCGCCTCCGTCGAGCGAAGCAACCTCGCCGTGGCCGACGGCGCTCCCGCGCTGCAGCCGAGCCAGCTGCTCGACGGCAGCCTCGATGCGTGGGAGGACGTCATGTGCAAGTTCATCACTCGCACTGTCTCCGCCCGCGGCGAGGCGGAGTGGGCAGAGCAATTCGTGAATGCAAGCATCGCTCTTTTTCCGGTCTTTGCGCCGTGCCCGCTGCTCCAGCGCGCCTGCCTCATCGTCGCCGGCATCGCACTCAGCAAGACGACGCGCCGCGAGTTGGTCGTATCGTCCATCGACGCGCTCATCGACATGGTGGACCCCTCCTTCGCAGAGCTGCGCACCGGCCTCACCAAGGGCCTCGCCTTCGTGGCGACGCAAAAGGACTACGCCGACATCGTCATCGACAAAGTGAGTGCCCTCGGCAAGGGGCCGGAGAAGAAGGGCGGCTTCTTCTCCTCTTTCGGGAAAAAGGAAGAGAAAGGCGGCCGTCGGGAGGTCACCGAGGCTTCCCGCGCCGTCGCCGCGTCGACCATGTGCTGGCTCCCGCGGCGAATGAACGTGACGCTCCTCGTGTCGCGGTTCGACACCGCCATTGTGCCCGTCGTGACCGCCGTCATCCGCGACAGTCCAGACCCCGATGTCAAGCTCTGCGCCGTCTCGTCGCTGCTGCTGATGGAGCCGGCGCTGCGAAAGGCACCTGCCGACTTTCTCTTCAAGTCTCGCGACGCGGTGCTCGAGGAACTCATGTCGCTGGCCCAAGGCGTGGCCGCGCCGCTGTCCGTCTCGGGGCCCGGCCCCAAGGCCGGCTGGCGCTGGCCCCTCCAGATGGTGACCGCGTGCGTCCGTGCGATGACGTCTCTCATCGGCGCCGTCGCGCAGCCGCCCGTCAGCGCCGCGACGTTTGATAACCTCATCGCGTTCCTCATCGCTGCCTGCATTCCGTGCAGAATTTCCCCGGAAAGTCGCGGGGAGCTCCTCGCGGAGGGCGACGCCACGTCCGAGAAGGTGTTCCACCAGCTCATGTGCGACCTCGTCACGAACATGATGGCCAACTCACTCGTCAATGACATCGATCGCGTCGTCGGGCCACTGCTGCAGCCCGCGGTGTCCGCCAAGGCGACCGACATGGAACGCACGCGGTGTGCCGTCGTGGCGCACACGGCGATCCAACGGGGCCGAGAGCGGCTCGAAGCGGCGATGGCGACCGACCAAGGCGCGACGTGCGTCATGTCGTTCGGCACCGTGGTCGGCAGGCTGTGCCCCCGCGTGATGGATGCCCAGCCACGCGTGCGGGAGCTGGCATGCGACATTCTCAGCGACGCACTCAGTACCATGCGTCGACGGCACAATGACGTCTTCGCGCCGCTCGCGGACACCATCGACGTCGACGCGGTGGCTGCGTCGCTTGTGGACAGCCTGAAAGCCCGCGCCGTGGATTGCTCCAAAGTCGTACGCTCCGCCTACGAAAAGGAAGTCAACAGCGTCTCCAAGCAGCTGTGCGCTGCCATCGTGACTGTGTTCCCAACGCCGGAGCTCTTCTGCCCATTGCTGGACGCGCTCCTCAGCACTGGCCTCATTGACCCCCAGCCCGACGCCGCCTCGTGCTCGTGCGTCGTCCTGCACGGCGTCGTTCGCGGCGTCGGCGGTTTGCTGAGCGAGCAGCAAGCGAGGGCCTATCTCGAGACCATGGTGGCCTGTGTCGACCTCCCCAGCCTCCGGGAGTCGGCCCTCAACGGACTACTCGTGAGCATTCGCAATCTCACGAAGCACCACAGCGTTTGCTGCTTCAACGGCCTCCTGAAGGCGTACAAATGCCCGCACGCCCCCAATGTGATCAAGGCCGTGCAGGCCGTCGGCAGCGACTCCGCGCTCGCACCCGTCTTCGTCGCCCACTGCCTCGACACGATCCTCAACACGCAGCTGTCGGAGGACCGCGTCATCGATGAGAAGACGAAGAAGACCGCCCGGGACGTGAGCCACGTCGGCACGGCGGCGACCTGCGCCCTGGGTTGGACCGCGCAGACCGCGAAGGGCGCCGAGGTCGTCCTAGGGATGCGCTGCGCCGTCATCGGTGGGGCGCTTCTGTTCCTCAGCGCGGCACATGAGTACGGCTCCGGCGAACGCATCTGCCTCGTGGCCGAGGCCATCAAGCTTCTGGTGACACACACTTGCAGCGAGGCGACCAACGAACGGATGGAGCGCTGCGGCTGGTCAGCACTTGCCAACGGGGGGTCGTTCACGATTGTTTCTGGGGAGCTCACCAAGTACATTTGCGTCGAGGAGATCCACGAAGACGCCCGCGGTGACATCCGGCTGCCGGTAGCTGACGTGCGCGGCGTGCTCTATCCCGCGGCGGCGCCCACCCAACCCGTCATCGACTTCGCGGAGTTCATGCTGCCGTACATCAACAAGCCGCAGCGGTGCCACAGACGCACCGCGATCGCCGTCTGCGGCCGACTTCTGCGCATGTCGCTCACCGACGACGCCTCGATGCTGCAGTCGCTGGTATCGTCCCTCCTGGGCCGCACGGGCAGCGACGAGGATCCTGTCTTGCGCACGACCGTGATCGCCTTCTTCATCGACATCCTGGAGCACCCACCGGCGCAAACGGCTCTGCTGACCGCGCCTGTTCTCTCCGCGCTTCTCAGCACGATGGAAGACCCGATCGTGGAAGTGTCGCAAATCGCCATGACCTGCCTCAAGGACTTCAGCGAGCGCTTGCCGGACAAGGCCCCGCTCCGCCCGATGGTCGTCAATGTGCTCCTGAAAATTAAAGGGAAATTTGAGTTTCCGGACCCTCGCCTCCGCGCCGCGTCCTACAGCCTCTACGCCAGCCTCCTGCAGATGTCCATCAGAGGGGAGCTGGACCCCACGACCCTCGAACAGCAGAGCTACATCCACCTCGCGACGGCGCTGATGCACATCGAGGACGACGACGCCGACGTGCGCACGGCCAGCAAAGCTTGCTTCGCGAGCACCATGGCGTTTATCGTCGCAAGGCAGCCGCGATCCGCCGCCCGGGCCGCGGACTTCCTGGCATCGCTGCCGTCCGCGTCGACGCGCTTCGACGAAATCGCAAACGATTTCGCGGCGCTGTGGATCTCCGACTTCCCCGGGCACGTGAACGACTTCCTCTTGGCGGCCGCAGCGTTTATGGGACACGAAAAGGAGTCCGTCCGCGGCGCGGCGGCCGCCACGTGCGGCTTCTTGCTCAAGCACACACCCTCGGCGGACCTCTCAAGGGCGAGCACGGAGCAGGTTTGCGGCATCCTTGTGCAGGCCGCCTCCTCCGGGCGGGAACGGTCAGCGCGAGTACGGATGAAGGCAGCCAAAGCGCTCGGCCTCCTGCCTGCGCTTTAGCCGGCTGGTGCCCCCACCCTCGCAGTGGTGTTGCAATTCGTGGCGGCCTAGGCACCCCCCCCCCATAGGTATGATGGCACAGTGCGACTGCCGAGACATTCGGAAGTGACCCGAAACCTCTCGATGCCTCTTTGAACGCGGCTCACACAACGTCAAGTAGGCAAAAACGGCGCCTCACCCTCCCACTGTCACCTTTTCCACTCATTCACTAATAAATAACAACCCCTGGCGCGATGTCGGCCCTCAACTACCTCGATGCGGAGCTGGCCCGCGCGTCGTTCAACGTTGAGCCTGTGCGCCACATGCTGCACGGCGGAAAGCAACACTACGACAACTACAAGAAGTGGCATAAGCTCTTTGACATTGACCTCTTCGACACGACGGACGACGCGTTCCTAACGCGCGAGGATCGGATGCGGCTCGGCGTGAAACGTGCGCTGGCGAGCATTGACATCATGAAGAAGAACAAAGATCTCCTCGCCGCGCATTCGCCTGTTCACGGGGAGGGGGGTCTGTCCGCGGGCCGCATCACGGGGAACCACAGCGGCGTCAGCGACCACTTCGCGCTCTTCGTGTCGACCATCATGAGTCAGGGTAGCCCCGATCAGGTGCGCACGTGGCTGCCGAAGGCACTGAACCTCGAGATCCTTGGAACCTACGCCCAAACAGAGCTCGGACACGGCACAAACGTTCGCGGCTTGGAGACCACGGCGACATTCGACCCGACGACGGACCAGTTCACGGTCAACATGCCAGAAATTACGGCGATGAAGTGGTGGCCGGGCGGTCTCGGTTTGCTCTCAACGCACGCAATCATCTACGCGCGGCTCATCGTGAAGGAGAAGGACCTCGGGTACCACGCCTTCATGGTGCAGATCCGCGACGAGCACCACAAGGCACTGCCCGGCATCGAAGTTGGCGACATCGGTCCCAAGATGGGCAACCCAGCCCTGGACAGCGGCTACCTGTACATCCGCAATGTGCAAATCCCGCGCTTCCACATGTTTGCTCGATTTCAGCAGCTGTCGAAAGACGGCACGTACACGCCCGCGCCCGCCCACCTCAGCAAGATCGCCTACATGACGATGATGAAGACGCGCGTGATGCTGTCGCTCGGCGCGGCGTACGCGCTGGCGAAGGGCCTCACCGTGGCGCTCCGCTACAACGCCTTCCGCAAGCAGGGCTTCATCGACTCGAAGAAAGGCCGGGCAGGCGGTGAAATGGTGATCCTGGATTACCCCGTGCAGCAGTGGCGGCTGGTGCCACTCATCGCCACGAGCTGGGCGATCGCGTTCGCCGGCTTTCAGTTGCGCGATATTTTGACGGCCTTCGAAGCCGGCGTTAAAGCCGCGGGAAAAGACGTCTCGAAGATCGACACGTCCATGCTCCCGGAGCTGCACGCCACGAGCGCCGGACTGAAGGCGTTCGGCACGGAAGCCGCCATCAACGGCATCGAGGAGGCGCGCCGGTGCTGCGGCGGCCAAGGCTACGCCCTCTCGAGTGGCATTGCGCAGCACGCCGCGGACTACCTTCCCGCGGTCACGTACGAAGGCGACCGCCTGCCGATGGCGCTGCAGACGGCCCGGGCGCTAGTCGGCGTGCTCGCGGGGCGCATGAAGGCCGAGGGAAGCTTTGCGTATCTCAAGGACGCCGACGACGTCGCATTCAGCGAGGCGTTCAACCTTCCGCATTTACTAGGAGTCCTCGCGACCTGCGCTCGGCGAGCTGTGGCCGCTGCCGGACAAGTGCTGATGGAAGGCCGCGGTAGCGGTCTCTCGGCTGACGCCGCTTGGAACGCCGCCCACGTCCCGCTGTTCACCGCCGCGTCCATCCACACACAACAGTACATGCTGCGCTGCTTCGTCAAGGGCCTCGACCGCGTGCCCGAGGCGGCTCGACCCGCGTTCTCGCGGCTTGCGATGCTGTTCGGACTGACGAAGCTTGGTGAGATCTCCTGCGAGTTCAGCCACATGACCCTTGCGGGGGCGAAGGTCATCGACGAAGGGGTCCGCAAACTGCTGTCCGATCTACGCCCCGACGTGGTCGCGTTGATCGAATCGTGGGGCATCAGCGACCGGCAGCTTGGCTCGTGCATCGCCCGCTCCGACGGCAAGATCTACGAGGCGGTCTACGCTTGGGCGCAGCGGTCACCGTTGAACCGCCCCGCGTACGTGGAGCAGCTCCACAAAGAAACGATCGGCAAGCACGTCAACCGTGACCTCCTCCGCCAGGGGGCGGCCAAGCTGTAACGCCCTCTTCGCGATACCCCCCTTGCTGCATACTCCCCCCTGCAGCAAAAGCCGTCTCACTCGTAAAACGACCGGAACCCGCTTCGTTTTTGGGAAACGTCTTCCTGTTCACTCTGCTGCCCGTGAATCTCGGACCCCCTTGTGTGCCTATAAAACGCTGAAAGATTGACGACCAGAACCATTTTGTGCGTCCAACCATCTGCGGTTTGAGGCGCAATATGCTGCGAAGAGGTGTTCGCCGATTGGCCGCGTATGCGGGCCGCGACCCCCACAAGGTGCTTGGCGTGGCCGCCACCGCCACGGCCGATGACATCAAACGTGCGCATCGTGTGCTGGCCATGAAGCACCACCCGGACAACCCCCGGGGCGGCGATAAGGCGCGCTTCCAGGAAATCCAGTCCGCCTTCGACGCACTTAAAGAAAATCAGTTCCAGCCGCTGCCTCAGTTCATGGATGCCCATCCGGACGCGGCCTCCGCACAGTACGGCGGCGGCTTCGCATCGGCGTCGCCGTCGCACGGCATGGCGTCGCCGCACAACTACGTCCACACGGACACGAAGGTGCAGGCGATGCTGAGGCTCGCCATGGTGTGGTGCCTAGGGTTCGCGGCGCTGCGGATGGTGTTGACGGTAATGGTGTTTCCACCGTCGCAGAGGAGGGCAGCCGGGACGAACGGGGGCGCACCACCTTTCGCGCCACCGCTTCGACCTCACGGAGACGTTCTTGGCCCCCATGGCGGGGCCCCAAAAGTAGCGGAGGCCGCCGTCGTACTGCCGTCGGATCCTCCAGTCTCACCGCGCAACGCATCGTCGCTGACTGCGACGTACGCCGGTGACTCACTTGCTTCGCGGGACCCACTTGCCCGTATGTGAACCCCACGCTCCCTACCGACTCCCCCTTCTGTTGTTTCGAGGCATCACCGCAGTTCACTGAAAGGGAAATCGCGTTTTTTGTTCGTTTCCTTTCCAATTAATTCTGAAACGAAGCTGCAGGAGGTCACCAACAGCCGCTCAGACTAAGTAGTGACCCCTCGTGGCGTGTCGCGCGTGCCATGGCAGCCGCACCCCGTCGCATGCCGAGGGGGAGGCGAGGACTCGCCGCCATGTTGACGAGCTGCTTGTTAATGGCCGCCGCCGTTGGTCACACCGATGCGGGGCACGTGTGCCAACACGGCGCGATGCAGCAATCCGCGCCGGCGGTGTACATACCCGCACCGACGGGCGACGAGATGACCGCCCAGACCCAGCCGGGGTGGCTTCACAACAGTCCTGAACGTACCAGCGTCGTCTCCGGCACGGCCGGGGTCGATGGTGGTGCGTCTGCGTTGTCCTCGTCGAGTCACCACCGCCTGTACGCACAGCAGTCCGCTTGGCACCCGATTCGCGTGACGTTCAATTTCACGCTCGCGGAAAACCCCGGATTGGACCTGAGCGTCACGCAGCGAAGGCCACAAGCGTGCACGGCCGTCAACCAAATTTACACTGTGCGCGAAGTGGATGTTGTGAATCCAGCGAATTGTTCCGACGGCACGAAAATACAGTTCATCGACAATTGCCAAATGCGGTGCCGCGACGTGGACATGATGAACGCGCAACTCGTGAACTCCCTCAAGGCCGCCGCCACCAAGGTGGCCACCCACTTGCAGAACGCGCTGTCCGTCCTCGACGGTGTGACCAACAACACTATCACCGTGACGTCGAACGTCAACTTCAACTGCGGCATGGTATCGCTGCCGCAGGTGACGCTGCCCACCGACCTCCTCGTTATGGTCACGGTTCGGCCGCTGGAGCACCTGAGCGGCACGTTGGCCTTCGCGTCGAGCTGCCTGCGCCATCCGACTACGGACCGCCCGATCCTCGCGCACATGAATGTGGCGCCGGACACGATCGCCAAGAATGCGGCCCTCGACACCGTGCTGCTCCACGAGCTGACCCACGCCTTGGGGTTCTCTCCCTCCATGTTCCCTTTCTATCGGCACCCGTCCGATCCGACCAAGACGTACATGGAGTACGACCCCATCCGGTATCCGACGGGCCCCGTCTTGGGCGACGGCATCGTCTTGCGCGCGTCCACGACGTTGACGACCACGACCATCACCGCCACCGCCGGCGTCGCCCCGCCTCCCCCGCGAACTGTGAATATCGAGCCCCCCTTTTCCATCAAGTACGAGCAGCTCGGACCAGGGAAGAAGCTCAAATTCATCGGCCCGACGACGATCGACGTCGCCCGCACCTACTTTCAGTGCACGACACTCGACGGCGTGGAGCTAGAAAATGGCGGCTCCTCCGTCGCGGCGACGGCGACGCACTGGGAAAAGCGGATCCTCTACTACGAATTAATGTCATCGACCCAGAATTTGCGAGTGGGGTCGATGTCCGTCTTCACGCTCGCGTTGCTATCCGACACGGGTTGGTACAAGGCGACGAACTTCTCCGTGGCCGACGACATGACCTGGGGCCAAGGGCTGGGGTGCCAGTGGGCAGTCGGGGACTGCGGCGCCACGTGGCCTAAGGACTGGTACTTCTGCGAGTCGCGGCCACCGAGCAACGCAGCCTGCGGCTACGACCGCACCTACACGGGCTACTGCAATCTAGAACAGTACGTCGACAACCTGCCGGTCCCGTACCAACACTTCCCGAACGGCACCTCGTCGCCTTGGTCTGGAGATGGTCACATGGGGGGAAAGGACCTCTTTGCGGACGCGTGCCCTTTTGTCGTAAGCTACTCAGAAGGACAAGGTGCCGGGCCCTGCCAAGATCCCGCCAACGTGCCGAGCCCCAACGAGATGGCGGTGAGCCCAGGGCCGAGCGCGCGCTGCTTTCAGACCCGAACAACGCCGATCATGCGGTTGCTGCCTTCCAGCGCGACGCCGGGATGCTACATGACGATCTGCGATGTGCCAAACGACCGTGTTTTTTTGAAGCTGGGGCCCGCGCTGTATCCTTGCCGAGAGGGAGCGCTGTTCCAACTAGACTATCCGCCGCGGTGGCCGAACGAGAAGAGCGTGCTCGTCCCAGGGGTGCGCTCCATCGTCAGCTTCGACCGCGTCGGCCTTGTGCAGTGCGGCTACAATCTGTCGGCAATGTGCGGCACCACCAGCGGTAAGGGCCGCCCCGGGACGTTTGTTCCCGCGCCGACCACGGTGGCCGCGCTGATCAGCGCCGCGTCCTGGGCTACTATTACGCGATTGGAGCCAGCGACAGGTTTCATTCTTGGCGGCACGCAGGTGACCGTCACCGGCACCGGCCTCACGTCGTCGTGCTCCAGTCTGCGCGTTGGGGGGGCGTTTGTGACGAACGTGACCATCGTCAGCGCCACGGTGATGACTGCCACGACGACGGTGATCAGTGCCCAGTCGTACCTCGGAGGTCCGCTCGACGACGGCCTCGGCAAGGTGGATGTCGAGCTGTGGTGCAACCTGACGCTGGTGTGCCCCGAGGGCTGCGCGGTGGACCGACTCATCGACGGCTTCGAGCTCGTGCGGTCTAGCGGCGCCAATGGCGCCGCGGCGTTCAGTTTCAGCGGCTCGTGGTTCGCGGACTTTCTCAGCACGACGATTGGAAAGGTCGTCGGCGCGATCGTTGGCCTCGTGGTCGTCGTCATCTTAGTGTTCATCCTACGCCAATGCTTCTGTTCCGGCGGCGGGGGAGGTGAGGCCGCGAACGCGCAGCACAAGGCAGCTAGAGCGCAAGGGGGCCGCGGCCCGGCGCGGCGTGCGCGGCTGTCCGACTCTTATGACGACGAGCTGTTGTGAATATCATACGGCCAATGCGCCGCCGCCGCCGCCGCCGCCGCCGCCGCTTCACCAAAAGTACAATTTTTTGTTTGTTGGCAGTCGTATGGAAAAGGGAAGGCGGTCTCGAGTTGCGAAATCTGGAAGGCCCGCCGATCTTTGAACGACTCGTACCCTCTCACAAACAGAGACCTTTTGCCCTCAAGGTTCGGTAACGGATGACGTCTGTGACGGATCTGTTCGCCAAGTACACGCACCAGCAGTCGTCGCGTGCGGCGGAAGCGGAAGCCGCGGAAAAGGCGAAGCTGAACAACAGCGCCCCTTCCCGGAAAGGAGGGGCGGGGACCGCGAGCGAGGGGGAGAGTGGAGGAGCCTCCCCACCAGCGTCCGTGGACATACTCTTCAAGCTGGACCTCCTGCGCCGCCTCGAGGACGGCGGTGGGGGCGGCGCGGCGGAGCGGGCGGCGGCGGGCAACAGCCGCGTGTTTCAGTCCATCCGGTTAGAGAGGCTCCATGGCTTCGAAAAGCCGACGTTTCGTCGTCAGCCGTTGGAGGGTGCCGCCGGAAGCGTCCGAGGGGGGGCGTCCGGGCCGGGCGACGGGGCTCACGGCGGCAGCGACAAACAAGGGGGCCCAATCAGTGCACCAGTGACCGAGACAGCCGAACACACGGCACATCGTAGCGGGGCGGCGAAGCTTGACGACTCTGTGCAGAGCAGTAGCCCCCAAGACGTGGCGTCGGAATCTCCCAAGACCTCGTCGTCCGGGGCCCCGCGCGGCACGGCCTCGTCCGGGGCCTCGTCGTCGGCCCACCCGCTGGTGAGGCGGGCCATCACCGAGATCATCATCCCCCTCGGTCCGGAGCGGCTGACAGATGCCGAAGTGCGCGCCACGCTAAAGCACGAATACGCGGTGCGGTACTGCGAGGCACTCGGCGTGACGCCGATACCGTCGAATCTGCAAATTGTGAATCGTTTCATGCCCCTGGAGAAAGCCCGCATCCGGCAGGTCGTGCACCCTGGACTGGCGAAAGGCGAGAGGCGCAACTACGTAGCCGTCACGCCGCAGTACCACAATCCCGCGGAGACGGCGACGAGCGTTCAGGCGCTGAAGGCGTTGAAGAAGAACGAACACGACCAGCGTCAGTTCAAGTTGTCCGACGCGGCAACTCAGAATTACATTCCGGCCTTTCTCGATGAAGAAGCTTCTCGCGCAGCGCTGCCAGCACCCGCCCGTGGGGGGGCACAGCCGCAGGCCGAGGGCGCGAAGGCTGTCGTGGTATCTCCGAATGCTGTCGCGACGGAAACCACCACCAGAGGTGGAGCCACCGCTCTCCTCCCACAGGGAATGTCCCAGTTTGTATACCCCTTCAACTTGCCGTCGCGTTTCGAAGCCGGCGAGCGGGTCGGCGTCGCTCACCACGCCACTCGAAGTGCCCACCCTCCGCAGCCGCAGCGCGGGGGAGATGCCGGGATGGCATCGTCCATTCAGCGTCCCATCGTATCTACGTCGTCCACCCTAGCATCGGTGCCAGGATCATCACGCAAGGATTCGCGACACAAGAGCGTCTCGGACATCCCAGCCGCCATGCCCAGGGCGCTGGAGGGCGGGATGCAGCCCCAAGATGCGCGCGACCAACAAGCCCGTCGCCTCCGGATGCAGGACGTCCTCTCGGCGAAAATCAAAGAAGCGTCCGACAGCGCAAGCCCAACCGCCGCGGTGGCGACTACAACCGCGACCGTGATGGAGCCGGAGGTCATCGCGGAGCTGCACCGACTGCTCGCCGCGGCCAAGGGCCCCGAGGAGCTCACAGAGGAGCGCCTCGCGGCCCTCGACAAGGTGGCCCGGGGGGACGTCGCCAGCCGCGGAGGACGGGGCAGCGGCACCGACAACTTCAGCGCGGCCGATGCCGGACGATCGCATAACCACAGCCGCGCCGGCGAGGGAGGCGACAACGGGCTGCCGCTTCGCAACAGCAACGTCAGGGGGGCCGCGGCACCGCCGCGCCAGTGGGCTGATGCCGCCATTCACCGCGAGCTGTCGTCGCTCCGGGGTCCGCCGTCGTCGGAAGGGGACCTCCGCAAGCGGATCGAAGAGTTCGTCGCCAGTTTCCCCTTCGCCTCGTTCTTCGACGATGATGCCGCGAGTCGTAGTGCTGGGGGCGGTGGCGGTGGGGGTAGCGTGGGGTCGCTCGGCGGAGGGACGATGCCATCGACGCAGCGACTGATGACCCAATTGCTGCTGTCCGATTGCTTCGTGCGGTTAGCGTTCCGCTGGTGTGGCTTTGTGCACTACGCGTACGTCGAGCCGTTCGTCGCGGATGGCCGGGCCATGAAGTCACCGACCGAAAAGGAGGACCGCTTCGTGCGCCTCTATGACAACGTGCTGGAGGTGCTCCACCCTTCCTTCTGCCCCGTCCCAGGCATGCGCATCCCCGCGCGCACCTTACGCCACGCCGCCGTGCCCCTCATGATCCTTTGCCTGCGAGTGATTGTGACCACCGAATTGAGGCAGTCCCTGCCGACCTTCTGCGCCTGCCCCGAGGGCCGTAGACTGCTGGCCACTATCGACGGGCTGATTGGCGCCGTGGTCGACCCCTCGGGGTTGCAGCACCGGCTGCCCGCGGTGGAATGTACGCCTCAGGCGATGCGGACGCTTCACGGCCGTCGGCAACCGCACCGCCTCCCTGCCGCGGCGAATTCAGCAATCGTTCAGTTCATTCTGGGCAAAGGTCTTAGCGCGGCGACGTCACTCGTCGCTTCGGCCCAGGAAGCGTCGCTTCAACTCGCCGATGCGACGCTTACCACCAACCAAAATCGTGGCTACGCGCTCAATGCCGCGGTGGGGCTGCTGGAGTTGGAGCAGCTGCTGACCCCCGTCGCCCGGTCGCGACTGCTCAAGTGTATCATCGACCGCCGGCTGCTGCCGGCCGCCGCCGCCTCTCACCGCAGCAACAATGCCAGTGGGATCAACATTGACCCATGTGACGCGTGAGGACGGCGCCAGTGAGACGGCGCCAGTGAACTTCCCTCCGCCGCCGCCGCCGCCGTTGTCGTTCCTCCCGTTGCCGCGGCATTGGATTGGATTGTGAACACCAGCGCCCGCCCACCTACACAGTACACGCACCCCTCCCACACACATCACCCCACCACGAGAGGAGCACCACACACAAAAAAGATGTCCGACGACGCTGCACGACGACTGGAGCACGAGAACAAGGCCCTGCACGTGCGCCTGGAGTCCCTCGAGCGGGAAAAGTCGCTCGTCGAGCTGCAGCGGCGCACGCTGGTGGACGAAAAAGCCGTGCTCAAAGAGCAGCTGGAGACGGCCGTCGCCGCCGAGCGGCGAAAGAATGATGAAACCCGCGGTGAGTGGACGGCCGTCGTTCAGCAGCACGCGGCCGACGTGCGGCGCCTCCGCCAGGAGAATGAAAATCTGCGCCGCACAAACGAAATGTTGACCGACGAGACGTCGAAACGAGTGAACGGATCGGAGGTCAACAACGTCCGTTTATCGGCGCAAATCGCGCAGCTCCAAAAGGAGCTGTCGACAAAGGACAACGAGCTCGCCACGAGCCTGAAGGAGGCCCAGTTCATGCGCGACAATCTGGAGCGCGTAGTCAAGGAACTCGTCGACCGGAACCGCCGTACGGACGAGGAAGCCAAGCGCCGGTCGTCGCAGCACGAGAAGGACCTGAGCGACCTGCTCGCCGAGCATCAGCGCCGTATCGCCGAGGTCGGCGAAATGCGTCGCGAGTTGCAACAGAGCAAAGAGGATCGACAGCTGCTCGATGCCCAAGTGGCCCACGGCAAACAGCTGAACAAGGAGCTGACGGACGACATCGACAGCCTCCGTAACAAGGTGCTCGCCGCCGAGGCGGCCTTCGAGGAGGTGCAGCACGAGGCGAAGGAGCTGCGCCGGCAGGAGGAGGACATGCGCGCGGACATCGACGAGCTCCTCGGCAAGCTCGGCAAAGCCGACGGCCACATTCAGCGCTTGACGGACGAGGCCTCCACGGCCAACCTGACCGCCCTGAAGCTGCGCCACCAGCTCGAGCTCGCGGAGGACGACTGCTCCGTGCTCCGCCGCGACAAGGAGGAGCTTCTCCGTCGACTCACGCCACTGCTCCGCGCCGCGGGAGACCAAGTGGACACCCTAGCCGCGACCGTCGATCAGGTGCTGTCCGCCACCGCTCAGGAGGCGGCCCAGGAAAATGGGTACCACAGCAGCCACACGTCCAACGCGAAGGCCGTTCAGTTCAAGTGTTGGCCGGACGCCTTAAGTGGCGCGACCGCCGGCACCTCCGCTTCCCCCGACGACTCGGGCGCCCCCTCCGTGGAGTCGCAGCTGCTCATGTGCGCCCTTCGTCTCCGCGATGTCACGTCGCTTATCGGCGAGGACCTCTCGCTCGTGCAGCGCTCCGTCGCCGACGCGCACCACCGCCTTCGCGAGGCCCTTCGCCGGGAGGCTGTGCTGGACGACACCTTCAAGGCGGAGCGTGCCCACGTGCTTGAATTGGCGACCCGCGCCGGTGACCTGGAGGCTGAAATCAGCCGCAGCGAAGAGCAGCGCAAGACGATTGAGCGCACGCTGGTGGAGAGCTCGCAGTGGATGTCGGAGGCAGTGGCAATGGGCGAAGAGCGCACCCGTCGAGTCGAAATGCTGGTCGCGGAGCGCACCGGGCTGGAAGAGAAGCTTCACGGACTCAATGAGCAGCTGCGCGAGGCCCACGCTGACAGCGCGAAGCACCAGAGGGACGCGGACGTCGCTCGCGCGGAGCTCTCACGACTATCGGCGGAAGTGCAACAAGGCCACCGATTGCGCGCGGCGGTGGATTCCGAGCTGCAGGCCGCGCGGGCGACCGTTCAACAGCTCAAGCAGCACATCGCCGAGAAGGACGCCACCGAGCAGCGCGCCAAGCACGAACTAGCGGCCCGTCGCGCGGTCGAAGAGCGCGCCGACACGGAAACGCGCGTTCAGCGGCGGCTCGCGGAGGACGCTGCCACCCGGGCGGTGCAACGCGAGAAGGAGCTCGACGAGGCGGAAGCCCGTGAGCAGAAGCTGCGCGATCAGCTGTATGAGTCCCAGAAGCGCTTAGATTCCGCCCTCCGCCGCCCGGCGTCGGCGCTGACGTCCGGCAGCGTCCATTCGACGATGCAGCAGCCTTCCTTTGCGTCACAACCGTCGCCGGTGGCGCTTCGTTCGTCGCCACCAGCGTCGACGTCGATCATCGCGTCCCCGCACCGCGGGCACCCCGTTGCCACGCCGATAGCCGCCTCGTCGGCGCCGAGCGCACTCAACACGCATCCCAGCGCTTCCAACCTTGTCAGTCGCGGCCCCGTTCCCGCGTTGTCGGCCTCCGCGGCCCACAGGTACCCCTCGTCCTCTCTGGCGGCTGCAACGAGTCCGCGCACCCTTTCCCCGCCGCGATCGCATCGCCAGTCGCCTCCAAGTTCCTTCTCGTTGACGGCGTCGGAAGCCGCGTCGACCGAGAAGCTTCGCGCCTGGGAGGCGAAGATCAACTCGATGTTGCAGTCATCGCGGGCCTCCGCGTGATAGAACGGGCAGTG
>ERZ1292630.1974-Hain-H41-02um-R3-1974-length-19503-cov-8_pt1 | contig 19503 bp, 9 predicted proteins | sample MGYA00564408_ERZ1292630 | MGnify/ENA primary metagenome ERZ1292630 (study PRJEB36523, sample SAMEA6512641) | groundwater metagenome | collected 2019-01-08 | study: AquaDiva: Metagenomics assemblies of 32 groundwater samples
CGGGTCGCGCACTGCGAAGTCCAGGACGGCCAGGGGCAAGCGCTGGCGGACGTGGTGGATGGCGGCCTGTCGAGTTGATGGTGGCCGCCACCGTATTGCCCTCCTCCCCTCGTGCCGTGCAGCTGCCGGCGAAGGGCATCTTCCTCTTCCCTCAGCGCACAAATTTCGGCAATGGCCTCGCGCTTTTGTCTCAGCAGTTCTCGCTGACGGTGAATTTCGTGATCGTAGTCCGCGGCCGCGAGCATGGTCCGGCGACTCATCAGGGACGCGGCGACTTTGACGGCGTCGTCGGTCCCGCTCCGTAGCGGCAACGTGGGGTGGTTCAACGGCGTCCACGCGACGGCATCCTCAAACGACGCCGCGTGGTGTTGGTGGGACGGCGTCCTTGGTGGCGCCAGCCCGGAAATACCAGACGGGGATGTTACCCCTGGAGGCGGAGGTGCACGCGCTGCTGAAGTGGAAAGATTCCCCCTTTTGAGATCGTCGACGGTGACGTTCGGTGGCAGAGACAGAAACCATTCCTTGGTCTCCGCTCGCCGGCGCCTCTCCTCCGGTCGCTGTGCCAACTGCTGGAAGGAGGGATCGGGGGCGGTGCGGGCAGTTAATTTGCCCGAAAGAGGGGTCGTCGTCGTCGTGGTCTTTCTTCGCTGTGGAGTAGCCTCTTCGTCTTTCGCGGGCGACACGAGTCGTCCGCCGCTCTCGGTTTCAGCTGAGCGTAGATGGTCCTTGGAGTTGACCGTCGACCTCCGCGAGGAGGAAGCGTCACCTGCAGGTGCCGATGACGCGGAAGAGGGGTCGCCGACGGCGGCGATTGACCGCCAGAGGCGCTCCTCCCGGACGATGCTTTCCTCCAAGGCCATCTCGGTGAGCTGCCGTTTGAGCCGCAGCAGCGTTTGAACCTTTTCTGCAACAGAATCCAATGACGCATTGACGTCGGCCGCGGTGACGATCTCAGAAGGAGCACCACCGCCTGTCGCGACGTTGTTGTGGAGACGGCTGCTGCCCACTCCTTGCACCGAAGGAGTGCTCGTCGCTTCCGCAGTCGAGGAGGACTGGTCATGCTGCGGCTCGGGCAGCAACGGCGCAGCTGGTGACGATGTTGGGGTGGTCGTGCTCGCTGATGACGATGGGGTGGTCGTAGTGCTCGCTGGCGACGGAACTCCCACGTGGGCAGCGGCAGACCTCTCCGCGGTGGCACTCGCAGACGAAGGCGGAGGCGGATTCGACTGCTGCGACATTTTCACGTTTTTTTCTACTCCCGAGCCGGAAAGGTTGTTCGAGGCCACGGTCGCCGCACTCGCATCCGTCGAGGTTGCGGCGCCCGTGACCGTTTTGCGATCCCGAGTGGTGGGCGAGGACGCGCCTGAACCGGTCGCAACGCGACTTTCCGCGTCGTTCCGCGATGAGATCACCGCCGATGCCGACGGCTGAAGACCTCCGACCTTGCCCACTGTTGAACGGAGCATGGATCGGGGCGATGCAAGCGGCGACGACTGAGCGTCCCCGGAACGACCACTGCCGCCGCCTCCACTGGGGCGATCGACCAAGCCGATCGTTGTCGCCGACAAAGGGAGACCCCCGCCGTTGCTGGAGGGTTTGCTGCCAACAGGGGCGTTGCGAGTACTAGGAGACGACGTCGGTGTTGGAGCCGAGACTGGCGCGGAGCCAGTCGTGCTTACGCTGATTCCGACGGCAGGGGTGACCGCCGACGGTTGCGGCGGCGGCGGCGTCCTCGACGCTGCCTCGGCATCAATTCGCCAAGACGCCAGCACCTTCGACAAGGGCTCTGCCCCACTTCGGCTCGCGATATCGAGGCAGACGTCCACCAGGTGGCGCACCGTGATGATGATGGCATGGGACGACGACGACGACGACGAGGGTTTTTGCGCGGTGGCCGCGGCGGCACCGGCCTTCGCCCACAAGCGCTGTAATCGCACCACTCCCAATTGAGAACTGCGTTCCAAGGCACCACTGACTACCGATTTTGGAACGTGAGCTAAGGCCAACCGCGCAGGCTCCTCCACCAGCACGAGCGGATCGCCAGAAGAAGTCGTCGTTCCGTGCCGGTCGTTTTCTCCCGAACTGAATGGTGACGCGGTAGCAGACGAGGACGACGAGGGCCACACGAGACAAGAACGCAACGCAAGCGCAACGGCGCGATACACCACGTCATCTGCGGGCGTCGTCTGCGCGCAACGCAGAGCAAACTCTGTGATGGATAGCGAGGCGGCCTCTTCTTCTTCCCCCCCACCGCTGCCGCCGCCGGCTTCGTCCAAAGAGGATGCCGCCCCCGCTCCGCCTGAGACGTCCGGGGGAGGCGGAGGCACGCCGAAGAGCCATCTAGCAAGGCGAAGCGGCATCCGCTTCGTCGATTCGTTGGCGAAGGCGCGGAAGATGGCCTCCACGAAGGGGGCTGGGGGCATCCCGCCGCTGCTCCCCGCCGAGGCGGACACAACCTCGGACGACATACCGAATCGGAAACAACAATAACCAAACACCTCGTAATCTCACACTGTACTTTTGGGAAATTGTAGGACACAGCTGGGTAAAATAAGCGTGAGAGCGAGGATGCGAAGCCACTCGTCCGCATGGTTCCGTTGAACCCAAGGGGTCGGGTTCAGAGGGGGGGTCGCAACGAAATAGATAGAGGAAAGGTGGGCGAAAAAATATGATAGAGCAGCGGGGACACGGCAAAGTCAAAAAGAGTCAAAAAAACGGCCGTAGGCGCAGGAGGGGAAAAGACATCCAAGGGAGGAGGCAAAGGGTGGATGGGAAAACGGGGAGGAGAAGCGGGCACCTGGGCGAAAAGCCGGAGGCTGTCACAGGTGACAAAGTGAGGAGTGATCGAGACAAATAAAAAGAGTGAGACAAAGTGATCGCGTTGGTCACTTCCGGAGTGCGAACGCAGCAAGGTTTTAGCGCCACGAGAGCGCCATGAGAGGAAGCATCCCCCCCCTGCAAAGAACGCATCCCCTCATACACTCACCCCGGGTTCAGCAGAACTAGTGGCGGACAGCAGTTGCATCAAGTCGTGCTTCGTGCGGGCGTGCTTTGGAATATCCACGCCACGACGAGCGAGCTCATCGCGGATCTGCCGTATTGTGCACTTGGTGGTGCCACCCTCCGACGACGCCTGCGACGCCTCCATCGGAACGGGGGACAAGGTCCGGTACGGAGGCGTGGACGCGGCACTCTTCTCGTTGGCAGCCGCCGATGTGAGGGCCGCGGATGGACCTACCAGCGTCGCGATACTCGGAGCTCGAATGGGCGGGGATCGTATGGCCTGTGACGCGGCCCCTGATCGAGATCGCTTTTCGCCAATGCGGCGGGACTGGTCGTCTGCGTGGTCAACCGATTCATCCCCGTTGACTGCGGAGCACATCGGCGGGGACGCGGCGGTCGTCAGCGACACGGTTCCGAACAGCTGCATGAGGTCCACCTTGCGCAACGCAGGGTCAGAGGCCGCCGCCACGCCCATCGACAGCAGCTGCGCTCGCAGGGTGGACACGGTGACGACGCAACGCCGTGGATCGCCGTCCGCGGCGCGTACCGCCCGCGCAGTGACCACGACTGAGTTGGATGAGGTCTCACCGGGGCACGACGATGGCGGGGACCGAGACAAAAACGGGTTGGCCGCGGCGGCGGCGGCCGGTGCAGCCGCACTGCCGCTGCGTCCTTTTACGGACTGAGAGCTGTTGCCGTGTTTTTCAACATTTTGCGCAATCGACGTCGACGACGGGAGGATGAACGTCTGCGGCGGCTGCTGGATCCCCGCCTCCTCTGGATGAAAAAGTGTCCGCGTCGTCGTCTCTTCTTCATCTTGGATGCGATGCGGTTCGGTTTGAAGGATAAGCAGCGGCGGAGTGGTGGGTCCTTCGACGACGTCATCGTCCTCTTCGCCACAACGACGCGTCAACTTCGGCGACGACGACGACGATTCACCAACGGGATTGCGTCGGATATCCTCACCTTCTTGTTGGTCGTGCGGCGCGTAGGGGTGCTGCCCTTCGAGGGAGGAGGATGCCGATGTCAGCACTAGCACCCCGACAGCAGCGGGAGTCTGATGGACGAAATTCGGCAGCCGCCGCGGCGATGTGAAAGAAAGGGGAGCACGGGGTTCGGCTGCCGTCGTGGCGACCATTGGCCCCGATTCCCCTCGTGTTGGTGTGGGGTCACCCCTTCGCTCCCGGTCTCGTTGAACCGCGTCACACTCCTCCTGCGGCTGTGACGCGCCGAAAAGTGGAACGAGACGTGCCAAGGATGATACGAAGGCGGCGTCGTGGGGCGATACGATAACACTGGAAGCGCCTCCGCGATCGTCTACTGCGGCGACGCCAGCAAGCACGTTCACTTCCGCAACCACGTCCCGGTCCGCGGCCCCACAATCGATGGGACAGTCAGAAGCGGCGACGTGGGACGGCGACGACGCTGCCGATTTGCCACCGTCGCCGCTTTGAGACGCGTCCGAAGAACGCCGCGATTCTGGCTCACTGCCATGAGTAGCGGTGGAGGAAGCCGCATCTGTCGGAAGCGGAAGCGACCGAGAGGTCGTCGAGGCCACCACTGGCAAATGGAGGGGTCGTTCAGGACTGGGCGACAACGGACGAATGGGACTCACCTCGCAGCTCTGGGCGGCTGGAACGACCCCAGCGGCATCGGTTTCCTCTTCGCCACCACTATGGTCTTCGATGACGACGTCGATCTGTGGTGCAACAGGCGCACCCGCGACGACTGTGGGGCCCTCACGCTGATCGCCGCACATGGCGCTGCTGGGCAGCAACACGGACACCGCGATCGACAGTGTTGGCAGGGCGCCGGACGCAGCATTCATGTGGTCCTCTTCTCGTAGCTCCTCGTCACGACTTTTCCGACAAACAGTTTCGTCGCCAGTAGTCGGCATCCTTGCTTTGCAGTCGCACCGGCTGGCGCGTGGCAGAACCGGCGCCCAGACGGAAGCGTTAACTGTCGTTGAAGGAGACGCCGCGACGTCGAAGGACTCTCCCGCGATGGGGATTTCGTCATCGTCGTCTTCTTCTCCTCGCGTGCGGTAATCAATCGGTGCTACGGCCCAGGAGGGTGCGACATCATCGTCGCCTGGACTGCGTGGCGTCGGCGGAGGGGGTGCGGGCGTCATGGGGGACAGCATATTGCTCACGTCCAAGCGCAGCAGTAGCGGACGATCGTCATCGCCGTCTGATGGGCCTCGTCCTCGTGGATCGCACACCGATGGCTTCGCGGAGTTGCGCATCATCATGGCGCTTCTTGACAAAGGTGTGGGGCACTGTGACGCGGCCTCACGGTGATCTGTTTTTTGGCGGCATTCACTGAGGTGGGCCGTCGTGGCTCCGCAGGTGGTGCATGTCGTCGTCAGCGTGGCGACGACGGGTAGCACCGGCGATGGCTCAGGGTAACACGCACAAGAAGGAGGGTACGCGTCTGGAGACGAGATCCCATGCGGCGGTTCTACCGGCACACCTTGCAGCTGCGGAACACTCGTCGTGCAAGGACCGCAAGGCTTCGAGAATGAAACCAATACAGCCGCTGCAGGAGGAGGGCTGCTGACATCTCGCGGCCCATTGCTGCTGCGTCGTTGCCCCTCCTCTGCTTGTGCTATGATCGATGGCGATGGCGAGTGTGCGGGGTGCATGGAGGAGGCCTTCCCGCCGCCTGGGGCGGCCGCGAAAAAGGTGCGGTTGATGGACGACGGCGATGGCAGTCGAGTCCACCCGCCAGGAGGCTTCGCGCCCACTGGCTGCGACCGCCTGTCGCGGTCCACGACCGGCGCCAGTAGCGACGTGACGCGAGAGGGGACTGAGACGGCACGGCCACCGACGCGAGGGAGCGACAGGGCGGTTCGATTCGCGTCTGAAGATTGCGAAGTTGGCAGCGTCGTGAGATGCGGACTGCGACGAAGTGAAGGAGGATCGACGACGACGTTGCCTGAGATATCGTTTTCCCCTGCGATGTGGGACGCCCTGCCGGAGCGTCCGCCGTGCGAAGGCGCGGGTGGGATTGGACTGGTGGTGACGATGTTCGGAGATGGCGATCTGGTGACGAAGCGGTCGCCGTCGAGTTTGCTCAACGACGACGTCGCGGGCACGTTCAACGCGCCCCTTTGAGAAAGAGCGCGGGGAACCGCGTCACAATGTTGTTGCTGCTGCGTGAGGAGAAGGCTCGGGGATGACTGCTGCGATGTCGGCTGCTTGCCGCCGGGATAGTGCTGCATGACCGAAAGCGCCTTTATCCCTTGAGAAGGGAAGTAGTGTTCGATGCGGCTGGTGGGCGCGATGATTGTCGGCGACATGGATGAGCCGCTGCGATGAGCGCCGCGTGCGGCGGACACGGCGGCGCCACGAATGGGAATGGCCCGCGGCGCCGCCTCCATGGAAGTGAGGAGTGACGGAGGACAGATGGGTGACGGACGACGCGAATGGGAATGATGAGACGCCAGCGACATGCGATCGTCGGGGAGATCGGCAATTACCGAAGCGGGACGTGAGGCGACGCCGGGTAGCGACAGCAGTGGCTGATGGGAAGTTGATGAAGTCGTGCTGTGCGGATGAGAGTGGTGAGTGTCCATTATCACAGACATGAACGAATAAATGAGAGCGAGAGGGAGACGAAACAATAATCCAGAGACAGGGCGAGTGTGGGGGGTAGTGCTTGTTTGGGACGTTGTCCGACCAGGTCAACCAAGCCAGCCGCAACATTTATGTCGCTTGCCCCACGACGGAAACCGCGAAGGTGCATTCTGTGAACTCCACACACACACACACGCACACACAGACACATACACAAACACACAGACACACGTCCTATGCATCGCCCGGCCGCCATCCTCTCGCTCGCCTCTATACCGCGGGGTTTTCTTTCGTGCCTGGCGGATGGTCGATGCCGCCTAAGCCGTCGCAGGAACGGCGGTCGCGGCCGCGTACAGCGTGTATGCCCAGCGAGCCCACACGAAAAACAAGACCTCTAACCCGACGAGCGCCACGAGGCCGCCGGCGTCGTAGCGCTCGAGGAAGCCCGGGGTCGGCACGTCATCACTTGCGTTGGGGGCGAACATGTCGGGGTCGAACGCGTCCGGGGTCGCCGAAGACTTTGCGGTCGAAGTCGCCATGAATAGCCTAGAGGGGATCGTACGAAAGAGGGACGAACGGATGGTGACTGCGCACAAGACAGGAACCTCTGATCGTCAAGAGAGGAAACTCCAAACGAACCAGAAAGGCGCGTGCCAAATCGATACGCTTTAGGTTGCAAGGGGGACATTGTGGCGTCATCGTCCAAAAATAATAAAGAGAAATAAAAACGAATACGAATTACCGCGAGAGGAGCACCACAGTGAACCTTTTTCTGTTGGCGGGTGACGCTTCGTCCGTCGTCTGTTTTTGACACACACACACTCTCTCCGTCTGCTGTATGAGCCACCGGCACAAGTTGTGTGCCCACAAGATCAATCCAGATCCTCGCTTCGACGGTTCGCGGAAGGAGCCGGACCCCTTCCCCCGGCGGCCGGCGGTGGTGGAGCGCCAGACGGCGCCCCCCGTCCCGCTCCCCCTGGTGCTCCTCCTCCTCCGCCTCCGAACTTCTGCTGCAGCCGCATCAATACGGGGCCGATCTCAGGGTCCATCATCATGCCGGCGAGCGCGGAGGGATTGGACATCGCCGCCATCAGTTTCTGCGCGACCTCTGGCCGGGCTAGTAGCTGCTGAACTTCGGGGTCGGCCATCGCCGCGGCCATGGCGGGGGGCAAGCCGCCGGGTGCCCCGGCCATGCCTGGCATGCTGGGGAATCCAGCCATTCCCGGCATGGAGCTGAAGTCGGGCATCCCGCCGCCCATGCCTGGCATCCCACCCATCCCTGGCATCCCACCCATGCTCGGCATACCGCCACCCATTCCTGGCATACCGCCCGTGTGACGGCCGGCCTCCGCGGCGGCGGCCTCTTCCGCAGCTTGCTCCTGTCTCTGTCGTTCTGCGTGCAATTCGGCTTGGCGTTGCTTTTCGTAGGCGAGCTCGGCGGCCACCTTTGCCTCGTGCGCTTCGCGCGCGCGACCGGACACGTAGGTCAAAATCGCATTCACGTCCTCTGAAAAGTCGATTTGCTGCGCATGGGCCAAATCACGTGTTGCGGCGTCCCATTCCGCGAGGTGACGGTGCGCCTTGCCACGCACCCGCAATCCACGAACACTGTCCGGGTTGCGTTCGAGCGCTTGGTCGGCATCTGCAATGGCGTTCCGCGGACGCTTGCCCTTGAGCTGCATTTCGCCGCGACGGGCCCACCATTGCGCGGAGGTTGGCTTGAGCCGCAACGCCTGCGTCATCTTTGCGATCGCCTCTCGCAGATTGCCACAGTCCGCAAGTTCAGCGGCCTCACCGGCGAACGCCTGCGCCTGTTCACCTTGTTCGTCGCTGTCCTCGCCCTGCGGCACCGGATCGCGGTCGGATTGCAGCTCCGAAGGCCAGATGTCGGGGTCGCTGCCTGCACTTTGAGGCGCGGAGGCGCCGTGGTGTGTGTGGTGGTGATGAGGATGTGCGTCGGCGGCGGCGCCGGAAGGATCGAGGTGGCCACGGCCCTGCGGCTTCAACGGCGACTGGTTGGCATACGCGTCCGGCACGGGGGGCAAGGTCGCCCCGAGCGACACGAGCAGCCGACGGAACGTCGCCAGGCGATGATCGTGCACCTCCCCGGGGTTGGACAGTAGCAGGCCGGAGACACGCTCGAGAATGTGGACCTCGTTGATAGAAAGCTGCGTCATTCACAGTAGACTACAGCGGCGGTGATCAACTGAAGAATGATAACAAAGCGAAACTGTGGTGCGCGTGTGATGAGTAATCCAAAGAAAAAAAAACCGCGTCAAGAAACGACCACGTTCCGCACCGGAAGTAGCAAACAACAAAAGTTAACGAACAAAACCTGAGCGGCAGAGACAAAGAAAGGAGTGCTCCACCGAAGGCGCCACAAACGGACACTGAAGATGTCGACGAGGACGCAGCACATGATGTGGATGACCAATCAGAAGACGGGATCTGTCTTTGCGTTACTTGTGAGCGGAGGGGACTGAATGAAAATGGCTTGAACAGAGAACTCGACGGGTGCCCGTGCAACGTTGTTACGTCGTAGGCGTCACCATCGCTGTGGCCTGCTGCTGCTGCCGACGCGGGAGCAGCGGCTCATCCTGTGCGGTCGTCTGCACGTGCACCGCGCCTCCGTGTCCCTCGGCCGTTGTGCCACTGCCACCGCCTGTTCGGATGTTGCCGTGGTGTGGAATGACACCACCGCGGGTGCCGTAGCCGCCACCGTCGTCAAAGTCGTCCGTCTCTTCCACGTCATCTTCTTCGGGTTGCTCTTGCGTGGATGACGTGTCACCGACGACCCCGCCGTTAGCTTCCCCCTCCTCCTCCGCTTCATCCCCGTGGCGATTTTTGCCGTGATGCCGACGACCGCCCCGCCGTCGCTGTGACCATTGACTGATATTGAAGCTGTCTATAATTTCAGGCGCCTCTCCGTGTTCGGCCACGGCGAGGCCCCGTTGTTCATGTTCATCGGAAACGCGAATGCCACCCAGCAACTTGGCGAGCAATTTCAAGATGGCCACGGTCCAAAACACAGTCCAGATCAAAGTGATCAGGATAGCGAGAATTTGCACGCCGAGCAGCTTGCCGCTACCGCCCCCTCGAATAAACAATCCATCCGCGCCGGCGGAGTTGATGCTCCGTTGCCCAGCGAAGCCAATGAAGAGCGCGCCGACGACGCCAGGAATGCCGTGCACGGCCGATACTTCCAGGGCATCGTCGAGATGCAGCTTGTGCTTCAGCAACCACACCGAGCCCCAGGCGGCGAGTGCCAGTAGGATGCCCAAGATGAAGGCCGAAAGCGGTGACACATACCCGGATGCGGGCGTGATCCCTGCCAAACCTGCAACCGCGCCGTTAATGATCGCGATAAGGGAGACGCGGTGCGCGGGATCCCTCCAAGTGGTGAGCGCGGTGAAAACGACGCTGCATGTCGCGGCGGCGATTTGACTGTTCATGACGGCCGCAACCGCCACGCTGTTGGCTCCCAGAGCGCTGCCGCCGTTGAAGCCAAACCAGCCCGTCCACAGTAGGGTCGCGCCGATGCACGCGAGGGGCAGTGAGGAATACGGGAAGTGCCCGCCATGCTTGTCGTACCCGGCTCGCCTGCCGAGCAGAAAGACGGCCACCAGTGAGGCAGCGCCCGCGGTGGTGTGGATGACGATGCCCCCGGCGAAGTCTTGCGCGCCGAGGCGAGCGAGCCATCCATGAGGGTCGAAGATCCAATGGGCAATAGGGTAATAGACGAAGAACTCCCAGAGAAGGACAAAGGGAATGAACGACTTGAACGTCATGCGCTCGGCGATGGACCCCGTGATGAGGAGCGGCGTAATGGCCGCGAACATGAGCTGAAAGAGGGCGAACAGCGACGTGGGAATCGACGATCCCGCGTGGCAATTGGCGATATTCACGTTGAGGAACAAGCCGTAGTCCAAGTTGCCAATGAAACCGGCGCCTCCCGCGTCCGGGCCAAATGTGAGCGAGAAGCCGCAGATGAACCACATGACCGTTTGCACTGCGAGGCCGAAGAATACTTGGGCAAGAATGCTGGTGGTGTTTTTACGCCGCAGGAGGCCGGCCTCGAAGAAGGCAAGACCGGGAAACATGCCAAGGACAAGCACCGACGCCATGGTCACCCAGGAGACATCCGCGTCACGGAAGCACGGCGGGACTAGCGTCGTCGATGGAGCGAGCGACGTCGACGTTGTTGGGTCGCCAACTGAACCGAACATCTCTCGCGAAAATATGAGAGGTAGAGAGAAAGAAAGAGAGAGGTACAAATATCGTGGATCACCGGTTACCTGTCGAAACCTCCGTGGTCGCGTGAGAGTCAATTTTTGAGGAGTTGCTACAGCATTGAGCGCTTGGATGCGGAGAGGGCGGTCACCGACGGGCTTCGAAAAGAAGCTCGTAACCAACACACACACACACCAACACCATAGTGGGGGCCACGCCGGCCGCCCCTCTTCCACCTGAAAGTCACACAAGTGTGCGTGTGTGGTTTGCAAGGTCCGGTTCAGGCAATGTACTGCAGCATGTGCCGCTCGTACAGGTTCGTCGGCGTATCCTTCACCGCGGGGAAGTACGGCACCAAGCCATCCCCACCGCGACCGCACGCAATGAGGTGGTTGTAGGCTCGGCTGTAGACTGCCCGAATGCGCCGTGCGGGGTGAAACAAGCCCTGCGTCAAGTAGGGCAGAATGTACCCCGGGCCCAGGGACAGCTGCGCGGCGAGCATGCACTCCACCGAGGAGGAGATCAAGCGCAGCTGCTCCTTTCCCTTCTCCGGCGTGATTAAATTGGGGTGCACGTAATTGAGTAAATGCTGCGCGACATCCTCGTAGCCACCGCCGCTGATGCACAATAGCAATTGGTGCACGACTTCGCACCCCATACGGCGAATTTGCGGATTTCGTTCCGTCAAGCTGCGTTCCAACAGAGGGATCACGCTGTACACGTACTTTTCTCCCAGAGGGCCTAAGTATTCGAAGACGAAGCGTAAGCACTTCAGCACCGACTGCTGGATCAGCTGGGCTAACTCCGTCCCTTCCGAGAGCTTGAACTCATTCACGAGGAACGGTATGACCGTGAACGGGCCGCAGCGCTTGGCCACGACCGCAAGCGATACCTCGGTGCAGATACGCTCACCGCGGTCCTCCTTTTTCAGGTTGCTGAGCATTTGTTTGACGATCGTCGTGGGTCCAATCGTGGCACAGATTTCACCGAAGGCTTCGATCGTCGCCACTCGCGTCGCGCGTCGTTTGGCCTTCAATAGGAAGAACAAGCCTTCCATCGCGAGCCCCATGAGCCGACCGGCGTGCACCAGCAACGGCTTGGCGGATCCCGCCCCTTTGGCAATTAGCCCGATGACGCCGATCAGAGCATCCTGCACTTCCTCGCTCCGGTGCTTGAGAAGCGGGAAGATGCTCTCCGTGAGCTTGCTCAACGGAGGCCGCATCTCAGCTGGGTTGGGCAGTTGTGCCAGGATGGCCTGGATGGATGTCAGCGCCGTCGCGAGCGCCGGAGGATCCTCCTCGGAGGACAAACGCTCGACGATGGTCTCGGCAACGTTGAGGAGGGCCGTCGTCTGCCCACGACAGGCGGTGATGGTCGCCGCCATGCGCGTGCATAGCTCCCCGGCTTGCTTTCGCACGGCCGCCACCTTCGACGCCATGCGCGACGTGATGAGCACGAGCAACGGCGAGACGTACGGGGCGAAGCGGATGGGGCCAAGCGACCGACACGTGGACACTAGGCAGTGCACCGCGACGTAGGCCGTGCCCAAAACGTCCGTCTGAAACGCTTCGAAGACGACGTCGACCAGGCGCTTCACTTGATCGGCGAAGACGTCGTTGGTACCCACGGCATCAATGGAGCGCTGCATCGCTTCGAGGCAGGCGCGCTGGTAGATCTCCGCGGCCTCTGGGGTGCGAACGCGCTCGACGAGTTGCTGTAAAATAACGCTGCAGCCAATCTTCCGCGACATGTCCACCGTGGCGTCGATGAGCTGTTTTAAGCTGCGCCGATCGAGCGCACCGCTGGGGTTCCAAAACCCATCAAATAGCATTTTCACAAAATTCGTCTTCACAAAGTCCGGCGTCACCCCTTCGCACGTTGCGCACTGCTGAATCACCTTCAGGATCGTCCGCCTGAGGTCGTCTTCAGGAGTGTTGGCGTTGCGGTTTAGGATCTCCACCAACGAGGACACATGACTCACCGCATCGCGTGTCGACATGAGAGCCACGAGGGATCCCATCGCGCGGAGCACCGCTGTCAGGGCTTTGCCGCGTTGACGATTGCACTGCTCGCGAACGGTGGAAATGCAGTCAGCGAATGCTTCAATGCCAAAGGGCGCCGCCGTTTCGGCGAGCTGTGCGAGCGCCGTGGCAGCCTCCGTGCTGACACGAATCTGGTCATCATTGAGGCAGGGCTGAATCACCTTGACGAGGCCCGTGAGATAGCGACGCACCCCTGCGCTGCCCAACGACGAGGCCAGCTCATTCACCACGCGCACGCCCGTTTGCCGCGGGAACCATTTCTTCTTTGCCTGACAGATCGCTTGCAAAAAAGGGATCACGTCCTCCACGCCGAGGCTTTGGGCCACGATGGCAAGGGTCTTCGACGTCACCCGTCGAATTTCATCATTCTCGTTCTCCACGTCCGGCCTGAGCGCCACGGCGAGCGGCTTCAAACCCGTTGCACGGGCCAAGTTGGTAATGATATCCTTCCCTTCGTCGCGCATCACGGCGTCGGCGTGGGTGAGCAAGGGCTGAACCATGGTCAATAAGTGCAAAATGTGCGGCTCCACGAGGGGTCCCAGACGATAAATGATGCGATCGACCAGCTTGAGAAAGGAATGCCGCTCACCATCGGTGAGTGAGGGACACGTTTGCAAGAGCGATAGAATCTGCGTGAAGAGAACATCGGCCCCAAATTGAACCGCCTTCTCCGTCAACTGGCGCATCCCAGACTTGCGCATCTTGGCATCGCCGTTCTTCATTTTCAACAGGTTGCGACAGACTTGAACGTTCCGGAGAACGTCTTTCGGCAGCTCTGCGTCGGGAATCGAATGACATTTAATGAGCAGATCGAACGCTTCGGCATCTTCAGGGCGCAGCTCTGGCAAGCCTTCGCCCAAGTCCGTCGGGATGACGAGCCGTTTGTTCCTTTGCGCTTCAAGCCTTTCGATCCGAGCCTTTTCCGACACGATGTCATCCTTCGAGCGAGCTGGGAATGTTTCTAGATAATCCGCAGGTGGCGCCAACACCGTGAAGCCGACGGGGGGCATCAACGCTTCAATTTCTTCATCCGTCATATAGGCGTTGCGCCGGAGGGCGGCGAGCTCGGCTTCCACGGACTCCGGAGCATGGTCCGCCGCCGCCGAGATGCCCGTCGTGTCGAGCGTGACGGCCGCCGAAGGCCCTGCTTTCGTGAACACCGACTGCATCGGCGTGGCGCCTTCCAGACCGCTCAAGCCCGGCGTGGGCGTCGGGGCGAAGCCTGCCGCGGAGGGCGTGGCCCCTTCTGTCGGCGTGGCGTTGCTCGGAGTGGCGTCCCACTTGCGAACGGCGAAGCTCGGCGTGGCCTGATTCCATGCTCCGCCCGCGCCGGCGGCCGCGGCCGCCGACGGCGTGGCTTGATCCCACCGGCTCGGCGCTTGGCCAGGAGTGGCGGCAGACGGCGTGGGCGTGCTGCCCACCGGCCCTTGCTGATCCCAGCGGCTCGCAGCGGCTCTTGGCGTCGGCGTGGCGCCCTGATCCCAGCGGCCGCGCTTCGCACCAGCCATCGTGGGCGTTGGGGTGAGGCCCCCGGCTGCGGCGGCCGCTGGCGTTCCAAGGCCACCGTCAGCCTTTGGCAGCGCGCTCGACACGGCATCCCACTTGCCCGCTTGCCGCGGGGTCGGTGTGAAGCCTTCGCGACGCTGATGAGGGGTACCGCCGGCGGCCACCGCGCCCCACTTACTCGTCGGCAGCGCACCAAAACCTCCGCCTCCGGCTGCTCCCGTCGCCGTCGTGGTGGTACCCTGTTGACTGGAATCCGCGGTTGGCGTTGCCGCGGCATTGAACGGTTTTCTGCGCGCCGGCTGTTCGTCTGCATCGGCGGGCGGCGGCTGCATCTCTGTGACACGTGTGATATTTCTGTGTCGGTGGGAGAGGGTGTGTGTGGGTTCACAACAACGAATTCAATGCTTCATTCCTCTTTCCTTCGCATCGGAGGGTGTTCAACAATAGAGAGGTGCTCACATCTCCATATATCAAAGTTTGCCTTGTGTGCAAACCCTAATGTTCTCAGTCATTCAGCAGGTGCCAACATGCCGACTTTTTTGGCACGATTTTCCACGTTGGCACGTCGCCGCTCGGCCTTCGTGGTTTCTGGCCTGCCTGGAATGCCGTGCGCGTCGCGGTAAGCCTTAGAGGCATCAAACTTCGCTGCTCGGTCGCCTTTGTACTTTCGATAATCATCCGTTTGGCCCTGGGCCTCGTCGAGGAGCTCGCGGACATCTGAGCCTTCCACCACGGCATCCAACGCGGCCCGAAGTTCCGCCGGTGAAACAGAAAACGGGGCAATTTTCTCAAAGACGATCAAACGGCGATGGACTTTAAGCGACAAGGTTTGCGGGGCATCCACGATGAGTGACATGCACTGGGGTAGTTGCAGCAGCTCGCTGGGGCGATAGCCCGGCGTGGTCGCGTGCCAAAACACGAGTCGACCGCCTAGGGTTAGATGAGTGGCCGAGAAGAGGATGAGGCTGGTGGAAATAGACGCGGTGCTGCACTTTCTCGGTTTGGCGTGCTGAAGGTGAGGAGCAGCGGTGGGATCATCCGGCGTCGTCGTGGCCGTGGTCGAGGAGATCGAGCCCGCGTCGGCAGCCGCGACGACAGGCGGCGGGTATCCGGCCATTGATGCGTCGGGGGGCAATTCCAAGTGCCGTCGCGGCTCGCGAAGACCGTACGGCGGGTCCGTCACGATAGCGTCGAACAAACCATCATCCTCCCAACCATCATGACGATTGAGGAGGATCCCTCCGGCCGACCCGCCATCATGGGTCCTTGATCGCTTGTCGCCGAGCAGCTCCGACGGTACGGCCTGTTCATCCCCACGGCAGCCATCGTCAACCGGCGGGGGACAGTCCTCCTCATCCTTCGGTCCTTGTTGTCGTCGCGACGCACGAGGCTGGTCACGGCGGCTGGACCGGAACAAACGGGGCGCAAGGCTGAAGTTCATGCGCATCACGTCCGGCCAGTTGAGCTTGTGGTCGACGAAGTTGTTCAGAATCGTGGGCCGGCCATCGTGCTCGCACGGTGCATCGGCGCTCGACACCAAACCCAGGATCGTCTTCTTTGCGTCATACTCCGCGACGCGAATCTCCATCGCCTGCACGGCTTGAGCGCCTTTCACCACCGCGCCGTAAATCACGGCGGGGTCCAACTCCGACCCCATGCCCCCGACGCAGCCTAGCGCCGAGGCGGCCATGAGAATCGATCCCGTCCCGCAAAACGGGTCAAACACGAGGCCGCTTGACGGCCTTACCTTCGCCACATTGCACATCAAAAAACTCAGTTCCGGCGGCATCGTGGTGGTGCCGATGAATCGGCGGTGTTTCAGGGAGTACTTTGGCAGCAACAAACTGCGGCCAATGTTGGTGCCCGGCTCGGCCACCAACTTGCGGGCGAGCAATGCAAACAGCGGCGGGGACGGTGCCGAATCCTTGGCCGCCGCTACACTCTCGCACGGCATGCGACGCGGGTACACCACGAATAAGTGACGGTGCCGTTCCAGGGGCACGACCGTCGTCTTGTCTGAGCATCCTAGCGATGATGGGGATGGACTCTGAAGGTTGACCATGGATTCGCCGTCCGTGTTGAAGAATCCACCGTGAAACGAGCCCAGAGCGGAGTGCTTCTCTATCAACGTCAGTTTTCGCTCGGTCGGGTGCATCTCAATACGGACATCGTCATCGTTATCGTCGTCGTCGCCCTCAGCGTTGCTGCTTCCTCCTCGGATGGGTCCGGACAGCCACTCCGCGCCGAAGATGGTGCCCGTTGCGTACGGTTCGGGCGGCGGCGCACGAATGCCCACGAGCCGCAGCATCGTCGGAAGGGCTGCTCCGGTGGAACGGCTCGATGCAGCCTTCGACGAGACCGCGGCACCGGCGCGGTGCAACGTTGGATCTAGGAAGCTGTGCGTTGCCGACCACGAAGAGGAGGAACAGGACGAATCGTGAGATGCATCGCGGGCGACCGTCGCCCGGACGGCGGCGCCAAGGCGAAAGAAAAGGTCGCCTTCATCCCGCCCGCTGTCGCTGAAGCCTGGGGCGGTTTGCTTCACCGAGGGGACATCACCCCTGTGGGCGAGCGAGTCACCAGCGCCGCGCACAGCGGGAGACGACGTCGAACGCCATGCCGCGGCCAGGAGGACATAAACGCCGCGGATGAGCACGCTACGGGACGCGGCGGTGAGAACCACCTCGACATCCCGTGTTCGAGCATCCACCGGGAGCACCAGGAACGGACTTGGGGGCTGTGAGAGCGCCGGCGCGTCGACACCGGGGTGGAGCAAGTGTTGCCAACCACAGGTGGTGGTGGTGTGAACGTCTTGCGCCGGAGGGTGGAGAAAGGCGTTGATGTTCGCACTGACCGTGCCAAGGTCACCCGGAAAGAACGTCGACGAGTCGGATCGTTGAGCTCCACCAGCGGCCCTTCCGTGCTGCTCGCTGATGTTGTTCCCATGGGCGTGAGACTCGGAACCCATCGGAGGTGATTGCGGTGGGGTTGCCGGGGCGGTGGCCGTGGTGCTCCGCGGGGCCGGGGCGGTGGCCGTGGTGCTCCTCTTCTTTCTCAACAAGTCGACCCCTGGGGGGACCATCACTGAGCGTGCCTTGCGGACGTAGGCGAGCAACGCCGAGGAGTAGTCGTTCCCAGCAGGCAAGCGCGCCGCCGCCGCAGCAGAGTGGTTTCCCGCCCCACCACCGCTCACGACCTGGCGGTCCCGCTCCTCCTCCATCACGGCTTCCAATAAAGCACATAGTTCCGCTTCCCGGAGGGCGTCGGTGGATGGGTCCGCGACGAAGTGAACGACTAGAAGGAGCATTGACATCGACGACTCTGGCACGAAGGCGGCGGCTCCGATAACGAGTAAGGAGGAGGAGGAGGCGGGCGAGGATACCGATCCTTCGCGGAGGCTGGCCATCTTTGGATGTTGGAACGTACACGGTACGAGGAGCTTCAAGGGTCCCCAGGAAGGAAAAACGCACCACCACTGCACAGTTACAATCAAAAATCGGGCGCAGCCAGAAACAGGGAAACCAAGCCGACGGACGTAAAAGATTCAACGGATGGGGTTGAACAACATTGTTTTGTGTGGTCGTAGTAGTAGTAGTGATGAACAAGGGAACGTTTGGCACGTAGATTGGCGGTGGAGGGCGGAGCGACGCAGAGGGACACACGTCTCTGTTGCTATTCACCGACGCGCCATGGCAATCTGCGCCGCAATTCGCGTGTTCTGTTTCACCAATTCGATATTCGACGCGAGAGACTTACCTTCCGTCAGCTGCGCCACGCGCTTCAGGACGTAGGGCGTCACATCGCGGCCTAACACCGCGGTTTGTTCCACTTCCCGAAGCGACGTCACAATCGCCCGTTCCACGAGATCGCCATCGGCCTCATGCTTGGCATGAATGGGTACGGCTAAAATACCTCCTCCGCGGTAACCGAGCGCTTCGACCGTGTCAATGTAGCGCGCGGCTTCAACGACGGTGTCGATCCGCAGAGGCGCTTTGACACCCGATTTACGAGTGAAAAAGGCTGGGAATTCGTTGGTACCAAACGCCATCACCGCCACACCTTGCGTCTCAAGAAATTCCAACGTTCGGCCGATGTCGAGAATGGATTTCACCCCTGCGCACACGACCAGCACCGGCGTGTGTCCCAGTTCCACGAGGTCTGCCGAAACATCCATGGTCACTTCACCTTTGCGATGCACGCCGCCGATGCCGCCCGTCGCCATCACGCGAATGCCACACATATGGGCGATTAGGATCGTACCCGAAACGGTGGTCGCACCGCACACATTGCCTTTGGCCAAGATCAGCGGTAAGTCCCGCCGACTCACTTTGGCGCATTTAGGTCCCTCTTGGCCAAGCCGTTCCAACGTCGATTCGTCAACGCCGACGTGAACGACGCCGTCGATGATGCAAATCGTCGCGGGCACGGCCCCCTCCTCACGCACGATGCTCTCCAGCTGACGAGCGCAGGCGACGTTCTCAGGGTACGGCATACCGTGAGAGATGATGGTGCTTTCCAGAGCGACAATTCGTCGGATGCCCGCGGGCCCGTCGTCCATCGCATGCTGCACTTCTGGGCTGAATTGGATCTGGATGTTTTTCTTCGCCGCCGCAACGGGCACGACGTTGACTTCAGGGCAAGCCAGCTGGCTGCGAACGACCGTCAACCGCTGTGACATCGTCTCGGTCCCTCGTTGTGACTGTGTGGGCTAAAGCAAAAAAAAAGGTTGAAATGTGCGCACACTGGCAGTCAAGGACATTTGAACGCACGTTATGAAAGCTGTCGCACCGATCAGTGGCATTGCTTCCAGAGGATATCGGCCCACAATCCGTCGCTCATTTGGGAAAGTGAGGGCACCACAACGCAAATGCGACCACTACTCCGCGCCGCATGCTCCTCCCCGCCAATCGCGAGCGACAACACGAGTTGTTCCTGTCGCTCCACGAAGGCTTGAATGTAGCGTTTGAGTGTCGGCAATGTGTAACTTAGCGGCTGCTGACCACCACCACCACGATATCGACGGCCGCGTCGCCACCAAGCGCCCCCTCGCCGTCGCCGTCGCCGCCCCCCTCCTCCCCCGTGGCGCCCCTCCTCGCAAAGCTGTTCGCCGAGCAGCGGGGCTGTTGTCCGTTCACCGCGGATGA
>ERZ1292630.1975-Hain-H41-02um-R3-1975-length-19497-cov-9_pt1 | contig 19497 bp, 17 predicted proteins | sample MGYA00564408_ERZ1292630 | MGnify/ENA primary metagenome ERZ1292630 (study PRJEB36523, sample SAMEA6512641) | groundwater metagenome | collected 2019-01-08 | study: AquaDiva: Metagenomics assemblies of 32 groundwater samples
GTCACGACCGGCTGGCTCGCAGGCGCCTGCACCACCTCCATCGGCGTGGCCGACATCATCACGCGAGTTTCCAGAGACTCCAGTACAAAGGCACTGGCGCGCGACCGGGGCCGTTTCGCCACGGCCTCGCGCAGGGGGCGCGACTCACGTCGGCTACGGTTAGTGAGGCTAAGAATAAACTGTTTGGCGAAGCTCATGTCAGAATCTCCTTTTTTACAAGTTATACAAACAACGAAATTGTTTCCCGACAGCTGTTTCCCACGTCGAATATGTTGACGCCGACCTCACCTGCTTTTTTCCTTTGTCTACGCAATAGAACCGCCTGAAACAATTCCATGCTGCATTCAACCTTTTTATACCCAGCCCCAATGAAAGGATATTCCTCATAAGATGTCCCTCAAAAGATGGGGTGAGGCAGTGATGTTGCCGCCGGCCTCAATTGCCTTCTTTCTTTTGTCTGCGCAAAGGAACCGCCGGAAACGATTACGTGGTGCACGGAATATTTCTATACTTAGCGCCAATGAAAGAACATTCCTCATAAGCTGTCCCTCAAAAGATGGGGGGGGCATTGATAGGGTACGGTACGATCCACTAACAGACTTCTGTCCGGCAGTCCTCGATCACTGTCTCCTTCGTCCGTGCAATACAGCGCGTCCATGCGAATTTGGCCTGTTAACGATTTCAATCAAGGTCCGCGATTCTGCGACCCTGGAGTCCCCTCGCTCACGAGGCCGTTGGACGCACACTTGGACACTGGTCTTCTCGCAGGGGATGGCCCACCAGTCACACGCACCGTTTCGCCGCGCATGACTCGTGTCTGAGGGGAACCCCAGATCACGCAGGATTCCTCTATTACTCAATTCCTGTGTATGGGCTTCGCTCCACTCAGGTTCGTGAGTGCCTGCCCCTCGATTTTGATACCGATTTGAAGGAGAATCCCGGCATCATTTGCCCTTCGATGGGGAAGGAGGATGCCGTGAAACGGAAACGATTCCGTATCGAGCAGGCTGAGCAGACCCTCTACGGTGGACGTAGCGGCATGCGGGACTGGAATCGGAACAGGCCCGGAAGTCTCAACAGCTTTAGGACGAGAACACCACGCTAAAACGCCTGGTGGCGGAACTGGTCGTTGGACACCGTCACGCCCCAGGAGGTCCTGTCAAAAGATTCTGCGGCCCTCGCGAGCATCTGGCTATCGAGGTGGGCCAACGCCTTCGTGGTGAGGATGTCGTCGCCGTGCTGAATCGGCTCACGGTCTACCGAGGAGTTTCGACGAGGTTCATCTATGACAATGGTAGTGACTTCAGCAGTCAGTCGGTAGACCTCTGGGCCGATCACAACACGGTCTCCCTCCACTTCCCGAGACCCGGAACGCTCATGGACAGTGCCCATGTGAAATCGTTCCGTGCGACCTTGCGACGAGAGTGTCTCAATCTGCGCTAGTTCGAGTCACTGCGGGATGCTCACGAACGGATCGAGGCCTGGCAGGAGCATATTGAAAGTCGGCCGCACCGGGTGCATACGGAGCGGACGTCCGAGGAATTTGCCAGGGCCGTCGCGGAGAATCACCGCTGGAAACGCGCCCCTAGCGATGGCTCGGAAAGGGAGCCGAGCAGCGTTGCGCCAGACTCACATTGCGGTTCATACCACCACAGGAGGCAGGTCGTACGTCTCACGTATCCTGAGAAGTACGACTTCTTACATGGGAATGCTTTACTAATAGATGAAGAATGGCGGAGACGAAGAACTACTTATTTACATGAAACGGAATTTTCGTTGACGAGAGGAGTTCGATATGAACAACAGATTCCGGGGGCCATAAAGGGAAACCGCTCTGCACCCATCAGCCCGATTTCGACAAAAAAGGCATACAGCCAAGTCATTAGGATGATCTTCACCATGATTCATAGCCCCGCGACTCCACGATCGCCCGGTCATGCGGCATCTCCCTGACGATGACCATGACCTCCTTTTTGTTTTGGAGAGGGGAGAGGACGAGGAACCAGCGCCAGCCGAGGGATTTCATGCTGTGCTATGATTTTTGCCTCCCCATAGATTCCGTTCACATAGAGAGCCAGCGTCGGTAACGGATCGTTCCAAGCCCAGGTCGGATGAAGATTCGCACGCCATAATGCCCCTAGCGCTCTTAGTCCCCACGCAAACCATGCCGATCGACGAACCTCCTTCCACCTCATAGCCTTTATGTATCCTTGGAGATCTCCGAACAGCCAATGCAGGCGCTTCTCTACGGCATATACCTCTCCGCTCCTCGAGTGCCCACCATCCTTTGTGAAGGAACCGACCGTACACTCGACCGCGAGTCTCGGGAAATCATATCCGCAGCTATACGACAAGGCACAGTTTGCGTCTAATCTCGGGTTCAATTCAAGAAAGTACTCGTCACCACTCTCCTGCTCAACGAGAAATTGGGCGGCGCCTGCGCCTGAATAATTCACGCTTTTTGCCAGCGTTTCACAATGGCGTCGCAAGGACATGCTCGGGGCGACAGATTCTACCTCGACTCCATAGCCGGTACCATCCACGCGATCCGTTCGAAGCACTCGAAGCTCAAAGTACGCCACAAGATGACCGTCCTTTGCCGCAAACTCACAGTCATGACGATACCCCTGCACAAATTTCTGCAATATCACCGCGTCATTTTTTCCTGGCTGGGAGCGAAAGAATCTGCGCAGATCCTCTTGGGTCGTACAAATAAGAGCTTTCTTGCCCGCAAGAAAAGGACGAAGACAATCGATTGGTTTGATCACGACGGGGAATCCCATAGATTCTACTGCCACCATCGCCTGCCCTTCAGACGAAACAGTTTGTGTAGCGGCAAGCGGAATCCCAAGCTGTTCTGCCAGATGATACATTCGACTTTTGTCTAGGCAGGCAAACACTGTCTGAGGGGCAGGCATCACGAGCTTGCCATACGGAGTCAGCCTTTGCGCGTGACGCGCTAGGCATTCGAGATAATCCTCTCCGATGGGGAAAATAAGCGGTGGGGTCTTTTCTCGAATGAGATGCCTGATTAGGGAATCTACAAAACCAGCTTCATCCCCCATTCCGTTGTCTTCTTCCCGCTCCCAGGTCTCCCGAGAATACCGGGAGTATTCTGTATACGCCTTCCGTTTTCCCTCTCGCCAAATCACGACCTCAAAGCCGGCCTTCGCCAGCGACCGCACAATAGTGATGGACTGACGATAGCTTCCCAGCACTAATATCTTGTTTTTCTGCATCATCTTGTTTTTCTGCAACGGCATACGGTGAGAATGACAGCCGAGAAAAATGAGCGACAGGGCCGCCATGCGCGTCATCAACAGGGTACAGATCGCAATGCCCACCCCTCTGCGAAGTTCATGTCAGTATCCTGCCGGCTATTAAGATATTAAGAGATGAAGCTTGATGACGCTCGGGTCATCCCCGTCTCTGCCATGGCTCAAGCATAGCTGTAGGTCCGGGAATGGGAAATTCCCCCAAAGAGGGGCTACGAAGGAGGGGTAACTAACGACACCGGGCGCTGTGACTGATGTTGCGACTAACTTGCGAATCGCCTACAAGACCATATCAAACGGCAATCTACTGCTTCTTCTTTCTTTTCTTGAACGTGCTGCCATCGTCGCTCGGCCTGAACCGTCTTCATCAATGATGCCTGCACGCGAGCCGACCGTGCCGACCTTACCAACTACTGGTTGGGCTGCGACATTGATGACGATTCCGTGGGGAAGGGTGATGAGTGGATAGACGTTCCTTCGACTGCTGACGCGTAATGGGAATGGCGAGAGCCGACCCTGCCGCTCCGCTGATCCTTCCTCTTTTCTGTAATCCCCTGATAGAAGAAGCAGTACGATCAGGCTGTGATCAACGGCGTCGCCACAACGCCTTCCTCTCTTCGCCCAACCAGCCGCTGGTTGATCCGATAACGAGAGGTGCAAAACTTGTCTTGTGCCTGCTTCCAGGTGAAGGGTTGCAGAGAGGCTCGGCGGAGAGAGCGCGGTTATGGAAGTGAAGACGCGGAATCAGGCACGTTGAGCGTGACTGCATCTGTGATTGTTGCTCCGGTTGCATAAGTCCCGGCGACGCTAAGGACGTGGCGGCCTCCGTTTCCGCTCCAACATGTACTCGTGATACACCAATTCGCGGTCAGCGAGTGGCCGTCCGGCGACAATGTGAAAAAGGTATCCGTCGGCCATGTAACCCACGGAGGATTGCTATCCCACGATAACTGTACACTAGTCGGAGTCTCGCCTATAAACCCAACCGTTATCAGGGTGCCGGTTTCGTTGAGCACGAGGTTCGGAGTACCAGCGACCTCCAGATACAAATGATTGATCGTCAACGATACATTTACAATCTCTGAGAAGGCACTTTCAAAAGTAGCGTTGTAGCTCGTCACTGCCAGGGCATAGGTACCCGTTTGATTCAGCCCCAAAGCTTTGCAAGTCGTCTGTGGAGTCGTTGATGGAGGCACATCAACCGGCAGACCCCACTGAAGCGTCCCACCATCATTATACGCAACGTATACTTTGTATCCCTGAATGACATTCGACAGGTTGTAGATATCGGTCGTAACAGGGTTCCACGAAACGATACAATCGTTCGCTTTGGGCACAGGAGCCTGAGCCCACACAATAGCGGGAACTGCACAACACGATAACGTCAACACGCACAGCCGCAGCCATGTGGAGAGTGATGACCTCAACGTACTCATTGGTTACCCTCCCGGAATCGGAAGACCACAATATCAATACGGATCTCAATCCGAATTGTATAAATGATCCAAGCAGAAAGAAGCAATACCTATACTGATCAAATTACTATCGTTTCAATGATCTATTTGGAATGAGTAAACTCCCCATCGGTCAGCGAGGTGCACTGGACGACCAGCCATGATTTAGGGGATCTGCGCTACGCAGAGAGAGATCTACCTGGGTGTCGGGGGATAGCCGTAAATCTCCCCCGTCAAGGAGACACTTCTAGAGGGGAACTTATAGCTTTAACCTGAGCCCGGTAGATGGCGGGCAGGAGACCTGCCAACGCGTCATGGGGCCGCTCTTCGTTGTAACGCTGCAACCATTTTTCGGACTTCCGCACCTTGTAAAGCATCACTAAATCGTTGATTTCCACCAGTGTGTTTAAGCCGCATTCTAAGCCTCAAAACAGCTTACTAAGATGGGCCTGATAGTATCCGAGGTGATACTGAAGCAGCGGCTAAACAGGAGCTCTCGTAATCAAACGGCAAGACACCAGATCCTCGTCACAATCAGGTGTCAGTGCTCCCCCACCCCAATGCCCTCATCCCCTTCGCACGAAAGAAGACATCCAGGCCACGATCCGTTCGAACAAACAGTTCACGCCATGCCCCGGCGAGCTGCTCGAACGCGGCAGGCGCAAACTCACACGCGGCAATGCGGCCGAGATCGTCAGCAGCGCTTGCCGACGACCGGCTCGGCGTCACAGGAGTGTCAACGAGGGCTTCGCCTATGTCGAAAGGCTCATAGCCGGAGGGATTCGTAAGGAACCAGCGTCCACCTCAACAGCCCGTGGCCAATTCGGCAATGTGTGTCAGTCCTGTCGCCTGGTGTCAGGTTGCCCCTGCGTCGCTGCGGCCAGAAGCCGCACCAGCCGTTTCATCTGCTCCGAGCACCTGACTACTTGCGAGTACGTCCACTCTGCCGCGGCGGAACTGCGTATAAGCTGCTTCACCCTCTCAACTTGTCGCCTCACCCAGACTTGTGCGCTGGCCCACTGACTCTTGATGCGATTATCGAAAAAACACACCGTTTGGACTCGGCGCGTCCTATTGACCCACTGGACTTTATAGGCATCTTGACCGCCTTTGAAATCATACTCTTCATGTCCGCTCCGGATCGCTTCCTCAATGGCACAGAAGATCATGACCCGGCCTGGGTTGAGGTGTGACCAAGCCGGATCCCAACCCAACTGATAGCCTATAAATTTCCCCCCAACTGAGAATCCATAGAGCGCCGCGATCGCTCTGCCCTGTCTCTGCAGCAGGAATATGCGGGCCCGCCCCTTGGCCGCTAGTTGCCAGAGTAGAGCCCTATGGAATGCCTGCACAGCCGGGAGTAGGAACCAACTGGGCTTGCCGCCCCTCTGTTCAAAACGAAGACGATGCAACCGGACCAACTCTTCAAATCCCCAGTGTAGGTCAAGGTTGTCTTGCAGAGCCACAAACCGGCCCCCCTCCCCCTTGAGCGCCTTACGAAGTTGACGAAACTTTCGGCGTCCCTTCGCACTGTGGCTTGCCAAGTACTCATCGAACGAGCGCGGGAGCACCGCATGCCTGCAGAGGTACGTCCTCAGAATACGCTCGCTCATGCCGCGAGATTTGAATGCGTGGCGAAGCTGCCTGAAAATTGGGGACTCCGCATCGGTATCAGACAGTTCAATATAGTCCCACTCGGTCCGATGCCTGTCTACGAGACGAACGATGGCCTGAATGGCCTGCTCATGATAGTCAGGGCCCACCAGTATGTTGAGATAATCTGAACCTACGCTGGTATCGGCCAGAAAACACAGGGCTCGCGGCCCCCACGACCCGAGGAACGAACGGCGTACATAAAACGGGGCTACGGCAATCAGCTGCCCCGATGGCAGGCGGACGGTCATGAGTAGGAGGCGCTGGGTTCCACCGAAATGCCGCCACCAGGTCGTCATCCACTCCGCACTGAGGAAGGCATTCGAGCACCCGATCCGTTCGAACAGTTCACGCCATGCCCCGCCGAGCTGCTCGAGCGCGGCAGGCGCAGTCTCACACGCGGCGATGAGGCCGAGATCGTCAGCAACGCTTGCCGACGACTGGCTCGACGTCATCGGAGTGTCAACGAGCGCTTCTGCATGCGTCGAAGAGCCCGTTATCTGGAGGGAGATCCGTTCGACCGCGATACGCCCTTTAATACTGTCAAGATCAGCACAGGGGGGAACCTGCTCCATGGGCTTTGCTAGCGACTGCGCAACAGTGATGGGCTGACGATCGGTTCGCATTATTAATATCTCGTTCTTATCTTATCGTCGGCACAATGAGTACGGAGGTTTCAACATCGATCAGGCCAAGCGACTGACACCGCTGGCGCGGAATAATATTCGCTTGAAGCAGGCCGTCGCAGACCTTACCTCGGACACATTGCTCAGAAATGAGCCCGCTGAGGGAAACGTCTCAACTTGGCAATGGACCGATAATCAAACTCACCACCTCAGTGCGCTGGGCTATCGCTCACCCGCACCGGAGACCATTACGCCACAATGCCCTGACTCACATTGCAGCTAAGACAACAATAGAGGCAGGTCAAGTGCTGTTATCGCAGTTCCTCGACTTGTCCCATCGCTCGCGCCAGATTCACCCGCGACGCATTCGCCCGATACAATCCATCGATCATATTGTCTCGCGCCCGCACAAGATCAGCGAGTGCGTTAGATAACTCCAAACTGTTTGAGCTCAGCAGACGAAAGCGTTCTCGGGCAAGCTGGGCTTCGGTCAACGCCGCCCTGAGTCCGTCCTTGGCGATTTTGAGTTGTTCCTTCGCTGAGGTGAGCGTGACCAACGCCTCGCGCAACTCCATCGTGATCTGCCGCGTGACCAAATTCATCTTGATTTCTTCTTGCAGGAGCTGACTGCGGCTCTCGCCGATCCGTCCCTCTCGTTGGCCGCCATCAAAGATCGGGACCGACAAAGTCACCCCCACGTTGTAGGTGCTGAGCGAACTATCCACCCTGTTCCCAATAAGCCCGTAATCGCCTTGAGCCTGCAGTGATGGCAGCCGTTCCCCCTTGATCGAACTGAGGTTAAGCTTTGACATCTGGACTTTCTGTTCCTGCGCTTTCAGTTCCGGTCGCTTGGTGAGCGCCACATCCATGGCACGCTCCTGAGCCGGGACCGGCTCGTCAGGCGCTTTGAGTTCATCGGTGAGGACGAGCTTCAGGTCAAAGTTGATGCCCAAGGAGTTGATTAAAATCAGCTTGGTCCGCGCGACATCACTCTTCGCCAATTCCAATCGTTGCCGCTCGTTCTCCAATTGGCTTTCCAGCCTGGCGGTATCGAGGCCCGTGGCCATCCCGCCGCTCTGCCGGCTCTTAATGAAGGCCACGAGTTCTTTATACAGATCAACGTTTGCCGTCCGCGCATCCACGGTCTCGTTGTTCCGCAAGACTTCAAAATAATTCAAGGCCACCGTCGCCATCGTGTCATTCTTCGTCGTGTCTGATTCTCCTTCTGAGACGGCCAAGGCCGCGCGCGACGCGCGCCAGCGCTCGATCAGGCTCCAACTGAAGAGCGACTGGGACAGGGTGCCTCGGGCATCTGCAATATCAAATGGTTGGGTGCGGACCGGCGCGCCACCAATGGTGCCGAGAAAGAAGGTTTGATTATTGTACTTTGCAGAAGACGCCAGGTTCGGCAATAACGCGCCGAGTTGCGTTCTCGCGACTCCGCGCGCCGCTTCGATGCGTTCTTTGTACAATCGCACGTTTGGATTTTTGTCCAGAGCCGCCTCAATGGCATCCTTTAAACTCAGCTTCAGTACCGGCATCTCTTGCGGAATCTGCGGCGGCAACTCGGCCGCCAGGCTGCGCTCCGCACACAGAAGACCCGCCACAAGGGCTACCCCCACGACGCTCACGTAGATTCGCATACGATGACATCCCCTTCACTAAGCCGATGCGACGAACTGAACCAGTTCTCACGGACTCTCTGCCAACGATGATTGGAACCCCACAGTGCAAGCCAGACCGGCAGAAATTGCATTATTTGGATTCGGCATTTCCAAGCGAACCCCAAATGTGCCGCTGGCGCTATCGACGACTTTATTTACGACCACGATCTTCGCCTGATAGACGGGTTGCCCTTTTCCTTCCGGACGCACATCGGCCCGCATGCCGGTTTTCAATTTACCGAGAAGCGAGATAGGCGCAAACACCTCCACCCGCAGTGGATTGATCTGCGCCAGCTTCATCACGGGCGCCTGACGGGCCAGTTCGCCGGGGGAAAGCAGCCGATCCACCACCACGCCATTGATCGGGCTCCGGATTGTGTGCAGATGTAGTGCAGCCGTGGCTCGATTCAATTCCAGCTCTGCCTGGCGCTTGTTTTCCGACGCCTCCTGATACGACATTTCCGCCAAGGCCTTTTCCGTGTGGGCCTCATCAACTTCGTGTTGGGCGATCGAGTTGGTCTTGAACAAATCCAAGGCCCGTTCGAGCTTTCGACTGCTGAACCCAATCTTTACCTGACTGCTCTTCAGCACGGCCTCTGCCTCCGCCTTAGCTTTCGCCAACGCGACGGTCGCCTCTTCCAGACTCGATTCGAGCGTCACAATCACCTGCCCCTTCGTCACCCAGTCTCCGCGGTCCACGGGTACAGTTTGAATCAGCCCCTCCACCGGAGTCCCGATGGAAATCTCGGCATAGGGTTTAATCACGCAGGCCATTTCAGACGCCCACACTGGTGCCACAGTCAGGGCACAAAGACCAGCCGCAACGGCAAGCATGCTCATCACGCCCAACCGTGTCCCCTCACATCTTTGCACCTGTCTCACTTCATCGACTTCAGATAAAATGTTCATCGAATCATCCTATTCTATTTTTTTCCGAACCGCACGGAACACTTCAGGCCCGCAGGCAACTTCAATTCGTGATTAGGGAGTTCCAAGCGCACGCCGAACGTGCCGCTCGCCGCGTCCATCACCCGATCGACCACCGTTACTTTCGCCGCATATTCGCCGGTGAGCGGTGGCTCCGGCTTGACGTACGCCATCATGCCCACAGTAATCTTTCCAAACATCGCCACCGGGACATAGACTTCGACACGGAGGGGATCGATCTGTGCGATCTTGAGAATCTTCTCCTGTTTTGGAAACTCGCCGGGGTTCATGAATCGCTCGACGACCACACCATTGACGGGGCTCTTGATGGTCCGAAGAGCCACTTCTGCCGTCGTCCGCTGTAACTCCAAATCAGCCAGACGCCGATTGTTCAACTCAGCCTGCGCATGCTGGACCGCACCAGACGCCCGTTCGAGACTCGTGTCGAGCGTCGCCACAATTTGATTTTCTTTGACGAGATCCCCCCGATCCACCTCGACGGTTTCCAAGAGTCCGCCGACCGGGGTCGTGATAGTGATCACCACATAAGGTTGAATCAAACAATTGAGGTCTTGGTTAACGGCGTAGGCCCTGGGCAGAGGAAGCAATTCACCGACGACCAGAACCAGACCGATTATTCCCCACCGAATGACCATCATGCCAGCCTCCCGCGTATCATTCCAGTCGTCCCGAAAATGCGAGCGTGGTTTCCAACTGATCCTCATGCTGCAACAGGTCCCGACGATTCCGCACATGCAGGGACTCGGCGGACAGCTGCGCCTGTCGCACGAGGAAAGCAGCCAATTTTCCCTGCAGCGGTTTTCCTCGACTCACAAACGCGCGGGCCATCCATCGCCACAGGAGGCGTCGCGACGTCGTCATGAGTTCATCCTCCAGCGACCCGACAATCTCAAAACTACCGGGGTCCCCCTGGCGACCGCTACGCCCATAGAGCTGCCGATCGATGCGCGCGGCCTCATGCCGTTCCGTCGCCAACACATGCAGCCCCCCCGCCTTCGCCACCTCCGGCAACAACTTGATATCCGTGCCTCGACCCGCCATGTTCGTCGCAACCGTGACGCGCCCCGGCTGGCCGGCCTTAGACACGATGTCAGCCTCTTCCTTGTCCTGCCTGGCATTGAGGATGACGTGAGGGATCCCAGCCGCATTGAGTTTCTCGCTCAGGAGTTCCGATGCGGAGACCGACTTCGTCCCCACCAGGACCGGCCGCCCACGCTTATGGAGCCCCGCGATACGTTCCACGACGGCGTCCCACTTCTCATCCGCCGTGGAGAACAGCCACTCTCCCGTTGACTTCCGCTGCAGCGAACGATTGGTTGGAATCGACACGGTAGCTAAACGATACACTTGCCACAATTCGGTGGCGACTTCCTGCGCCGTGCCGGTCATCCCGGCGAGCCACAAGTACCGGCGAAAGAATCGCTGATAGGTGATTCGCGCCAGTGACGACTGCATCGGTGTGATCGGGCATTCTTCCTTCAATTCAATCATTTGATGCAACCCCTGCTCCCACGACCGGTCCCCCATGATGCGCCCGGTGTACTCGTCGATAATCTGGACCTTCTCGTCCCTGACGAGATAGTGGGTATCGCGATGAAACAAATGGAGGGCCGTGAGCGCCTGTCGGACGAGTTCTTCGCGCCGCCGCGGCCCGGACCAAAAGCCGGTAAGATCCTTCGCGCGTGCCGCCAATCCCGCCAGGCCGGCCGGCGTCAGCAGAATGCTCCGTTCTCGTAAGTCAATTTCGAAATCGGTTCCGTGTTTGAGCGAGCGCGCAAGTACCAGTGCCGTTTCATAGATCGGCTTTTCCGGCACCTGCCCACCGCTGCTCGCGATAATGAGGGGGACACGTGCCTCATCCACCAGAATGCTGTCCGCTTCGTCCACGATGCCGAAGCACAGTCCCCGGAGCACCAACCTCCGGAGTCGTGTGGCATCGCCATACAGTTTCTCCAGTTGGAGTTGAATGCGATTGGGCTGCCGTCCCACGGCTAAACGGTCCCGCAGATAATCGAATGCCAGTTCCTTATTCGTGCAGTAGGTCACATCGCAGGCATAGGCTGCGCGGCGCGCCTCGGGGTTTTGCTCATGCGTGATCACGCCGACGGTCAATCCCAGCATGCTATAGATCGGACCCATCTCGGCCGCATCGCGCGCCGTCAGATAATCGTTCACGGTAATGAGGTGCACCGGCACGCCGGCCAGGGCTGCCGTCGCGGCGGCCAACGTGGCCGTCAATGTCTTGCCTTCTCCCGTCGCCATCTCGGCCACACAGCCATTGAGTAAGACCCACCCACCGAGAATCTGCACGTCATAGTGCCGTTGGCCGATCGTCCGTTGTGCCACTTCCCGCACAAGGGCAAAGGACCGGAACACCAGCTCGTTGCTGAGGCCCTTGCGCCGGAGCTGCTCCCGCACTCGAACGACCTCTTGGCGCAGCTGATCATCGCGCAATGCAGACAGCGTGCGGCCCTGTTCGTTGACCGGCTCCAGCACCTCGGTCCGCATGGCTGTGCGCTCCTGCAGCCGTCGCATGAACGGGCTCGCGAACTTGACCCCCTGCCGGTCAAACCAGCTCTCGCGTGGCACCGACCGCTCCGGATAGGCGCTGTGCAGCGCCGTCTGCTGCCGGGCTATATCAAACATTGAATCGCGACAAGAATAATTGTCGTCCCTGGCGATACCACTGGACCATCAGCGGTTCCCATCCATGATCAAAGCGCACATACACGCGCCCGCCGACATTCACGAGACCCAGCTCGACGGGTAATTGAAGATCCACCTGAAACACTTTCCGCATGGCCTTCTGGCCCTTGGGATCTTTCGGATCCATCGGCACTTGACCGCCTCCCTCGCTCCCGAGCGCCGGACTCGGCAGTTCATCGCTCGCCGCCGGCACCAGACGCTTAACCCCTGCATCGATCGGGCTCGCAATCCGTTCGGCCAACCTCACCTGGACGGTCTTCGTGCTATGACGGATCAAGTCGATATCGGTCTGATCCACAATGGTACGCACGGTCAACGTATTGAGGTCCACCACGTGGGCCAGCACGTCGCCGCGATGCACGAACCGACCCGGCAAGTCCTCCGCCCGCGGTAAGACCAGCGTGCCGTCTACCTTCGCGGTGATCACGAGATCCTGAACCTGTTCCCTCGTGCGGGCGAGCTTCTCTTCGATGTAGCGCTTTTCTTCTTCTAATATCTTCGCTTTGACGATGTTCTCTGGAATCTGCTCGCGAATGCGTGCCTCGATCTCCCGGAGCTGCGCCTCAAGCACTTTGAGCTGCGTCGTCAACTCAGAGTCGTGACAGACCATCAACACGTCGCCTCGCGACACTTTCGCCCCTGGAATGCCTACCACCCGCTCGACGAATCCGTCGGCCCCGGCACGCACGATGGCTTCGTCTGGAATCCACACCACGCCTTCTGCGCGCGTGCGAAACGGCACCGGGGTAAAACACAGCGCCACCAAGATGCTGGCCATCGCTCCGGTCGAAACCGCTATCGCCCTCCCACGTACACGGCGGATGCGCGGGCTCGTGAACAGATAGCTCAGGCCCTTTCCCAGCGGAAGCACGAACCAGGTGAAAATCGTCACAATAGCGAAAAACATACCGAGCGCGAACCACTGATCGGTTAGAAACATCAGGATCGCGAAGACCACGAAGATCCGGTAAATAAAAGCGCTGACCGAATACCCCACAAACCAGGCACGCTCACCCGGCGTGGCATGCGGTATCTGTGCCTCCTCGCGGCCAAAAAAATACCGCTCGCAGAGATAACCGAGGTACATGTTGGCTCGCTGGCCCAGATTGGGAATCTCGATGAGATCGGCGAGGATGTGGTACCCATCGAACCGGAGTAAGGGATTGCCGTTGAAGATCACGGTCGAAATCCCGGCAATCATGATGGTGTTATAGGCTAGTGTACGGACGGTACCCGGCTCGGCGCTCACCCACACACACATGGCCACCGACGCGATCACGAGTTCGACGATCATGCCGGCCGCGCCGACGACTGCTCGCTGCCACTTACTGGGGAAGGCCGACGAGGCGGACGCATCGACATACGGCACCGGCGAGAACACGAGCAACATCATCCCCATCTCATGCACTTCCCCGCCGAAGACTTTCACGGCAAAGGCATGGCCGAACTCATGCAGCGCTTTAATGATCGGGAACAGGAACCAGAGGAGCACCAGATTCTGCGGCGTGGTCATGCGGTCGATGAGATTGGCAGTCAGGTCCGACCAGTGCGCGGCTCCGATCAGTAAAGCCGGAATCACGATGATGAGCCACAACACCGCGCCTCTCCACCCGAAGAAGGGACGGACCAATGGCACGAAGGTCTGTAGCAGTCGCTCCGGGTCGAAGAGAGGGAACTGCCAGGAAAAGATGCTCATCAGCCGGCGCTGCCATTTCTTCTGTTGCGTACGCTCGTGTCGATGGAGCAATTCCGCGATGTCGGGGGGAATATCGCACTGCAGCACATCGGTCGCATGGAGCTGGCTCAAGAGCTGAACCACTTCAGGCTGGGTGGGGGCATCGTCGCCCAGCTTCGTGGAGGTGAGTTCCCAGATATCCTGAACCGTGCGCTGCCCATTCATCAGACCGATGAAGGCGTAAGCAGCGGGAGAAAAGCGATGAAACCGTTCGTTCGAACGATCCTGGAGCACGTACCAGGTCTGGCCACGATACTGGTGGCGATGCAGTTGCGCGTGGCTGCGCAAGCGCGGGGCCAGGGTCGCCACGCGATACCAGGAAGGACTAAAGAGAGCCTCGCTCATCGATCATGCCCATGGCTCGTCGCAGGTGAATGGTCGAATCTACGGGCGTATGGCAGAGGGGAAAGAGGCAGACTTACTGCCCGAGATCGTACAACGGCGTTGGATGCACAGCTCACCCCTCTCGAACCGTCATAGACCAGCCACACATCATGTGTCATATGCAATGTGCTCTGTAGAGCTAAGGCAGCCACGACCAAACCGCCAATCGAATCCAATCCATGATCTGATGCGTCCAGATCCAAATCAACGGACGACGATCGATCTCGATCTTGCCGGCCCCTTCCATCCCGGGACGCAGACGATCATGCGGCTGATCGAAGCGCGCCTCGACCCGGAAAAAGTTCCGGCCCTCTTCTGCCTTGGACACCGGCGTGATCTTCTCCACCGTCACGTCGATGATCTCCGAGGGAAAGGCCGACAACATAAGCGAGCCATGTTGCCCGACTACCACGTCCGCAATGTCCCGTTCATCGACTTCGATCACCAGGCGATAACTATCGAGCGGCGCAATTTCGAACAGCACTTTCCCCTTCTCGATCGGCGCACCCAACTGTTGACTGAGATCGCCGGTGACAACGATCCCATCGAAAGGCGCGAGCACCTTCGTGTGCGCGAGCTGATCGTCGAGCAGATCGATCTCCGATTGCACCTGGTGCATCTGGGCGGTCAGGATTTCCACCTTGGCCGCTTCCCGCTCGGCCATCGCCTTGTGATATTCCTTTTGGTATTCTTCAAACTTACTCAGCGACTTCAGCCGCTCCAACCTCAGCTCCCGATCATCCAGCGTGCAGAGCACCTGGCCGGCCTGCACCAGATCACCGGCCCGCACCGGCGCTTCACGGATATACCCGTCAAACGGCGCCGCAGCGGCGCGCTGGATGATCGGCTCCAGCACCGTCTTGGCCGAGACGCGATAGTCTCCCTTCGCCAGAAAACAAAACAGCAAGAGGCCGACGACCGCTGCGGTCACGAGCTTCAGCGCGACATGCCGCGGGCCGAACAAAGACACGAGATAGGAGTTGACTGAATCGACCGCTTTGGTGATCAGCCAGCGATCGTCCCGCCGATGTGTTTCCAGGATCGGACCGGCCAAGGCGGCGACGGATTGGCAGAGTGCGATCGCTTTGTTGTCGAACGGGCGATCAATCGGTCGTTCGAGCATTAACGCGCCGATCGGCTTGCCGAGCGCCTCCAGCGGGATCGAGCACAAAGCCACGGCCCCATGCTGCCGGGCCAACTCAACATGCGCACGCGACACCGCAACCGACCCGGCTGAGCCGTTGGGATAGACGATGGTCTCGCGTTGATCCACCGCTTCATCCATAGCCTCGGAAATACTGCGAATGAGATTCGTGTGTTGCTTGAATTCTGCGCTATGGGACACCGCAAACACACGCGTGCGGCCACGTGTGACAAACCCGAGACTCACACGATCGCACTGCAGCTTGGTCGCCAATGCGGTGACCAGCGCCATTGCCGACCCGTAGAACCGTTCAGGACCGACAAATGTGGCCACCAGATCCAGCGCCGCTTGAATACGTTCGCGGGTCTCTTGTTCAGCCGTCACCGCTTCTCGTGAAAACAGCAACTCCAGCCAGGCCGCGCCCCACTGCAGTTGTCGCATCATCGCCTGCAGGTTTGCATCGCTGCTGGACACGACTTCGAGGACGGCCGCGCCGTGGAGGGCCCCGCGCGCTTCGATTGGATACCCGATCTCGTACCGTCCGACCCCGGACCCCGTGGTGACGGGCTCATTGCCGCCCCGGGTGACGAGTCCTCGTCGTTCTTTGAGCGTCCGCTCAGCCGTCTTACTCAGATGAGTCAGAAAATGCCCTTTAGCAGGCCAAGTTGCGACAGGGCGAAAAGGCCCTCGATCCGCAGGCCCCAACAACACTATGCCGGCTTCCACAGGGCCGATCATGCGGCATTGGAGTTCTAGCCAGCTCGCGCAAAACGCCTCGACAGTTGCAGCCTGGGTAAACCGCGCCCAGAGACCCGAGTCATGCTCGCCCTTCGTCTGAGCAACGGTGGCCGCAAGAGACTCGGTCTCTCGCCGTAACCTGCCTCGTTCAGATTCAGACTCGATGTATCGGTCCATAGATATACCAGCGGATGTGAATGCGCGGTCCTACCGTCAATCTGCGAACAACTTACTTCGCCGGAGTCCGCTCAGCATGCGCCACACCCATGTCCATAACGCCAAAGCGGGCTTCATACTGCTGCACCACGGAATTCAGCAACACCGCAAGCCGTTTCGCGGCAAAGGGACTGAGGATCACCCGTGAGTTCAGCTTCACACGCACTTCCGACGCTTCACGCTCCCAGGCGTTATTCATGCCAAAGACAAGAACAACTTCCTCTCGCGAACTGGATACGTTGCACACATTCGCATAGGCATTGGTAATGCCGGTGTCATCAAACTTCACGACCGGTCCCGTCACCGCCGTCTTGGCGGTCGCGGGTGTTCCATCAATGTCATTTTCTTTCATAGACATGAGATTCTTCCTCGGTTAAGTGAACGATTGAGAACGTACTTCCTCTCGCATGTCCCCGGATCTCTTTCCGATAACCAGTACACAAACAGGGGTCGCACAAATCACGGTGACAGATCTTGCTGCGCCCGTTAGAAACGACATTGACCGGCCCACCGTGGCTCCACTAGGTCGAATGTCACTTGTGCACACCGGGACGTAATCGTTTCCGGAACTGGTTGCCGTTACCCCAGCGCCCAGTAGGGACGGATCTAATTATAGTGTCGTCGCCAGCGTGGCACGAACATTTGCACCTTTCAGAGCATAGCAGACAACTCCCTATTCACCAGAAAAACTTCGAAATCGCCATTCTCTCAGAGGCTCACTGGTTCAATGAACAACGTGCGAACTCCAAGACGTTGCAGCCAGTAGTACACGGCCTTAGCGGCAAATTCCAGCCCATTATCGGACCGAATGTGTTGGAGAACGCCTCGCTGAACAAAGAATTCAGCCGGACAATGCAGCACGTCGTCCGAGCGCCATCGTCGCGCAATGTCGATGGCACGCGCTTCAGCCACCAGAAACAAAATCGGGCTCAACTCCGGCCGTTTGGCAATCACCACGGTCACCGAAGCCATCAGCAGCGCCAGCAATACCAACAGTCGAAACAGTTTCGCATCGGCTCATTGATCGGCCCAGATGGCCAAGACCTCAAACAGACCAGACTTACGAACCATGTTGCTAATGACCATCATACCGAGCCCGATCATCAAGGCTGCCCCAAACAGCACCACAATCGTCTTATAAATCCGTTCGGTCATGATGCACCTGACCTCTTTCCCTCCCTCAGCGCATTTCAGCCTCATGATGGGCGTCTTCCAGCCGAACTGGCAACGGAAGTTGGTTAACCAGGCACGAGACACTGAGTTCTGTGTACTGAAATCTCAATGCGTTTTCCTCTTCCATTCCTAGCTCACCCCCCTTACGATACGGCCTACACATTGAGGAGTCTCCGCGCATGTCAGGCTTGTCGCTCGATCAACTCGAACAACTCGTCCAGGGTCACCACTGGGACCCCCTCGCGATTCTAGGTGCCCATCCGATAGCCCAGGGCAGTTCCCCTACCGTTGCGATTCGGTGTTTCTTGCCGGAAGCCAACAACGTTGTCCTACTCCTCAATGAGCGAGGTCGGCAGCCCATTCCCATGGCGCGCCTCCATGAGGCCGGCTTGTTCGAAGCGATCGTCCCCGGTCCGCTCGGAACTGCCTCCTATCGTCTCCGCGTCACCGACCATGCAGGGCAGGTATCGGAGCGGCACGATCCCTATGCATTCCCACCGCTCCTCACCGACTTTGAGCTGCACCTCTTCGCCGAAGGAACCTTCTTCAAAGCCTATGAAACGATGGGCGCCCATCTCAGGACCGTGCAGGGTACCGCCGGAGTCCATTTTGTCGTCTGGGCACCGAACGCCGCACGAGTGAGTGTCGTGGGCGACTTCAACCAATGGGATGGCCGCCGCCATCCCATGACGAACCGCGGAGCAACCGGCCTCTGGGAACTCTTCATTCCGGAACTTACAGACGGCACGCTTTATAAATATGAAATTCGGTCGCGCCATCATGACGCCCCGCTCCTGAAAGCCGATCCCTATGCGGTCGCATCAGAGCTGCGCCCCAAGACCGCCTCGATCGTCCGGGCACTCTCTCCCTATCACTGGAAGGACCAGTCCTGGATGGCGAGGAGGGCACAGCAAGACCCGCTCGCGACGCCCCTCTCAATTTACGAGGCCCATCTCGGCTCCTGGATGCGTATCCCTGAGGAAGAGAATCGCTGGCTGACCTACTCAGAGCTTGCCACAAAACTCATCCCATACGTGAAGAACATGGGCTATACCCACGTCGAACTGTTACCGATTACCGAGCACCCGTTCGACGGATCCTGGGGCTATCAGACCACCGGCTATTTCGCCGCCACCAGCCGGCACGGGTCCCCGGAAGACTTCATGGCCTTCGTCGATACGGCACATCAGGCCGGAATCGGTGTGCTCATGGACTGGACCCCTGCGCATTTTCCGGACGATCCGCATGGGCTGTCTCAGTTTGACGGCACGCATCTTTACGACCATGCCGACCCGAGACTCGGCTACCATCCTGATTGGCACAGCCGCATCTTCAATTACGATCGAGTCGAGGTCCGAAACTTCCTGCTGAACAGCGGGCTCTTTTGGCTCGATCGATACCATATCGACGGCTTGCGCGTGGATGCCGTCGCCTCGATGCTCTATCTCGATTATGGACGGAAAGAAGGAGAGTGGATTCCCAATCAATTCGGCGGGCACGAAAACCTCGGAGCCGTCACGCTACTGAAAGACTTGAATGTCCTGGTCCACCGTGACTTCCCTGGCGCCATAACCATCGCCGAGGAATCCACGTCCTGGCCGGGAGTCTCACGCCCCACCTATGCCGGTGGACTGGGCTTCACGTTCAAGTGGAACATGGGCTGGATGCACGACATGCTGGAATACTTCGGCCGCGATTCCGTCCACCGCCCCTTTCACCAGAATCAGCTGACGTTTGGGCTCCTCTATGCCTTCAATGAAAACTTCGTCCTGGTGCTGTCG
>ERZ1292630.1977-Hain-H41-02um-R3-1977-length-19493-cov-7_pt1 | contig 19493 bp, 3 predicted proteins | sample MGYA00564408_ERZ1292630 | MGnify/ENA primary metagenome ERZ1292630 (study PRJEB36523, sample SAMEA6512641) | groundwater metagenome | collected 2019-01-08 | study: AquaDiva: Metagenomics assemblies of 32 groundwater samples
CCGACGTAGGAGCAGCATGGCCGACAGGATCCACCCGCTGTCGCGTGGAAGTGGCCGTCGCGGAGGGCCACTGAGGCCCCCTCCGAGATGCTCTCGAACCCACTGAGCTCCGCCTTGAGGCGCAACGCCGCCTCCTTCTGAAGCAAATCTAAACTTTGGGTAATTAAATGAACGGCTTGATCGCGGCCCCGTGCGTGCACGCGAGACAGGTCGTCCGTAAACTTGAGCACAGCGGCGATATGTTGTTCGCGACAGGCACAAAGCTGAGGGCAAAGCTGCGTTGCAATGTCCGTTGGCAGCGCGCTCTGCCGTTCAGCGAGAGTCCGCTCCGTCTCGTCGCAGTGCGTGATCAATGTGCGCATGTAAACGGCGGCTGCCGCGGTGGACGTCGTGGCATCGCCCAAGGCGGCCAACGACGACGTCGTCGCTGCGGCATCGGCGGAGGGCAGACAGAGTGCCATGCATGTCGCTTGAGTCGGGACGGCCTCGTGAAAGGCGCGCCGAGCGTCCTCAGCTAGTTGAAACAGCGTATCCTCCTGCGTCGCCAGGGACGCGCCGGCCTCCGCGGACGCGAACATCGGACTGGCTTCGTTGAAGGCAACGGAAACAACGGAGCGCAACCGTCGTTGACCGTCGCAAAGTGCATCGAACCGCTTTCCGAGCTCGCCACTCATGGCGACCAAGTCGAACACGGGATGCGCCGCCCCTCCAGTTGCTGTCGCGTCCGCGTTCCCTGCGGAAACGACGGGTGATGGAATGCTTCCCAACGCGTCACCGCGCCGACGTTGCTCCAAGACACTAGCAAGCCGTTCCGCCACCACGCGACACAGTGCTTGGGCAGTCTGGTGCGCCTTACCCGCCTCGCCGAGTGCGGAAATCAATCGGCCCTCCATCGTCGTGATGACCTCGTGATCGCGGCGAATGCTGCGTACGAAGTCGGCATGGAAGCATTTCCTTAACGGCAGAAAGGCGGCCCCGAGAATCGTCGGCGTCGATATCCGATTCGCCGAGTGGTCTAACTCGTTTAGCGAGACCAACGACGCGAGAAACAGCAACCTACGACTGCCAGACTGAATCAACCAGCGATCGAACGCTGACATCCAATGCAACGTGTGGGCCACCGCCAGCAGCTGAACCAAGTCGGCTACATCCGCGGACAAATGCACGAACGGCCGCACGAACTGGCAGCGATTGCGAATGTACTCGGTCGTCGACGTGGTGAGAAGGACGGCGGCCGACAGCTCGCCGAGAAGTTGCATGTGGCGGCTCGTCACGCTGGCCCCGCCGCCGTGGTGAGACGAGACGCGCGCAGCGGATCGTTCCAGAGCTCGGCCTAACGCCGTGGCGACGAGCGGCAGCGTGGCGTCGGGAACGAGACACACAGATATTGTCGTGGCCGCGGCGGCGGCGGCGGCCGCGTCGCCGTTCGTCGCCGTCGGTGTGCATGCCACGTCCACTAAGGGGCACCGGACGAACACCATGTCGGGCCGCCCAGCGGAGACACCTTTCACCGCCTTTCGATTGAGCGCCGTAAAGCCGGCAGCGGCCTGCAAGGTGGCCGTGGCGGCGTCAAGCGTGAACGGCAACAGCAAGTCCAGAGATGGCACGACGGCCGGCGGTTCTTGGGCACCGTCCGCAGTTCGACGAGTCCCACCGGAACCGGCCCGGCACAGCTTCGAATGCTCGTTGATGGGGTCGCGAGCGCACCTTGGACACATCACCGACCAGCACCGTTGACATTGCGTGAAAGTGGTGGATGGCCGCTCGTGAAATGCGGTAGCAGCCGGCTTGCTCCCTTCGTTCACCGCTTGGTCCGTCGACTGCGAAGCCGCCAGGTTGTCACGCGACGGATCTCGTCGCAACGGGGATCCAGCCGGTGTCTTCTCGCGGATGCACCAGTCACAGACGGTGATTTCACCCGCCTGATACAGGGCGCGTCGAAGCGCGGCCACAAGACTGCTGATCGTCGGATTGCGTCGAAGCCCCGCCATGTCGCCTCCTTGTACGAGCGTGACCTCGGGACAGTGATAGGGACACCGCAGCCGCACGATGGCATCGACACGCTCCTCTCGTCCCGCGAGGCCATAGAGGCAGCGCAGGCAAAACGCATGCTGGCAGTCCAGCACGCGCGGATCCACCAGAGTCGTGCTACATATCGCACATTGAAATTCAGACTGTCCGCACGCTCGCGCCTCCGACGTTGCGAACATAGACAGTACGACGAGGAAGGAAGCAACGAGAGCGATGGAGAGGGAGAATTGCAGAGACAGGGCTGCACGACGTAGCATCATCACACAAAAAATGGTACGGTACCTTGGACAAGGGGCATCATGAATGGAAGGGGTTGAAGCGTGTGCATCGCCGTTGAGGAGCATGCACGAGGAAACTGACTGTCAACCGTAGGGCGGGGGGGTTATCGAAACATATGAACGCGCGACAACTACAATACACCGCATGCCCGCTCCTTCCCTTCCTGAGGTAGCCGGAGAGAAGGGAGAGGGCCGCTCGCTCAGAGCCTACGACGTGTCAGCGACGCAAATCGTTGGTCCGCGAGGTCAATTTGACGCAGGATTTCAGCTTCCACAGCGTCATTTCGTTCCTTAATGTGCGCGATCTCCGGATGCGGCGGCAAGACGGCCGCCATAGCGGAGGGGCCAGTGGTGGCAGCGTGGTAGCTGCCCTTGGACGCAGAGCGACGCGACGAAGTGGCCGGAGAGTCCGTGGCGCTGCGGTCGTGGTTGGATCGGCGGGGCTCAGGCGTCGAGGCGTAAAAGGCGGCGTTCCGCTGCTGCACTTGCTGCTTCGCTTGCTGCATGACCTGTCGGTACCGCTGAACGTCAACGACGTGAACCTTGCGCTGTTCCTCGCGTTGAACCCGGGCCTCGCGTTGAGCTGATTGCACCTGTTCCCGGGCTTGCCTTCGTTGCTCGTCGAGGGCTTGCCGTAGCATCTCGTCTCGCACCCGATCCTGATGCAACTTCAGCTGCAGCAGCTGTTGCGCCTCGGTTCTCGCGGCAGCTTGCCGTTCCTGCTCCGCGCGAGCCGCGAGTGCCGAGGCATGTGAATCCTCTTGAATTTGCTCTAGAAGCTTGGTGCGCTCCAGGCGCTGAGTCATCGCGTGAAGCATGACGGACTTCTTTCGTTCGTCTTGTAATTCCTTGAGGTGACGGGCCGCTTCCTTTTCGGCCAGCTTGAGCACGTGAACGTGCCGTCGATCCGCCTCCGTTTCCGCCTCTCGAGCGGTGGCAGCGGCCTCCGTCGCCGCGTCGAAGGCGATTTGCGCCTGTCGGATGCGCTCTTCGCGAAGTTCACGTTCTCGCTCGATGTTGCGCGCCGTCTGCTCCGCGATGACCGCTTGGTGCGATAGCCGGGCCGCGCGCTCCTCCACCACTTGCCTCTCCCGTCGCTGACGCGCCGTTTCGTCGAGGGCAAAGTTATGCCGCTCATTCTCCGCGGGATCGCCACCGCGGGGAGAGACGCTGCCAGCCGAGCGGGACAGTCGTTGACTGTGACGTAGGACCAGTTCGATGTGAGCACGACGATCGCGTTCCAGCTGCGCCTCCACTTCCTTGGCGCGTTGCGCAGCCTTGGCCTCCAGTTCCCTCTCCAGTGCCAACTGCCTGTCGCGTTCTTGCTGCTGGCGTTCTTCAAGCACTTTGATGTTCGCCAGCCGCGCCTGTTCATTCCGGTCGCGTTCTATGGCCGCCGCTCGCTTGAGCTCGCGCTGCACTTCCCACTCCGGTTTGATCGTCCTGACGGGTGATGGGGAGCGAGATGAACGCGTGGCCGACACCGACGAAGAACTCTTGTCATGATTACTCGTTCTTTCAGAAGGCCGGGACCGACGAGTAGCATCCGGTGCCGACGTTGCCGAGGGTGACGTTTGCTGCTGCTTCGCGGCGTCCGACGACTTGGCAGCCGATTTGCGAAGGTGATACGCCTCATTCGTTGCTTTCCTGATGGCCGCTTCAGACTCCTTCAAAGCGGCGATGTGAAGCTCTCTCTGCCTCGCCATCGACGCGAGCATGCTCTCTCGCGACTCGTGAGCCGCTCTCTCCCTTTCGCGTTGGCGACGGGCCTGCACGATGGAGGCGTGCCGAGCTGCGTCACTTTGGATCGTCTTCTCGCGCTTCTCGATTTTTTCCACCTCGTTGTCCAATACGCGGTCCTTCTGCTGCGTTTTCTCGAGTTCGAGTTGCGCACGTCGCAGGTCCGCGGCGATGCGCGCTTCTTCGATCCGCAGTCGTCGCTTTTCGGCGTGCTTCGCGTCGGCGTACGAGCGCTGGTGTTGCATGATAAACGACGCCCAGGCGAGGTCTTCCTCACGGCGGGCGAGGGCTCGTCGCCCTTGCTCGATGGTGTTCAAGGAGGCAATTGGGTCCCCGTTATTGGCCGCGGCCATAAATTTCGTCACTGGGGTGGAATGTCTGCAATGTTGACCAAAAAAGAGGGATCGAGGACAACAAAAAGTTCAAATTCACATTTTTTTCCCGAGTTGACTCCCGACCGACTTTTCGGGCTTTGTTCAGAGGGCAAAATCCATTCTATCCACACGAAGAGAGTAGGGGGAAATAACCCGGGGATAACGCTCTCCCGGGCTGTCGAGAGCACACAAAGAGAGAGCTGGCAGACGGAAAAGTGTGTGACAGGCTAGAAACAACTTTTGTCAGAGAAGAAGAAGAAGAAGAAGAAGAAGAGAGGTACGTACAAACATGAAAAGAGACCGTCCTTACACCAAAGAGCGGCAAAACGTCTACATTGTGTATGTGTGTTGTGATGTGTTGAGTGTGTGTTGATGGTAGGGGGGAAACCTATTTGACATAGAAACGGGCGATGGGTAACTCTCCTACCGGTCTTTTCCCCGATCTCACTTCTTCTTCGCTCCTGGAGGTGCCGGGGCGGGCGATGAGGTGTCGACATCACAGTCTCTCAAGCCACGCAAGTAGTACACCCAGCTAACAGGCGTCGGGTCGGCCGCCGTCGTACCCGTCACAACGAGTTTGCCGCGGAGGACATTGGAACTGTCATCGGGCTTGTACGTCACCGCGACGACCGTCGCCTTCTTGGACGGCACCAACTCCGATGCCTTGACGACCACAAACTGCGGCTGATCGGCCACGAACGTGAACGTAACGTTCTCCGCAAAAACATTCTTGAAGGGGATTTGAGCGGTTTGGTTGGGCCGGATGTCAATGGGGCCTTGCCGCTGGGGCGGGGTGCACGTGCCCATGAGCAAGAAGGAGTAGGTGCCGGCGGTCGGAGAGACGACTTCGACCGTCTCCTTGAAGTCACCTACCTTCCCGGGTTCAAAGGTGACATCCACGCTGACGTCTTGACCGACGCGCACGTCCGCGCACGCATTCACCTTGAGAACCAACTGACCGTTCGACTTCAGGAACGTCGTCTGCTTCGGGTCGCTAAATTTAAAGGTGAAGTCCGTTGGCACCTTCGAGTAATGCACGAACCGCAGCGACGAGCTGACCAGTTGACCCAAGGCGCAAGACATTCGAATGGGCTTTTCTTGCGACGGGGCCACGGCGGAAAGCATGGCGGTGTAGAGGAATTCACCAAGTTCGGGGCACGAGAAGACAAGGCGCGCGGGCGGATGCTCCTTAGCGACCAGAGGGAAAAATTCCACGGTGACGCGTTGAGTGGCCTTGGGCGGCAAGATAACGGTCGGGGCGACGATGAGGTCTGGGTTGTCGCACTTGACGGCGAGCGTGACCTGCTTTCCAAGAGGATTGCTCAGCGTAATGTCGTTCGACGTGCGCACGCGGCAGGGTGTCTTGAGCTCGATCGTGCTACCCTCCTTGCCAGCCTTGACGACGAAGACGACGTTGTAGAACTGATACTCCTTGGTTTCTTCGTTTGTGAAATGAATGGTGCCAGAGATGCGACCTTCCTTGAAGCACAGCACTTGCACCTTGTAGTCGCGGGACGCATTCGGGGGCACATCGAGTGACGGGACACCCTTGATGACAACGGAATCGTCGGATGGGTCGTGGTTCCACTTCATCGTGACGTTGAACCGCTGTGGCGCCTTGAGCCAGTTGTGGACCGCGAACTTTTCGGTGAATTGAGTTTTTGCGGTGATTTCGCGCTCCACTGGCGGTGCGGAGACCGCGGGGTAGTCGGCGCAACCATCGAGCTTGTACATCAACGCCGAACCGGTTGGCAGCGGCACGAAAAGCGAACCGATGTCGTTCGCCCCGTCGGCGCGCAGCTTCGTGCAAACCTGCGGCGCGTACGTCATGACGTACTCCGCGGACTCGCGCGCACGAATTAGAATCTGGTCGGCGCCGCTCCAGGAAGAGTTGTCGATGACGGGCCGCAGTGTCCACGGTTCGGTGGAGTCATTCTTGATAATGACCTTATTCGTGGCGGTTTCGCGAACGCGGCATGCGAACGATACGGAATCGGTCGTAGACGGCTTCTCGACGCACGCCGCGCCTAAAATTTGAAGGTTCAAGGCCGGAGCGTCGTTGAAACGCAGCTCAACGTTGTCCCGGCGGCCGTCGCGCCCGGCCTCCGTAGGTTGGTAGGTCAGTTCGCAAACCACTTCTTGATGAGATGCGATGACACCCGTCAACGGCGACATCGTGAAGTCGGGAGCCAAGCGTTTTTCGTTCCAGTTGAAGTCTAAAGCGAGGTCGCCGGTGTTCATGATGGTCACCTTCTTCGTCACCCGTGTGCCCACGACGGTAGGGCCAAAGGTGATTTGCTTATTGTCCAGGTGCACCTCGGCACCTTGGCAGCTACCGCTGAGCGAGACGAAGGGCTGATCCACACCGACCACGCGAATGCGCATGTCATGTGTGAAGGGGCGCAGACGAGCCTGAGGCCGGAAGGAGAATAGGAACGTGCCAACCTCCTTGGGCTTCAAGTAAACCAGCCCGTCAGGCGACACCGCGACTCCCAGCCGGGTCAACTCGCCGCTAACGCAACCCTCGAGTGAGATGGCGGTCGCAACCTTTGAGCGGCAGGCCACGCGCACCTCGACTTCCTTCTTCTCGCCGATTCTCAGCACTCCAAAACGGACCTGCTTCGTTAGGACTTCGATCTTTGGCGTCGTGCCCTCCCCCTTCACCAGCACGGCTACGGTAGTGAGGTCGTTGAGTGAGAAGGTGATGGTCTCTTGATAAGTCACGCTTTCGCGAGGCGCGAACGTCACGCGAATGTCCTTCTTTTCGCCGGATTGCAGCACGAACGACGACACATCCACCTCCAGGAAGTCTTTGTTATCGAACAGGCAGTCGACTGCGAGGCTGGTCTTGTCTCGGTTGATCATCGTGAGGATGGCCACCGGAGCTTGCAAGTCAACTGGCGACGTGCTGCCGCTAGTGCTCGTAGGCGACGACGACGCAGCGGACTGCAAGAAAACTGGGCCGAAGTCGTACTCCTTCCACGAGAGACTGACATTCGGCGCGGCGGCGGTGGCAGTGACGTTGACCGTGTAGGTCCGGCCGTTGGTGACTTTGCAAACCAACTTGTGGTCCATGACGGTGCAGTCCTTCGTGGGAGCAAACGTCACATCGATGGCGGAGTCCTGACCGGGTAACACCGTACCAAGCACGGGAGACAAGGTCAAAAACGGGTGGGACGGGGCAATCCACTTGTAGTCCATGTTGTACCGGCCGGCATTGGATAGCAGGAGACGGCGCGTGATCTTTCCGTTGACTTGAACCGTGCCCAGAGGCAGTGTCGCGGGCTCACCCGAGACGATGGGAACGAAGCCGCCGTCCGGCATTTGGATGCGAATCGAGTCGTGCGTGACGTAGCCCTCGCCCTTGACGTTGCACGTGATCGGTACGGACGATTTTTTGATGCGGCACGCGAGCGTATAGTTATACTGCTCCTCTGCCTTGGGGCTGAATACAACCTCGACGGGCAAGCTGCCATTGGGTGGGACCGTGCCTTGCGCCGGGGTCACAGTAATCGCGGCGTTAGGGGCCAACTTCTCGAATTGGAAAGCGTAGGGAACCGGTTCGCGATTTTCGATGGTGGCAATCTGTTGGCTCTTCGCGCCGACGATGACCTGGCCAAACTGCATCCGCGTCAAACTGAAGAAGACATCCGGCTCCGAGACGTGTCCGACAAGCAAAAAGGGAACCGCCGCTTTGCCAATAATGTTGAGCGTCCACGTGCTTTCTTGCTTGCGCGCCGTTTCCGGAGTAAATTCGAAGATCATTTCGAACTTTTTGCCGCTGTGAATGGCTCCTCGCGGGGTTTGGCACCGGAAACTAGATGACGCCGCTGGCTGCTGAGCCAGGGAGCCAGACGGCGGTGAGGCGGCGCCGCTGGATCCGCTTGAACCGGTCGCGGGTTGCGTCCGAAGCTTTTCAACCCATTCAAATTCGTAGCCCATATTCGTCGGGTTCAACACCATAAAGCGCGCCGTGGACCTCATTTTGATGCCGCGCGAGAATATTTCGAACACGCAGCTGGACGGATCGATGGCGGGCAGATCGGACTCTCGGGTGGCGAGATACTCCGTAGGGGGCAGTTCGAAGTGCACTAGCGGGCACTCACTGCTTCCCGTGACCAAGATCGTGTGCTCAGGTTTGGCTCCAAATGGAAACTTCCCGACGAGTTGCAGCTTGATATCATCCGTCGTCAACGGGCGGAAGGTGATGCCAATCTCCTGGGTTTGCCCCGGGGCGACCACGCCGTTGCTGGGTGCGACCACCACGGTCTTGAGCTCGTCTTCCGTCGGCCGTTCGCGCAGCATCGAGAGCAACGTAAAGTCGAAGGGCAGCGTCACTTTTCCAGAATTCTTGACAATGAGAGTCGCTCGTCGCTGTTGGAAGATCTTTGTGCGCCGGAAAGCTACCGTCTTGGCCTGCGACTGCTGCGCGCTGTCGTCCTGCAGCGCGATGTCATACGATGTGACGTCGCAGACCGCCACGACGACGAGGTCCTTTGCGGGGAGCTCCTGCACCAGGGTATGCGCCGGCTCGGGGCTTTGCTCGACAACTTTTCTCAACGGCCGTCGCGACGCCTCGTACATGTCAACGTCGTCCGGTGAGCCAGCGGCTTGCTCGTCCGCTTCCGCGATCCACTTCGACACGGTGACTCGGTCGTCCCATTCTCCAGGAATCGGGGCGTTTCGAGCACTGCCGTTGAACGCAGCCAGTTCGATGGCCTGGCACGTCACCGAGCACTTGCACGTCTCCGTGGCAGGTACGTTGGACAAGTAGCTCACGTCAACCTTCTTGGACGACTTGGGCGCGATGTGGCCCGTCGCCGGACTGACTTTGAAGTTGGCGTTCGGAGCGACCCACGCGAACCGCAGCACGTGGCTCGTGTGATTATGCAGCGAGAACGCTTTGGACTTGGCCTGGCCGACGTAGCAATCTCCCAGCGACAGGCGGTTTTCCGTGTTCTCGTCTACATCACGGAACGCCAGATGGTCGATGAAGCCCTCGCCGAGCAGCGAGATGACCGTGTCCTCGTAGTGGTTGTCTTGCACCACCAAGGAAAGCTTGGCGTGGAAGTCGCCGGCCATCGGCGGCTCAAAGTGCACCGGGTACCGCTCGGTGCTGCCAGGAGCAAGGAGGATGTCTTCGTTGCGCGAAGGAAACGTGAACGCGGGGTTGCCTGTGGTGGGAAGGGCGAATCGGAGTGAAGCCGGGAGGTCGCCCACGTTGCGCACCGTGACAAAACGCGTCGACTTAATGCCCACGATGGTGCGCTGCATGATCAAGGTGTTCGGGGGTACCTTGTCGCTGTCGTCGGCCGCCTGAGCTGACTTCGACGTCGACGGCTTCGGGGCCGGTGCCTTCCCGCCTTTTCCGCCTGCGGCTCCTTTGCCACTCGCCGCGTCAGCCGGGGCGGCTAGCACGTCGATGAGCTTGACGGGCGGCGGCGGCACTTCCACAGCAATATTGGGCAGCGACCCTTCTCCACGGAGCTCAAATCGCAGCTGTTTGGTCTTCGGATCCAGCCCACCCTCGACCGTGGCTTCGAAGATCGCTCCATACGGATTGAGCGAGCTGGGCGTGAAACCGACCGTCACATAACGATGCTCGTGTGGTCCGATGGTGATCTTGCCGCCCTCGGCCTTGAGCGCTTGAATGTCGAACGCTTCGGCGGCGACCTTCGCGTCCGCCGCGTCACCGCGCGGTAACAGCGTGACGCTCACGGTGCAGGGCACTTTGACCGGGTTTGACAGCCGGAACCGTTCCACCAGGCGGCGGCCGCTGAGCGCGATGCCAAAGGAAAAGACGCGATCGTCACGCGCGAAGACAGATTGCATCTTCTTGAAGCCGTCAAGCCGGCTGACGATTTGCTGCTCCTCAAAGATGCTGTCCGCTTCCGGAGAGTCCAAGTCCGCCACGATGCCCGGAACACACGACTCGGCTTCGAGCTCAAACGGAATCCCGTCGCTGTGGATGCTGGGGTCACGATCCTCGATGTGAATGCCGAGGACCTCGTGGAAATGGTGACTCCCCTCCGGTATGATGCTCACGGTGACGGTGGTGGTGCCCCCAATAGGGACGACGCCGATCGACGGCGATAAGGTGAAGGCGCCGAGCTGGACCTCCTGAACATCCGGCTGAGCGTCCTTCTTGCCAGACTTCTTTTCGGCAGCCGCGGTGGCACCGCCCTTCTTTTTGGGATCCACAACCGGCTCTGGCACGTCCGGTTTGGCACCGAGGCCGTCTTTGAGCGAAAACAACTTGTATCTGAGCTCGAAGCATCCAGTATTCACGATATCGAAGGTGGCTTGCTTCTTCTGTCGCTGCAAACACGGGCCGAAGTTGATCTGCAGCGGTTTGATTTGAAACTTGTTGTACAAAGCTTCCCCGCGCACGAGCACGCGCTGGACGGGATAGACCAGCTCCTTCAAATTCGGTTCGATGAAGCTGAGCTCGACGCCGTCCAAACCAACGCGACGGCCAATTTGCGTTTCTCGGTCGGTCTTGAACACGACTTCGATGGCGACCACTTGCGCTTCTTTGAAGCCGCTCATGCCACGTAGCGTGCCTTCCATGGGCGTGATGGTGAGCACTTCGGCAAGTCGCTTGGGCACCTTGAACGAGTACGCCACCTCGTAGGGGCCTTTGTTCACGGCACGGATAACTTCCTTCCGTGATTCGCCGACCTTGACCGTCTTGAAATCCAGTTCCTTGGTCCACTCGAGGAAGACGTCATGGGCCTCTCCCTTGATGACAAGCGACAGCGTCTCGTAGATCTGCGTCCCGTCGACATCGGAAATCTCCACTTTCAACGTTGCGTTGAACACGTTGGCGCGCTCCGAAATGAACGTGATGGATAAGGGCGTTTCGCTAGTTGGCTCTAAGACTCCGCTTGTTGACTCTAATTTGATTTCCGGTGGCAGCTTCTCCGCGCCGACGACGTTGTACTTAACCCTGAGTGAGGCCAAGTTGCGCATACTGATCTTGCGTTCTTCACGTCGGCGGAGGAGCAAGCGACCGAATTCGACTAGGGCATCCTTCTTACCTTCGAGGAGGACGTCGGGCCTTGATCCAAGGCACGAAATATCCACACGCAGTGGCTCTGGGTTGTCCTTGATGCACACGATGACCGCCGTTTTGATCTCACCGACCACTTCGGGCTGCGCGATGAGGCTCACATCAATGCTTTCGCCCGGTGCAAGTGTGAAGTGGTCAGGCACGACGGCAAACGATTTGCACTTCTCATCCTCAAAGTACAGATTTGCCTCGACCGGGAAGAGCCCGCAGTTGGTGAAGTGCATCTTTTCGCAGTTTGAACCGTCACGATTTTCGACGATTTGCGCGGCGCCAGCATCCGGGGCCGCGGCCGACGCCTTTCCGGCAGCCGCTCCCTTGTCTTTCGGGTTGGGCGGTGCCTTGGGGGGCAGGACAAGCAGCGGACCAAATTCAAACATTTTCTTGCTGGTGATGTATGCCTTCGACCCAGTCGTCGTTCGATCACCTTCCACGCGCGCCTTGATCTTCTTGTTGAAGATGGTTTTCGGGTCGCGAACAATCTCCGGACACGCGCAGGCCGTGCGACACGTCAGCGGGAACTCCTGGGTCGAGCCCACCACGCCGAAGATGAGCTGCTGCGTCGTGGAGCCAATCTCGTCGCTGCAGTATTGCAGCGTGAGGTCCACGGACGAATGTGGCAGGATGATCCATCGGGTGGTGTCTTCTACCAGAGCCGCGGGTGCGGTCTGTGCATCACCGGTGCCAGCGACGACGTTCGCGGAACTTGTCACGGCCGCTGTGATGCCACGGCCGGATGACAAGGGAGCCCCGGGCGGCATGGGCTTCTTTCCCGGTCCGGCGGCGACAGGCGGCAACCCTGCGACGGCTACCGGGCGCGAATCAGGCGTGAGCACCTTGAAGAACCGCGCCGGGTACGAGCGTCGCTCTGGGGGTCGCTCGATGCGCTGTCGGGTGACTGGGGCGGTCACCGAACTGAGGCTTTGCCCGGATGACGGAGACAGCAAGATGGACTCCACGAGCGCCATGCCACCGGGTGCTTCACCCTGCGGCGTGGCGACTGCGATATTTCCGCCGCCACCGGAGAGCGTCGCGTTGAGCGATGCGCTATCCCCACCCGAAGTGGAGGCCAGCGTGCGTTCCGTGTTGAGCTTGGATAGGTTCGGGGGCAACACGGCGACCACTTTGTCGGTGATGCTCTTCAGCGCCTCGTCGACGGGCCGGTTCGTATTCACGACGGTGAGGGCGTGGTCGTCGACGGAGTTGCGGCAAACCATGTAGAGCTGCTTGAAGCGGGCGATGGCGCCGAGCTCCTCCCATTTAGGGGCCGGCGGCGCCTCCACGACGGCACCTTTCTTCGGCGGGGGCTTCCTCTTTGACGCTTCCTCGCGCTCTTTTTCGTCGGCGAGGTCCTTGTCGGCTTCTTCGTGCAAGGGGAGGACCGGCTTTCCCGGCATGGACTTGGCCTTATTGCGCTTGTTGACAAGATCCGCCAGCTTATCCTGTGCGAGCGACAGGGCACGCTTGCAGTCGCGGTAGTGTTTAAGAGCGCGGTCATGGGTTCGCTTGCCGGCGTCGTCGAGGCGGTCGTACTCGTCCTCCGGCAACGGGTGGGTCACCGCTTGATCAAGCGCTGCTTGCGCCTTTGCGACTCCGATTTCGGCTTGTCGCACGGCAATCAGCAGCTCGTCGACGGTAAGCACCGCGACATGGAATGGAGAGCCACCGAGGCTGGTGGCACAGTCACGTAGGGCGGACAGCATCAGATCAGGATTGGACGTCAACGCGCAAACGAGGTCATCGAACACGACGCCTTGTGCCGCGTCAGCCCCTCGCATGCGCATGCGGATGGCCGACACCAACAGCGCGGGCGACAGGTCCTGCGCCTTCGCGCCGTCGGCAGCCTTGTGCGAGAGGGTTCGCAGCGCCGCGCCCTCGGCAGTGTCCAATTCCATGATGGATCCTAAAAGCGCATCCATGGTCAACAGGAGCATGTTGTGCGCCTTGGCTACGCCGGCGGCGTGAGTCGTCTTACCGCTGAGCGGCGGGCCGATGACGACGACGATCGGTGCCTTGCCGACCTCGGAGTCGTCCTTGGGGAGCTCCAGCGGCGGCAGCGGAACCGATGGCTGCACGGTCGGCGGCTTCTCTGGTTCGATGGGCTTCGCCATCCCCTCCTCAATTGGCATCAAGTCCGCTGCCGTGAACTGTTTGTCCGCCGCCATCAGTTTGTTGAAGTACGCCTCCATCAAGAAATCAGGCAGCGCGGCACCGACCTCCCGAGGAGGCAGCAGGAGCACGTTGTTCACGAAATGCTCCTCGGCATTGCGCAAAATGTCCTCCTCCACGACGTACTTTTCGTCAAAATTGAGGCTGAACACTTCGACCGGGACGGAGCTGTGGTTGATCAGCTGGAAGACCCGGCGACTTTGCTGGTACGGGAACACGGGGGTCAAGTCGATGGTGTTCGGCGACACCTCAAGCTGCAGCTCCTCGCCGGTGCCAACACACGTGACCTCGGTAAATTTGGGGTTTTGGTTGACGCGGAAGCTAATTTTTTGCGTCAGCGTTTCGGTGATGGCGGGGATGAAGGACACGTGAACGTAGGTCTTCTGCCTCGGATGCAACAGACCCCTCTCCGGTTGACACACAAAGCGCCCGTGCTTTTCGTTCTTCTTGCGCGTCTCGTCGGGCAGGTAGGCCACGCTCCACTCCGCAGGTAGTGTCAGCGGGTTTTCCAGCGCGATCGGAATGATGCGCGTCATGCCAACTTGCACTTGACCGAAGTCGCAGCGGTCGGTGCTGATGTCGGCCGTTGGCACGATGATCAGCGCGCGCACTTCCAGCAGCACAATGGGCCCGCCTTTGATATCCAAAAGCACTTCGATGGACATAGGTCCAAGGTTCATGAGGCCAGCCTTGAGGCGCGTATTCAACGAGGCTTCCACCGTCACGGATCCCATAGGCGCTAGCTTAGGAAACTTGTCTGGCGTCAGCGTCAAGCCCGTGTTGGCAAGATGCCGCCGATCCACGGATAGCGTGATGGGCATCGTGGACGAGTTGACAATCTTAAAGCTCTTCTTCCGGGCCGTCGTCTCTCCTCGGATCATCGGGCCCAAATCAAGGACATAGCGACTGAGGATGTACTTTGTCTCCCCGTTGAACGCCTTGCGCTTGATCTGGTTCGTGCGCTCCAAGGCCATTTCCACCTGGCGGGGGTCATCGTTGTTCGCCAGACTCTTCAGAATGATCGCGTCCTCGGTGATGATATCACGGAAGTAGAGACGCTCGGCCTCGGCCACCACGGGGTCAATGTTGTCCGTCGGGACGGGAGGGTGAACCGGCGAGGCACCGGGCGTGGGTCGAGGCGCCGTCGATGGCTTGCTGTCCTGTCCGCTGGACTGACTCACGCGAGAGCGGGCCTCGGCGAGATAGGGCTTGAAGCTGGGTGGGTCGTTGCGGAAGATCGCGCTGTTCGGACCCGCGGGCATGAGCACCAGGCTGCTGTAGAGACCAAAGCCTTTGACGTTGATGACCTGGGGTTCGAAGTGCGCGACTTGAATCTTGAAAAAGTCGTCGACGCGGTCGGGGACGCGTGGTGAAAACCGCACGGTCAGCTTGGCCCTGTCCTTCACGAGCCCGCTCAGGGGGGAGACCTCGAGCATGCCTGGTCGCGACACGATCGACAAGTCGACCTGAAACAGGAATGGCACGCGGCCCGTGTTTGTAATGGTCAGATCCTTCTCTTGCCAGTCGTCGTGCTCTTGCGAGCCAAAATCTAAAACGACGCGGTCGAACTTGTATTGAATGCTGCTCGCCTCACCGATCAGCTGCAGCGGATACTCCGGCCCGCCATCGACTTGGCACACGGCGGTGGCCGTCATTTTGCGCCCCGGGACGCCGTTGAATAGCACTTCGGCGCGCTCTGTCGCGCCAGGAGCGATGACACCTCGGAACGGCACCAAGTCAAACACGCTGTTGACGGGGACGGCGGGCAGGGTGTCCTTGTCGCTTCGCTTTGTGCGCGCGCTATTTTCGACTTCTTCCTCGAACACCCAGGTGTAGTGCGCCACGACCTTTGAAGGGTTGGTGATGGTGATGACCTTGCGCTGCTCCGTGTCGTTCAGGATGCAGCCGAAGTCGGCCATGTTGGTGTCGAGTTGAACGTTGGGGAACTGCAACTCACCGACGAGGGTCAGATTGTCCTTATGCCCGTGGTTGGCGAAGGTCACAAGCAGCTTGGCGCTCGTCTTATGAGAGACGCGATCTCCGCGGTAGGCGGCATCGAAGGAGACGTTCACAACCGCACTTTCGCCCCGGCGAAGCGAAAAATCCTGCTGATCTAATGTAAACGGGTTGCCACCAGGCTCGGTGCCCTGCTTGATGACCTTCAGATTGAAATCCAGATCCAACGGCGACACATTCTTCATGGTCAACGGACGAGAGGAAACGAACGTGGCGGCGTTGTCCGGGCTGTAGACGTAGTTGAATTGGATCTGGTTCGTGCTATACTGAAGCATGGGTGGCTGAAAGTTGGCCTGCACCGTGGCCTTGAACACCAGCTTATGGCTCTGGGACAGCTTGCACGAAAACTTCTCGGAGAACACGCCTTTGGTTGACGACAGCGCGGTGATGGTGAAGGATTCCTCAGACTTCCCATTGATAATCGCGCGCTCCGGGGCGATGGAGAACACGATGGGCGGGTCGCCCTCTTTCGCCTTGCCCCGGTCGTTGTTCCACTGAACCTGTTGCGGTTTGCGTCCGTGGTTCTGAATCGTGAAGGTGCGTGGCTCCGCCTTCGTCGTGAATAGGTCGCCGAAATCGATCAGATCCATGGGCACGCTCGGCTTCAACGTGTAACCTTTTCCGGATGCCGTGAGCGAGACGGTCTCGGTCTCGTTGTTATTCTGCACAGAAATGATGAGATCGTCGGTGAACTTCATCGCCTCGTCCAAAAAGGCCGCGATGTGGACATGTGCGGAGCTATGCGGCTTGATCACCCCATCGCACACTTTGAGCGTGAAAGGAGCCACCACGCCGGCGCCGAGCGCTTTCGAAGTTTGCAGCTTGCAGCTGAAGACGGCTGGGATGGGGCTGTCGTTCGCGATCACGACTGGTTGCACCACCTCGGTCAGCACTTCCACGGAGCCAAAGTCGAGCGCCTTGGGCTTGACGTCGATCTTCGGACCAGTGACGCGGGCGCTGATGGCGATATGGTGCGGCGCGCGGTCCGACCCTAGGATACGAACATACAGCGGCACGTGCACGTTGCCCGTCGTCTTGGCAGTGAGCACGATCTTCAGTCGGACCGGGTTCCTCGCGGGAACGATGCCCTTGCGTTCCTTGATGTCCCCGCCGCCGACCACGATGTCCGCACGCTTGCGGATCGGATCGTCCTCCGCGGGAAGAATGAACTCGTACTTCGCGCTCATGGCCGTGTCATTGCGAAGCTCAATTTCCATGGGATAAGGGTGCCCCACGAAGCATTGGCCGTAGTCCAGCGCGTCCCGCGAGACGACGATGTCGGGAACGATGCACGTCGCCTTGATAGGTAGGGAGTCTAAGTTGTCGCCGACTTCGTCGATGTCGACCACGAGATGGTGGTTATACTCTTGGACGGTGTTGCTAAGGAAGTCGATTTGAATCTTCTGGCGGCCCCGCGGTAAGATCGCACCTGTAGGCGGGATGACTTCGAACTCCTTGCGTCCGCCGCTTGCTTGGCCTTCCTCCGGGACGCGTAAGTGAAAACGCATTGGAATCTCGCTCGTGTTGACGAGATGGAACGTCTTGGTGTGCCAAAAGTTGTAGGAGACGTTTCCAAAGTCGAGTTCCTCGACGTCGAAGTGAAAGGTTGGGCCAATCACGCGACCCTTGAAGTGCAATTCGAGCTCATCGCGCGAGCCTTGAACGTGGAAGCGGAACGCCTCGCTCACGATGCCGATGATATCACTGCAAAACGCAATCTTGATGGTCTGCGTGTTTCCCGCGGCCACCGAACCGGCAGAAGGCGTAAACTTGAACTTAGGCCCAAACAGCGTTTGCTGCGGCTGAAGAACGAACTTTGCTTCGATGGAGCCTCGGTTTTCCAACACCACTTCGTACTCGTGCATGGAGTTGATAAAAATGTCCCCAAGATCCAACGAGTCGAAGCTAAGAGCACATTGAGGCCCGAGTCCTTGACCCTTGATGACCAGCGGCAGCCGATCCAGCTTGCCCTGGATGTCCAAGTACGCGGTGGCGACATACGACATGGCGAGTTGCGGATTAAATGTGATGACAAACTCCCGCGACCCTTTTGCCGGAATGCTGCCTTGGATGGGCTCGATGGTGAACACATGGTCGTCGAAGAGCAACGCTTGCTCGCTCATGGACGCGCGGCGGACCAGCTGCCGCTGCAGTGAGTTTCCAATCGCACGTTGAGGTGGCTGTGGCCCGCTGTTGTTTGGGTCAAACTTCGACGCGTTGCGCTGCCGCACGACCGCTTCTTCTTCGTCGGAACCGTGAGCCTTCCAGGTGTAACTCACGGTGCTGTCGGAATGGTTCTGCACCGCCACGATGGTTTGGCGCTCCAACGAAATGAAGGTCTTCGCGACGGTGACGCTGTCGGTGCTCAGCGCGATATCTACATTGCTGCACTCGACCGTGACACGCATCGTCTGAGTATCGCCGTTGCCGAGGTCGAACACGATTTGAGAATCGAAATTCTGCAGCGACGTCGGAGTCACTTCTACTACGACCTGTGCCGAACGCTGCGGCTCCACGAGGCCGAAGTTCGGGTGGATCGCGAAGGGCGGCACGGCGTTCGCACGCCAATGGCACGGCTTGGTGCCCACGTTGGTAAGCAGCACCGTGGTACGCGACGTCGCCTTGACGGGTGCGGCAGGGAACGAGACCAACTTGGGCAGGGCGAGTCGTCCTCGGGATCCGACGGCGCGAACCGGGATGATGAACTTCTCCGATTCCGACATGGCGATCAATTCGCAGTCGTAGTCGGTGTCTTCCTCAGGCTCGAAGAAGATGGTGTACGTCACGGCGAGGCCAGATGCCACCTTGAGCGAGTGCTTCCCACCGCGGGGTTCGGAAATGCGGAAGAAGCGGTTCTCGGGGGGCATTAAGTGAACGAAACGAGCGCTCTTCGTTTGATTCTTGAACGTGATGGTCTTCTGATAGCATTGATGCGGCTCGAATTCATGAAAGTAAATCTCAGACGGCGTCACGACGAAGGACATGTCCTTCTGCGTGAGCAGCATCCCACCTCCTCCGCCACCGGGGGTCATTCCAGGCGTTCCGGGCGCGGATCCTACCGACGTCATCGACATGTTCGGCGGGGCTGCGGCTGCTGCCATTCGGACCAAGAGTGTTGAGCAAGAGAGGATCACGAGAGAACAAAAACCTCTCCCGAAGAGAGGCAGTGAGATGGGCTGCGACAATTTCAATGAGAGCGGTGGCAACAAGTAATAGGCATGAAGTCACTAAAAAACCCCGTCCAGTCGTTTTGTTTTTTCGTTGATGTACACGAAAAAACGCAGCCCCGACCTGAGAAAGGGAGGACAACTTCGAACAAACACGACTACGTGTTGTTTGCGACGACGAGAGACCAAAATGGATGCGAGGGGCATCCCCCTCTTTGAAGCGTCTAAGGTGCCGAGCAACGATGCCATCTCTCCAGGTCTCCTCGCCTACTCATCTGCGGAGGGCTTTTCGGTGTCAACGGCTGCGCGTGGGCACGTCGACTTCTTCAAGGCGTGCAAAATCGCTCCTTCCCCGACGCCGACTTCGTTGAGGGTCTTGGACTCGTCGCTAAGGTATGCTCCCGCGAGGTTGAACCGATAGAGTTTGAAGTTCACGTGGTTGAGGGCTGCGACTTGAACGCGAATGGCCGTCTTCAACGCTTTGAGCGTGTCGTTGGCGTCGGCGGTGACCGCGAACCGGCCCAAGGACAGCTGCACGGAAAAATTCAGCGGCGCTGACATCAACCAGAATGCACTCACTTGAGGAGAGGGGCAAGATGCTGCTGTGTGCTTGTCGCGTGCGGTACAACAAATGAAGGGTCTAATATTT
>ERZ1292630.405-Hain-H41-02um-R3-405-length-45706-cov-7_pt2 | contig 19490 bp, 11 predicted proteins | sample MGYA00564408_ERZ1292630 | MGnify/ENA primary metagenome ERZ1292630 (study PRJEB36523, sample SAMEA6512641) | groundwater metagenome | collected 2019-01-08 | study: AquaDiva: Metagenomics assemblies of 32 groundwater samples
GGAAGAAAATGCTTCGCGATGTGGTGGTGACGCGCTGACATTAGCGCCGGTGGCTGACATGATCAACCACAGCAGCGACGTGGCCCACGTGATCACCCGACGGACGACGGGAGACGTCAATGACTGCGTTGTGGCGCCGTCCGACAGCGCCGGTTTGGTATTTGATCTCGGCGGTGGCCTCGAGCAAGCCCAGGTGCCTTGCGAGGTCGTCATGAGTTACGGCCCGCTGCAGTCGTGGGAAACCTTGATGTCCTTCGGGTTTGTTGCCGCCAGACGGCCGACAGCGGATGCCACCAGGTGGTCATTCTCCCCACATGACGTCATGCCGTTTCCATTGGACATTGCCGACTCCCTCGAAGATGCGACAACGCGTCGCGGAGCATGGCAGCGGTCGGTGCTCCACCGCGTGCCGCTGCTGGCAAAGTTCGCATTGTCTCCTTTCGTTCCCGCCGCGAAAGAAGGCCCTGCGCACATTCCCACCCTGCTGCAAGCACTTGTCGCGCTCGTCCTCGCCGAATGCTCCGACTTGGTCCTGCGAGGTGAACCTCACGCGTGCCAGGCGGATGCGGACGACGAGACCGCAAGGGATTTCCTCAATGGCCTCGCCATTCTGAGCCATCTCCTGGCGTCCGTCGACATGAACGATGTTCGATCCGTCGTCTCGCAAGTCGTCTTGGCCATCACCGCGTCATTCGGCACGACTTTGGAAGAAGACTACGCTGCTCTCAATCGCGAAGAGACTGACAACAATGCGACCTATCATCACCTCATGGGCACCCGCGTGGCGTGTAGCATCAAGCAAATCGCGCGAGACGTTTCCCATTGGGCCGATCATCATTCGCCGCGCTGACGGCTCGCCGATGGCCCCCACGCCCCTCTCCTCTCTTCTCTGTTTTCGCGTACCCTCGCAGAGATGGATGAGTGGCAATCAATTTTTTTCCCACTCACACCATACCCTTAAGTCGTTCCCCCTGAATCCATCCATGATGCAGGATCCAGCGTCGAAGGCGACATTGCAGTACTCAGGTTCGGCCGATGAAGCGCTTTCGGAGTTATCTCGTCTTTTGACCAGCGGTCACCGCACGCTCGAAGAAGTGGATTTGGCGGGAATTAAGCTGAACGCACTTCGACTGCCGTTGTTCACGTCGCTTTTGCCGCAACTAGCTACGGGATTGCGCCGTCTCGAACTCAACGACAACAGTTTGGGGAGCAGCGGCATGCAGGAACTGACCGATGCCCTTCTCAACAGCAATGCTCGGCTCGTGCACCTGGACGTTTCCGAAAACGGTCTCGGTGACACCGGTCTGTACCACGCCTGCCGGTTTCTCCAGCAATCCCACACGCTTGTGTCCCTTTGCCTAGGAAGCAACAATTTGTCTCCTCGCGGCGTACCAACGATTGCCAAGGCACTTGAAACGGCATCTTGCCCACTGCAGCGGCTGACACTGAATTTCAACGGATTCGGGGATGCCGGATGCCAGCTGCTCTTTTCAGAGCTACTGAGGGCGACGCAGCGCCGTCGCCAGAGCGTTGCACGGAGGTCGTCGTGGCTGGCGTCGCTCGTGCAAGGCGGCTCGCGCCGGGGGGCTAACAGTCGCGATTCCGGGGCGGCGCTGGACCATCTCTGCGACATCGACGTTAGCGACAATCGAATTGGATGTGGTGCTGCCGCCGCCATCGCGGAGTGGGCCGCGGTCGCGCGAGCCGTTCGCATCAACGTAAGTGTCAACGACATTGGTCCGTTGGGTGCCACGGCCTTCGCGTCGCTCATCGCTTTCTCACCAACGCTTGAATGCCTCGACATTGGGTGCAACCCCATCACCACCAGCGGCGTGAAGGCTCTGGCCGCCAGCGTCGCGTCCGCAGCCGCCCTGCTCCCTGATTCGCACTTTCACCATTTGGACGTTATCTCCACCGAAATCGACAGTGATGGCGCCGAGTCCCTGCTGCACGCCATCACGGTCAACAGCCACGTGTCGGTGTTGCATTTCTTCAACAATCCTGCAATTCCCCTCGAACTGGAAACGCGGCTCAACCAGACACTGCGAAACAACAGCGAACGGTCTCATCCCCCACCGACCGAGGGGCTGCGCCGACGCTCGGCATGCCATCTGTGGTGGTCTTTGTGCTTGGCCGGCGGCATTGCCGCTGCGATGGCGGCATCTGTTGCGCTGTCCAGGCGGCATCGCCTGCCCAGATAAACGTCTGATACAGAAACTCAAAAATTACACGCCGGCCATCGGGAACGTCGCACGATGCGTGGGCCTCTCCTTGTTGACCCTTTCTTTGCTCACCGATTGACAGTTTCCGCTTTCCCACGACATGGCGAATCCATACACCAGCGGCCACGGCGTCGATCCGTTTGTCGAAGAAGTGACGCGGCCCCGACCGGTGGCCCCCACCGCCTCACAACCACCACCGGCCCAAAACCCACAGTTCTACGACCCACCTGCACCTTCGTCAACCGCCGCGGCTCAATCTCAGGCCTACAGTCCACCTCCAGTGAATTCGTCCAGCGCTGCGGCGATCCCCCCTGCCGTGGCCGCCGCACCGCCGTCCGCGACGCCAGGTGCGGCGATCGCGCCGGAGGCGCGCGATTTACAGACCAGCAAGTTCTGGACGCTCGAATTTTATCAGCAGTTTTTCGACGTCGACACGCAGGACGTCGCCTTGCGGATGGGCAACACGCTACTCCCGTTCTTGCCGCCGGACTTCCTCGCCAACCGGAACTGGCACCACGGCAACCTGCCGGGCGGGGACCGATTCAAGCTGATGGGCGCGGCCTTTACGGCCACCACGGAGAGGCAGCCGGACATCTACGGCCCGTTTTGGATTTGCACGACGCTGTGGGTCACCTTAGCCATTGTGGGCAATATTATGAGCCGCCTGGCCTACAACAAGAGAGTACGGGAACTGCCAACGGGGACCCCCGCGCTGGGACCCTGGAGCTATGATTTTACCGTCGCGTCCGTCGCGTGCTTTACGGTCTACGCGTTTTGCGGGCTGATGCCACTCTGCGTCTGGGGACTCATGTTGTGGAAAGCGGTGCCCGCGGGCCTCATCGACGTGTTGTGCCTCTACGGGTACAGCATGTTCACATTCTTGCTGGCAGCCATCCTTTGCGCGTTCCCGAGCGACGGGTTTCAGTGGGCCGCGTGCATCATCTGTGGGCTGTGGTCGCTGTTGTATCTTTTCGCCAATTTCTGGAAGCTGTGGCGACAGACCCTCGAGAAGGCTTGGTTCGTCGGCGTCGTCGCCTTTGTCGCGTTCGCGCACGTGGGACTGTTCCTCGCGTTCAAACTGTACTTCTTGAGGTACAATTTTTGATTGACCGCATGAAGGCTTCGTGCGGCTTGTTTCATTCTCTGCTTGCGTTGGTGTGTGTGCGCTACTGAGTGCGTCGGGAAAAGAGAGGATCCTCCAGTGATCGGTCGAATCGTAGAGTGCAAAGGAGGTCATGGCAAAACGTGTGGCTGCTGCGGTTGGGGTTGGGGTTGGGAGGGGTAGAACCACACTGCTCATGTCCAGCGTGGCTGCGGGAGCGGAGGTCTTCAAAATCCTACCCGCGGCCCTGTGGCGCCAAGTCAAGGCCGATGCGGCTGCCTGGATTCCGGAGTTGCCAGTCGACACGCAATCGGGTTTCATTCACTTCTCGGAGGCTCGTCAGTTGCGAGGCACGTTGCTCCGATTTTTTCGTCCGACGGACGACGTTGTCATTTTGAAGGTTCCGGTCGACTTGCTCCGTCGGGAATGTCGCGAACAGCCAGGGGGATCGGCTTCAGCTGAAGTGCGTTGGGATTTAGCGCCCAGCGTCGGGGACCACTTCGCGCACTTGTACCACTGCCGAATACCCATCGCCGCGGTCGTCGCAGAAGCCGCCGTCGCCTGGGACGCGGCTGGGCAGCCACAGTGCCCCTTCCTCGAATGAAGGGGAGTGGGGCGAGGGTTGAAAAGTCGTGCATTCGTGTGTCCGGTCGTCACGTGCTGCCCCCTTTGCCTGTACCTAATATCTCTTTCAAAGTCAAACCAGTAGCCTGTCGCGTCGGCATGACGTCATCGCAGCCCTCGCCACAATTTGCATCACACATCGACCTCGGAACGGTCAACCTGCGGCTGCAAGAAGAAAATGACGCGTTGAAGTGGCGCGTGACGCAGCTTGAAACGACCGTGGCGACCCTCGAGGCCGAGCTGTCGAAGGCCACGCTGGAGGTCGTGGCTCCGAGGGAATTCCTCCCCCAACACTTCTACGAGGCCAACGCCCCGATCATTGACGCCATCATCGACTACTCTTTGCTTTACCGCTACGCCAGAAGGACACTGACCAGCGGCTCGAACCGTCCGCCCGAGGGGGGCTCCACTGAGCGGTCGTCAGCCGATGAATATCTGCGCGCCCGTGTGGCAGCACTAACCGCGGAAAATTTACACATGCGCTGCCTGCTCGACCGTAAACGCTGAGTCGAAATTTGGCGCACAGTGTGAACGGAGTCCACAGTTGTACATTATTATTGTCGATTCTGTGTGAACTGAACTCACAATCACGATGCAGCAGTGCATGCCAGCCACACGTGACGTGTTGTTCACATTGCCCAGAACCCCAGACTGCCCCGTGTTGTCGTTGGCTCGTGGATGATGACGTTCAGTGAAGTTGTTTCCGAACGCAGTCTGGACACAACTGCAACGCACCGTCAAGAGCGGCTGTCGCAATTGGTGAAGGAACGCGACTTTCTCCTTGCGGTCATCCACTCGTTTCGCACCTATTTGCCCACGCCAACGTTCACCATATGCGTCAAGAACACACCTGGCTACCAGGAAATGTCGAAGTCGACGCTCTTGAGCCTCGCACTGCCTCCCGCGTTACGGCGCGAACTGCAAGGACACCTGCTCCCTGACGTCGCCGCGCAAATTGCTGCGAAAAGCTACCTAGGCCCTAGGGCGTCGTCGTCGTCCACTCGATCGTTGGATCCGACGGCCGACCCGATGGCCCGTCCGACCTCCCCTCCCGTGGCGGCGCGGCCGGTGAAAACGGCGCCACCAGACGAACTCGCAGCCCCGAGTTTGCGTGCGCCGGCCGTGAGCCAGTCATCCGGGATTGTCAGGCCCTTTTCTGTGCCCAGCGATGTTGCCCGCAGAGAGTCCACAGCCAGCCAAGAGAGTGCGGTCGCTCTTGCCGTCCCGATGGACGCAGCGCATGATAGTCTTCGCTCTTATCGCCCGTCGGATGCTTCCCATAGCATCTCCACGTTGATGAAACGCGCATTAGAACTGCAAAAACGGTCAGAGCGACTGTACAGCCATGCACACAAGGTCGATGCCAGCGCCACACTGGCCGCTCGGCCATCGGCCGCTGGCGACATTGAGAAAGCCGCCTCCTAGCGGGTGGCGCCAAGCCGCCTCCTAGCGGGTGGCGCCAAGCCGCCTCCTAGCGGGTGGCCAAAAAAATCAGAGGAGAGATCAGCGTCCTCCCTCCAGTCACTACCAATTGTCACTGTGCCGTGGCTGCCCCCACCTCCCCCCAACTCCACCTCCCCCCAACGCACGCAAGCGTGTCACGCTCCTCCCTACGACTGGGAACTTATGAGAAGCGGTGCGCCATTCCACACCGCCACCCGATTCTTGTCGCGGTGCGCGGTCGTTGCTGAAGGGCGTCTTGCACCGTGGACGACGGGCACCGCGTGCGCAAGGAGGTGGATCGCGACGCCCAAGGCCGCCCAAGTGTTGCCGAAGGCGCAGTGCGCATCGACGCGGCCAGCCGTGGGGGGTGATGCGGCGCGGCGCGCCGTTCCGGCGACGGCCTATCAGAGCTTCTCCACGACCAAAACCGCGAGCGATTTTCGGGCGGAGTACGCCACGACGCAATGCGGGGAAGGGTGCCCACCCCTCCAGCAAACCCCGGAGCGAGTGGCGGGCCGCGTGGTGGGCCTCCGCGAAATGGGGAAAATGGTCTTTCTCACCATCCTCAGCGATGGGACGACCCTTCAAGTGGTATGCACCGTCGCCGCGGGCAGCTTCCCGACCAAGGCTGCGCTGACGGCCGCAACCGGACAGCTCCGATGTGGCGACGTGATTGGCGCCGTGGGCATGCCGTGGCGCACCAAGCGGGGAGAGCTCAGTCTTTTGGCCAGTGCTGTTTCCGTTCTCGCGCCTTTTGTGAGCAGCGACATAGCCCAGTGCCCGGATCTCAACGGCCACAGCGTCATCGTCGATCCTCAGCTACGACTGCGCTACAGGTTTCTCGATATGCTGTGCTCGCCCAAATTGACGGGGACGCTGCGTAGTCGGGCGCTGCTCACCGCCTCGCTGCGCCGATTCTTGGACGAGAGGCGCTTCGTTGAGGTTGAGACGCCAACGTTCCACCAAGTGCCGAGCGGGGCCGCGGCCACACCGTTCGTGACGCACCATGCGGCGAACAATGCGTCGCTGTTCCTGAGGATCGCACCCGAACTCTATTTGAAACAATGCGTTGTCGGTGGCATCGACCGAGTGTACGAAATCGGTCGTGTATTCCGCAATGAAGACGCGGATCGGAGTCACAATCCCGAATTCACGTCGTGCGAATTCTATCAAGCCTACGCCACTTACCGAGACCTGATGCCAATGACCGAGGCGCTGCTCCGGCAGCTGTGTGCCACCGTGTCGGCTGGAACCGTGAATGGACCTGGCGGTTCGCATACCGTCACGCTTCACCATTTCGGTCAATCGGCCGTTGAGGACGATGTGCCGCCGCAAGGCACACGACGACTACCCACCAAGGACGCGAAATTGGTTTTGGATTTCAGTCAACCCTTTCCGGTACTGCCGGTGATGCCGACCCTCAGGGAGCGCATCGGCCCCGCGCTGCCAGACGGAAAAGAACTTTTCGAGAACCCCCAGGGCTCGATCCCCAAACTAGTGGCGGTGTTTGAGGCCCACGGCATCCGCCTTCCCGCGGTGCGCACCGTGGCCAAGCTGATGGACAAGCTGATCGACCACTTCATCACAGACCGCATCGAACAGCCAACCTTTGTCGTGGACCACCCCATTTGCATGAGTCCGCTTGCCAAGGCACACACCGATGCGCCGTGGCTGTCCGAACGGTTCGAGCTTTTTGTCGCGTCGATCGAAGTGTGCAATGCGTACACCGAGTTGAATGATCCAGCCGAGCAACTCCGGCGGTTCGAGCACCAGATGAAGGAACGGGAGCTGGGCGACGACGAGGCGCAAGGACTGGACCAAACCTTCCTGCAGGCCTTGCAGGTGGGCCTCCCGCCGACCGCGGGCTGGGGAATGGGCATCGATCGGATCGCGATGTTACTCACCGACTCCCCGTCGATCCGGGACGTGCTTGCGTTTCCGCTGCTCAAGCACGACGCCATGTCCAAGGATGTGCGGCGGCGGTATCGTTCCGCCAAGTTCTTCGGGGTAGACAACGACACGGTACTGTTCTGCCTGTCGTCGCTCGAGGAGCGCTTCAAGCGCGAGGGCGGCGACGCCGAGACCATCCATCGGCTCACTGCTCTGCGCAAATGTCTCACGTCGATGCGCGCCAACGCCGTTACCGTCAAAGACAGCCCAACGCCGCGGAATGTCGCAAGGCTGCGGGAATCGGTGATTACGAGTCTCTCCATGCTGGTGCAGGAGTCTGCGTTCGACGCCGTCGTGTCAATGCTGTGCTCTGAGCCACGGCGCTAGTGTCGATGCGTAATCGTCGAGCTATCGAACAGCCACGCGTTATTATTATTATCTGTGCACGTCTGCATGTTGACGCGTCGTGAGAGATCAAAGAGCTGTACGCACGCCGCGGCCGATGACGTTGCCACCGCCCCGTTTTGTAGGCCCCCCTTCTCCTCTTCCTTTCTATCCTATGAGCCAGAAGCAATCACCGCGACGCGCAGAGTCACCGGCGACGTCGGCCGAATCATCCGCCAAACCGCCACAGGCGGCGCCGGCGCAGCCGGACACGTACACCAAGATCAAGTGGAACGGCTGGGGCTCGAAAGCCATCGAAATGAAAGTGAACGAAGCCAACCCGATGATCGTGATGCACACCAACGGCAAGCCGATCAGCGGTCTCCTTCCGTTCATTCACGAACAGATCAACGGTCTCTCTGGGACCCCCAAACGGCTGGAGCGCAGCCCATCGTTGACGATCGAGGAAGTTATGCAGCGAATGGCTCCACCCGTTGTCAACGAACCTTTCGTGGCGGAACTTTCGAAAGCATTACAGCCAGGTCAACTGAAGCAGGACGCGGAGAGCCGCTTGACGCACACCGTCGGTAAAAACTACCGTGACCTTTGGCGGATGCGGAAGGGGATCGTGCAGCGCGCGCCGGATGCGGTGGTCCTGCCGACGTCCGTGGACGACTGCGTCCGGATTGTGACGCTCGCCAACAAGCACAACGTCGTCATCATCCCGTTCGGCGGCCAGACCAACGTGACCGGGGGCATCGAGCCGAGCTTCTTTGAGACGAAGCGCATGGTCCTTGCCGTGGATATGCGGCGGATGAATCGTATGCTGTCGATCGACAAGGAGGGACACACGGCCGTCTTCGAATGCGGCGTGCTAGGGCCCGACCTGGACGAGCAGCTCGGCCGACACGGCTTCATGCTCGGCCACGACCCCGACAGCTACGTGCATTCGACGCTTGGGGGGTGGATCGGGGCGCGCTCAAGCGGTGCCGCGAGCAACGCGTACGGCGATATCGAGCAAATGGTGCTCGGCTTGAAGGTCGTCACGCCAATCGGCGTGATCGAGACGCCTGCCACGGCCCGCGTCGCCGGACCTGACTTGAACGGGCTGTTCATCGGCTCCGAAGGATGCTTCGGTATTATCGTCGAAGCAACGATGAAAATTGAGCGCATCCCGGCGACGCGCCACTACGAAGGTTGGTTCTTCGGCTCGTTCGAGGCTGGCCTGAGCGCGTTCAAGGACGTTCTCGCGACGGGGGCAAAGCCGACCATCATGAGGCTCTATGACGAGGACGACACGCGGATGTCCTTTGCGCTGAAAAATGACGTGTCGTTCGTCGAAGGCCTCGCGTCGAAGGCCATCAAGCAGTACATGGTGAACATCAAGGGCTTCAACCTGCAGACGCTGTGCCTCTGCGTCATGGGGTACGAAGGCTCCTCGGCCCTTGTTTCGTACTCCCGCAGCGAGGTGTCCCGTTGCTTCGCACGGCACAACGGGATGTGCGTCGGCACAGGAGCGGGAAAGAGTTGGCAGGAGAAAAAGTACGATCTGCCCTATGTGCGCGACTTTGCTCTGACGCATCAAATGTGGGCCGACGTGTTTGAGACCACCGCGCTGTATTCACAAGCCCTCCCCATCTGGCGAGACGTGAAGGCCGCCGTCCGTGCTATCTGGAAGGCGGAAGGCAAGGCCGGCTGGATTGGCTGCCACGCGGCGCATCAGTATCGCAGCGGCATCTGTTTGTACTTCACGTATGCGGGGCAACAGTTCGACGAAACGGATATGTTGACGTTCCTAAAGATAAAACGGGCGGCGACTGAAGTCATGTTAGGCTTCAAGGCGACCCCGACGCATCACCATGGCATCGGGTACGAGCATGTGCCGTGGATGGCCCGCTACTTGGGCGCGGGGGCGTTGGACCTGCTGACTCGCTTCAAGGCGGAGCTCGACCCCAATGACATTTGCAACCCGTACAAGCTGCTCCCCCCCCGGCGAAAACCCAAGGAAACCGACGCCCAGTACGAGGAGCGGTGCCGCAAGAACGCCATGTTCGACCGAGTCGGGATGCCGACAGCGGCCTTGGCGGCGTCGTCCGCGGCGGCTGCCGGCACCCCATCGAAGCTGTAGCGCGTGGCCTTGCGTGGGCCTGCTATATATAGGTCACTCACGCCTTCTGTTTGTGGTTCCGTAACGGTTGGACTGATACGTCCTCTTTTCTCGCGTTTCCACGTTTTTTCCTCGGGACGGGCCTTAACCTTTCTCGAGAGTGAGTGATGGTTGTTGTTGTTTCGTCGCCGCAGGTGTTGAAGGATGGAGCACCAAACCATGGCTCTCGGCGATGGTGTGTGCGACATCTTTGTCGTTGGCGTCGTCGACGCCCTCGACTGCCGAGAGTTGACTGCCCCAGCGTTTATCTCAACGCGACGACGGCTGTACGACGCGGTCCGGGAAGATCTGTGGCAGTGCGTTCGTCACCACAATGTGAGTTTCAATCAAGTCGATGCCGATTTGGTCGCGGCTAGCTCGCTGGAGTCCGTCTTTCGTTTTGCGCGCGCGGCAGTGTCCGATCGCGCAACCGCGGTACTGGCATGGCTGCGTTGTTCGCCGCCCACCAGCAACACCCAGCCGCCTTCCTACGCTCCCTTCGCGCCCACTGCGGGCGTGGAACGATTTGACGCCTGGATCGTGTCGTCCACGCTGCGAGCCTACTTTCACTCCTCGAGCGCGTTTCAGCGGGTCCGTCGCATTCTCTCTGAGTACAATCCTCGTCTATGGCACCACCCCGCGTCGTCGCACCTTGCCGCAGTGCTGCATTGCGACGCGATTCCAGGAACGGAGCTCAACTCGGAGGCACGATTGACGCTGATTTCGCTGCTTGAATCGGGCGGCGTCCCGGCCGGTCGCGGCCCGTCGCCGGAGGCTGACGTCACCATCGAGGGGGCCGTCTCGGCGAGACGCAGCCACCGCCGTAGCGGCGCGCCGCCGCGCGTCGATCGGCCGCTGGTGATTCACGTTTCTCAAAGCGATTTGCGCCGTTTCGTCGCGGAGCAGTCGCAACGGTTGTCGGCAACGTCACCGCCCGTCGACGTCACCGTCGAAGGACTCGTAGAGAGGAACACCGCCGAAGGAAGGAAGGAGCCGTCGGAGTCGCTGAGTGCTCCGCGCAGGGCTTCCGTCGCGCCGCGACTATCGCCGCGCGAGGTGATCGATCTTCGCTCTCCGGCCACGTCGACCATGGCGACGCCACCCATCGCGGCCGTCAAGAGGTCGCCGGTCCCATCTCGCCGACACCGCGACGCCTCCGAGGGCGCGCCGAGATCGGCAACGTCACCGAGTCGTATTAAAACACCGTCGATTGCTGACTTGCAGCGGACGCCGATGTCAGGCAGTCAGTCTCCCGCCATGAAGGCCTTCTCTCGACGCTCGCAACAAATGCTCGCACCGCCCCCCACCGCCGTGGCCCCTCAGCGCGAAAAGGACGTCCCGACGCGAGGAGCCTCCTCTGCCTCCGCGGCTCCCGCCGATGGTGGCTTCTCGGCCCACCGACACGACCAAGCCTTAAAGGCATTTGCGTCCCGGCCGTCGCTGACAGGTCCCGCAGTGGCCGCCGCCCCACCTGGTGGAGTCTCAACGAATTCTACCAGCAACGCGGTCGCCCCGGCGAAGTCCACTGCGGCGCCGAGCACCTGGGTGGCGGCAGGCCGCTCCGTTTCTGGCCGCGAGGGTGACGATGCCCGACCTGCAGTGGTTCACGACGTCGTGTACTACTACCACCCCCCCACCGGCAAGCTCTTTCCATTTGCGAAGGAGCAAGCAGGTGACGCGTCCGCACGCACGCCGAGAACGATCCTGCGACTTTGAAAGTAGCGAACGAGAGACACTTCAAATTAGACCACCCATCGAGCGCCGGACCCCAAATTCCTGTAACCCCCCGTTTCCTGTCACATGCCGTTGCGTAATGATTTGCACAGTTTGGGGATTCATCTCATCGCTTCGCGCAGTGTTTTTGCATTCCCCTCGAAATGTGGCAGCCGGAGGGCCGTGCCGCCTGGGAGCGCAGCTACAAAGTGATACGCGATGTGTGGGAGAGCGTTTGCCGAGGGAGGCTCCGTGGTGGTGTTCACGCCGGCGAAACGGCCGAGCTGGCCTCACGAACGCTGGCCGATTCCGCCACTGCGATGTTTTCTGCGACGGCGAACTGCCTTTCCGCGCGTCAGTCGCTGCTGGCGACGGCACCAACGAATTTCGCCCTGACGGACGACGACGTCTTGGAGGCCGCTCGGATGCGGCTCGAGCTGGAGGCACGCCAGGTCAACCTCCTCGGCGACTGTATCCTCGCGGCGCTCGCCATTCATCTCGGCGGCACCACATCGGTCGATGTCGTGACCGACGATGGAGTCGACCAGTGGACGAGCGGTCCGGCGGATGACCCAACGACCGTTCCGCCACCGTCGAGCTTTTACCCAACTTCGACGACCATACCACACGTTGCGACGCATGCCGAAGAGGGCGCCGCAGCGGAGGCGCTGCCTCGCCGCACCACCCTCCGGTTGCTGGCGGAGCGGGCCCTCAGCCGAAACGGCGTACCATGTTCGATCGACCGCGACGACGCCGAAGTAATTGCGATTCTTGGAAGCCTCGCGAATTCCACTTGCGCGGTCGGTCCTGGTGAGGTATCGATCCTACTTTCGTCCATTCGAAGGGTCCTGGGCGCAAACGCGTGGGGGGCTGCGGTCAAGATCCTGTACGGCGCGTGGGGCCCTGCGGGATGGTGCAAGCGACCAGTTTGCCTCGTTGTCGACGGCACCTTCGGCAGTGGAACTGTCGCCGAGGTCCTCGCGCAAGTCTTACCCCAGGCGCACACGATCAACGTCATGGACAGCTCCGATTGGTCTAGCGCCGTGTCTGCCATGGAGGCGGTGAGTGCGGACTCGTCATGTGCGACATGTTGTTGCTTCGTCCTGCACGTCGGCGGCGGACATTGCGTGACGCGGCACCAAGTTCGAAGACTTTGCGACGTCGTTGACGCAGCCAACTGCCGCGGTACTCGTCGCATCTGCCTACTGATCCACGCCGAAGTCGACGTGACGGACGACCATGTAGCTATCCCCGAATGGGCCCTCGGCGGCGCCATTCCCTCGCTCATACTGTTCGAACCTCCGCTGGGCGGGAAGGATCCGAATGAATCCATGCGCGATTTGCGGCCGTTCGTGCTGAATATTCTGCTGCGAACACTACTTCCCCGGAAGGAGGCCGCCCTGTGGCAATCGGTGCAGGCGCAATCATGGGTGGATGCTTCCAGCGACGTGCTATCAAACGTCGAGCGCTTTAAGTGCACGTCCAAAGCCGCGCGGCAGGGCGTCGTCCAACGGTTGAATGAATTGCGTCGCCTCCGAGAGTTGAGCAGCTCCGGGGACCGGTGGCTCGCTTGCCGTTCAGCCTATTTGCCACTTGTCGACACCGTGTCGTGGATCGCGCTCGTCATGCAGTCCGTCGTGGCCGAGCGACCGTGCCTCGCCGCCAGGGGCGCCACGGATCGATGGCCATCCAACGTGAGGCGGCTTGTGGCGCTCGTGAGGGAAGTTGTCACCGAAAAAAGTAGTATGTTTTCGTCATGGTCCACATCCGAATTGCCGGCGTTCCGGCCCGGATGGCGACCGATCGCGACTTCCCAGCCGCCTGCGATGGACGCCGACGACTCCGTCGTCGCGCAGCTGTCATCGGACGCGGGCGCCATCGCCTCTCAGCTGCTCGTTCGCGTTCTGCAGGTCTCACCAGCTGGCCACCGTTGCGATCCTTTCGTCGGAGCGTTCTTGTGCCACGCGTCCCGAGGCATGCTTCGAGCACCCGTGCCGCCGCCGTGTCCGGGCGGCTCCCAGAGGACAACATCCCCTTCCCCGCGGTGTCAGCAGGACCTCTTGGCCTACGGGGTGACGCCGAGACAATTGCTGGCGCAGTGGTGCCGAAACGGTCCTCGACGCGAGAATGACGACGGGACGTTGCATGAAGGGGCCACGAGGGCCATCGCATTTCTGCGGTCGCTTCCCATTTGCCTCACGCTGACCGATGACGCCAACAACCCCGCTGATCTGTCGGAGTTCATCGGTCGCGGGGACGAGATCTGCTCCCGGCGTGATGCCACCGTCGATAGCACGAACCAAATGATTGGCGACTTGGTCAGTAGCCTCCTCACCGACGCGTCCGGCGAGACCTCTCAGGCGGGTGCCCAGTCAGAGGCTGCCTCGAGTCTGACGCAGGCGCTGCTTGCCACGTTGGAGGATTTTTTGACTGCCGTTCCACAATATGTCGCGTCGCGTCCCAAAGTTGTGTCGCGCCTCCACAGTCTGCTGCGACACGACAGCTGCACCGTGCTCGCCGCCGCCGAAGCACTCTGCACTTCCTTCGCCAACGCTGACGGCCTCGCGCGGCTTCAACTTTGCACGCAACTTCGCGACCTTCGTGCGGCCGTGTCGAAGTTGCAGTCGCTGCTTGGCCAGTCGTGTTCGTTGGTGCCCGCCGGGGAAACAGCGGGTCCGCTGTCCATGGCGGACCTGATTGTGTCGCACATCGAGACGCAGTGGTGCCCCGTAGCTCCTGCGCTCCGTTGAGCAGCGCGCGGTCACCATCCGTGTATTAGTGATGTGGATCCCCCAATTCGATTATTGTTAATTTGTCTCATTGACGCTTGGGGCCGAACGCGCCCACACAAGGCGCTGTGGTTCCTTCACCCTCTCCTGCAGCACAAGGCCTTTCTTGACAACTCAACAAAATGCCCTCTGATCTTAGCGCCGAGGTGACAAAGCCGAAAACGACCACGATGACCACCACTTCGTTTGCCCAGTCTGCGTACGAAGCGTGTTGTGCTCAGCGTCGCGTCCGCCCCAACGCCACGTTGGCGGCGTCGCTCAATGAGTACGGCCAACTCAGCGCGATGCAGACGACACTGACGGCCGCGACGACGTTCCTAGGCGCGATCGGCAGCATGCCGGTGATCGACTTCCTCGACTGCCAGCAGCACATCGTCACCATCGATTTGTCGTGCAACGCACTGGACTCGGGTACCGTCGGCCACCTGTGCACGGTCGCCATGAAGCACCAGTCGCTGCAGCGCGTGGTCCTCAGAGGCAACAAACTGACGACTCTAGCCGCCCGCGGACTGCTGGATTTGTGCCGCCACAATGCTATGATCACGTTCATTGATCTGGAGGATACCGAAATGCCCCAGGACTGGATCGCACGCATCAGCAAGCAACTCGAGGCCAACGCCGTGCGACAGACGCACGGCTACTTGAAGCAGTCACTGCAGCGGCCATTAGTGGCGTGGTCGACCGTCGTGCTGCTCGTCGTAGTGGCTCCCGGTATGGAGGCGCTGGCCGATCGATTCGTCGAGCACGTCGTGCCCACGCTGAATTTGCACACGGGAAAGTGGCGCCTGCGGCTCGTTCCCTTGGTCCACCTGCCGGACCGCGCGAACTTCACCACTCATTTTCTCTTGTCGCACGACGCGAACACTTTCGGCTTGCCTTGGGTCGTGTTCTTCACGGGGCGACAGTGCTCCACGCAGGGCGCGGAGCTGCTTCGTCAACTCGCCGCCGCCGATCCTCGCCCTTCGGAGCCTCCCCTCGTTGATAAGCAGGGCCGCATGCGCGACCCGATTCGGCGCTGCCCCCAGACGGTCTATTCGTACTGGCAGCATTTGTCGGCGAAGGATTTGGCAGATCGTGTCGAGTACACCGTCGAGGAACGGGCCACCGAAGAACTGATGCGCAAAGTGCAGTCCCAAGCGAAACATATCGGCTCGTACTCGTTCTACGAAGCGTGCCAGGCGCTGTGTCGCGTCGAGTGTGATTTACTCCAGGCGCTTGAAAAGGTATACGAGGAGTCGCCGCGTCAACATCGACGGGCAGCGGAGGCGGACAACGACCTTCTTGGCGGAACGGCGCCGGCGAATTCGCCGCCCCTACTTGTTGACACCACGGCGGTGGCGGCTCACCTGCTCCAGTTTCTTGACATGACGACCGAGCGAATGTGGTATCAAATTCGGGACATGTCCCCGTTGATCGGACGGCAGCACGAGTTTGACCATATTATGGGTTACTGCCAGCGTCCGGTCACGTCGACCTCCGCCCCGCTCGTCATCTACGGCAAGCGGGGCAGTGGACGGAGTACCGTGCTGCGGTCAGTCGCCACGTCCCTCCGTGCCCAGCAAGGATCCGCCGCCGCCGCCGATGAAAGGGATTCGCCCACAAGGGTGTTCTACTACTGCGCTGGCGGTGACTCATCGCAGTCAATGTTTCTTCTTTGGATGTACTGCATTTTTCACCGCGCTCCAACTCTTCAGCCGCTCGCCAGCTTCGATCAGCTGCTGGCGGCGACCCTCGAGGCCATCGGCTCCCACTCTCCCGACGATCCGCCGGTCACGATTTTCGTCGAAAGCGCCGACTGTTTGGATGATGCGGGACATCCCGGCGCCACGCGGCCGGCTTCCTGGCTGCCCTCCCACCTGCCCACCAACGTGCGCATCGCCTGCACCATCGCGACAGAAAGCGTGATGCTCGAGGTGTTGCGACAGCGTCCGCAGCAGCCCTACGACATGCTGCTGAAAATGCCGCCTCGCCACGATCTAGTCGCCATCACCCGGCGTGCCATGGAGGACAGGCTGGCCGGCAGCCAAGGAACCGTCGCGGGTGGGTTCGAAGACGATTCGTCCGGGCAGGATCTGCGTGCCAGTGGCGTCGTGGCGCGACCAGAGCGCGCCACGGGCGAGTATTTCTTGAAAGAAGATAGCGACCTTCCGTTGTACGGGCTGCTGTTCGCCTCGTTTTTGGACGTTTGCCGCCTCAGCCATCGCTTGGATGCAGCCGCCGATGAGGAAACGATCAAGCAGTTCATCGCCGACGTGGTGCCGGGCACCTGCCCGGAACTGGTGGAAGAGCTTGTCAGCTCCCTCGACACCACCGTGGGTCCCATCGCCGTTCGCGACACGTTGCTACTTCTCGCCGTCGCGCCGATGCCGATGACGGAGGCGCTCCATCACCTCGTCTCTGTGTTCGGACATTCCCGCTTCCTCGTCGTGCCGTTGCTCATTCAGATGCTGCGGTTGCGCCTCATCCGCCAAGACGCCGCAGGCACCGTCCAAATTCGCCACTCGGTCATCGCTCGCAGTGTCGTCCAACGGTATCCTCCCAATTCCGTCGACGTCTATCGATCAGCCATTGCCGTGTTCCATCTCGACGCGGTGAAACAACGGTCTCAAGGCTTCCACCTGTCCTTTCAGCTTGCCTCCCAGCTGTGCCTCGAGGCCGGGAAGGTTGAAACAGTAAGCGAAATGCTTCTCGACGTCCGTCTTCTTGACGACCTGATTAGGAAGTGCCCCGCCCACGTGGCTCCCCACGCCGTGGTGGCGAGTACATACCACCGCACGATTCGCACCCTGGGCTACTTCACCAGCATCGGCCTGCAGCCATGGGCGGGCGGACACTTCCGCCACAACGAAACGCTGTTGGATCTGCAGCGCAGCCTCACCTACTTCGTGGGGACCGACTCCAACGTGTGGCAGTCCGCCCTCACGATGCCGCGCGACGCGCCGCTCTACCGCCAAGCGATGGCGGCGACGCAGGCTCCACCGTACGTAAGTTTTCGCCTGCTCAATAGGGCCGTATCCGAAAATTGTTCCGTGCTTCAGACCAAAGTGTCTCGTGCCGCGGTCGTGCACCTGTCAACGAAAAGCGGAAGAATTTGCGCGACGGACGCTGCGGGATCGGTCACCGTCATGGACTTGCAGTCATCGCCACCGTACGCACTGACCAACATCGCGAAGAGTGGAACATGGCCCTGCAGTGTTGTCGGCGCGCACCTTTGCGGTGACAGCACCGTCGTCGTCGTAGGCACCAGAGACGTCCTGATTTGGGGGATTGGAGACCACGCGCACCGGTACCGCCTCGAGGGGGTGACGGCCTCGCTCCACGAAGACGCCGTGAATCCTGCCGGCACAAGCGTCGTCGTCGTCGAAACCGCGACGGATGCGGACGGCTCGGTTCAGTTGGCCGATGTGGCTTCCGGAAAGGTGTTCAGCACCCTTTCGGTCGGCATTTCGGTCATTCGCGAGGCCCGATTCGTGAGCAACGACATCGTCGTGGTCGTCGGGAACGTGGCCATCGAAGTGTTCCGCACAGGACAGACAGAACCCATCCACATCGACCTCATCGAAACCATGGGCCGCATTTCTTGCCTGGCCGCGAGTACCGCCGCGGACCGTATCATCGCAGGCTGCGACGGCTACTTGGGCTTTTGGACGCTATCCACAGGGGATCTCGTCGGGGCGACCCCAATTACCCATACCCCTTCGTCACGCGGCAGGAGATCGCCCGATGGGTCTGCCCAAATTGCTGCCCCTGTGTCGCCTTTCGCCGACGATGCGGTGGAGGAGGTGACGGTGCACGCCACGGGGAACCGCGCCCTCGTGTGCACGCGCCGAGGATCGGTGCAAGTTTGGATGACGGCCACTGGCATCTGTGTGCGTGAGCTGCCCACTTGCCTCGAGCCTGCCCTGTACGCGACATACAGTCCCGATGGACATCGTATCGTGGCTCGCTGTGGCACCGCGCTCCGAATTTGGGATGGCAACACGTTCGATGATCTGGGGGGCGTCGCAGCCCACGACGGGGCGATTCGACACCTCTCGATCAGCGACAACCTCATCGTGACGGGCTGCTCGGCGGGCAGCCTCAAACTGTGGGAATCGTCGCGTCCGCTGCCGCCCTTGGCGCAGCTGCGGAAGGGACGTCACGCGTCCGAAGACATGGCCGAAAGCTCCTTCGTCGCCTTCGAGGCAGTCGTCCAGGTCGCAGTGGACGCCTCCGGGCTGCAGGTGGCGACGCGGCTGCTTGGCGGTACGGTGATCATGTGGACGGTCGGCCCGCAAGGCTCGATACCCAAAAGAAGGACAGTCTCTGATGTGACGTCGTCCGTCGCGTTTCTATGGGGAGGGCGACTTGCCCTGCTGAAGGCATCGCACGACATCTGTTTTCTTTCCACAGTCACCATGGACGATACCGCGGACGTCATCGTCAAGCTGCCACGCGACGTGGATTGCTTGCCCGACTGGCTTGTCGTCGCCCAAAAACTGCCAGAAATGGACGCGGCGGCGTTTTGCTGCCACGGAGAGCGCGGGGCTCGAATCCTCGTTTACGACGTTGCCGCGGTTCCCGCGAACGGTGTCGTCGCAGCACCTAACGAACGTCCGGTCCTGCGAGCTCAGTTTTTTGGCCATCAGAAGCCGCTGACTGGAGCGCTGTTCCGGCAAGCGGCTCTTTTCACGTGCAGCGTTGACCGCCGCCTCATCGTCTGGTCGCTGCTCGCCGTGGCAGAGCGCGCGTCCTTTACCTCACAGTCGCCGCTCCTCGGGCTCGTCCACTCGCGTGAAGGGGTGGTGGCCCTGGAGGCCGCGGGGTGGCTGCTCTGCGTCCATTTGGTCGGGCATGAACTCCGCGTGGCCTATCGTCTGCGCATGAGTGGCGTCGGCGGCCCCTTTCAGTTCCTGGCGTCGGTATCCCCGCGCGTGGTGATTGTTGGCGCCGGCCAACGACTCTACTTCGTCAACTTGTCGCCCATGGAAAAAGCCGAATCCTCGGCGTCTCAAACGTGCGGCACCACCGCGGACATTTTCAACTCGGTACTGTGTTCCTCGCACAAGCTGACCAACATGGCATGCGCGTTCATGATGCAGGCACCGATTGAGCAACGCCCGCCGCTTCTGAGTCGCGGGTCACTCGAACCGTCCAAGTTCGAACCTCATCGGCCCCAATCACCCTCCAAGGCGCTG
>ERZ1292630.1642-Hain-H41-02um-R3-1642-length-21679-cov-7_pt2 | contig 19473 bp, 17 predicted proteins | sample MGYA00564408_ERZ1292630 | MGnify/ENA primary metagenome ERZ1292630 (study PRJEB36523, sample SAMEA6512641) | groundwater metagenome | collected 2019-01-08 | study: AquaDiva: Metagenomics assemblies of 32 groundwater samples
GCTTCCACTGAAGGACTGTCGAGTCGACTTGCGGTACAAGCTAAGGTAGTTCGCGGTGATGAGGCAGTAGAGATTGCCGCAACAGAACTAGTACCCGGAGATCTCGTGCTGCTATCTGCGGGACAAAATGTGCCTGCCGATGGCATTCTCATTTCTGGTGAATCAATTCAGGTAGATGAGTCCGCATTAACCGGTGAAGCTTTCCCGGTACGAAAGCAGCCATTGGCTAAGTTGGATCAGCCAACTCTGATTGTACCAGTCGATACAGTTCACTGGCTCCTTGCCGGAACCCGGCTACTTACTGGAACGGCCACTGTTCGTATCGTGTTCACCGGTGCTGAAACAATTTACGGTGATATCGTGCACCCAGCATTGCTGGGCAGTCGCGAACGAACACCGCTGCAAACTGCCATTTCCAATTTAGTTGTCATGCTTCTTATTGCGGCCACGATCTTGTGCCTTGCGCTTGCCTGGGTGCGTCTACGACAGGGGTTCGGCATTGTTGATGCGATGCTGAGTGCGGTTACGCTGGCAGTCGCTGCGCTACCTGAAGAATTTCCAGTCGTTTTTACCTTTTTTCTTGGTGTTGGTGTGTATCGTCTTGCGCAACGGCGGGCGCTAGTGCGACGCGCGGTGGTGGTAGAAAACATCGGGCGAGTATCCTGCATTTGTTCGGATAAGACAGGCACTATCACCGAAGGTCAGTTGAACCTAACCCACCACTACCCGAATAATAATTTTAGCGATGAACAATTGCTTTCGATCGCAGCTTTCGCTTCCCGCAGTGAAACCGATGACCCTTTAGATTTAGCAATTCTTCACATGGCACCCACTGTACTTTCGCATTATTCCTTCGTAATGACATTTCCCTTTACGGAGAATCGCAAGTGCGAAACCGCCATTTGGCGCAAATCCGATGGTGTATTGATAGCAGCGACAAAAGGAGCACTGGAAACTATATTTGCTATGTGCACTTTTGCAGAGAATGAGCGCATAAAATGGGAATCCCAAGTTGCTGAACTTGCTAAAGCTGGACATAAGGTCATCGCTTGCGCGGAACGCGGCATTGTGAAGAAAGGATGTACCGGTAATTTATAAAGGCTTTTTCCCCTTCAACAATCTTTTTAGAAATAAGCATTTTGCTTATTCAGCGTAGTTGATTAGGGTGTTAAAGTTAAATTTTTGGAGGTTATATGAAAATATTCTTATTCCTGGCGTTTATGCTAAGTTCCTATAGTTATGCTCAAACTAGTCATGATCATCAAGAGGACACGAAGAAGGCTGATCACCATAGTGGAATGCACGGTGGCGATCATCACGGCGGAATGGGCGGCATGCATGGCGGTCATCACAAACTGGACCAAACCACCTTAAAACAATTTTTTGAACCGTTACCTGCAGCAATTATTGATGAGAAAAAGAATGCCGCTTTGATTAAGCTTGGCAAGAAACTGTATCTGGATCCCCGGCTTTCGATCAATGATCAGATTTCCTGTAATTCTTGTCATCGGCTGGATAATTTCGGTGTAGACAGTCAGCCCACTTCACCAGGCCATGAAGGAAAACGCGGCGGCAGAAATTCACCAACCACGATGAATGCGGCGCTGCATATCGCGCAATTCTGGGACGGCCGGGCAAAAGATGTGGAAGAGCAAGCACTGGGGCCCATTTTGAACCCCATTGAGATGGGCATGCCAAGCGAAGCGGCTGTTGTCAACAAGCTGAAAAAAATAGAGGAATATAAAGCGCTGTTTGCGGAAGCATTTAAGGATGAAAAAGATCCATTCCAATATAAAAATGTAGGTAAGGCAATTGGCGCTTTTGAGCGTACGCTGTTAACGCCTTCCCGATTCGATGATTATCTCAAAGGCGATGAGAATGCTCTGAATGACAGTGAGAAAAGAGGTCTGCAAAAATTCATCCACATGGGATGCGCCACTTGCCACAATGGCGTAGCGCTTGGCGGGAATTCCTATAAAAGGATAGGCGTTGTTAAACCTTATGAAACCAAAGATATGGGGCGATTTGAAATAACCGGGATCGAAACTGACAAGAAAGTGTTTAAGGTGCCAAGCCTGAGAAATATTACCAAAACAGCCCCGTATTTCCATGACGGCTCAGTTGCTACATTGGATAAAGCGATAGAAGAAATGGCTGAGCACCAACTGGGCCGGGAAGTTGGCCCTGGATTTATTAACGATGTTAAAGCATTTCTAGGTTCCTTAACCAGTAAGGGTAAGGAATAAAATTAAACAATCTAACCCAGTTGTGATCGAGATCAGTTTTTATAATGGGCAAAAGTACACTACTTCCATGAATAATAAGATGAATAAAGAATATTCTGCTTATCTCTATTCTACTGGGTGTTAGTGTAATCCGTTTATTTTCCAGGAGGTTATTATGCGAAGAATCTATTTTCTTGTACCTGATATTGCTACTACCAATCGTATCGTCGATGATTTACTGATGGCAAAAATTGAGGAGCGGCATCTCCACGTGCTTGCGAAACGTGGCACGCCGCTCGAAGATCTACCTGAAGCCAATTTGTTACAAAAAAGTGATTTTATTCCTGCTGTACAACAGGGATTGGCACTTGGAGGGACAACCGGTCTGCTGGCCGGGCTGGTCGCAGTCGTACTTCCTCCCGCATCCACAGTGATCGCAGGCGGCATTCTGCTGGCAACTACGCTCGCAGGCGCGGGTGTCGGTGCATGGCTGAGTGGGATGGTGGGTATGAGTACTGGTAACCGGCGAACTAAAGAATTCGAGGAGGCCATTGAAGCAGGTCATCTTTTGTTGCTGGCCGATGTGCCGGCTGATCGAGTGCTTGAAATAGAGAGGCGCGTAAAACAACATCTGCCCGAAGTGGAAATTGAAGGCACAGAACCGAATATACCAGCGTTTCCTTGATAAAGAGATAGCAATCTGCACTATCTTCATAGCTACTTATGGCGCGCATGGCCGCTGAGTTGCGGCATCAAACCACAAATGGATTGCTACGGCAATCCGGTAGCGCTGTATATTCAATCCTGATCTGACCGGGTTCGGCCTTTTTCAATTCAGCCAAACCTGGCACGTCTTTGCCATGGATCTGCGCTGGTTTAGAGAAATCGCCTTGACTGAATTCTCCAAAATAAGGAGAAGAATGATTTTAAAGCCTGAATCAAGACTTACTGGCAGTTTCCGGATCAACAAGCGGTATTTTCAATTACTACCAAGTCCGCAATGGTTGATGCTGCTACTATTACTGGTTGTAACACCATGGGTAACAGCAAGCGAGGTAAAGCAGGCTCCAAGCAGGGATCATGTACTCGAGGTTTTCGTGCGCGACGGTTGCCCGCACTGTGCACGGGCTAAAGAATTTCTCATGAAATTTGGCAGCGAACGGCCATGGCTGAAGATCATTTACTATTCGGTCGACCATGATCAGATCGCCCTCAATGGATTGACCCGATATTCCCAGGAGGCTGGGATTTGGCCACCCGGCGTGCCAACTTTTGTCATGAACGGCAAGGTAGTTGCAGGATTTGATAATGCAGAAAACTCCGGGCCTTTACTGATCAATCTGGTTGAACAGGCTTCGGTATCTCCTCAGCAAGCCGAAATCGAATCAAAGTTGTTTGGAACACTCAGCGTTGCTCGCCTGGGACTTCCGTTATTCACACTGGCTATTGGTCTGCTTGATGGTTTTAACCCGTGTGCGATGTGGGTGTTGTTATTTCTGCTCTCGCTTCTTGTTCATCAGCGGAATCGTCAAAGAATGGCATTGATTGCTGGCACATTTGTACTGGTGAGCGGTGGAATCTATTATGCGTTTATGGCTGCCTGGCTGAACATATTTCAGATGGTCGGTATTACTGCTGCTTTGTACTGGGCGCTGGGGGGCGTGGCTCTGATTATCGGCGGAATCAATGTGAAGGATTTTATTAGTTGGCAGCGGGGTTTCTCATTATCCATCCCGGATTCAGCCAAACCTGCCTTGTATGTCCGGATGCGAGCTGTTCTGGCAGCCGATAGGCTATGGCCAACGCTGACAGCCGTTACCGTTCTGGCCATAATGGTCAATTTCATCGAATTACTGTGCACAGCAGGTTTCCCAGCAATCTATACGGCTATACTAACGCAACATGCCCTGAATCCAGCAGTCTATTATGCATACCTGGGACTTTATATCCTCGGTTATATAGCCGACGACACCTTGATGGTCGCCATTGCAGTGCTCGCGTTAAGCAGTCAGAAGCTTACGGAATCTACGGGCCGCTGGCTCAAGCTCTTGAGTGGCGTTGTAATGCTGGCGCTTGGTTTCATTATGATTCTGTATCCTGAATGGCTTGTTTAGCAGGCGTTGAAAAACTATTTGCGTTGCATAGTCGAAGCTGATGGAAATGAAAAGCCGCAAAAACAGAGAGTAAAGTTAACTACAAGCCTTCTAAAATCAATGTCGATTTGTCAATGAACTCTTTACTGGGGCATGATTACTCCAGTTATCGTATTCTTCAAGATATCCCAGTTATCATCGACTTTCAGGATAATATTTTGGGGTGTTTAGTAAACGAGATTATTCCAGCACAATAATGTATTCTCCACTGCGTAAATAATCTGACGTAGATCAAATGAAAGTCCAAAAAGATCAACATACTCCCATGATGCAGCAATATTTGCGTATCAAAGCGCAGCATCCTGACATGCTCATGTTCTACCGTATGGGGGATTTTTATGAGTTGTTTTTTGACGATGCGGAGAAAGCGTCAAAGCTCTTAGGAATTACTTTAACGCAACGTGGCGCATCTGCCGGGGAGCCAATTAAAATGGCGGGAGTGCCCTATCATGCGGCAGAGCAATATCTGGCAAAACTGGTCAAGTCAGGTGAATCCGTAGCCATTTGCGAGCAGGTGGGCGATCCGGCGACTAGCAAAGGCCCTGTTGCACGTGAAGTCACCCGCATCATCACGCCTGGAACATTGACGGATGCGGCATTGCTTGAGGATAAGCGCGACTGCATATTATTGGCTTTATGGGTGCAGGAATCGACTTTGGGTCTGGCTTGGCTGAATCTGGCAGCGGGGCAATTACGTGTGATGGAGACATCACCACAAAATCTGCTGAGTGAGCTGGAGCGTCTGCACCCGTCAGAGATACTCTTGCCAGAGTCACTTAAACAAGCCGAAATACAGGGTAAAAATTGGGCGTTAAAGCGATTGCCGTTGTGGCAATTTGATCGTGATACTGCAATCAGTAATCTTACGCGGCAATTTGAAACGCATGATCTGTCTGGCTTTGGTTGTGAAGATTTGCCCATTGCGCTGTGCGCTGCCGGTGCCCTACTGGAATACGCCCGTCTGACTCAAGGATCTGCCGCGCTTCCTATCACATCATTACAAGCTGAGCGGGATAGTATTTATATTCGGATGGATGCTGCCACACGCCGTAATCTGGAAATTTCCGAAACCATACGCGGTGAACGCTCACCTACGTTGTTGTCATTACTGGATACATGCTCAACCAATATGGGCAGCCGTTTGTTGCAATTTTGGCTGCATCACCCCTTACGGGATCATGCAGCAATACAAAAGCGGCTTGATAGCGTTGCAGCCTTAATCGGGGAAAGTGAGCAGAATAATTATTGGGTGGCGCGAGACCTGCTTCGGCAATTTGTAGATGTTGAACGGATTACGGCCCGTATTGCACTCAAATCAGCGCGCCCGAGAGATTTGTCGGGTTTGCGTGATAGTTTGAAGCTCTTGCCGGAAGTTATTCAAGCCATAACAAATGGCTCCAGCGAGAGAATTAGTCAATTAATTCAGGCTATGCAGATTGAGCCTGCTCTCGTTGAGTTATTGAGAAAATCTTTGTTGGAAGAACCCGGTGTGGTGTTGCGTGAGGGCAATGTGATTGCCGATGGTTATGATGCCGAACTGGATGAGTTACGCGCCCTGCAAAATAATTGCGGTGAATTCTTGTTACAGCTGGAGATTCGAGAAAAAGAACGCACCGGCATTCCTAATCTCAAGGTGGAATATAACCGGGTGCATGGTTTCTATATCGAAGTCACGCACGCACACAGCGAGAAAATTCCCGCTGAATACCGGCGCAGACAAACACTAAAAAGTGCTGAGCGCTATATCACGCCAGAACTAAAAGCTTTCGAAGATAAAGCATTATCCGCACAAGATCGGGCATTGGCGCGGGAGAAGTATTTATACGATGAGCTCCTGAATGTGCTCCTGGGTTATATCCAGCCATTGCAGAAAATGGCTGCGAGCGTTGCGGAGATTGATGTTTTATGTGCATTTGCTGAGCGTGCACAAGCGCTTGACTATACTGCACCGTATTTGTCACATGAGGAAATTTTTGAGATCGATACCGGTCGCCACCCGGTTGTGGAAAGTCAGGTAGAAAACTTTGTTGCCAATGATGTTCAGTTAGGTGCTGACCATACCGGGAAACCGCTAATGTTGATAATTACTGGCCCCAATATGGGTGGTAAATCAACCTACATGCGGCAAATCGCGCTGATCGCTTTATTGGCACATTGCGGCAGTTATGTGCCTGCCAAAAGAGTCCGTCTGGGTGTGCTGGATCAGATCTTTACCCGTATTGGCGCTGCCGATGATCTTGCCAGCGGGCGTTCCACATTCATGGTGGAAATGACGGAAACCGCCAATATACTCCATAACGCAACAGCACAAAGCCTGGTGCTCATGGATGAAGTCGGACGCGGCACTTCCACTTTTGACGGCTTGGCCCTAGCGTTTGCCATTGCCCGGTATCTATTGAGTAAAAATCGCAGCTTTACACTTTTTGCCACGCATTACTTTGAATTAACGAAACTGGCTGAGGAGTTTAAACAAATCCAGAATGTCCATTTGGATGCCGTGGAGTATAAACACCGCATTGTTTTTCTGCATAAAGTAGCCGAGGGACCGGCCAGTCAAAGCTATGGTTTGCAAGTTGCTGCATTGGCAGGTGTTCCAGAGCCGGTGATCAAAGTGGCCAGAAAGCACTTGATCAAATTGGAACAGGAAAGCGTAAAGAAAGAACCACAGTTGGATCTTTTTTCCTTCCCTGTTTCAGAACCGGAAGAAGCTATTCCGCAAGAACACCCAGTGATTGCAATGTTACAAAACCTCTCGCCGGATGAACTCAGCCCCAGGCAAGCGCTGGAGCAGCTTTATTTATTGAAAAAAGCGCTGGATATGACGAATAACAGCTAATCTATTGAATAATAGATTAGCTTTATTCCGTTAATGCTCATGACCATGCTCACCATGCACATGTTGATGGGTAATTTCTTCCGCCGTGGCTGGGCGGACTTCAGTTACTGTGCAAGCAAAAATCAATTTCATGCCAGCAAACGGATGATTGCCATCGACAATGACGGTATCGTCAGCAACTTCAGTAACCTGATAGATGATGATGTCGTCAGAACCTTCGGCGCCGCCTTCAAAATGCATGCCAACTGTTACATTATCTGGAAAAGAGCTGCGCGGTTCCACTCGAATCAATTCGGCATCATATTCGCCGAAAGTATCTTCCGGTTCCATTGAAACCGAGCAAGAGTGACCAGTTTCCATTTCATGAAGCGCTTCCTCAACCAGAGGGAAAATGCCTCCATAGCCGCCATGCAAATAACTGATCGGTGTATCCGTTTTCTCCAGAATTTTTCCGGTGTCATCTGTCAATTCATAATTAAGTGAAACCACGGTATTTTTCTCAATGCGCATTTTATGTTTATCCTTGTTAAGTGAGTTCAAAAATTTAAATATTATTAATAATCAGGGTTTTTATCTGTTAGCAGAGCTGAATTGAATAGCTGTCATTATACGCACAAAGTGATTTTCTTCCTTGCTTTGGGATAAGCGCAGTTCGACGTTATCGTTGTTCTAGAAAGATTTTTTACTAAATTTTAATGCATGGACAGGCGCAAAACTTTGCCGGTGTATCTCACATGCACCGTGTTTTTGTAATGCAGCCAAATGCTTTTTCGTGGGATACCCTTTGTGTTGATCAAATCCATAGAGTGGAAAACACTCATGCAGTCTTTGCATTTCTTTATCTCGTGCGGTCTTAGCTAAAATCGAGGCTGCTGAAATTTCGGGTATCAGGCTGTCACCTCTAATGATTGTACGTACTGAGCATTTTAGCTGTGGGCTCTGATTTCCATCGACTAGCACCAAATCCGGTACGAAAGGTAAACTTTCTACAGCGCGTTTCATCGCGAGCAAACTTGCCTGCAGAATATTTAGCTGATCAATTTCTTGCACCGAGGCGGAAGCAATTGCCCATGCTTTCGCATATTTTTTGATAGCGATTGCCAGCACTTCACGCTTCTTCTCACTCAGTTCTTTGGAATCAGCTAATCCGGCTATTTTGTGGGCAGCATTGAGCACAACACACGCTGCATAAACAGGGCCAGCTAATGGTCCTCTGCCAGCTTCGTCCACTCCGCAAATAACACCAACTGCACTGAAAGTGTCAATATTGTTCTCCGCTAATTGTGCTGCTGATATGCACCAGCATCATACAAATTACAAATTGATTGCTTAACGGTTATACATTTCTTGCAGTGCACATCAGCGTAGCTTCAGTGACGAGCTGCTCATCGACTTCAGCGCGGGCTGAATATTTCCATAACCCCTTTATTTGCCGCTCTATGGCAACCTTAAGAATTAATTGATCTCCGGCCATTACGGGTTTCTTAAAACGAACACCGTCTATTCCGACAAAATAATAAACCGTATTATCTTTGTTAATCGTATCTACTGTTCTGAGCGTTAGAATGGCTGCCGCTTGGGCTAAAGCCTCGACAATCAGGACACCCGGCATGACCGGATAGTGCGGGAAATGCCCCGAAAAGAATGGCTCATTGATGGAAACATTTTTTAATGCAACGATATCCTTGCCTACTTCGTAAGAGATTACTTTGTCCACCAATAAAAGCGGGTAGCGATGCGGCAGGTATTTTAAGATTTCGTGAATATTCATGGAATTCATACTATTTTCCTTTTAACCCAAGATCTTTAGTGATGGCACTTGAACAGAATTCATTGGATTTTTTCCTATTCATTTTCGAGTGCCTTAATAACTTTGTCTGTAATATCAATCCGTTGACTTCTATAAACTGAATCCTGGAGCTGCAATATCAGATCATATTTTTCTGTTTCAGCAATTTTGCTGATCGCTCGATTGGTTCGTTCCAAAATTACACTGTATTCTTCATTCTGGCGTACATTTAAGTCTTCTCGCATTTGCCTTTGCGCGCGTTGATATTCACGGCTCAGATTGGCAAGATTTCTTTCTAAATTACGCCGTTCGGTTTCTTCCATGGCAGTGCTGTCTTTTTCAAGCTTGTCTTGCAATGTTTTGGCTTGAACAGCCATTTTCTTGATATCTTCATCACGCGGCATAAATTCCTGATCTATTTTTTTCTGTGCCTGAATTGCCGGCAAGGATTCGCGCAAAATTTTCTCTGTATTCACTACGCCAATTTTGATATCTCCGGCAAAAACCAAAGCGGATTCACTAATTGAAACAATGGTTATAAGAACTATAACAACTATAGTGCACCACCGATTGATTCGTTTTAGGCCATTCACTGGATAGGACCTCAATTAATTTTAGAATTGTTGCCCAAACATAAATTGGAAAGCTTGCAATCTATCAACAGGCTGGTCGTTTAAAGGTTCGGCAATACTGACTTTCAGTGGCCCCATCGGCGAAACCCAGGTGAGCGCAATGCCAGCCGAATAACGCATTAAATTAAGGTCAATATTTCTGGCAAATACAGTACCGCCATCGAGGAATGCGCTTAATCGAAGTGATCTATCATCTTTCATGAAGGGAACCGGGAAGAGCACTTCGATATTACCGACGATGCGCTTGCTGCCGCCTAATGAGAGATTTCTATCGTCACGGGGACCTAAGGAATTCAGATCATAGCCTCGCACAGAATTATTACCCCCGGCAAAGAAGTTCTTGAAAAAAGGCAGTGAGCGTCCAGTATATCCATCACCGTACCCAAATTCACCATTCAGCATAAGAGTAAGATTATCAGTAATAGGGTAGAACCATTTCTGATGGTAACTTATTTTATAATAATCTAAATCTCCGCCGGGTACACTGACTTCACCAAACAACCGGTGCGTTGTTCCCGAAGTGGTCCAAATAGCACTGTCACGGCGATCACGTGCCCAAGTGAGCGTGAGTGGAAAATTATTGGTCGATTTTCCAAATTCGGTAACGAAATCCTTATTGCGTTGCGGGCTGTCAGCAAAAACGCCCAGCACGGTATTCTCAGCAGCCAAACCCACAGATACGATATCATTTTCAGCGATCGGTATGCCGAGTCGCACGCCGGCACCTACGGTTTCAGTTTTAAATGTACCAACACGGGACAGCGGGCGAGTATCCAGGTCGCGCTTGTAGACATCAAAGCCGAGGCTGACTCCGTTCACTGTAAAATAGGGATTGGTAAAAGAAGCGGCATAAGTTTTGTTGATGGCGCCTGTATTGACATCGAGACTAAAAAAGTTGCCGGTACCAAAAATATTGTTCTGCGAAATTGAACCGTTCAAAATTATGCCTTGACGATCAGAATAACCTGCACCAAACATGATTGATCCGGTTGGTCTTTCTTCTACTTTGACATTGATATCCACCTGATCGGTTTTATTGGGCACAGCGGGTGTTTCCACATTAACACTGTTAAAGAAAAATAATCGGTCAACACGTTGCTTGGAAATGTTGATATTTTTAGTGGAGTGCCAGGCGCCTTCCATTTGGCGAAACTCACGACGTATCACTTCATCGCGCGTACGATCATTGCCAGTTATGTTGATACGCCGGATATAGACACGTCGGCCCGGATCAATAAAGAATGTAAATGCAGCTTGACGTTTCTCGTGATCCAATTCCGGTGATGCATTGATATTGGCAAATGCATAGCCATCATCACCTAAGCGGTCGGTAATTAATTTAATGGATTCGGTCAGTTTCTGGCGTGCAAATACTTCTCCATCCTTTAGTAATATCAGTTTACGTATCTCTTCTTCCGGTAACAGGAGTTCTCCAGCTACTTTGATATCAGAGACTGTATATTGAGCACCTTCGGTAATATTGATCGTGATATAGATATCGCGCAAGTCTGGCGTTATGGAAACTTGAGTGGATTCAATATTAAATTCGAGATAACCTCGATCAAGATAATAAGACCGGAGTGTTTCTAAATCGGCGGATAATTTCTGTTTTGAATACTGATCATTTTTGGTGAACCAGCTTAATAAGTCAGGTTTCCTGAGGACAAGTAAACCGCGTAATTCACTATCTTTAAATTTTTCGTTACCGACAAAATTTATTTTCTTAATTCTGGCTGTCCGGCCTTCATTGATATCAAAATTAATTGCAACACGATTACGTTCCAGTGGAGTAGTCGTTGTCGTGATTTTGACGGCATATTTTCCTCGGCTGATATATTGGCGTTTTAATTCTTGTTCGGCTCTATCCAAAAGCGAGCGGCTGAAAATACGCGATTCCGATATGCCAGCCTGTTTTAGGCCTTCGAGCAGTTTATCTTTCTCAAACTCTTTTGCACCATTAATACTAATTTGTGCGATAGCTGGTCGTTCATCAACTTCCACGATTAAAACGCCATTCTCAGATTTTAATTTTACATCTTTGAAGAATCCGGTTGCATAGAGTGCTTTGATCGCTTCTGTTGCCTTTTCTTCGTCAAGCGTATCGCCAACTTTAATAGGGAGATAGCTGAATACCGTACCGGCTTCAGTGCGTTGTATGCCTTCAACGCGAATATCCTTAACAATGAAAGAATCGCTGGCCCAGGATGAGAAAGCATAAAAGAAGCTGACAAGTGCTACAAGATACCGGAATTTCATTATCTAACCAGTAATAAGCCGATTAATATCGTTATAGATGGCAAATGTCATGAGTGTAAACAGCAAGGTCAAGCCGATTTTCTGTCCAATCAAAATAGCCTTGTCAGAAAGTGGATTTCCTTTAATTATTTCAATAAGATAATACATTAAATGCCCGCCATCGAGAATTGGGATCGGCAGTAAGTTCAGAACACCGATACTGACACTGATCAGCGCAAGAAATGCCAGATAGGATACCAATCCCATCTGCGCAGACTGGCCTGCATAGTCGGCAATTGAAATCGGTCCGCTGACATTCTTCCAAGATACATCGCCAGTAATCATTTTCGATAACATTTGTAACGTCAATATGGTTGTTTCCCAAGTCTTCTCAATAGCTTTCTGGAATGCTTTGCCGGGAGGATAACTGACTGTGACAAGCAATTCTTCAAATTCGGATTGATTAACCACTGGTGCTACGCCGATCTTGCCCACTTGTTTGCCATTTTCAGTGGTTGTCCCCGGTGTAATGGCAATTAATATGACTTGATTATTACGCAGAATGTCTAGTTCCAGAGTGTTCTCCGGGTTTGTGCGTATCTGTTGCACAAAGTCCATCCAGGTATGAATCTCAGTATCATTGACGGCTAAAATTTCATCCCCTGCTAACAAACCAGCATGCTGACCAGCACCATCGGCGACCACCTGCCCGATAACGGGCTTTAGAATAGGCTGATAGCTGTTAAGACCGACAATTCCAAGGAAATTTTCATTAAGCTTATCCGGGTCAATATGACTCAAATCCAGTTGCCGCCAATTGATCTCACCATTTTTATTAATGGTTTGTACTTTTACGTTTGCCGATTGATCAATGGCATATCGTAATAAGGTCCAACGAGCATCTTGCCAGCTGGCAACCGGTTCATTCTCGATAGTGACAATGGTTTCACCTTGCTCAAAATTTGCATACGCAGCAGGAGAGGCGGGTTCGATTGGACCAAGTACTGGTTTCATCCCATTAACACCCAGTATGAAGAGTAGCCAGTATAAGATAATAGCTAGCAAAAAATTGGCAATGGGACCGGCTGCAACAATGGCAAAACGGCGTGCTACCGGTTGACGGTTAAATGCACGGGGTAAATCTTCATGCGCTACTTTTCCTTCATTCTCATCCAGCATCTTGACATAGCCGCCCAGTGGAATGGCTGCAATGACCCATTCTGTTTTGTCTTTTCCCAAACGCTTGCGGAAAATGGGGTGGCCAAAACCGATGCTGAATCGTAATACTTTTACGCCATTCCAGCGGGCCACTAGATAATGACCAAATTCATGAAACGTAATCAGTATGCCTAAGGCAATAATGAAAGAAATGATAGTATAAGCTATTGTCATATCAGGTCGGTGTGTGAAAGGTGCGCTTAGGGGAAGATCTTATCAGCACGATACTATCATTAATTAAGAAAAATTGAATCTCGTCATGGTGAGCAGTTTTCTGAATTTATTACTGCAGATTTGCAAGCCATTCTCGCGCTACGTTACGAGCCAATGCATCTGTTCTCAATACATCATCCAGCGTTGCCATATCTTCTTGTTGTACTGTCTGCATAACATGTTCAATCATAGCCGGGATAGCTGTAAATTTCATGCGTTCTTTAAGAAATGATTCTACAGCAATCTCATTTGCGGCATTGAGTACTGCGGGCATATTTCCGCCTGATGCAAGCGCTTGGTAGGCTAATCCCAGACATGGAAATCTTTTAAAATCAGGTTCTTCAAAATCGAGATGTGCAACTTTGAACATATCTAAAGCGGGTACCCCGCTTTCTATCCGCTCGGGATAACCCATCGCGTGCGCAATCGGAGTACGCATATCAGGATTACCCAATTGTGCTATGACTGAACCATCGACATAGGCAACCATCGAATGGATCACACTTTGTGGATGAATCACAACCTGAATTTTATCTGGAGGTGCATCAAACAGCCAATGCGCTTCGATTACTTCCAGCCCCTTATTCATCATGGTGGCAGAATCAACAGAAATCTTCTGTCCCATATCCCAATTCGGATGCGCACAAGCCTGTTCTGGGGTTACTTTCTCCAGCGAAGCTAACGGCGTGCATCGAAATGGTCCACCCGAAGCAGTGAGCAGTATGCGACTGATGCCGTCCGCAGCTAAGTTACCATTGAAATGGTGCGGTAGGGATTGATAAATCGCATTATGCTCGCTATCGATTGGTAACAGTGTGGCGTTGTGTTGTTTGACCAGATCCATGAAAATACGCCCGGCCATAACCAAAGTTTCTTTATTCGCGAGCAATACAAGTTTTCCGGATTGAGCCGCTGCAAACGTTGGACGGATACCGGCAGCACCTACAATTGCTGCCATTACTGCATCCACTTCAGAAAGCGAGGCTACCTTTTCCAATGATTCAATACCCGATAATACTTTGGTATCTATCCTGGCTGCTTGAATTGCGCTAGCCAATTGCTCTGCACTTTCCCTATCCAGCATTACCGCATAACGCGGCTGGAAGCGTTGGCATTGCGACAACATTTTTTCAACATTTTTGTTGGCAGTTAACGCAAACGCCTGAAAGCGATCAGGGTGACGTGCTATCACATCCAGTGTGCTCTCCCCAATGCTGCCGGTGGAGCCGAGTATCGTTATTTGGCGGATAGTTTTCATAAAGCGGGCGAATAAAAAATAAGTAATGCCAATATGGCGAGCGGCAATGAAGAAGTCAAGGCATCAATCCGATCCAATATTCCGCCATGCCCGGGCAAAATATTTCCGCTATCCTTAACTTCGGCATGACGTTTTATCAATGATTCATACAAGTCACCGATGATACCTAATATGGCCATAAATAACAGTAAGGGTACCAACTTTGAAGCTATAGATTCTGCATTAAGCCAGGAATCCCAAGCCAAGCCATAAATTAATACAGCAATTAAAGCACCGGCAACGCCCTCCCAAGTTTTATTCGGACTAATAGTAGGCGCAAGTTTGTGCTTGCCAAACGATCGTCCGGTAAAATAAGCGGCTGTATCGGAGATCCAGATGGTCGCCATAAAACCTAGTAAAAGCAAGGGGCTGATAGTGCGTAACTGATAGAGCGCGAGACAGGTTGGTAACAAGAGTATCCAGCCGATTAGCATCCAGATATAGGGGTTTTTAACAACATAGAGTTGCTTTAGATATAACGGTGCACATACTATCCAAAATATAGCCGACAATACATAAACCCACATTGGATTTGACGAATACGCATCGACTTTTACAGATTCACTTAATTGAAACAATAACTCTCCACCCGCCAAAGTCGTGAGTAACATGAAAAATATCGTATTTCTAACAGAAAATCTTGCTAATTGACTCCATTCTCGGGATCCGATAACCGTCAGAGCAAGTAACAAAGTACCCCAAAAAATATCTTGCAGGAAAAATAATGCCGAGAGAAATAAAGGTAATACGACAATTGCTGTGAGGATGCGGGTTTTAAGCATTTAAAATGATCTTCTTATCCTTTAGCAGATCTGCCCATTTGAATTTGCTCACTCGTTCGACCAAACCGGCGCTCTCGCTGCTGATACGATTGAATGGCCAATTCCAGTTGGTGTTCGTCAAAGTCAGGCCATAGCGTATTGGTGAAATATAATTCTGTATAAGCAAGTTGCCATAATAAAAAATTACTGACTCGACATTCTCCGCCAGTACGAATAAACAAATCCGGCTCAGGAGCATAGCTCATCGAAAGATATTGCGCCAGGTTTTCTTCTTCAAATTTAAGTGGTAAATCTGTCGATTGCGCCATCATTTTTCGCATGGCCTGCATGATATCCCAGCGGCCGCCGTAGTTGGCTGCTATGGTAAATGTGAGGCGCGTATTTTCGGCAGTCAGTTGTTCGCCAATCTGAATGAATTCTATGATTTTAGACTCAAATTTTGATAAATCACCGATTACTTTAAAACAAATACCATTTTCGTGGAGTTTTGTAATTTCTTGTTCTAAAGCACCAAGAAAAAGTTGCATCAAAGAAGTAACTTCGTCAGTAGGACGCCGCCAGTTTTCACTGCTAAAAGCAAATAAAGTGAGATATGGGATGTTGCGTTCTATGCAAGATTTAATCACGCCACGAACAGTTTCAACCCCTTGTTTATGACCAGCAATACGGGGCAAATAGCGATTCTGAGCCCATCGGCCATTACCATCCATGATAATAGCGATATGTTTGGGTATTGATCCTATTTCAGGTATCTCTCGGGTTGAGCTCTGGCCTTGAGGCATATCAAACAGCCATCAATTCGGCTTCTTTAACTTGTAAAACTTTATCGATCTCTGTGATATAGCGGTCAGTAAGCTTCTGAATCTCATCTTGGCCACGCCGCTCATCATCTTCAGATACTTCTTTGGATTTTAATAACTCTTTTAAGTGTGCATTCGCGTCGCGGCGAATATTGCGCATGGCAACACGGACAGCTTCCGCTTCATGTTTTACCACTTTGATAAGATCACGACGCCGCTCTTCAGTGAGAGCAGGCATTGGTACACGAATAGTTTCACCCACCGGCATCGGATTTAAACCCAAGTCAGACTCACGAATTGCCTTTTCAATTGCACCGCCCATTTTCTTTTCCCAAGGGATAACGCCAATCGTGCGTGCATCGATTAGATTGATATTCGCTAATTGGTTAATCGGCGTTTGCGCACCATAATAATCAACCGTGACATGATCCAATAAACCAGTATGAGCCCGGCCACTTCTGACTTTACTCAAATCTACTTTCAATGCTTCCAGGCTTTTTTGCATTTTCTGTTCAGCAGATTTCTTTACATCGGCAATCATAATATCTATTCCTTTCGCATCTGTTCTCAGGAAGCTAACTATATTTGAATCAGATTGTTACCAAAGTTCCTTCATCTTCTCCCGTGATTATACGTTTTAGAGCACCAGCCTTGAATATACTAAATACATTCAGTGGTAATTTCTGATCACGGCATAATGTTAATGCCGTTGCATCCATCACTTGCAAATTCTTGGCGATAGCTTCATCAAAAGATAATTTATGGAAACGAGTTGCATCTGAATCAATTTTTGGGTCGCTGGTATAAATACCATCCACCTTTGTTGCCTTTAGCACGATATCCACATTCATTTCCATGCCACGTAAAGCAGCCGCGGTATCGGTAGTAAAAAAAGGATTACCCGTTCCTGCTGCAAAAATCACTATCCTGCCGTCTTTCAGATAACGCATTGCTCGTCCACGGATATAAGGTTCTACCACCTGCTCGATTCGCAAAGCTGATTGTATGCGCGGCACCAGCCCAACCAGTTTCATGGCATCTTGTAGTGCCAAAGCATTCATTACAGTGGCTAGCATACCCATATAATCTGCGGTAACACGCTCAAGCCCATCATTGGCTGATTTCATGCCGCGAAAGATATTTCCGCCACCTACAACAATGGCAATTTCAACGCCCAGTTTGCTAATTTCTTCAATTTCAGCAACAATTCTTCCCATTACGGTGTGGTTAATACCATATTTATCTTCGCCCATCAGGGCTTCACCGGAGAGCTTTAGCAAAATACGTTTATAAGTAACAGCGGTCATTGATTATAAATTCGAGATTATGGTAGCTTGCTTTATTTGGCCTGTTCCATCTGTGCTTTTACTTCTTCAGCAAAATTCTCAGATTTCTTTTCTATTCCCTCGCCAACTATGAACATTGTAAAATTATTTACTTTGGCAGATTTCTTTGCCAATAATTTTTCTATAGTTTGCTCTGGATCTTTAACAAAAGGCTGACCTAACAATGTTATTTCGGCTAAATATTTTGCAATACGGCCATCAACCATTTTCTCAATAATATTTGCTGGTTTTCCACTTTCGGCAGCTTGGGCTGTAAAAATCTGGCGTTCATGCGCCAATACATCTGCAGATACCTGTTCTGTTGACACACACATCGGCTTGCTCGCTGCAATATGCATAGCAATATCTTTACCTAACGCTTCATCGCCACCAACATAGTCTACCATCACACCGATCTTGGTTCCGTGAAGATAATAAGCCAGTTGCCCTTTTGTTGCATGACGTCCACAACGGCGAATACTGATGTTTTCGCCTAATTTCATAATCAATGCTTTACGAACAACCTCAACAGTTTCACCACTTGGTAACAATACATCATTGAGCGCTGTGATTTCGGTCAAGTTTTTTGTTGCAATAAGCTCAGCCAGCTTCCTGGCGAAATCGATAATGTCCTCATTTCTGGCAACAAAATCTGTCTCACAATTAACTTCGACCAGCGCGCCACATTGACCATCTGCTGAGATATAGGCACCAATTACACCTTCTGCTGCGATTCGGCCCGCTGCTTTACTTGCTTTGGCGCCACTCTTGATTCTCAGTAGATCTTCTGCTGCTTTCATATCGCCGTCAGTCTCTGTTAAGGCCTTTTTGCAATCCATCATGCCAAGCCCAGTCATCTCACGCAATTCTTTTACCATGCTTGCGGTAATATCCGCCATATTTACTCCAGATACAAAATTTAGTTTATGAATAGGATATAGGTATTTATTAAAACAAAGATATGCTTATCGTAAAGGCTATTTTTATAATAATCAGATAAATTTTTATTTATCTGATTATTAATTTATAACTGCCAATATGCCAGTACAAATGCGGAACCGCCGCCGTTTTATTCGGCTTCCGCACTCATTTCAACGATTTCCTGAATAGACTGATTACGTCCTTCAAGAACAGCATCGGCTGCGCCACGAGCATATAAACGTATTGCCCGGCTTGAATCATCATTTCCAGGAATCAGGTATTGCAATCCATCTGGATTATGATTGGTATCGATCACGCCAATTACCGGAATGCCAAGTTTCTTGGCTTCTGTGATAGCGCCTTTTTGATATCCAACATCTATTACAAATAACGCATCCGGCAGGCCTTTCATATCTTTGATGCCACCCAAACTGCTATTGAGCTTATCCAACTCTCGATGAAGATCGAGCGCTTCTTTTTTTACAAGCTTGTCTAACGTCCCATCTTGAACCATTGTTTCCATATCTTGTAAGCGCTTAATGGATTGTTTGATGGTTTTGAAATTAGTTAACATGCCACCTAACCATCGTTGATCCACATAGGGGGATCCGCAACGCATTGCTTCTTCGCGTACAATATCGCGTGCCTGCCGCTTAGTGCCTACAAACAAGATAACCCCTTTGTTTGCTGATAGTTGGCGCACGTATTTCATGGCTTCTTCATACATCACCAAGGTCTTTTCTAGATTGATGATATGGATTTTATTTCGATGGCCGAAGATATAAGGCGCCATTTTCGGATTCCAGAAACGTGTCTGATGCCCAAAATGAACACCTGCTTCCAGCATTTGACGCATAGTTACTGACATAAATTTTCTCCATTAGGGATTGAGCCTCCATTCATCCCAGCCGCCCTAATTTGTTTTAGGGCATTTAGACAAATGTGCGAATTTAATTTGACCTGCATATCATGCACTATCACGTAGATAGTCAAATTATCATTGCATTATAGCATTTTCTTATGCTTACTCAAGCTGACAAGAATTTG
>ERZ1292630.1983-Hain-H41-02um-R3-1983-length-19445-cov-5_pt1 | contig 19445 bp, 12 predicted proteins | sample MGYA00564408_ERZ1292630 | MGnify/ENA primary metagenome ERZ1292630 (study PRJEB36523, sample SAMEA6512641) | groundwater metagenome | collected 2019-01-08 | study: AquaDiva: Metagenomics assemblies of 32 groundwater samples
GGGGGGGGGGGGGGGTCCCGGGGGATGGCACCTGTGGCGTGGCGACCGGGTGTGTTGCGACCCGGCGATCGCGCCGCAGCGGAAACCGGGTGGCCAACGATCGTGCCGTGTCTCCAGACGACACGCGGAACGGCGTACGGTCGCCGCGCGTCTTCTGCACCAGGGAGGCTCGGCGCGACGCGTTCGGCAGACGCGCTTTTCGGCAATCGGGTGCGTTAGCCGCGAGCCCGCCAGTTTATGCAGCGGGTTTTATGCTGTGAACGTGCGGGTGTCCCGGGCGCACCGTTCAGTCTGCACCGTTCAGTCTTGCGGCTGGGCCGCGGATGGCCCAGACTGCATAAAGTTGGCGGCTGGCCTCCCGAGCTGTGCCCCGTCGCGAGACGGTGAGCACGTGAGTGGGATTGCGGCAGAACCTTGCCATCAACGTGCCGGGAGGTCCAGTCGCCGCTTCATACCAACTATTTGGACGTTCGAGAGTGTGTGTCCGCCGACCAGGGTTTCGGTCGCCTCAGCCCCGGGTGCCGTGCCAGGAAGGCGGAATCGGCTGCAAGGTCGGCCTTGCGCATGCTCAGCGCCTTGACCGCGAGTCGAGCCGCGCGTGCCCGATCGACAGAGGCCAGCGTCCGGCGCCCGCCATCGATGAGCCAGACCGTGTCGCGCAACACGAGCAACCGCATCTCCTGAGCGCCCGGAGTGCGCGGATGCACGACGAGCGTGTCTCCGTGCATGAGGAGCGGCGGGGGAAGTTCGCCCTGGGCCTTCGAACCCGGAGTGCCAGCTCCCTGTGAGGTCGCGACCATCACGAGCAGTAAGGCGACTGCGGCGGGACCCATGCGGATGGCCTCGTGGTCAGGATGGCGTGGTTAAGCTGCGAATGAATCACCCCGCCCCAAGGGGCGGGGTATCGCTATCGGAACACTCGTTGATTCTTTCGCCGCAAGCGGCGGGGAATGAACCCTGAAAGAGAATTCAAAACGACGTGCCTCAGCAGTGCGGGGCCCGAGGCTAACCTCCGGGCTCCCCCGGTCCAACTCCTCGATGGCTCATCTGGACAACCCCAAGCCCTACCGTCACTCGGCTGTGTGGCTTGGTGCGTTTCCTTGTGCACAGAATCCGATTGACCGCGGGGCTGAGAATCCAGGCGACGACGACCCGTCGCGGGGCCGACGCAACGACCCGCGACGCGGGCAGACGGGCGAACGACCCCACCTGGGCCGCACGCGGACCTCACGCGGGCGGGTGGCACGGCGTGAAGCGTCGCGCCATACTCCGGCGTCCTTGATTGGAAGATTCCTTCTCTGCATTTTCACTTGACAAGCAGTCGCTGGTGTATCAGCATCTGCGGAGACCTGTGATTGAGGAGGAAGTATGGGATCGCGTGGCCTTCTGCGTTGTTTCACTCTCGCGTTTCTCGCGTGTCCCACGTTGGCTGCAGCGCAGGGCGCCGGCACGATCCGGGGTCGGGTTACCGACGCGGCAACGGGAGCATCTCTTCAGGGCGCGCAAATACGCGTTGACGGAACCCAACTGAGTGCTCAGGCCGGAGCGGACGGCTCCTACGCGATCTCCGGCGTTCCCGCTGGAACGCGCTCAGTCAGCGCGCGGCGCGTGGGCCATGCACCCGAGCGAGCGACCGTCGCCGTTACGGCGGGCGGAACCTTTACGCAGAACTTCACGCTCCGCGCCGCGGCAGTCACGTTGAGCGAAGTCGTGGTCAGCGGTGTTGGCGCTCCGACTACCAAACGCCAGGTCGGCAACACCATTGAAACCGTGTCGGGAGAAAGCGTCGGGCGCGCACCCGGAGTGTCCTCCATCGATCAGGCGCTTCAGGGCCGCGTCACCGGTGCGGTGATATCGGAGAACTCCGGACAGCCCGGCGGCGGAATCAGCATCCGCCTGCGAGGAACGAACTCGATTCTCGGCGGTGCGGAACCGCTCTATGTGATCGACGGCGTCCTGGTGGACAACTCGTCGGAGGCACTGGTCAGCCTCAGCGGCAATGCGCCGCGCGGCAACCAGGCGTTGAGCAACCGCATGGCGGATTTCGACCCGGGAGATGTCGAGCGGATCGAGGTTCTCAAAGGCGCCGCGGCGGCAGCGTTATATGGCGCGCGCGCGAATAACGGGGTCATTCAGATCTTCACGAAACGCGGGCGATCGGGCCGGCCCAGTATCACGGCGAGCACCGACGTGACGTGGGGCAAGACCCCGAGGCGCTACGACCTCAACATGAACCCCAACGCCGGATTCACGGATGTTCTGTTCGGTGGCGCGTCGGCGCTCGGCGTTCCGATACAACGGTATGACATTCAGGATCAGGTCTTTCGCACCGCATTGAGCAGCAATACGAGGTTCTCGGTGTCGGGGGGCAACGCCGGCACCAGCTACTACATGGGCGGCGGCTACCAGCGCGAACAGGGCATCCTGCGCACGACGGATTACGAGCGGACCAACGTCCGCGTCAATCTGTCGCAGCGGCTTTCGCCTCGACTGGAAGTTGGGCTGCGTGGCACCTATATCCGGTCCCAGGCGGACTACATCCCTGAAGGCGAGCAATCTCAGGGCGTCCTTACGAGCGTGATCTTCACGCCGACTTCGGTGAACCCCGCCTTCAATCCGAACACGGGACGGTACCCGTACAACCCCATTCTGGGGGCAAACCCTCTCGACGTTCTCGCGAACTGGTCGGCTCCGGAGAAGGTCACGCGGATGCTCGGCGGTCTCGAAGCGACGTGGCGGCCCATTGCGAGCCTGTCGATCAAGTATGTCGCGGGTCTGGACGACTACCGGCGTGAAGCCCGTTACTTTGTTCCCCCGTTCTCGACGGGCCCGAAATTCACCGGATCGATCCAGAACCCGGTGCAGTTCAGCCGATTGTTCAACAACGATCTCACCGCCAACCATACCTGGGCGGCCGGTCCCTCGCTTGGGCTGAACACGTCGCTTGGGTTCCGGTACACCTCGGACAAGAGCGAGAGCGTTCGTGCGGCGGGCGCGGATCTCGGCCCCGGCCAGACTCTCGTCGGTGGAGCGACGCAAACCGCGTCGCAGAGCCTATCGGAGCTTCGCACGGTCGGTTGGTACATAGAAGAGCGTGCCAGCATCGCTGACCGGCTCTTCCTTACGGGCGGAGTGAACTGGGATGCATAGTCTGCATTCGGTGCCGACAAGCGCGTGCAGATGTTCCCGCGATTCGGCCTCTCGTACGTGCTCGATCGCGAATCATGGTGGCAGGATCGCATCGGCAACGTGCTGAACTCGTTCCGGCTCCGGGCGGCCTACGGCCAGACCGGCGGTCAGCCGCCGGGACTCTACTCGAGATTCGCGAACTATGTCAACACGGCTTTCAGCGGCAAGCCGGGGCTTGTCTCGAGCACCACCGCCGGGAACCCCGGACTGGAGCCCGAGCGCCAGCGCGAATATGAGGGCGGGTTCGACGTCGGCTTTCTCCGTGATCGCGCGCAAATCGAGTTCAGTTATTACAACAAGAAGACCACCGATCTCGTTCTCCCCACTCCCCTTCCGCCGAGCAGCGGGTTCCAGCGGCAGTTCCAGAACATCGGGAGCCTGACGAACAAGGGCGTCGAGATTGCCCTGAACTCGATCAACATCTATCGCGGGAACTTCGGGTGGCGGACGCGCTTTACCTATTCGGCGAATCGCAACAAGATTGACAAGCTCGTCACCGCGGCGGACACGCTCGTCTTCGATTATCTCAACGCCGTGATCATAGGGCAGCCTATCGGCGTGTTTTTCGGAGGGACGTACGCGCGGACGCCGGAGGGTGCCATCGCGTACAAGGAGGTCACGGTCGGCGGCCGAGCACTACTGCTACCCTATCGCGAAACCGTGACATTACCCAATGGAAAGATCGTTCCGGCCCGACGCGTCATCGGCAATCCAAACCCGAAGTTCATCGCCACCCTCGGCAATGAGTTCGATCTCGGCGATCGACTGAAGGTGAGCGTGCTGTTCGATGGCCGCTTCGGAAACGACGTGGCAAACTTTACGCGCAGGATTTCGGAACTGTTCGGCGTGGCAAAGGTGAATGAACGCGAGATCCGCGGCGACACGGTGTTCCGAACCTTCTCGCTGAACCCCGCAGGCAGGAGTCTCATCTACGAGGAGTACATCGAGGATGGGAGTTATGTGAAGCTGCGTGAGCTCGCCATCCAGTTCACGCTGGGTCCTGCGCTGGTGCGGCGACTCGGCGTCCAGAACGGATCCGTCCGCGTCGCGGGACGCAATCTCGCGACCTGGACCAAATACAGTGGTCTCGATCCGGAAACCAACATGTTCTCAGCCAGTACGGTGTCGCGAGGGGTGGACTTCGCTACAACGCCACTGCCTCGTCAGTTCAGCATCGGCCTGTCCTTCGACTATTAAGGTGCGCGAATGACTTCAATCGACAGAGGCATCAGGGACGCGCGCGGGCGGCAGCAATCGCCGAGGCAAGCCGGCACGATGAACCTCGGGGCATCCTGGTCCAGTCTGGCGCTTGCTGCCGTGATGGCACTTGGCATCAGCGCGTGCAATCTCGAGCTGACCAATCCCAACGCGCCAACCGAAGAAGCGGTCATCACCGACCGCGACGGACTGCTCGCGGTCGCGGTCGGAATGCAGGGACAATTCGCGCAGGCCATCGACGACTACATGGTGACGAACTCGCTCGTCACTGACGAGTGGGGAACGCAGACCAAAGCGCTCATCTCGTATCAGTCGCTGCTCACGGGCCAGAATTTTGACCGCTCGTACGGAGTCGTTGAAGCACCATGGGCGGCATCGTATTCGGTCATCAAGTCCGCAAACACGGTGCTTGCTGGTGCCGACCAGGTGGAACTCGGCGCGGGATTGCGCGCGGGCACCGTGGCGCTGGCCAAGCTGTTCAAGGCCATGGCATATGGCATGTTGATCCAGCAGTACGAAAAGGTACCGGTCGTGATGACCACCGGAGGATCCATACCGCAGACGCGCGCGGTGGCGCTCGACACGATTCTGACGTTGCTCGAGTCCGCGCGTGCCGATGTGGCAAACGTGTCCGACGCAGACCTGGCCGGGTTCCGTGCCCGTGTCGCGGGAACCGGATTCGATCTTCGCAACATGATCGACGCCATGCTGGCGCGTTACTACCTGATGGCGGCGCGATACACCGACGCGGTGACCGCGTCCGACCGGGTCAGCAGAACCGTCCTCTCGGTCCTGTCGTACCCGACGCCGAGCCGGAACCCGATCGAGAACCTTGCGTTCCAGCTTGGCTACGTGGCGGGACTTCGCAGCTTTGTCACTCAGGCGGAGCCCGGTGACCGGAGACCCGCCTACTGGCTCAATACCGCAATCGCCGGACCGAAGGGAAATCCCGATTCGCTCCTTGTCTTCCTTCGGAAGTATTCGACGCCCGACGCAGCCTTCCCGCTCTACCTGCCCGACGAAATGAAGCTCATCAAGGCGGAGGCATATGCCCGGACGAATCAGCGGGGTCCGGCTCTCGTCCTGGTCAATGAGGTGCGAACCCAAACAAGCTCTTCCATAGATGAGCCGGTCGCGGGGCTTCCGCCCATCGTGCTTGCGACACAGGCGGAGATTCTGGCGGAGATCGCGAGACAGCGGCGTTATGAGCTGTACGAGCAGGGGCTGCGGTGGGAAGACACGCGCCGGTTCGGCACAGCCGTCACGACCGCGCCGACGGTCACGTGGCTGCCGATTCCGCAGCAGGAATGCGACGTGAATCCGGCCAACCCGTGCGGCTAGGGCGCTGGCAGTTGTTGGCTGTCAGGCACGGCGACCGCGTGTTCAGGGCCGCACGGTTTGCGGCGTGCGCGCTTCTGGTGACGTTCGCGGTATCGCCCGCGACCCTCGCCGCCCAATCGACCGAAAAACTGTTCTATTACGTCGACAACCAGCAGAGCTACGACAGCTTCGTGAAGAACGTCTCGCGGATGAGTATCGTCGCGCCGAGCTCGTTCCGGATCGACAGCTTGGGCATCATCTGGGGTGACCTGGACCGGCGCGTGCTGGAGCTCGCACGCGCGAACGGCGTCAAGGTCATGCCCCTGATCGTGAACGAGTCGTTCCACCAGCCGTCCCTGCGGCGACTGCTCGCGGACAGCGCGGCCCGGAACCGCTCGGTCCGGGCGATGGCGGAACTGTGCCGGCGCCATCGGTTGTGGGGGATGCAGTTCGACATCGAGAACGTCCCGGTCGACGACCGGGACCGCTTGACGAGCTGGTACGCCGAGGCGGCGCGCGCGCTGCATGGCGCCGGGTGCACGATCAGCATCGCGGTCGTGCACAGGCCTGACGAGCTGGCTGGGCCGCTCGGATACCATCGGTTCCTGTTCGACAGCTGGCGCGCCGCGTACGACCTGCCGGCGCTCGCGCGAATTGGCGACTTCATAACGCTGATGTCCTACAGCCAGCACACGCGCCGGACGCCGCCGGGTCCGCAGGCGGGATTGACCTGGCTCACCGCGGTCGTCGATTACGCTCTGCAATCGGTAGCCCCCGAGAAGCTCTCGCTCGGCATTCCGACGCAGGGACTCCATTGGTTCACACGCGAGGACAACGCCTTGCCGGAGCGCGCGCGCTCCTGGGCGGAGACGGTGAGCTGGCGATGGGGCTCGGGCCTCGCCGAGCGTCACGGAGCGACCTTGCAATGGGACCCGGCGGAAGCGGTCACCATGGGTCATTACTCCAACGGGGGCACGTACGAGTGGCTGTTCCTCGAGGACGTGCGCAGCTTCGAGGCGAAACTCGACCTCCTTCGCGCCAGAAAGTTGCGCGGGTTCTCAGCTTGGGTGCTGGGGCAGGAAGACGAGAGAATCTGGGGGCTGTTGAGGTAGACGGGAGTTTCAATCGCCCCGGCCTGAGTACGCCACCATGGGGAGGGCGGTGTTGGGCGCCGAGGGTCGCGGCCGCGTCCCTGCGTTGGCAGGGGTCGGCATTGCCGGTGAGGGACGCGGAGCCGGCGCGGCGACGGCATCACCGGGCATGGACGGACCTGCGGTCCGTCGGCGAGACTCCCGCGCAGCCCAGCGATCCCCGACGCCGATGGCGGGCGGATGGCGGGCGGCGGCGGGGCGATCGGTGAACCCACGGGGAACGCTCAGGCGGGTTGGCGCGCCCGCTGTGGCGGCGCACCACGCGGGGATCGCAGCGGCCCGCGCGCCGACTCCCGCGCGCGGCGCAGATGGTCGAGAATGCGGTCGATTACCGCGCGCTGGGTAATGAACGCGACGATTCGCATCTCGGCGCCGCACGCGGGGCGCCACGTAGGCGGCGGTGATTGACCAAATCCTGACGCACCTGCGCACGCGCGCCGCGGCAGGAGACCAGCCCGGCGCGCGGAGTCCGCTCTGAACCAGCCCGTCCGCGGCTCGTGGCGCGCCGTGCAGCGTCGCGCCATACTTCCCCGATCCCGATAATTTCCTACAGGGGAACTGGAGCGACTCCGACGGCAGTACGAGGACGCCGACGACAAAGCGGTTTCTCCCGTTACCGAAAGATCCGATAAAACGCAACGGGCGCACCGGATTGTCCCAGGAGGATACAGGACATGAAACAGACTCGAAGGGTTTTTCTCAAATCAGTTGGAGTGGGCGCGTCCGCGATCGTTCTTGCCGGCGGCCGCCTTCGCTCCTTGCCCGAAAGACTACCGAACATCATCCTCATTTTCACCGACGACCAGGGTTATGGCGACCTTGGCTGTTACGGGGCAAAAGGATTCGCCACACCCAATATCGACAGGATGGCGGCGGAAGGAATCCGATTCACGAATTTCTATGTCTCGCAGGCGGTGTGCAGTGCGTCTCGCGCGGCGCTCCTCACGGGCTGCTATTCCGAGCGGGTTGGAATCCAGGGCGCGCTCGGCCCCGCTGCCGTCATTGGGATTTCCGACGGAGAGGAAACCATCGCAACGCTGCTCAGGAAGCGAGGCTACGCCACAGGCATCTTCGGCAAGTGGCATTTGGGACATCATCGCGAATTCCTTCCCTTACAGCATGGGTTCGACGAATTCTTCGGATTGCCGTACTCGAATGATATGTGGCCGGTCGGGTACGATGGAACACCCGCTATGCAGGGCCAGAAAAGCACCTCTCCACCGCTTCCGCTGATCGATGGAAACGAGAAGGTGGATGAGGTTGCAACGCTGGCCGACCAGGACAGGCTGACAACACGATACACGGAGCGGGCGGTTCGTTTCATCGAGAAAAACAAAGACAAACCATTCTTTCTCTATTTGCCGCACTCCATGCCTCATGTTCCTCTTGGGGTCTCCGGGAAATTCCGTGGGAAAAGTACGCAGGGGAAATACGGGGACGTCATCATGGAGATTGACTGGTCCGTCGGAGAGATTCTCAAGACTGTGCAGAGGCTCGATCTGGATAGTGACACGCTGATCATCTATGCGAGTGACAACGGGCCGTGGTTAAATTTTGGCAACCACGCCGGCTCGACCGGGCCGTTGAGGGAGGGAAAGGGGACCACGTGGGAGGGGGGAGCAAGAGTTCCCTGTGTCATGCGATTTCCGGGCCGCATTCCAGGCGCACAGGTGTGTGCCAACATCGCATCGACGATCGATCTCCTGCCGACGATCGCCGCCATGGCCGGTTCACCGCTCCCCAGGAACCGGATTGACGGCGTTGATCTCTCACCGTTGCTTGCAGGTGTTCAAGGTGCCAATCCTCGGGATCACTTCTTCTACTACTATGGGGGGGCGCTGCAGGCCGTGCGAGAGGGACAATGGAAACTTCATTTTCCCCATCCCTATCGGTCCTACAAGGGTGTCGCCGCCGGGAATGATGGCCAGCCGGGACCGTATACCACCGGCGAAACCGGGCTCGAGCTCTATGATCTCGAGAGCGACGTTGGAGAATCGGTCAACGTTGCCAATAAGCACCCGGATGTTGTGGAGCGCCTCCAGGCGTTGGGACAAAAGGAGCGCGAGGAACTCGGAGACAAATTGACCGGTACCATCGGTCGAGGGGTTCGGCAGCCCGGCCGTATGGGAGGATAGAACACATCGCGGACTCGGCGAGCGCAATGAGTGCGTTCGTCAACAGACCGCTTCCGTCCAGCTCTCGCTGCCACCGCCATGGCAATGGTCTCGGCTGCGTACGTCTCGCCGTGCTGACGATGAAACGCGCCATGCGCCCTGGCGCGCCCACCCTGGTCGAGCGGACGGCCTTGGTCATCGGGGAGCGTCCTCAGGGTCTCGAACACCCCTCGGAGCCCAGAACCGAAACGCTCCTCCCGGGCGTCGATGAACTGCTTTCACTCACTGCAGAAGCCGCGAAGCTCAGCCTCACGTGGATCGTTGGCGGACGCTGCTCGCAAGACCGCCGTGCCAAGCCCATCGGAAAGCACGCGAGTGTCGGATCGCGCTCACAGGTCAAGGTGGACATTCGTGTCAAACACAGCGACGCGGCGGGGCATCCGTGCGAGTCGTCCGGGGGGCCTCTTCGAAGGGGAGCGTCCCGAGGATCACGCGGTCGCCGGCCGCGCGAGCGCGCCGGCATCATTGCCGTTGCGCAGCCTTGGCCTGTGCGTTCGCCATGGCCATGACCTCCGCCGGCGCCTGCCCCCGCTTCAGTTGTTCCGCCATGAACGTCATGTACGGCGCCACGTGGTGGAAGAAACGCTTGTAGCCCCGGCAGAGATAGTTCAGCCCCGCCTCACCATCGGGTGTCCTGGCGAAGCGGTGCTTGGGACATTCGCCGTTGCAGGCGAACCGCACGTCACACTGCTGGCAATAAAGTGGAAGGGTTTTGCGCTTGGCGGCACCGAACCTCCGCTGCCGCGGTGAATGCGCGAGCGCGGCTATCCCTTCCTCAACGATGTTGCCAAGCCTGTTCTCCGGGTAGACGAAGTGATCGCACGAATAGAGATCGCCGTTGTGCTCGAGCGCGAGCGCGTCGCCGCACTCCTCCCTGAACACGCAGAGGCTGGGCGCAAGACCCGCCCAGATCTCCAGCGACACGTCGAAGAGCTGCACGAAGACCCGGCCGACGTCGTGCCGCACCCATTCGTCGAAGATCGTGGTGAGGAAGCTGCCGTATTGCTCCGGCTCCACCGACCACTCCGCCACGCGCGCACGCCCCGTGAAGGCGGGAGGGACCAGTTCATGCGGACCGGACGCCCGGACCCGCCGACGCTCGGCGATCGGGATGAACTGCATGAAACCGCTGCCGATCTCCTTGAGGAACCGATAGACCTCGAGCGGCGCTCCGGAGTTCCTGCGATGCACGCAGGTGAGGGTGTTGAACTCGACCGCGTGCGCCTGCAACAGGCGGATCCCCTTCATCACGCGCTCGAACGTCGGCTGGCCACCTTTCCCCACGCGAAAGGCGTCGTGCAGCTCGCCCGGGCCGTCGATCGAGATGCCGACGAGGAACTGCTCCTGCGCCAGGAAGTCGCCCCACGCGTCATCGAGGAGGATTCCGTTGGTCTGGAGGGTGTTGGTGATCGTCCGTCCGGCGGCATACTGCTTCTGCAGGGACACGGCGCGCCTGAAGAAGTCCACACCGAGGAGCGTTGGCTCGCCCCCCTGCCACGCGAACGTGACGTTCGCGCCGGATTGCGACGCGATGAAGTCGCGCGTGTATCGCTCCAGGACGTCGTCCGCCATCCTGACGCCACCCGGCTCCTTCGGGTAGAAGCGTTGCTTCTCCAGGTAGAAGCAGTAGGCGCAGTCGAGGTTGCAGATGGCCCCCGACGGCTTCGCCAGGATGTGGATGTCGGACGTCTTCTCCGGCAGCGGCGCGCGCGGCATCGCCCGGCCGCCTATCCCGGGTAGTTCGGCGAGTGCAACTGCCGCGAGGTGCGGAGGCCGAGCTTGCCATCCACGACCCACGGAGCACCGCGCAGGGCGAGGTGCGCGATCATCCGGTCCCGCCAGGCGCGCAGTTCGTCGCTCCACCCGGGATCGCCGGCGCGATCAACCACTTCCTGCGGATCGTGTTCGAGGTCGAACAACTGCTCGCGTCCGGTCATCGCATGGAAGATGTACTTCCGCTTGCCGTCGGTCAGCGCGTTCCAGTGGTTCTCCGCGTTGTAGGTCACGTCGTGCTCGAGGTCGATCCACGGGCGCCAGGGTGCGGCGGGATCGCGCGCCAGTGTAAGCAGTGACCGCCCATCCACCTGCGGGGGAATCGCCGCGCCGGCCGCGTCGAGCAGCGTCGGGAGTACGTCGCGGATCTCGACCGGGTTCGGCAGCACGCGCCCGCGCGCCCCCGCCCACCCTGCCGGCCAGTGCACGATCATCGGAATGCGTGCGGAGCCCTGATAGGCGTAGCTCTTCCTCCAGAGATGATGATCACCAAGCATGTCGCCGTGATCGGAGAGATAGACCACGAGCGTGTTGTCGAGCCAACGGCGATCCCGCAGCGTGGCCAGCACGCGCCCGATCTGTTCGTCCACGAAGCTGACCGAGCCGCAGTAGCCCTGCCGCGAGCTGCGTACCTGCGCCGGCCCGAACTCGCCGTGCCATGGCGCCCGGCCGTTGTCGGAATGCACGCGATATGCGTCGGCCCATGCGCCTTCGGCCGCCGGCGGAATGCTGGCGTCGTCGTAGCGGTCCATCCACCGTTTCGGTGGATCGTACGGGCTGTGCGGCCGCGAGAACGACACCTTGAGGAAGAACGGCTCCCGGCGCTCGTAGTCGCGAAGGAAACGGACCGCGGTGTTGCCGGTCCAGGTGGTGGGATGGAGGCGTTCCGGCAGCGCGTAGGGGCGCGCCTCGTATCCGTTCCAGTTGAGCCCCGTTGCATCGGGATCCTCGTCAGGCGCCTCGGACCAGAACCATGAACGGTAGTCGCTGCGAAACTCCGGGGACTCGGCGCGTCCGGACTCGTCGAGCAGCATCTCGTTGAACCCGTGTGTGGAGCGCTGGGGATGCCAGTGCATCTTGCCGATGCCGGCCGTGTAGTAGCCGGCCTCGCGCAGCAGACGGGGCATCTCCACCGGATACCGTTCGGCGACAGCACCGTACCCGAGGAGGCCGTGGTTCCACGGGGACATCCCCGTCAGCAGGGCCGCGCGCGCCGGGGTGCACGTCGGCGTCGATGAGTAGGCGTTGCCGAACCGCACGCCGCCGCTCGCAAGCCGGTCGAGGTTCGGCGTGATGACCGGCGTGGTTCCCTCGGCACCGATCCAGTCACCGCGATGCTGGTCGGCCATCAGCAGCAGGATGTGCGGACGGTCTGCCGCCGTTGCCGTCCTGTCTGGCCATGTGAAGGCAGGCGCGCACGCAGCGGCGATCCCTGCCCTTACGAAGTCGCGCCGTCGTATCATTCGTCCGGCTCCGGATTCCGCTAGGTCCGCCAACGGGAGGCGGGCTTGGTTCTCATCCGCCCCGGCACCAATCTCCGGCTGGGTGCGCCGCGAGTCAAGCGAATGGTAGTCGTCTGACGACTTCACACCGGGCACCAGAAGGCTCAGTGCACTCTGGGGCGCAGCCTGTCTCGTCGCGGGGCTCCGCACCGGCAGCGACCGGCGTTCGCGCACCACCGACCGGTACATACCCTGTTGTCAGCGCACTGTCAGGCTAACAGGACACGACACGCCGCAGTAATGGCCAGAGTGGTACACAGCCCGCACGACGTATTGTTAGGACGAAAGTGGTCCGTGGAAATTCAGGCTAGCGGTGCGCGCCCGCGGCCGCATCTATATAGAAGCGCCGCAGCACAACGCCAGTCGTTGAGGCCGTAGAATAACTCCAGTTACGATCACAGGCTTGCGATGTTGATAATCCGACCTCCCCAGATCGCCTGCAATCGACGATCAGCACCTCGGAGAGGATCGGAGGACACCTCGAATGCGGCGATTCAGAACCCACCGAGGCGTGGAGCGACGTGCGCTCCCGGCTTGAGCGCACCGGACGCCTGAAGCAGACGCGCTGAAGAAGCGTTGGAGACACTACACTGGCGCAATCGGCAGCCACACAGGAGATTCCCCGATCCCGACAACCCTCCGTACATACATGCGCACCGGATTGAGTACCCTCCGCTCCCTCCTGCTCCTCATCGGCGTGGCCGCTTTGCCGGCCAGCGCGCAGCGCGCCCCGCAATCCTCGCGCCCGAACATCGTGCTGATGTTCCCCGACAACCTCGGGTGGGGTGAAGTGGGTGTGTACGGAAGCGTGCGCGGGGTGCCGACGCCACGCCTCGACCGCCTCGCCGCCCAGGGGATGCGACTCAACAACTTCAACGTTGAGTTCTCGTGCGTCGTCTCGCGATCCGCGCTGCTCACCGGTCGCTACGCGATCCGCTCTGGCGCGACGCAGGATTCGGGAATGACGACCTGGGAAGTCACGCTGGCCGAGGCGCTGCGCTCGGTTGGCTACGCCACGGCGCTCTACGGCAAGTGGCACCTGGGTGGCGAGCGGTGGCTCGGCCGGCGCTCGCCGATCAACCAGGGGTTCGACCTCTGGTACGGCATCCCCATGACGAGCAACGAAGCGCATGTGACCACCGCGCCCGGGTGGAACCCGGCAACGATGGAGGCACCGTACATCTGGGAGCAGGAGGCCGGCAAGCCCGCAAGGAAAGTGAAGGTGTTCGACCTCGACTCCCGGCGCACGGTGGACCGCGAGGCCGCCGAACGAAGCGTCGCCTTCATGGAGCGGAGCACAAGGGCGCAGCAGCCGTTCTTCCTCTATTATCCCATCACCCAGATCCACTTCCCCACGCTCGCACACCCCGACTTCGCGGGCAAGACCGGCGCCGGTGACATTGGTGACGCGATGGCGGATGTCGACCACAACGTCGGCATCGTGCTCGACGCGGTCAGGCGACTCGGGATCGAGCGCAACACGATGGTGCTCTGGTGCACCGACAACGGCGCGGAGGGACGGCGCCCGTGGCGCGGATCCCCGGGCCCCTGGCGTGGCTTCTACAACTCGGTGATGGAAGGGGGAGTCCGCACGCCCTGCATCATCCGGTGGATCGGTCGCATTCCACCGGGGCAGGTGTCCAACGAGATCGTGCATGAGGTGGACATCTTCCCGACGATTGCCGCCGCGATTGGCGCCGACATCGTCCCGAAGGATCGCGCGATCGACGGCGTGAATCAGCTGCCATTCCTCGAGGGGAAGCAGAAGCACTCCAACCGCGAGAGCGTTCTCTTCTTCACCGGAACGCAGGTGCGGGCGGTGAAGTGGAAGGACTGGAAGTTCCACTACACCTTCATGCCGGAACCGCGCCAGCAGGAGCCGCCCCTGATGCGGCTGTTCCACCTGCGGTCCGATCCGCGGGAGGAGTCCGACGTGAAGGACGCCAATCCGTGGGCGATCAGCGTCTTCGACAAGATCGTGGCGGACTTCTGGGCGACGACGGAGAAGTACCCGAACGTCCCGGTCGGCGCCGCCGACCCGTACACTCCGCCGCGACGCCCGTAACACGCCGCCCGTCAGCGCCTGGTGTAGACGGTCCAGGTCGTGGTGGTCGGCCCGCCGAGTACGCCGATGCGTGTGGTCTCGACGGCGAGCGCCCCTGATGGCTCGATGGTGAGCGAGTGGCGCACCTCGGCCGTCACCGGCTTTCCGTCGTTCGCGTCAACGAAGGCGTGGCGCGTCGTGATGACGAGGGTGTTGCCCGCCCACACGGCGACCGAGCGCTGCTCCTGCATCCCGCGTCCCATCATCACGCGGTTCCGCGTCTCCGAGCCGTCGAGCGCGTATGTGAAGGTGAGTGGTGGCTGCAGGTCGTAGCGGGCGAAGAACGCGTATTCGATCGTGAGGCGGTTTACATCCTGCCGGATGGTGAGGGGCGACCCCCATCCGCTCCCCATGTCGCCGGTGCGGAAGGGCGTGTCGCCCCTGGGAAGCGGAGCCACATCGCCCGCTGCGCTCGGCGCTGGCCCAGCCGTCCACACCCCTGAGTAGTCGGGACGCGACTGCGCATTTGCGCTGGCGGAGAGTGTCGCCGTCAGGAAAAGCAGGAGTGCCGTCCGGCGGTTCATGTGCGATTCCCCTCGGTGACGTATCCCGTCGTCTTCACGAACGCGCGGACGAACGCGCGGAACTTTCCGTTGGCGAGCACCGATGCCACGAGGACGGCTGCGGTCACGCATGACCTGAGCGCAGCGCGACGGGCTCGCCGCTGATGGATGGAGTCGGGCACGGCGATCCGCGCAGGGAGGTCGGAGAGGACGACGCGGATTCTACCGCCGCGCGCCGAAGTGTCAAGCAACTCGACCCACAACTTGAGGCGAGCCAGAGCCCCCGAGTGCCAAGAGAAGAAACACTTCGACTCAACGACAGTCGTAACAGCTCAGCGTAGCGCTGGTTAGCGTGGCACTGGGGGCTCGCTCAAAGTGACTCCGGCAGATCCCGCCCGCCAGTAACGCACGTCACATTTGAGGCGCACCGGGCGGCAGCCGGCTGCGAGCCTGAGAAGGGGCTGAAGCCGAATCGCGGTCTGGTTCGTACTTTATTGATGTGACTGAACCGATTCTCACCCTGTCCAGCGGCACGCCCGACGCCGCTCCGAGCACGCTCGGCCCCCGTCCCACGGATGACGCCCGGCGCGCCGACATGGCACGCATCCGGCGCCGTGCCACGGGCCTGCTCGTGCTCGCCGCCGTGGTCTTCGTCGTCGCGCGCATCTTCGAGCCACGCTGGCCCTGGCTCGGCTTCGTGCGGGCCACCGCCGAGGCGTCGCTGGTCGGCGGGCTGGCCGACTGGTTTGCCGTCACCGCGCTCTTCCGGCAACCACTGGGGCTGCCGATCCCGCACACGGCCATCGTCAAGCGGCAGAAGGACCGCATCGCCCGCGTGCTGGGCACGTTCGTGCAGAACCACTTTCTCACGCGCGAGGTCATCGAGAAGCGGCTCCGCACGCTCGGACTCGCGCACCGAATCGGGGAGTGGCTCGCCGATCCCGGCAACAGCCGGCGCGTCACCGCGCAGCTCACGCAGGGCGTCGCCGCCACCGTCGACAACCTCCCGATGCAAGGATGGCAGTCGGGACTCATCGACGAGGGCGTGAAGCTCGTGGCACGCGCCGTTGAGAGCAGCGAGGACGCGATTTCCTCCACGTTGCGCGAGCAGATCAAGGTGGGCATGCCGCGCTGGCTCCCCGGCCTGGTGCACGAGGCGGTGCACAAACGCGTGATGGCGGGACTCGATCGCTTCCTGCGCGAGGTTACCACCGACGCGGCGCATCCGGCGCGCGCGCGGCTCGAGGCCGCGCTGCGCGAGGCCCTCGACAGCTTCCGCCGCTCGGCCGAAACCCCCGAGGGCGAGGCGCCCGATGAGACGAACGCGGCCATCGCTCGCGTGCTCGAGTCGGTGGGGACGCACCTCGTGAACGACGCCGAGGCGCGTCGTGAACTGGAGAATCGCATCATCGAGACCGCGTCCTCGTTGGTCGAGGAACACGGCGCGGAGGTCGCGACACTCATCGAGCACACGGTCGCCGGCTGGGACCCCGAACTCGCCGCCGAGCGCATCGAGCTCGCGGTCGGCCGCGACCTGCAGTACATCCGCCTGAACGGAACCCTGGTCGGCGGTCTTGCCGGCCTGGTGCTTTACTCGATCAGCCGGTTCTTCTGAACGATGGGACGCCCCGGAGGTTGCGCCATGCCACTGATCCTGCGACCGCGGATAATCCTCGCGACCCTCGTGTTGTTGGGCAACCTGCTCTCCGCCACCAATGGTGAGGCGCAGCAACGGCCAACCGTGCTCGACCACTCGGCTCTGCTCAATCGGCAGACCTGGTGGGACAATCGCGACTGGAGCTGGTACCAGGCCAACATCCCGTTCTTCGAGTCGCCGGACGCCGACATCGATGCGACCTACTACTACCGGTGGGAACTGGTCACCAAGCACCTGACCTACGGTTCCCCCGAGACCGGCTACACCTTCACCGAGTTCATCGACCGCCCGTTCTGGTCCGGCACCTATGGTGCGATCTCCTGCCCCCTGGGTCACCAGCTCTACGAAACCCGCTGGCTCCGCGACAACCGCATCGTCGAGGACTTCGCCCGCTACTGGTTCGAGGCTCCCGGCGCCGCTCCCCGCAGCTACTCCAACTGGTACGGCGACGCCGTGTTCGGCGCGTTCATGGTGAATGGCGACCGGCGGTTTCTCGCCGCGATGCTGCCGCACATGGAGGCGCAGTACGCCGGCTGGACCGCGGAGCACTGGGACTCCACCAAGAAGATGTTCCACTGGGACGGCATGCACGACGGGATGGAGACCAACATCAACTCCCGGCTCACCGCCGACCAGTTCTCCGGGGCCGACGGCTATCGGCCGACGATTAACGCCTACCTGTACGGCGACGCCATCGCGATTTCGCGCGCGGCCGCCCTGCTCGGCCAACCCGACAAGGCGCGGACATTCGCGGCCCGTGCCGCCGATCTCAAGGCACGGGTGCAACGCGAACTCTGGGACCCGAAGCGGGAGTTCTTCTTTCACCAGAACCGCACCGACGAGAAGGACGGCATCACCGCGGGTTCGCTCACCTACCAGAGTGGGCCATATGCCGGCAACCCGCACGGTCGCGAACAGATCGGGTTCGTCCCCTGGCAGTTCAACCTTCCCGACGCGGGTTACGAGTCGGCGTGGCGCTTCCTGATGGACACGGCCTACTTCTTTTCCGCACGCGGTCCCACGACGGTCGAACGCCACGACCCGCAGTTCCTCATCTCGCCGCGCTGCTGCGTCTGGAGTGGCAATGCATGGCCGTACGCCACCGCACAGACGATGGTGGCGATGGCAAACCTGCTCGACAACTATCAGCAGTCGGTGGTGACCAAGGCCGACTACTTCCGGCTCTTCTCCACCTACACGCTCAGCCAGCGGAAGAACGGCCGCCCCTACATCGCCGAAGCGGCCAATCCCGACAACGGTTCGTGGGACGGGCACGACACGTTTTATCACAGTGAGCACTACTTCCACTCTTCGTACGTCGACCTGGTGATCACCGGCCTTGCCGGGCTCCGGCCGCGCTCCGACGATTCGCTGGAGGTCGCGCCGCTCGCTCCCGACGACTGGGACTACTTCGCGCTCGACAACATCTCGTATCACGGCCATCAGGTCGCGATCATCTGGGACCGCGACGGCAACCGTTACCGTCGCGGCGCCGGACTCACGCTCCTCGCCGATGGCCGCGTGATCGGCCATGCGCCGAAACTCGGCAGGCTGGTGGTCCCGCTCGGCGCGCCCGCCCGGCCCGCACGCACGGCCCCTGCGACCACCGCGCGCACGCACCCCGTCAATCTCGCCGTCAACAACGGCGGCCAGGCGTTCCCGTTGGTCAGCACCTCGTTCAGCGCTCCGGGCACGTCGCCGCACTTCCTCGTCGATGGCAACTACTGGTATCACGCGTCGCCGCCGAATCGGCGGGCGACCACCGGGTCGCCCAACCGGCGTGATTCGGTGACCATCGACTTCGGCACACCGCGCCTGGTGGAGTCGGTGAAGCTCTACTTCCTCCAGGACTCCACGGGTATCGCGCCGCCGGCACGCTACGATCTCCAACTCTGGCGCAACGGCGCGTGGGTATCGGTCGCCAGGCAACGTCGCGCCCCGGCCGTCCCGGCCGGCCGGCGCGCCAATGTCGTCACCTTCACGCCGATCGCGACCACCAAGCTGCGCGCCGTGCTCACGCCACGGCGTGGCAGGGCGCTTGGACTCACCGAGGTCGAAGCGTGGGGTCCCGGCGCCACCCCCCTCTCCGTCGCAACGACGCGCTCACCGAATGTCGCGTTCGGGGCCTCGGTGTCCGCCTCGTTCACTTCGCCCAACGACCAGGCGAGCGAAGTGAACGACATGGCCGTGGCCTTCAGTTACTACTCGCGAAACCGCTGGACCGCCCTCGGCACGCACGGCGCCCAGGACTGGGTGGAACTCGACCTGACGGCGCCGAGGCGCGTCGGGTCGGTGGAGCTGTATCTGTGGGGCAATGGCCGCGACATCAGGGCGCCGAGGCGCTACGTCATCCAGTACTGGGACGGCAGCAGCTGGCGCTCCGCCCGCGTGCTCTCGCAGGTGCCGCTCCTCCCGCAGGTCTCGTCGGTCAACACCGTGAAGATCGAGCCGGTGACGACCGGCAGGATTCGCATCGTCTTCGAACACGACCTCCCCGCCGTCAGCGGGATGACCGAAGTCATCATCCGGGAATCAGTGCGCCCATGAACATCACCCAGATGCGCCCCGCCCTGCTGTGTGCTGCCCTCGTCGTTGCCTCCGCCTGTCGATCAAAGGACACCGCCAGGAGTTCCGTGATGCCGATGCCGTCGACGATTGCCCGCGCGCCCTTCGACACTGCGCCTGACGGCCGGCTCGTCGAAGTCATCACCCTCGTCAATGGCCTCGGCATGGAGGTCCGCGCCATGTCCTACGGCGCCACCATCCTCTCCATCAGGGTGCCCGACGCCAAGGGCGTGATGGGCGACGTGGTGCTCGGCTACGACTCGCTCGCCGGGTACGTGAGGAACTCGCC
>ERZ1292630.1984-Hain-H41-02um-R3-1984-length-19438-cov-8_pt1 | contig 19438 bp, 19 predicted proteins | sample MGYA00564408_ERZ1292630 | MGnify/ENA primary metagenome ERZ1292630 (study PRJEB36523, sample SAMEA6512641) | groundwater metagenome | collected 2019-01-08 | study: AquaDiva: Metagenomics assemblies of 32 groundwater samples
ATGGCCTCGGTCAGGGGCGGCTGCCGGAACTCACCGGCGGCGGGCTTATCCGAAGTCCCTCACGAGGTCATGCGCCTCAACGTTGTGTTCCCGGGCTCTCTGCGCCGAAATCGATTTTGATTTAGGTGATCCGGTTTATGCTGCTTTCTCCAATCTGAAGAATAGGGGACGTTGATACCTAGGAAAACAATAGGGTCAGGTCCTGCGGATTGACATTTTCCTTTTTCTTTGTTACTCTCCCTCCATGTCACGCCCTCTTCGCATCGAATACCCCGGCGCAGTTTATCACGTCACCTCGCGTGGCAATGAGAAGAAGCCCGTTTTCAAGACGGACACGGACCGTCAGAACTTTCTGAACACTCTCCAGCATGTCAATAAACGGTACAACTGGACCTGTCACGCCTACTGCCTCATGACCAACCATTACCATCTGCTCATCGAGACCCCCGATGGCAACCTTTCGATCGGCATGCGGCAGTTAAACGGCGTCTACACGCAGCTCTTCAATAAGCTCCACGGCCGTGCCGGGCACCTGTTCCAGGGCAGATACAAGGCCATCCTGATCCAGAAGGACAGCCATCTTCTGGAGGTCTGCCGTTATGTCGTTTTGAATCCCGTCCGGGCGAAGATGGTCGAGACGCCGGAAGAGTATCCCTGGTCCAGCTACCTGGCGACCGCAGGGAAGGCGAAGCTCCATCCCTGCCTCACGACGGACTGGGTCCTGAGGCAGTTCAGCGGAAAGCGGGGAAGGGCCGAGCAGGAGTACCGGAAGTTCGTCAGCTGGGGGATCGGACAAAAGACCATCTGGACAGAAGTACGCGGACAGACGCTGTTAGGCGAGGAAGCATTCGTTGCCCAACTGGTGGATCATCTGAAAAAGAAGCAGGACATTCCTGAGATCCCCCGGAGCCAGCGGTATGCACACCGGCCGACCCTGGAGAAGTTGTTTGCCGGTGATGTGCGAACGAACGTGCGGAAGAGACGCGTGGCGGTGGTTAAGGCCGTGGAGCAGTATGGGTATCGCGTGTGCGAGATAGCAGCGCATCTAGAGCTGCATGATTCGTCGGTCAGCAGGATAGCAAGAGGTGAACGGTAATGTCACACCGCAGGACCTGACCCTAATGGGTTCTTCGAACAACCGTATTTCGGGCGTGACGAACAACGGCGCATTGCTCGCCACTGGCATTACCTATAAACCCTTCGGCGGAATGACGCAGATCAGCTTTTTGAACGGGCTTAGCAGTAATATTGGCTACGACAACCTGTACCAGTTCCAGTCGATTAATACAGGCGGCAGCCAGAGCCTCGGCTACACTTATACCGGTGACAACATCACGAAAATCACCGACAACCTCAATTCCACAAAGACCCGGTCCTTCACCTACGACGCGCACGATCAGCTCCATACGGCTACGTCAGGTCTCTGGGGCACGCTGACCTGGGACTATGACAAGGTGGGGAATAGATTGAAAGAGACTCAAGGGTCTATTCAGAACACCTATCATTATTTGCCGATTACAAACAGGCTGGATTCCATAACCGGCGGCATGAACGCGGCGTACAGCTATGATGCAAACGGCAATACAAGTGGGGAAAATTCGCGGCAGTTCGTGTATGATCAGAATCAGCGGCTGGTCCGGGTGGTGGACGGGGGCGTGACGAAAGGGGAGTATGTTTATAACGGATTGGGCCAGAGGGTAAAAAAGATCGCTAACGGCGTTACGACGATATTCCATTACAACCTCTTCGGGCAGATCATAGCGGAGTCGGACATCACACACGGCACCATTTCGGATTATGTCTATTTGAATGGACAACCTCTTGCCAAGATCGAGGGAACGAATGTATACTACTATCACAACGATCATTTAGGTACCCCGCAGAAGATGACGGACAGTTCCGGCACGGTTGTATGGTCTGCCGACTATAAACCGTTCGGTGAAGCGACGATTACCAGTCTCAACGGCTTCACGAACAATCTTAGATTTCCGGGGCAGTACTACGATTCAGAAACAGACCTTCACTATAATTATTACAGGGACTACAATCCAGCCACTGGAAGGTATGTTGAGTCAGATCCAATTGGTATTCTTGATGGAACTAATCATCTCTATAGTTATGTTGGCAACAATCCACTGAATGTATTAGATCTGTTAGGCTTGGAGCCTGTGGGGGGCGAGCGTGGTGGTACCGGCGGGTCTTGTGGCCAAAATACGAACAATAAATACAAACACTGCAGAAATCATCCGACTAATCCGAAAAAGATAATTTGTAGACATCATCAAACAGGTAAAGAAATAGTAAAGGAAAAGCCAAAAGATTGGCCTGAAGAAAAAGAAAAAGGTGGCGGAAAATCGCAAGCAGACCTCGTATCAGAACCTGGTCTTGGATGGGTAAATCCACAGATAATTGGCGGCGGCTTAATCATTACTGGTGGGGCTTTGATTATTGGTGATATAATATTGGGTGGGCCAACAGGAGAAGGGATCATTCCTGGTATAATTTTTATTAATCGAGGAAGTGTTGCTTTTGGAAGGTAATATTAACACTAAATTTATCCACGGTTAGACGGTGACAATTATGATAGAAGAAAGTCTATTCAATAAAGCATCGAAAGCATGGGAACGCGGTAATAAAAAAAGAGCCTTTGAGTTGTTTTTTGAGGCAGCGAATAAAGACGAGCCTTCTGCTCAGAATAATCTAGGCTTCTTTTATTCTGAAGGAATTGGAACAAGAAAAGACAACAACAAAGCGCTTTATTGGTTCAAGCGAGCAGTAAGCAATGGGGAAATTTATGCTTGCATTAATATTGCTAAAATGTATCAAGATGCAGGGAATATCAAAAGGGCAAAAATGTGGCTAGCTAAAGCGGTGCAAGGTGGGGATGGAGACGCCGCACTAGATTTAGCTAAACTTTATCTTAAAAATAAGAGAAGAGATAATCTTTTCAAAGCGAAAAGCAATCTCAATAAAGTGATCAATTCAAGGTCTACAACTGAAGATTCCCGCGCGGCTGCGCGAACGCTCTTGCTGCAGCTTAGAAATAATTAGTGTAACCGTATGGGGTCACCCATTTGAAGGCTCCCCGTCAAGAAGAAGAATAGGGGACGAAGAATAGGGGACGTTGATACCTAACAAGCATTATCTTGACAAGCCATGCCCTATTCAATATAATCACCCCATGCCACGCCACGCGAGACTCGACGTACCCGGTGCCCTGCACCATATCATGGTGCGCGGAATCAACAATGCTAAGATCTTCGACGACAATGAGGACAAGGCGCGCTTTCTAGAACGCCTCGGACAGAACGTTCTTGAAGGGCAATGTTCCGTCTAAACCAATAGAACCAATAGGGTCAGGTCTTTCTCCTTGCATTATGTGATTTCCTCTGCTACTCTTTTCCCATGGCCCGTCCACTTCGTATCGAATACCCCGGCGCAGTCTATCACGTCACCTCCCGCGGCAACGAGAAGAAACCCGTCTTCAAGGACGACACGGACCGCCTGAACTTCCTGAACACCCTCCAGCACGTCAAGAAGCGCTACAACTGGATCTGCCACGCCTACTGCCTCATGACCAACCATTACCATCTTCTCATCGAGACCCCTGACGGCAACCTTGCCCTCGGCATGAGGCAGCTGAACGGCGTCTATACCCAGCTCTTCAATAAACGCCACGGCAGGACAGGGCACCTGTTCCAAGGCAGGTACAAGGCCATCCTCATCCAGAAGGACAGCCATCTTCTCGAAGTCTGCCGTTGCGTCGTCCTTAATCCCGTACGCGCCAGGATGATGGAGAAGCCTGAAGACTATGCATGGTCCAGCTACCGGGCAACGGCCGGAAAGGAAAAGCCCCATACCAGCCTCACGACAGACTGGGTGCTGGGCCAGTTCAGCGGGAAGAGGGGAAAAGCCGAGCAGGAGTACCGGCAGTTCGTAAGCTGGGGCATTGGAAAACAGACAATCTGGACCGAGGTGCGGGGCCAGGCGCTCCTGGGGGAGGATGACTTCGTTGACAAGCTGGCCGATCACCTCAGGAAACATAAGGACGTGACCGAGATCCCCCGGAGCCAGCGGTACGCGACACGGCCGTCACTCCACGTTCTTTTGCCGGAAGGGATCGTGAACGATCATCTCAAGCTGCAGAGAAGACTGTCCGAGGCGGTGGAAAAACATGGCTACCGACAGAGCGAGATCGCGCGGCAGGTGGGTGTGCATTATTCAACGATCAGCCGTTGGCTGCGCGAAGGCGAAAATGCACGGAGAAAGACCTGACCCCCAAGACGCGAGACGCACACGTTGCAGGCGGTCGGCGTCATGAAGGCGGCGGAACTCAGCCTGATCGATGCGGACGTTGCGGAGATAGAATCGGGACTATCAGGGGCATAGACACTGCATGACGCAGGACATTGATGCTGCTCGATCGAGGCCATCCCCGGAAAATACCCTGCCGAAACGTTTGACTTTTACTGCCCTCCTGTGTTAATTACTAAATCTGCAATACCATCCGAATGCGGGGAGGATATTCCATGGGCAAGCTCCGGATAGCAGCAATAAGTCTCGTTGCCGTTCTCATTTTGGTCATTGGACGCGAGAGTCAGGCGGTCATCTACAAGTACGAGAACGAGAAGGGCGTGCCGACCTTCGCCGACGACATGCAGAAGGTCCCCGAGCAGTACCGCGCCCAGGCGGTCATCGTGAGCGGCGGCAATGACTATGACGCGTACGCCGAGCAGGAAAAGGCGCGGCATGCGGCCGAAGCCCGTCAGGAGCAGCAGGCCGCAGCTCCTGCCAAGGCCGAGGAGCCGATCAGCAGACGGTTTATCCGGTCCGGGGTCGCGATCGGCCTGTTCCTTGCCCTCCTGTTCGTGGCCTATCACATCGACGCTCTGAGGGAGCAGGCGCGGGTCCTGTCCCGCATCCGGACGGGGCTGGTCGTGCTCCTGCTGGTGTTTCTCTCGGTCACCCATGCGCGTGATGTCATCGGTCTCTTCGGAAAGGTCGGGGGGACGGTCGTAAATCCCGTGGCGGGACTTCAGGAGAGGTCCGCGGAGCGGGGGAAGAAGGCCGCGGACGCCTACAAGGCCATAGAAAGGATCGCGGACCAGCAGGCGCACAACGAAGAAGCGCGGGCAAAAGAGATCGAGAAGAAGTTCGATAATGCCGAGCAGGGGAAGTAGAACTATCCTTTTTCCGTCACCGTTCTGATCGCTGCAGTGACGATCTCGAGCATCCGCCCCAGTTCCTGCAGCGACATGGAGAGCGGCGGCATGAGCACGATCACGTTCCCCAACGGCCGGATGATGAGTCCGCGCTTGCGGCATTCCTGGACGACCCGGAATCCTGCTTTTTCCTCAATCAGGTAAGGTTCCTTGGCAATCCTGTTCTTCACCAGTTCGATACCCACCATGAAGCCTTTCTGACGTATCTCGCCCACATGAGCGAGCTTGTTGAGCTCGGCCAGCCGCTTTGCGAGGAAGGTGATCTTCGGTTTGAGCCGCTGGAGCGTTTTTTCTTTTCTGAACAGGTCGATGTTCGCGATGGCCGCGGCGCAGGCGAGGGGGTTGCCGGTGTAGGTGTGGCCGTGAAAGAACGTTCTCAGGTCCTTGTGCTCTCCTAAAAATCCTGCATAGATATCCTCGGTCGTGAGCGTCGCGGCGAGCGGCAGGTAGCCGCCGGTAATTCCCTTGGCCACGGCCATGAGGTCGGGGGACACTTTCTCCTGGTCGCAGGCGAACATCGTGCCGGTCCTGCCGAAGCCCGTCGCGACCTCATCGGCGATCATCAGGATGTTGTTCCGGGTGCATATCTCCCGGATGCGCTTCAGGAACCCGGGCGGCTGCAGGAGCATCCCGGCAGCCCCCTGCACGATGGGTTCGATGATGAGAGCGGCCGAGACGGATGCGAACTTCTGGATGTTCCGCTCGGCATGCATAAGGCAGGTCGTCTGGCACATCGGCCAGGTCAGTCCGTACTTGCAGCGGTAGCAGTAGGGTGACTCGATCTTCCGGGTCTGGAACAGGAGCGGTTTGTAGATCGAATGAAAGAGGTCGATGCCTCCCACGCTCACGGCCCCCAGGGTGTCTCCGTGATACGCTTCGGTGAGCGAGAGGAACCCGGTCTTGCGCTGATATTGCGGGCCTTTTTGCTGCCAATATTGAAAGGCCATCTTCAGGGCGATCTCGACGGCCGTCGAACCGCTATCGGAATAAAATACCCGGGAAAGTCCTTTCGGTGCTATAGTAACAAGCTTCTCGGCCAGCAGGACCGCCGGGACGTTCGAAAGACCGAGCAGCGTGGAATGGGCGATCTTTCTGAGCTGTGCCGCCACGGCGGCATCGATCTCTTTTTTCCGGTGTCCATGGACCGTGACCCAGAGCGACGATACCCCGTCGAGATACCTTTTTCCCCGGGTGTCGACCAGGCTGCATCCCATGCCGCGCTCGATGATGATCTGCGGTTCCTGCTGCCAGTCACGCATCTGGGTAAAGGGATGCCAGAGGTAGCGCTTGTCGAGCTGATGGAGCTTGGTCTCGGTGGAGGATGATGATCGTTTCGCGGTCGTTTTTTTCTTCGGCATGTCCTGCTCCCTGGGTATCCGAATGGTTACTTGCTATTATATTTCATCCCGTCAAGGTGTCAATCAGAAAAAGGGCTTGAAAATATTCAGTTCTTTTTGGTACAATACCCCGCTACGCAAGCACCGAACAAACACCGGGAGGGATTTTCCCATGTTGGACAAGAAACGCTTCTATATTTCCGCCGCATTCATCCTCATGGTCGGCGTGTTCGTAGGACTTGCGCTCTCATCTCGTCTTGACCTCACGTCGCCGCTCGCTGCAAAGAGCCAGGTGTCGCCGCGGTCCGTCGAGACCCTGTCACAGCTCTCTGAGGCGCTTTCCGAGGTGGCCGGGGTGGCAACGCCGTCGGTGGTGAACATTTCCACAACGCGGTTGATCAAACAGAGCGAACAGGCCCCGTTCGATTTTTTCGACGATCCGTTCTTTCACAGGTTCTTCGGCGACCAGGCTCCCCGCCAGAACATCCCGAAAGAGCATAAGGAACAGAGCCTCGGCTCAGGCGTGATCGTGTCCGAGGACGGCTACATCGTCACGAACAACCATGTCATCGAAAAATCCCAGGAGATCAAGGTCCTGCTGTCGAACAAGCGGGATTACAAGGCCAAGCTCATCGGCGCCGATCCCAAGACCGATCTTGCGGTCATCAAGATCGAGGCAAAGGGCCTGACGGCCCTCCCCTGGGGCGATTCCAACAAGCTCCGCGTCGGCGAGATCGTGTTCGCCATCGGGAATCCTTTCGGCCTGAACCAGACCGTGACCATGGGGGTCATCGGCGCCGTAGGGCGCGCCAATGTGGGCATCGCGGACTACGAGGACTTCATCCAGACCGACGCGGCCATCAATCCCGGCAATTCGGGAGGCGCGCTGATCAACGCGAAGGGCGAACTCGTCGGGATCAATACCGCCATCGTTTCGCGGACCGGGGGGTACCAGGGCATCGGCTTCGCCGTTCCGAGCAGCATGGCGAAGCAGGTGATGGACAGTCTGATCAAGTACAAGAAGGTGGTCCGCGGCTGGCTCGGGGTGAGCATTCAGGAGGTCACGTCGGACCTTGCCGAGGAGTTCGGCGTAACGGACCTGAAGGGCGCGATCGTCAGCGGCGTGATGAAGGAGAGCCCTGCCGAGAAGGCGGGGATCAAGCAGGGAGACGTTCTTCTCCAGTTCAACGGGAAGGACGTGGAGGACACCGGCCATCTGCGCAATATGGTGTCCCAGACCCCCATCGGGTCAAAGGTCACGGTGAAGCTGTTCCGGAAGAAGAAGACGATGGAGGTCGAGGTCGCGATCGCGGAGCTGCCCAAGAAACTGAGCGAAACCGCCACGGAGGAAGGCGCCGGCGAGAGCCAGGTGGAGAGCAACGCCCTTTCCGGCGTGACCGTGCGCGAGATCTCGCCCGAGCTCGCCAAGCGCTTCAGTATCAAGGAGGGAGATTCCGGCGTGATCGTGGTGAAGATCGACCCGGGCAGCAAGGCCTTCGAGGCGGGTATCCGGCCGGGAGACATCGTCATGCAGATCAACCAGAAGGACATCGCGACGATCGAGGACTACAAGAAGGCCGTCCTGAAGCTGAAGTCCAAGGAGAGGCTCCTGCTGCTCATCCGCAGGAAGGGAGAAGACCTGTTCCTGACGATCCGGCCTGAGTAGGTTTCCCGGCCGCAGCCAAAGGTAACGTCAATCGGTTACGATGCCCGTATCGTCAAGCGTTGAGCGGCACCGTAAAGGACCCGGCCGAACAACGGAACCTTTGGATGAATCCCGCCGACGGCGGGATACCGTAACCTAACGACGAAAGTCGTTCAAACATTCGCGCGAGCGTGTAGGGTCTTGAAAAGAAATTACATAATCATATTGAAATTGTGATTTACGAAAGGAGGTGAATTCATAAAATGGGACTTATTCTTATCCGCATCATATTTATCTTTATCGGGACGTTGCTGGGTTACTATGTCTCGATACAGCTCGACGAGCAGGTCGGCAGGACGGAGGGGATGGTCATCGGTTTTTCCGTTGCCATCTGCATTATCCTGACGGAGCTCCTTTTCCGGCGTGTGGCACTCAAGGTCATCATCGGCGGTATCCTGGGCTTTATCATCGGTCTTACATCGGCCAATATCATTGCCGCCCCCCTGAAACTGGTGCCTCTGGAGCGGAGCATCGTGAATTTTCTGGTCCTGCTCATGAACGCGTTCTTCGGCTACCTGGGAGTCACCATCGGCATCCGGGAAGGAGAGCGGTTCAACCCGTCGAACATCAAGAAGCTCTTCAAAGGAGGGGCCGACGAGAACCTCAAGCTCCTTGATACCAGCGTTATCATCGACGGAAGGATCGCGGATGTCTGCGAAACAGAGTTTCTTGACGGGATCCTCATCATCCCCCAGTTCATCCTGCAGGAGCTGCAGCACATCGCCGACTCCTCGGACTCGCTGAAACGCGCCCGGGGCCGGCGCGGACTTGACATTCTCCACCGGATCCAGAAGATGGGCCATATGGAGGTCCGGATCACCGACGACGATTTTCCCAAGATCCGGGAGGTGGACAGCAAGCTCATCGCCCTCGCGAAGCGCATGGGGGCAAAGGTCGTCACGAACGATTTCAACCTGAACAAGGTGGCGGAGCTTCAGGGGGTGACCGTACTGAACATCAACGACCTGTCGAACGCGGTGAAGCCCGTGGCGCTGCCCGGCGAGACCATGCGGGTGTTCGTGCTGAAAGAAGGCAAGGAGGCGGGCCAGGGAGTCGCCTATCTCGACGACGGCACCATGATCGTTGTGGAGAACGGCAGGAAGTTCATCAGCAAGAACGTGGAGGTCTCGGTCACGAGCGTGCTCCAGACCGCGGCGGGCAGGATGATCTTCACCAAGCTCAAGGAAGACATGGAACACGAACCGCACAACGGGGAGAGGTAATAACAGACAATAGAGGACAGACAGCAGACAGCAGACTAAAGATTTTTGTTCAGTCTGTCATCTGAAAGTCTGTCGTCTGTACGCTGATCTTTAGGAGGTTTCATGTCCGGTCATTCTAAGTGGGCGACGACGAAACATAAGAAGGCCGCGATCGACGCAAAGCGCGGCAAGATATTCACCAAGATCGGGAAGGAGATCACCGTGGCGGCACGGCTGGGAGGCGGCGATCCCGACGGGAACCCGCGTCTTCGCACCGCCGTGGTCAATGCCAAGGGCGTCAGCATGCCGGCGGAAAATATCAAGCGGGCCATTCAGAAGGGGACGGGCGAGCTGCCGGGCGTGGCGTACGAGGAGATCACCTACGAGGGATACGGGCCGAACGGCGTGGCGATCATCATCGATGTAATGACGGACAACCGGAACCGCACGGTCGCCGAGATCCGGCATACGATGGAGAAGCTCGGCAAGGGCATGGGCGAGAACGGCTGCGTCTCGTGGATGTTCCACAAGAAGGGGTATATCGTTGTGGCGCGCGCCAAGGCCGACGAGGAGAAGCTCATGGGACTCGCGCTCGACGCCGGCGCCGAGGACCTGCAGACCGAGGACGAGAACTTCGTCATCACCACGCCGCCGAACGAGTTCGAGAAGGTCAAGAAGGCATTGGAGAACGCCGGCGTTCCCCTCGAGCTTGCGGAAGTGACGATGCTGCCCCAGACGTATGTGACGCTCGATAAGGAAAAGGAAGCGGGCCAGATGCTGCGCCTCGTGGAGGCCCTCGAGGACAACGACGATGTGCAGAACGTGTACGCGAACTTCGACATCCCTGACGATGTGATGAACGCGGTGGGGGCATAAAATCAAGCATCAAATAACAAACGACAAATAACAAATATATTCCATCGGGAAAATACCAATGACCGAAACTTTGGATATTGACGTTTGAAATTTATTTGGGACTTGGATATTGTTATTTGTATTTTGGTATTCGGCTATTTGCGGGGGAACTATGAGGGTTATGGGTATTGATCCAGGGACGCTCACGAGCGGGTACGGGATCGTTTCCGAGGAAGACCACAAGCTGTTCCATGTGGTGTCGGGCGGGATCAGCCCTTCGGCGAAGCAGCCCTTTCCGAAGCGGCTCAAGAAGATCTACGAGGAACTGGAAAAGATCATCGCAAAGTACAAGCCCCATGTCGTCGTGGTCGAGGACCTGTTCGTCTCGAACAACATCAAGGCGGCGCTCAAGCTGGGCCACGCGCGCGGGGTCGCGATCCTTGCCGCGGTGAACGCGGGACTTCCCGTGTTCGAGTACGCGCCGACCGAGGTGAAGCAGGCCGTGGTGGGCACGGGCAAGGCCGAAAAAAAACAGGTCCAGTTGATGGTCAAGGCCCTGCTGGACCTCCCGAAGGTGCCGCACCCTGCCGACGCGGCGGACGCCCTTGCCGCCGCCATATGCCACATCCATTCATCACGGATGCGCGAGATGCTGAAGAGCCCCTCGTCCTTCCGGGGGGCCGGCAGAACACGATGATCGCCTGGCTTACGGGAAAGCTGCAGCGCAAGGCGGCGGATTCCGTGATCATCAACGTCGCCGGCGTGGGCTACCAGGTGGCGGTCCCCCTGTCCACGCTCAACACCCTCGCCGGTCCCGGCGAAGAGGTGACGCTCCATATTCACACCCACGTCCGCGAGGATTCCCTCTCCCTCTTCGGTTTCGGCACGGAACTGGAGAAAGACGTCTTCCTGCTGCTCATGGGCATTTCCGGCATCGGTCCGAAGCTCGCGATGACGGTCCTGTCGGGCCTCTCCGTGCAGGACCTTGTGGCGGCGATCCGCTCTTCCGATGATTCCCGGCTGTGCGGCATTCCCGGCATCGGGAAGAAGACGGCCGCGCGGATGTGCCTCGAGCTCAAGGACAAGGTCCGGCAACTCGCGCCGGACGAATCGCTGCGGGCGCCCCTGCCCGCGGCAGCGTCCTCGGTTGACCGGGATGATGCGGTGTCCGCATTGGTCAATCTCGGGTACAAGCGGCCGGTCGCGGAGGAGGCGGTGAACAAGGCGCAGCAGGGACGTCCGGACATCAGCATCGAAGAACTGGTACGGGAAGCATTAGCGATATTGATGAAAAGATGATCGTGGTATCGTTTTTCGGTGACGAGGCCCGTATCGTCTTGCGGCGGGCGGCAACGGCTTAAGAGACCATGAACGAAAAACAAGTTCGAATAACCAGCTTTCGCGACCTCGACGTGTATCAGACTACCTATGCGGTCTGTATTCAGGTCATGACAGAACTACTTCCCAAACTGCCTGATTCCGAGCGATATGATCTGAAAGATCAGCTTAGCAGGTCTGTTAAGGCGGTCCCGCGCTTGATTGCCGAAGGTTATGCAAAACGTCATCAGCGGGCCGGCTTCCAGAAGTACCTTGATGACGCCATGGCAGAATGCAATGAAACTATCGTGGGATTGGAAATGTGCAGGGACATTTATGGAACGCATGTGCAGAATTTTCCTCTCAGCGAGGTCATTGATGCATACGATAAAGCCGGCAGGCAGCTGTATAAATTGGCTGCAGCGTGGTCCAAGTTCAAAGACGAACGACAAAGCGCTCAACCGAAACGGGCTTCGTAACCAATGCTTGCTCGTACTCGGAGGCGTCTTTTATTGACGAAGTCCATATCGGGATTCGGCCGCCGTTGCCATAACCGCTGCCGTTAGACGCATGACGCAACGGGCCTCGTAACCGTTGCCGTAACCGACTTTCACTAGCTTAGAAAACATGCCCAAGCGAATCATCACATCGGAACAGGAACCAGACGACATCCAGCTCGACCGGAGCCTCCGGCCGACGCGGTTCGAGGATTTCGTCGGCCAGGACCGGATCAAGGACAACCTGTCCGTGTTCATCAATGCGGCGAAGGCCCGGGGCGAAGCGCTGGACCATGTGCTCTTTTGCGGCCCGCCGGGTCTGGGCAAGACCACGCTCGCGAACATCATCGCCCACGAGCTCGGCGTCTCCCTGCGATCGACATCGGGCCCCGTGCTCGAGCGGGCAGGCGACCTCGCCGCGATCCTCACAAATTTACAACCGGGCGACGTGCTGTTCATCGACGAGATCCACCGCCTGAACCGCGTGGTGGAAGAGGTGCTCTATCCCGCCATGGAGGACTTCCAGCTCGACATCATCATCGGCCAGGGCCCCAGCGCACGCTCCATCAAGCTCGACCTTCCGCGGTTCACCCTCATCGGCGCAACGACCCGCACCGGGCTGCTCACTTCGCCCCTCCGGGACCGCTTCGGCGTCATCGACCGGCTCAATTTCTACGCACCCGGGGAGTTGCAGACGATCGTAAAACGATCGGCCGGCCTGCTCCGCATTGCCATCGATCAGGAGGCCGCAGCGGAGATCGCGCGCCGTTCCCGGGGAACGCCGCGCATCGTGAACCGTCTGCTCAGGCGCGTCAGGGATTTCGCTCAGGTCGCGGGGAACGACGGGATCACGGCCCCTGCGGTCGTCAGCGCCATGAAGCGGCTGGAGGTGGACGAGAAGGGATTCGATGAGATGGACCGGCGCCTCATGCTCGCGATCATCGACAAGTTCGAGGGGGGGCCGGTGGGGCTCGAGACCCTTGCCGCGGCCCTGGGCGAGGAGAAGGACACCCTTGAAGATGTGTATGAACCGTACCTGATCCAGGAGGGGTTCCTGGACCGCACCCCGCGCGGAAGGCAGGCCACCAAGCTTGCGTATGAGTATTTCGGGAAAAAGAGAACAGCGCCCGGCCAGGACCGGTTGCTGTAGCAGCGTAATCTGCAAAGCGAGGTCATAGCCATCGTGAAAAAAGAGCGCTTAAGGCCGTCACCGTCCCGTGAAGAAAACGCCCCGAAGAACGCCGCACCATCGCGGCCGTTCCTGTATTATCTGGCGACCACGGCGATCGTTTGCGGCGCCCTCGTCATGGTCATCGAGATCCTGGGCTCCCGCGTCATCGGGCCTTTCTTCGGCGCGAGCCTCTTCGTCTGGACCTCGCTGATCACCGTGACCCTCGTGGCCCTTGCCGCGGGATATGCGGCGGGCGGCGTTCTCGCGGACCGGAAGCCCTCTCCGGCCTATCTGTACGGCATCATCCTTTGTTCCGGCGTGTTCACCCTGCTGGTGCCGGTGCTGAAAGGCCCGGTGCTCAAGGCCACCGTGTCCTGGGGGCTCCGTACCGGCGCGTTTGCCAGTTCGCTGGCGCTCTTCGGCCCCGCGTTGTTCCTCCTCGGCTGCGTATCCCCCTATCTGGTCAGGATCGCCGCGCGGGAGATGCGGAACATCGGGAGGACCGTCGGCGTGTTCTATGCCATTTCGACCGTGGGAAGCTTTGTGGGCACGGTTCTGACCGGGTTCGTCCTGATCGCCTACTTCGGGGTCAACGCTATCTTTACGGTCGTCGGGACCCTGCTGATAGCGCTGGCTGCCGGATATTTCCTCTTCTTTCGTCGCAATGGATTCATCCTGCCTGCCCTGATCCTCCCCCTCTTCCTGTATCTTCCCGAAGGACCGGTCTCCAAGGTCATGGCGAACGGCACGCGGGTATCGAAGGTGTTCAGCAAGGACACGCACTACGGCAATCTCAAGGTCGTTGATTATTCCCTCGGCGAGAAGCGCCACCGGGAACTGATGATCGACGGACTGATCCAGGGCGGGATAGACGTGAACGACCGTCAGTCCGTCTATGAATATGCCTATTACCTGGAGTTCCTCCCGTACGGCATCAATCCTGCGGGGAAGAACTGCCTCGTCATCGGGCTGGGGGCGGGCCTGGTCCCGGCCTGGTACGAAGCGCGGGGCATCAGGACCGACATTGTCGATATTGACCCCGACGTGGTGGCCATCGCGAAGAACTATTTCGGCTTTCATGTTTCCGGTGATGTCATCATTGCCGACGCGCGGTATTACCTCAATACGTCGTCCAAGCAGTACGACTATATCATCCTCGACGTGTTCAACGGAGATACGACGCCGGGACACATCCTGAGCCTTGAAGCGCTGGAGCTTGTGAAGGCGCGCCTCACGGAAAAGGGCATCCTGGCGATCAACCTGATCGGCAGCCTGAAGCACGAGAATTTCATGACCGCCTCCATCATCAGGACCCTTGAAAAGGTCTTCCGGAAGGTGGACATCTATCCCAATTACGCCGTGGAAACGAGTGAGGGGGGCGGGAACATCACCGTGCTGGCCTACAACGCCGCGTTCAAGCCCTTTGACCGAAGGTCGGTCGCCGGCCTGTCCATCCATCCCTTCGCCCGGAACGGCGTGGACCGGCATCTCGGGACGACCTACCGTCTTCCGGCCGGCACGCCGGGGGTGGTCCTGACCGACGATCATAATCCCATCGATTTCTACGATGTATGGCTCAAGGAATGGGTCAGGAACACCATTCTGTCCGGGATAGATTTCGATATATTGATCTGATCGGAAACGTTCGGATCTTCCCTGGATAGTAATGCGATTCCGCTTGCGCTCTCTATGGTTGCCGGCCGAACTATCTATGATGGATGCAAACGATCGATATCCCGATGCTATGTCAAACAGGTCTTACATCGCCGGAAAAGCCTTTCATGTCCAGCGTACCGGCAGGTTGTCATGGAAACATGCTGTTGTAGCCGGTTTAATAACGGTTATCCTGACCGGTCTTGCTTATACAAGGAATGACGTATGGACCTCCAAATTGTCGTTATGGACCGATGTCGCGGAAAAAACACCGGCTAAGTCCCGGGTTCGGAACAGTCTTGGTAATTGCTACGTCCTGCTCGGGAAATATTTTGAGGCCATACAGGAATATGAGATAGCGTTGGCCCTTGATCAGAAGAATATGGAGGTGTATTACAATCTGGCCGCGAGCTACGAAATTGTGGGGATCAATAATCGCGCGCTCTACTACTATGACGCATTTTGTTCCTTGGCGCCTCCCGACTATCCGGATGCAACGGCGAATGCATGTAACAATGCAGAACGGCTGAGGAACGGGATGAAACATGATCGATAGCCGTCTTCCGTGGTGTGTACCAGAGCAAAGCGTAAAGCGATGAACATCTTATTCCACATCTGTTGCGCTCCCTGCGCCATCTATCCGCTTTCCCGGTTGCAGGAAGAAGGGTTCGCCGTCCAGGGGTACTTCTATAATCCCAACATCCATCCCTACCTGGAATACGAAAAGCGCATGAACACGGTACAGGAGTTTTCGGCCCGCATGGGCCTCCCGGTGTCGTACGCCGATGGCTACGATCTCGACGAGTTCCTCGTCCGCGTTGCCGGCAAAGGGACGGGCCGCTGCGAGCAGTGCTACCGCATGCGGCTCGACGCTGCGGCCGTGGAGGCAAGGAAGAACGGGGCCGGCCTGTTCACCACGTCCTTGCTGTACAGCAAACATCAGAAACACGATCTCATCAGGGGCGTTGCGAAGGAGATGGCCTGGGAACAGGGGATCGAGTTCTATTACGAGGACTTCCGGGCCGGCTGGCGCGAGGGGATCATGGAGTCGAAGGCCATGGGCCTCTACCGCCAGCAGTACTGCGGGTGCATCTACAGCGAAAGGGAACGATATCAAACGATCTCCGGAAAAAAATAAGCTAACGGTACAACAGCGTTTTGTTGCCGGCTCTTTGTTGTGGGGCGTCCTTGCAGTTATGTCGGCGGCGGTTCCTTGCCCGGCTTCTGAAACCATTCGTGTGGCAATAGCGGAAAATCAGCGTTCCGTGACGGTGGCGGCCCCTGCAGGGCTCCGGACAACAGGTGCTCCCGGGAATCATTCCGGTCGGTCGGCTGCCTTCCGTGCAGAGGACGTGGGAAAAACGCCGGTCCGCGTGTCGTCTCCCGGAGGGTTCATTAACGTCAACGGCAAGGCATACCGCGGAGCGATCGAGATATGGAAGAAGGGGAACGGAAGGCTTCTGGTCATCAACGAACTGGATCTGGAGGCATATCTCCTCGGCGTGGTCGCTGCCGAGGTCCCGTCCGATTGGGAAATGGAGGCGCTCAAGGCCCAGGCAGTGGCATCGAGGACCTACGCGCTCTACCAGAAGCGGAACGCGGGCAGGAGGTCCTACCATATTCTCGCGACCGTGGACAGCCAGATGTACCTGGGCAAGCGGGGAGAGCGGACGCGCGCTACGGAGGCGGTCGAGGAGACACAGGGTCTTGTCATCACGTACCAGGGCGAGGTGATCCCCGCGTTCTACCATTCCAGCTGCGGCGGTCACACGGAGAACGCCCTTGAGCTCTGGGGCATTGATGAGCCCTTTCTCAAAGGCGTTGACTGCGACTGCCAGATCATATCCAAGTACGGGATTTGGGAAAAACGGTTCACCACGGCGGGCGTGATCCGCGCGCTGCGCCGGCAAGGTTTCCGGCTTGCCGGGATCGGCAGCGTGGAGATGGGCGATCTGACGCCGGCAGGCAGGGTCAAGAACGTCATTTTTCGCAACTCAGGCAGGGCCACATCGGTGCCGGCCGAAACGATCAGGGCCGCCCTAGGATATTCGAACATCCCCAGTATCTTCTTTGAGCCCGAGCTCCTGGACCAGGAAGTGGTGTTCTCGGGAAGAGGCCTCGGTCACGGCATAGGCCTTTGCCAGTGGGGCGCAAAGGAGATGGCGCGGAACGGCGCTGAGTACGAGGCTATCCTATCCCATTATTATCCGGGAACCACGGTCGTTCGCAGGCAGGACCGCTGATGGTTGTTCCGGCCGGGACAAACCGAAACCTTTACCAGCAACCCTATTTTATGCTATAGTCACAGCCATTCTTGTAGTAGAGACTCTTGCAAAAGTCCCATTCTGGTAGCCGCAGGCTTTAGCCTGCGCCCGTAAGGCCGCAAATACAAAGAAACCACGCAAACTGAAGTTTGCGGCTACCACGTCAAATCACGACTTCTGCAAGAACTTCAATAGTAAAAGGACAAGTAAATCCATGGGAAAAAAGCAGGGTCAGACCAGGGTCCAATCCCGGGCCGGGATGCAGCCTCCTCCGAAACAGGCAGCACAGTCCATTTCAACAGCCGCGCTGATCGGGATGTCGCTCCTTCTTCTGTACGCCGGCTATCTGACCGTGTCAGCGTACCAGCGGAACGGCATCTTCAAAACGACGGTGACATTGTGGAAAAGCGCAGTGGAGAGCGCGCCTGACAAGCGGCGGACCCATGAGAACTACGGACAGGCGCTGTCTACCGCCGGCCTCCTGGATGAGGCGCTCGTGCAGTTCAAGACCGTCCTTGCGCTGCCCGACGACGGAAGCGTGCCGCTGCGCGATGTCCATCGCGAGATCGGCGTGGTCTATTTCCGGCTCGGCCGTATCGACGAATCAATAGACGCCTGGAAGAAGGGGCTTGAGCATGCCTATATGGACGCGGGCCTGCTGAATAATATTGCCATCGCCCTGATGAAACAGCAGCGGTTCGAGGAGGCGTTGGCGCACGCCGAGATGGCGGTAAAGGCCAATCCCTACATGCCTGAGCCCGCGAACACCGCGGGTGAGGTCTATATGGCAAAGGGTGATTATAAGAAGGCCGCGCAATACTTTATGATCTTCCTGCGGCTCCGGCCGGAGGATTCGCGCGCCTACTGGAACGCGGCCCTTGCGTTCGAAAGGACCGGGGAATACGAGACGGCCCTGCGGTTCGCCAACCAGTTCCTTGCCATGGAGTCGAATCCGGCGTATCGGCAGGGGGCGATGCAGATGGTAAGTGTATTGAATGCAAGGCTGAGTGGCGGGAAGAAGTGAAAAGCTGTTGGCGTGGTTATTGGAGTATTAAAAAAGTTTCTAACAGAATAATATGTTTGTAACGCGTTGAAATTCGGTTATAAAATATATTAATATTGCACCTTCTTTTGCGCTTAAACCATCAGTTAGCGCAAAATCGCTCATTTTACCTGTCGGAACAGACTGCTATTTTTCAGCAAATAACATTGCTAAACAATAGGTTAAATGGTGGCACATAGGTTGCAAAGTAATAACATATCTATGTAATGCTCGTTTTTTTATATGCGTTTTGATTAAATTTTCATAAAGAAAAGGGGGTGCTCAAAGGAACCCTGATCAGATCTGTAGACAGATGACTTTATGATGTGTAAATGGAAAAATTGAATAAAGACTTATCGGTGGGACTGAGGCAGATGCTTCAGAAAATTCAAGAAAAGGAGAAATAAAGATGAAGAAGATGATTGTATTAGTAGCATGTATGGTGCTTGTGGCTTCCGCGGCTTTCGCGGGGGTACAAGATAGCAAGCACGACCTTGGCGTTGGTTCAGGGAGCGGCGGCTACGTAGCAGTGGGCACGACCGAAATCTGCGTATTCTGCCACACTCCGCACGGTGCGCAGAATAATACCACGGCCCCCCTCTGGAACAGGAGTACGACAGCCTCGGTCTTTACGCTGTATGCCTCAGCTACCATGACTGGAACGGTCACACCGGGTCTTACAGGCGCATCCCTTGCCTGCATGAGCTGCCATGACGGTACGCTGACCATCGCGGGCTCCGTAATCAATGACCCGAACCTTGCCCCCATAACCGCTGGTGTAAACGCTGGCGGTGTTGTCGCTGACCTTATTACTGGCTTTGCGAACCTTACTAACAACTTGAGCAATGACCATCCGGTGAACGTACAATATTCTACCTCTGTTGCTGGTGGCGGGTTCTTGGCCGCCCCGACCGCTGCAAGTGGTGCAGTTCTTATTGGAACCCAGGTTGAGTGTGCTTCGTGCCATCAGGTGCATGACAACACGATCGCTCCTTTCCTGCGCGGAACGATGGCGAGAAGCGCTCTCTGCCTCGGCTGCCACGTTAAGTAAACTGCATCCAGGTTTTGGTAGCTGTATCAGGAACATTCAGGAACGTAAGGAGGGGGGAATTTCCCCCCTCCTTTTTTTATGTATGCCAGGCATGACGTTCTGTACTTTGGTACAGGCCGGTC
>ERZ1292630.1992-Hain-H41-02um-R3-1992-length-19388-cov-7_pt1 | contig 19388 bp, 8 predicted proteins | sample MGYA00564408_ERZ1292630 | MGnify/ENA primary metagenome ERZ1292630 (study PRJEB36523, sample SAMEA6512641) | groundwater metagenome | collected 2019-01-08 | study: AquaDiva: Metagenomics assemblies of 32 groundwater samples
AGAGCTGCACCGGATTGAGCTCGCGGCCGCCATGCTCCGCGCGGCGAAGCTCCTTCTGAATCCGCATGAGGCCGTACTCGGGATGCTTCCGCGCGATCTCTCGAACGAGATCCTCGTCGGTGAGCACCGTCTCGCTCCGCTGCGGGCCGCTCGGGGCGCTCGTCCCCGTGCCGGAACCTTGTCCGTCCGAGCCCTGCGAATCGGTTCCCGGCGTGTTCGCGGGAACGATGGGGCCGAACGACGACACGGCCAGCTCGGCGTCGGGATACGATTGCAGGATATTCTCGAACTCCAGCAGATCGAAGACCTCGCGCACGTCGGGGATCATCCCGGCCAGCTTCAGGTCGCCGCCGTGCTCGCGGATCTCGCGGATCTCGCTGATGAAGATGCCCCACCCGGCGCTCGAGATGTACTCCACCCGCGCCAGATCGACGACGACGTGGTAGCGCCTCTCGCGAAGGAGCGCCTGAAGGCGTCGCTCGAGATCGGGGCTCGTGGTTGTGTCGACATACCCCGAGACGCGAAGCAGCGACACGCCCCGGTTCTGGGCGGCTTCTTCGACGTAGACGTCGATTCCCTTCATGCTCCCCCTCCTTCAGAATCCTTGGGCTGGGCCGGAGGCGTGCTCTGAAGTGCTCCCGCCAGCCTCGCCATACGGTTATCGGACTTGTTCTCGCCCATCTGGAGTCTTTTTTCCCGGGTGTTGAGCCCATGACGGCGCAGGACGTCATAAACACCGCGCTCCGAAAGCTCTGAACGACAACGGCTTGCGACCTTCAGCGCGTCCAGGATTTTCTTGGCCCCCGCCAGGGGGTCGAGGCGGACCTGCTCGAGGATCGCCCCCTCCTCCTCCAGGCTCGCGCGGGCGAAGCGGAAGCGCCCGGTCGGCTCGTGGAGGATCGCCTCTCCATGCGATTCCACGCGGCGCTTCATGCGGTACCAGGTGGACGACGCGACGTGGAGCCGCGCGCACGCCTCGGCCACCGGAACGCCCTCCTGCTCGATCAGCCGGAAGAGTTCGCGGCGCTTCTCCTCCAGCCGCTCCTCGACCGCCACGCGCTCCTTCACCGCCACGAGCGTGATGTCGTCGTTCTGCGGCGCGCCGCCGGTGAACTCCACGATCTCCTGGTTCAGCTTGTCGGCGAATTCCTGCGGCGTCAGGTGCCCGTATTTCTTCAGGGCCGCCAGGAGGCGCCCTTCGCCGAACTGCTCGCGCGCCGGATTCATCGCCTCCGTGATCCCGTCGGTATAGATGACGAGCATGTCGTCCTGGCGGAGGCGGAGCTTCTCGACGCAGATCGTCTTCCGGAAGAGGTCCTGGTCGGGCGTGTTGATCCCGACCGGAATCCCCTTCGGCTTCAGGAAGTAGGTCGTGTCGGACTGGCCGCGATAGAGAATCATCGGGTTGTGTCCCGCGCTCGCGTACGACACGTCTCGGTTCACCGAGTCGAGCACGACGTAGAACATCGTGACGAACATTCCCTTCTTCATGTCCTCGGTGACGAAGGCGTTCATCTTCGCCATGACGTCGGAGGCCGAGCGGTTCCCGCGCGCCTCCATGCGGAGCGCCGTCCGGATCATGGTCATGACCAGCGACCCGGGGACGCCCTTGCCCGAGACGTCGGCCACCACGATCCCCTCCGTCCGATCGTCGACGTGGAGGAAGTCGAAGTAATCGCCGCCCACTTCCTTGGCCGCCTGGTAGAGGTAGCCGACCTCGAACCCTTCCATCTCCGGCACTTTCCGCGGCAGGAGCGCCTGCTGGATCTCCTGCGCCACCTGCATTTCGCGCTGCAGGCGTTCCTGCTCCATGAGATTTCCCTGCGCGGAGCGGAACTTGGCCGTCACCTCGTTGAAGGCGCGCGCGATGTCGTCGATCTCCTCGTTCCCCGACGCGCCGATGTCGGCGACCATCGTCCCCTCGCCGATCGCGCGTACCGTCTCCGAGAGGGTCTGGATCGGCTTCACGAAGATGTGGATCAGGAGCGCCGATGCCGCCAAGCCGAGCACGAGCGTGAAGAGCGCGATCACGGCCAGCTCGGTCCGAGCGAGCGCTACCCGCTCGCCGATGGCGGCTTCGCGGACCGTGATCTCCACCCAGCCGACCGGCCGGATCGGCCCGGCCTTCGGGGCGGCGCCGGGCGGGCGGACAGGCTCGTAGAGGACGCGCGTCTTCCCGTCGGAGGGGGTGGAGCCGCCCTCGGGCGCCAGGTCGGGGAGCGAGCGCCGCGTGAAGAGCTCCTCGAACCGGTCCGAGCCCCAGACCCGGCCGCCGGCGTCGAGGACGCGGAGCGAGGAGACCTCGTCGTGCGCCTTTCGCATCGCGACGATCGACTGGTTGAGGAGCGTCTGGTCGATCGACATCGGCTCCGGCCGCGCCAGCGCCGCCAGTGCCGGGGCGCCGAGGGTGCGGCCTCCGTTTCGTGCCTGCGTCACGACGTCGTGCTCCACGCTCCGCATCTGCTGCATGAGGATCAGTCCGAAGCCGGTGACCACCAGGAACGCGAGCGCGCCGAACGCGCGCACCGTGTACGTGAAGCGGAGCGACCGCCGCGGCGCGGAGCCCTTCTTCGGCCGGCGCGGCGCGCGATCGAGCCGCTTCGACATGGTGAGCGTGTTCGAACCGCCGCCGCCCATGTAGCGGACCTCGTCCATCAACTGGTTCATCAAGAAGACGCCGAGGCCGCCCTTCCGGCGGGTCTCGACGTACATCTTGAGATCGGGGCTCCGGACGCTTCGCAGGTCGAAGTTCTTTCCCGAGTCCCGGATCTCGATGGAGAACTCGCGGCCGTTCCCGACGATCGTGACGTCGATGTCCCCGGAGGCGCCGTTGTAGCCGTGCTTCACGACGTTCGTGCACGCCTCGTCCACGGCCAGCTTCGTGTTGGCGAGGACCTTGCTCGGAATGAGGAGCTTCTCGCCGGCTTCCTGGACGAAGTCGCGGATCTCGGCGAGATGCCGCTCCTCTCCCGAGACGCGCAGATGGAAGCGGCGCGGCGGGAGCATGGGGCGCCCCTTCGGAAGCCGGATCATCGGCGCGCCTCCGCCTTCATCCGCTCCCGCGCCTCGAGGACGTTCCGCCGCGCACTCTCGTTCAGCGGATCGAGGACGAGGATCTGCTCCCACTGGTGGAGGGCCTCGCGGTAGTCGCCCGCGGTGAAGGCCTCCATTCCCTTGATGTAGAGATGCTTCACGCGCGCGTCGAGTTCCGGCTTCGGAGCGGAGAGCCGGCGCTGGATCCGTTCTCGCCACGCCTTCGCCTCGGCGTTCTGCGGATCGGACGACAGCGCGCGCTCCACCGATCGCGCCGCGTCGGTGTAGCGCCCTTCGGCGAACGCGCGCGACGCCTCGCTCAGGGAGCCGAGCGCGTCGATGCGGCGGGTCAGCGTGCGCGTCTCGACCGCGCTCTTCCCGAAGGAGTTCTCGAGCGACTTCCACGCCGCGAGCGCGCGCGGATCGTCGGGGGCGAGACGGAGCGCGGTCGCCGCCTCGTCCACGGCGGCCAGCACCTTCCCGGCGGCGCGGAGCGAATCGGTGCGCGCCAGCGCCCGATCGAGGAGCCGTGACTGAACCGCCGACACTTCGGCCTCCAACGTGGCCAGGCTCTCCGGCGAAGCCGCGCCGGCGCCGCCCGCGGCCGGCGGCGCCGCGCGAGAGAGAACGCGCGCCAGGCCCGAGGCCTCCTCCACGTCGCCCCGCGCCAGCGCCTCGCGGACGGACGCGGCCAGCGATGTCGCGGTCCGCCGCGCGCTCTCCGATTCCAGCGATCGCTGCGCCGCCGCCGCGATGGCGTCGCGCGCCTCGGCCGCCTTCGCGACCCACGCCGGTTCTTCCGGCCGCTCCCGGTGGAGCACTTCGTAAAGCACCAGCGCCGCTTCCCAGTCGCCCCGCGCCACCGCGTCCTCGGCGCGCTTCCGATCGGCGGCGTAGGCCGCGGAGTTCCGCGTCCGGAGCGATTCCTCGGCCGCGCGCTGGTATTGCGCCAGGCGGCGGCTCTCGTACTCGCTCACGCGCTCCCCGAAACCGAGCCGCACCGCGAACTGCTGCGACGCGCCCTCCTCGCCCTGCAGAAGGGAGAGATCGACGCCGTAGCGCCGGTAGTTGACCCCGACCCCCAGCACCGGCTTCCCGTTCTGGATCCCGGCCCGGATCGCGCCGAGGCCCTGGCGCGCGACTTCCACGCCGAGACGAGGCTTCGTGCCCGCGCTTCCCTCCCTCGCCACGTCCGCCACGACGCGGAGCGACGCGCGGCGCGCCACGGCGAAGTCGGGACTGGCCGCGCCGAAGCGGAACGAACGTGCGAGCGGTGTGCTCTCCCCGCCGAGATCGAGCGAGCCGGCCACGGCGTTTTGCAGCGAGAATCCAACCTGGCCGCCCCGGAACCGCGCGGGGCGATAGGTAAACCCGAGATCGGCTCCGGGCGCGGCCGCGGAGAGATCGCCGAGCGACTGGCTCACGACCTTGAACGTGAGGCCCGCGTGGAGCGGCCCGAAGACCCGCCGCGCCACGCTCGCGGCGAGCGAGGTCTCGCGGAAGCCGATCGTTCCGAGCGGCACGTTGTTCTCGTCGTAGGCCTCCAGGCCCGAGGTGCCGACGCGAGCCATGCCCATGCCGACCGCGCCGAGACCGGGAATCGGATACGCCACCGCCGCCAGGTCCCAGTCGGTGGCGAACGGGAGGAGCCCGTGCTGGACCAGGAGCGACCGCTCGTCCTGCATGGCGAGCCCGGCCGGATTCCAGTAGACCGCGGTCGGATCGAGGCCGAGCGCGGTGAAACCGCTGGCCGCTCCCGTCGTGGGCCACGAGCCGGGCGCGGCGAGGAGGTTCGTCGATCCCGCCGACTGCGCCGACGCGTTCGACGGCCAGAGCGCGCCGACGGCCCACGCCAGGGCCAGCGCGGCGACCCCCGCGATCAGCAGACGCCGAAGCGCGCTCATCGCCGCACTCCCACCTTGACCGACTCGCTCACGCCGCCGCCGGCGCCGGCGCTACTGATTCGCGCGACGTAGACGCCCGGCTTCACCATCGCGCCGGCGCCGTTCGTTCCGTCCCACGGCACCTCGTTCAGCCCGCGCGCGCCGCCCACGCCGCCCGAGGGGAACGAGAGTTCACGCACCAGCTCGCCCAGGAGCGTCACGATCCGGACGCGAACCGAGGCGTCGGCGCCGAGTCGATACGAGAGGAGAACCGACTCGCGCCCCGCGCGAAACGGATTCGGATAGCCGTGCGCCTTCGCGAAGAGCGTCACGCGGCGCGAGTCGAGCGTCTGGAACGGAAGCCCGCCCGTCGCGCGCACCGGCACGGCCATGCCGGTGAGATTGTCCCGCGCCACGACGTCGCCCTCCGCGGCGAGCCGGAGCGCCACGTCGCCCGCCTCCAGGCCGGCGGCCAGCGTAACGTCGAGGAGGAGCGTCACGGCTCCCACGGAGAGATCGATCGGCGGCGTGAAGGTGAGCGCCACCGGGTTCGCCCCCGCGGGGACGGCCTGCGCGAGGAGCGTGCCGCCCGCGTCTCGCGCTTCGATCCGCGTGACGGCGCCACCGGGGGCCGCCGCGGCGACTCCATCCACCAGCAGCGTCAGCGCCACCGACTCGAGGCGCGTGGAGACCGCTCCGCCGACCGGAACGAGCAGATCGAGCTCGAGGCTCCAGAGTCGGAGCGCCCCCGCTCCCGCCGCCGCCTGCTTCGGGGCGCCCGGATCGATCGCGCGGACCTGGAGCGCCGCCGCCGGCTCGACGATCCGGATCTCCCCGGCCGGCGACGCGACGGTGACGCTCGCGGCGAGCGACCACTCGCTCCCCGACGCGTCGATCGCCACCGGGTAGGGCTGGCTGGCGAGCGCCGGCGGGATCGCGACCGAGGGGAACGTGAGCGTCGCCTGCGCCCCGGGGGCAAGCGCGAACGGCGCCCCGGAGGCGAAGCCGACCGCCGATTCGACGTTGTCGGTCACGACGAGCCGCGTCGCGGACGGATCGAGAACGAAGGGAGACCCGCCGTCGTTTCGAACCGCCGCGGTGATCGTGACCGTCTGCCCCGCGCGGATCGTGTCGGGTGACGCGGAACCGGCGACGAAGGCGAGGAGCGCCGGAGCGCGCACCACCAGCGGTCCGGACGAGACGTTCTCGTCACGCACCCAGCCATCCTCGCTCCCGCGCGCCTCCAGCGTGGCGGAGGCGGAGCCGGGCGAGCCGGCGACGCCAAGGGGCGCCGCGACGAAATCGAGGGTCGTCCCGCCGCCGGCCGGCGCCGTCGCGGGCGCCGACAGCGTGAGGGTCGCCGACACCGGATTCCCGAGGCGAAGCGTCGTCGCGGCGTCGAACGCGTAGTCGACCCCGCCGCCATTCGCCACCGTGATCCGGATCGGGCGAGCCTGTCCGGCGCTCACCGTGTCGGGCGAAAGCGACGCGACCGAGAGAATCGCCGGATCTAGAATCGTCATCGCCGCCGGATTTCCCGCCACGTCCGCCGCGAACGGCTGTCCCGACTCGCTCCCCCGGAAGCGAAGTTCCGCGCCGTAGGCTCCGAGCGCGGTCGCCGCGGGCACCGCCAGCGAGTCGAACGCGAGCGTCGCCTGGTCCCCGCCCGCCACGACCTGATTGGCGAGGAGCCGGAACCGAAGCGTGTCTCCGGAGGCGTGGCCGAGCACGAAGAGCGTCTGATCCCGGAAGAGCGTCACGTCGGCGCTGCCGTTGTTCCGGACGCGCACGGCCGGCGCGAACGTTCTGCCACGCAGGAGCCGCAAGGGAGCGGTTCCGCCCGCCACCGGTGCCAGCGACGCGCCCGAGACGACCGGCACCGAGAGCGGCGGCGCGTTCGCGCCGGCGACCGTGACGCTTCCGTAGCGCACCCCCGCCGTCAGCGAGACGCCCACCGTGGCGCCGTCCGGAATTCCCGAGGAAGGGACGCGCGCCGAGACGACGAGCGTGCTCGTCCCGAGCGCGCCGAGCGCGACGGGGAGCGCCGGGGTGACGCTGTTGATCGTGAACGTTCCCTGCGAGAAGACGAGGCTGGCCGACTCGATCACGGCCGCGGTCGCTGCCAGGTTCTCCACGCTGAAGGTGAGCTGGAGGTCGGCGTAGCCGAGCGGAACAGGAGCGGGCGACGCGCCGACAGCCGTCACGCGGACGCCCGCGACATGGATCGACGCCCCGGCGAGAGTCGGATAGAAGTCGAAGGGATCGCCCGTCGCGTCGCTTCCGACCGCGCGAAGCGTCGGCGCGTAGCTCCCCGGCGTGAGGGCGGCCGGGATGACCGTGGGGGCGAACCCCAGGGTGACCGACGCGCCCGGGCCGATGGCGACCGGAGCGCCGGCGAGCGCCGCGGTCACGACCGAGCCGGCCGGCCCGAACGCGAGCGAAGTGCCCGGGCCGAGCGTCAGCGCTCCGCTCCCCGTGTTGGTCACGCCGACCTGGAACGCCGCCGCGCTTCCCGGCGTCACGATCGTGGGCGCGAGTGTCGCGGCCGAAGCAGCCAGCGTGGGCGGCGCCAGGTAGGTGAAGCCGAGCGAACCCGAAGCGCCCGCGGGGACGCTGACGACCGTGAGCGCACCCGCCCCCGCCGCGTTCGGCGCGACGAGAATCGTGGAGGCCATCCCCGACGCGTCGGTGGCGAGCGAGGCGGCGGCCACCGTGCCCGCGGTGACGGAGACGGCGAGCGCCGTTCCGGGCGCGACCACGTTGGCGTAGGCGTCGAGCACGGGGCCGATCGTGACGGTCGCGAGACTCCGGCCGTCGGCGGTCAGCGTCGTGCGGTTCGCCGCGACCGGAATCGTTCCCGAAGGAGCCGCCGGCCGGACCGTCACCGGGCCGGTGGAGCCACCGACGCCCGGCGAACCGGCGCGGTCGGCGCCGACCGAAGCGATCGACCCCGCCACGGTAGCGGTGGCGAACGTCTCGAAGAGCCCCGCGGCGAGCGTTCCCGACGGCGGAGCGAACGCGACGCCCGGGACCACGCGCATGACCGCGTTCGCGGCGTCTCCGACGACGAGGTTCCCCTGCGCGTCGAGCGGCTCGACGCGGATTCGCACCGGGGCCCCCGCGATCCACGCCAGGGAATCGGCCGTGACCCGAAGCGACGCCGTGGAGCCGACGCTGATCGTCGCGCGGATGCCGACCGGGGCGAGCGCCGCCGAGCGGACGTAGATCGAATCAACCGCCGGGGCCGTCGAGGGGGCGGCGTAGCGGACCGAAACGCGGCCGAACGCGTCGCTGCTCCCGCTCTGCGAGCCGGGGCCGCCCGTCGTCGCCCCTCCCACCGGCTGAAGCGTGCCGTACGCGGGCCCCGCGAGATAGAGCGTCAGGAGTTCACCCGGGACCGCGTTGCCGTAGACGTCCCGCGCCGTGGCTGTGACCGCCGCGGTCTGGGTGGGACCGAGCACGAGCACTCCCGGAGCGAGCGTGAGGGAGAAGGCCGCGTCGGGGAGCGCCGTGGCGCTGAATGCGACGAACGAGGAAGGGGTCGCCACCAGCGCCGCGCGCGCGCTGTTCCCGCCGCCCGCAAGGGTGCCAAGCCGCCAGACGTCGCCGCTCGCCACGCCTGCCGCGTCGGCGACCGCATCGGATTCGACGGCTCCTCCGAGCACCGCGTCGATGATCCCGCCGCCACTCGTCACCGTGAAGCGGACGACGGCGCCGGGCGTGAGATTTCCATACGAATCGCGCGCACGGACGCGGAGCGGCAGCGCCAGTGTGTCGGCCACGACGCCGCTCTGAGCGTTCCCCGAGACGACGGCGATCTGGGTCGGCGGCGCGGGAAGGATCGTGACCGGCGCCGTCTCCGCGAGCGGGAGGCCCGGCCCGCTCACGCGGAGACGGATCGTCTCGGCGAGCGTGTCGCGCACGGCCACTACCGCCGTTCCCGAATCGGCCGCGACGAACGCGTAGAGTGCGGCATCGCTCGCGGCACTATCGGCCAGCGTCCCCGCGGCCCCGGTGGTGAGCGTCCAGCGGACATTGTCGAGCGCGGGGGTCGGCGTCGTCGTCCGGAGCCAGACGCCGGGCGTGGCGCCGAGCGCGACGTTGCCGAACGTGTCGCGCAGCGTGAGCGTCACGTTCAGGATTCCGCCGGCCACGATTCCGCCGGTCGAGTTCGCGATCTCGATCGACGACGCGGCGCCAGGAATCACCGTCACCGTGACGCTATCGGCCCGCACCGAGTCGGGGGCCAGGCTACCGACCGCGAGAAACCGAACCGAGAGGGTCCCCGGCGTGGGGCCGGCGTGAAGGGAGAATCGCGCCTCCCCGGCGCCGTCCGACGTGACGCTCGTCGGTACGACAGTGCCATCCCCGACGAGGACCGCGGCGGAGACCGTGGCGCCCGGCTGGAGATTGCCGAATTGATCCGACACGGCGAACCTGAGCGCGGTGGAATCTCCGGCGGCCAGACTCGGCGGCGGCGAGGTGGTCCGACCCAGCGAATAGGGTCCCGCGGGAAGCACAGTGACCGGACCGTAGGTCACCCACCGCAGCGGGGCGACGACCTCCCGCACCTGGATCGAAATCAGCGTCACCGCCGTCGGCGTGAAGGCGAAGCTCGTGGACGCTCCGACGAAGGCAACCGTGTCGGGCGCGATCCCCAATCCGCCCTGGATTCGTACGCTCATGCGCGAGCCGTCGGCACCGGGAGTCGGATTCTCGTAGAGGTCGCGCGCCGTCACGCGGAGCGTATCCGCACGCCCCGCCAGGAGCGGCGGTGCCGGACCCGCCGCGGTGTAGTGGTCGATCGGCCCCGCGACGAACGCGATCGAGGTGACCGCCGCGAGGAGAACGCCCTTCGCCGTGACCGAGACCGACGCCATGGCGGCGAGCGTCGTGGTGACCTGGAAGTCGATCGCTCCCGATCCGTCCGTGGCGGCGCCGAGCGCGGCCACCGTCGCCGGAACGCCGGTTACACCGAGGGCGATCGAATCGGCCGGAATCCCCTGAAGCGCGTGCCCCTGCGCGTCCCGCAGCGTGACGGTGACGGTGCTGCCCGAGGGGCCGACGGTCGCGGGCGAGGAAGCGGCCGCAAGCGACTGGGCCGCGTCGACCGCACCCGCGACCATGGCGACGCTCGTCGCACCCGTGGCAGTCCCGCGCACGGACGCGACGCTCACGCTCGCGTTCCCGAGCGCCGTGCCCGCCTGGAGCGTGAAGGCGATCGCGCCCGCGGACGCCGCAACCTGGATCCCCGGCGTGCCGGCATCGGCGTCGGTGGCCACGATCGTCCCGAGGTCTGTCGCCACGGTGTAGCGCTCGCCATCCTCGACCTGGTTGCCGTTCGCGTCGGTGAGCCCGGCGGCGCTCAGCGAGGCGGTGGCCGCGCCGTCGGCCAGGATCGACACAGGAACGGCGGAGAGAGCGATCGCGCCGGAGGGAACGCCCGCCAGGAGCGTCACCGGCGCGCTCCCCGTGGCGCTCCCCGCGAGCGATGCGACGGAGACGCTCCCGCTCCCCCGGGTGGTTCCGGCCTGGACCGATCCGCTCGCGATTCCCGACGCGTCGGTCACCCACTGGATCCCCGGCGTGCCGGCATCGGAGTCGCCCGTGGGCGCCACGAGCGATCCGGTCACGGTGAAGGCCGCGCCGGCGGGGACCGCGTTTCCGAACGCGTCGCGAACTACGGCCGACACGACGCTCGACGTGGAGACGCCGTCGGCTTCGATCGCGGCGGGAGTCGCCGACAGCGCGACGCTTCCAGCCGGATTTGCCGCGGTCGTCGTGACCGCGGCCTCGCCCGTCCCGAGATACGGCGGCGCCAATCCCGTGTCGATCGCCCGCACGCGTCCTCCGCTTACCACGCTCTGCGTGTCGCGGAAACGGAACGAAGCGGACGAAGCGCCGCTCGGAATCGTGACCTCGAAGATCGTGCCGCCGCCCAGATCCTGGAACGACCCGGCGGGGCGATTGCTCCAGAGCGCGAGGACCTCGTCGGCCGCGATCGGGGAGCGATTCTCGTAGAGGTCGCGCGACTCGACCGTCACCGCCGCCGCCACGCCCGCGACGAGCGCCAGCGTATCGGGCGAGAGCGCGAGATGATGCGGCGCGTCGGCCGCCACGACGACCAGGAAGCGCGCCGACTCGAAGCCCGTCCCCGCGTCCCGCGCGGCCACCCAGTAGCGCCCCGCGCGGCGGGGGGTGACGGTGCCGGTGAACGCGCCAGCCGTAAGCGTTGCCGTGTCGTCCACGAAAGCGGGATCGGCCGTCGCGACGCCGATGCTGTCGGCATAGGCGACGAAGCGGAGCGCCGCGGCCGAGCCTGGCCCCGAGGTGATGACGTTGCCGTCGGCATCGACGGCTTCCGCGGCGACGGAAAGTCCCGCTCCCGCCGTGGCCGAGCCTGGCGTCGTGAAGCGGAGCGCGGCGTAGGCGCCCGGCGTCACGGCGATCGTCCCGGTCGCGTCGGCCGTTCCGCCCACGTCGGCGGCGACGGAGCCGCTTCCCACGGTCGTCAGCGCCAGCGTGACGCTCGTTCCGACGAGCGGGGAGACCGATCCGATCCCGCCCGACACGCTCCAGGCGCCGCTCACCAGCCCGAGCGGATTTCCGTACTGGTCGTAGCCGCGTAGGAAGAGCTGCGTCGTGTCCTCGTCGGCGCTCCTCGTGAAGCCGCCGACCGCGTTCCCCGCGGCGTCCTCGATCCGGACCGACTGGAGCGCGCCGGGGACAATGCCGATCGCAAGGGGGCCGCCCGTCAGTTCGATCGGCGTAACACCATCCTGGGCGTTGGGATCGGAATAGACGTGGAATAGCGCCGTCGCCGGCGCCGCGGTCGACACGGCCGCACCGGCGGCGCCGCCACCTCCGTAAACGACCTGAAGCGTGTCGTCTTGCTTGAATTTCTGAACCGACGAGTCGCCCACGAACAGGCGGATCGTGCGTGGCGCCACGATCGTCGCCGATGAAACGTACGGGCTCGAGACGACCACTTCCCCCGGCTGACCAGCCGAAAGCGTGGGGGGCGTCCATCCCGTGGGGACCTCGACGTCGACGACGCCGCCGGCCGCGCCGTGCTGGAAGTCTTCCTCGGCCCGGTAGCTGATCACCCACGACCCCGACGTCCCCGCCACGACCGGAGTCTGGGGCGCGAGAACGGCGATCCCCGAGCCGGGCCCGGCCGCGAGCGCGGCGGCGCCGGCAAGCAGGGCTGCGCCCGCCTGCAGCCAGGCGAGCGGAAGCGCAAGCGCGCGGATGGCGCGCCACGCCGGCGGCCGCGCGGATCGCGTGGTGTGTTGGTGTGTGGTCGTCATGGCCTCGGTTCGTGCTATCGGCAGGTGGTGCGCCGTTGTGATGCACAGAGTTATCCGGTTCTTGGGAGGGCAAGAGCCGTGCCGCGTGGCTCGTGGCAGCCACGACAAAATGGCGGCGTAAGTTATTGTATCTAGATGATTAAGCGGCTTCCGTAGGAGGGCGTGGGAGAGAGCGTTAAATCACGGCCAGGGGGATTGCATTTCGCAATGCCCCGTCGGGCGGAGAATTACCGGCGAGGCCAGCGGACGTCGCCCACGACCTTCTTCGATCGGGCGACCTCGATCTCCGGCGCGGCGGCCTTCTTGTTCGCGAGCCCGATGAAGGCCGCCTGCAAGATGGTCGCGATGGAGAGCGTGGCGAGTCCCACGACGAAGACCTCGTGGAATTGCTGTCGCACCGCTTCGGTCCAGGTCGCGAGTCCGAGGAGCAGGAGCCCCACGACGGAGGTCATCACGACGCCGGTCAACTTGCCGAAGAGCGTCGGCTCGATCCGGACGGGGCCGTGGTAGACGTAGAGATAGAACGTCCCGCCGATCAGCATCGCGTAGCGGGTCGCGACGAGCGCGGCGACCCACCACGGCAGCGCGCCGGCCTGCGCCAGCGCCACGAAGACGGAGGCGTTGAAGGCGATGTCGGCCAGCGGGTCGAGCACCTTTCCGACGTGGCTCTCCTGGCGAAGGGCGCGCGCCAGGACGCCGTCGAGGACATCGGTGAGCGCGCTCGCCACGAAGAGCCAGGTGGCGGCACTCCACGCGCGCGCGCCGATCAGAAGAACGATGGCCGGGATCGAGACGAGGCGGAGCATCGTCAGCGTGACGGGGAGCGGCAGGCGACTCAGGACGCGTCCCCCCTCCTCCGTTCCGCCGCCCGACGTCACGATGCCGAGGTGCGCGAGAAGCCAGAACGTCCCCAGCAGGAGCACGGCGCTGGAGCTGACGAGGTACGTCACCGCGATCTCCCGGCTCATCGTCGCGGAGAGCGTCAACGCGCCGGCGAACTGCACGGCGAAGAGAAGGACCGAGGTCGCGGCGATGGAGCGGACGAGTTCGGCGTGGAGCGGCAGGCGCCGCGTCACGCGCGCGAAGATGGCGCGGATGTAGGCCAGGAAGGCGCGGGGCGTGTAGCCGGCTCGCCGGACTTCGCGGAGAAGATCTTCGGCGAACACGCCCGCGTTCCCTCGAACCTAGGGAACGGTGAGCGTGGTTTCGGCCAGAACGCGTTCGGCGTCGTAGGAGTCGGGGAGCCCGTAGAGCGCGATGGTTTCCGGACGCGCGCGACGAAGGAGGAGCTGCGCCTCCACCTGGATGGCGCCCGCCGCGGCGGGGGCGTCGTAGCGCACCTGCGCGCTTTCGCCCGCCTTGATGCGGCGGTTCAGCACGACCCTTCGCGCGCTCCAGGTGTCGGCCGGGGTGTTTCCGAATTCGTCAGCCAGGAAAACGCCGAACACGGAGGCGCTCCAATCCTCGAAGGGATCGTTCTCCCAGAGGATTTCCCCCGCCGCGCTCGTCACACGGACCCGGAGGACCGCGACATTCTGATCGTTTCCCGTCGGAAGCGAGTGCCCCCAGCCGGCGTTCGTGACGGTCGCGACGACGCGGAGCGAATCGCCTCGCCGCTCGCCGCGAAGTCGCATCGTCACGGCGTTCGGGCGCGCGGCGGCCAGCGCGTCGTGATCGAACGCGTGGTTCGCGACGCGCGCGCGCATCGGTCCTTCCGCCGTGTTGCGCCCCGCACCTCCCGGCATGTGGCAACTCTGACAGGTCACCTTCAGCTTGGCGTACTTCGAACGCTTCCATTCCCCGTACGTGTCGCTGATCTCCACGCCGTGCTGATTCGAGTACTTGTGGCAGGAGCCGCAGAATTCCGACGTTCCGAGGAACGGGGCGAACTTCGACTTGTGCGTCGTCGTCGTCACGGGGGTGCGGATCGTGCCGGAGTAGGCGGAGATGTCGAGCGACACGGGCGGCTTTCCATGATCCGCGGAGCCGTCGATGGAATGGCAGAAGACGCAGGCGACCCCTTCCCCCGAGACGTCGCGCAGATTCTCGAAGTCCTGGTTCACGAACGATGCCGTCTCGTGGCAGGGACCGCAGGCCACCATGGTCTCTCCGCGTGTCTGCTTGAGCGAATAGAAGTACATGCGGCCGAAGAGGAGATTCCGGGACCGATCCGCCTTGGCGTGGGACGAGCGCTCCCACTGCTCGGTGATGTCGATGTGGCACGTCTTGCAGGTCGCCCCCGGCTGGAGGTTGATCCTCTCCCGGAAGACGGGCGGCGGCGTGTATGCGAAGGCGACGGCCGAGGCGAGGGCGGAAGCCAACATGGCGATGAGGACGACGATTCGGTCGGGGCGCAAGGTCCTGAAATCGTAGCCCACGCGGCGAGCCGGGGTCAAGAAGTGCCCCCCGCGCTGCTCCCCGGGGCCTTCGGCCCTCGGAACTCCCCCCTCGCGCGCGGCGGGCCGTGCCTCAGGTAGTCGGCGGCGATGGTCCCGAGGATCTTGCTCCCGGCGAGAATCGTTCCGCGAATCGTGCCGGAGATCTTGGAGCGTCCGATCCGCTTCCGGTAGCGAACCGGCACCTCCACGGTCCGGAGCCCCCGCCGCGCCGCCTTCACCTGCATCTCGATCGTCCAGCCGAAGTCGCGGTCCCGCATGTCGAGGGCGCGCAGCGCGTCCCAGCGGATGGCGCGAAAGGGACCCAGGTCGGTGGCCCGAACGCCGTAGAGGAGGCGGAGGAGCGACGCGGCGAGCCGGTTTCCGAAGCGCTGGGCGGGGGTCAGCGATCCCGGCTCGGCGTCGCCCAGGGAGCGGGAGCCGACGACGAAATCGGCGCGGTCCTCGAGGATCGGTGCCAGGAGCGCGCCCGCCTCGGACGCGTCGTCGCTTCGATCGGCGTCGAGGAAGAGGACGATCTCGGGCGGGTCGGACGCCAGGAATGAGAGCGCGCGAAGGCAGGCGGCGCCGTAGCCGCGCCGGGGTTCCTCCACGACGATCGCCCCGGCCGCGAGGGCCGCCCGGGCCGTGCCGTCGGTCGATCCGTTGTCGCAGACGACGGCCCGCTCCACGAGGGAGCGTGGCAACTCGCCCAGAACCAGCCCGACGGAGGCCTCCTCGTTCAGCGCCGGGATGACCGCGGCGACGCGGGACGGCGACGCGGTCGTCACGGGGGATCCGTCACGCGCGCCGGAGCGCCGCCCGCGCCGCCGCGAGGCGCGCGATCGGGACCCGGAACGGACTGCACGAGACGTAGTCGAGGCCGGTCTGCTCGAAGAACTGGATGGAGGCGGCGTCCCCTCCATGCTCGCCGCAGACGCCGATCTTGAGGCCCGGCTTGGCGCGGCGCCCGGCGAACACCGACTGCTGGATCAGCACCCCCACGCCCTTCACGTCGAGCGAGACGAAGGGGTCGAACGGGAGGATGCCGCCGCGAACGTACTCGGGGAGGAAGCGGCCCGAATCGTCGCGCGAGTAGGCGAAGGTCATCTGCGTGAGATCGTTGGTGCCGTACGAGAAGAAATCGGCGTACGCCGCGATCTCGTCCGCCAGCACCGCCGCGCGCGGCACCTCGATCATCGTGCCGATCGTGTAGGGGATCGAGACCTTGGCCCGTTTCATCACTTCCGCCGCCACGCTCTCGATCACCAAGCGCTGGCGCCGCAGCTCCTCCGCGTCGCCGACCAGCGGGACCATGATCTCCGGATGAACTTCCTTCCCCGCCTTCCGAACCAGCACGGCGGCCTCGAAGATGGCGCGCGCCTGCATCCGGGTGATCTCGGGGTGGAGCAATCCGAGGCGGCAGCCCCGGAAGCCGAGCATCGGATTGAACTCGTGCAGTTCCTCCACGCGCTCGAGCGTCCGCTCCAGCCGGCGCCGCGTCACGCTTCCCTTGCCGGTCCGCTTCATCCCGGCCAGTTCGCGGAGCAGGTCGTCTCGCTTCGGCAGGAATTCGTGGAGCGGCGGGTCGAGCGTCCGGATCGTCACCGGTCGCCCGTCCATGGCGAGGAAGAGCCCCCGGAAGTCGGCGCGCTGGAGCGGCAGCAGCTTGGCCAGCGCCCCGCTGAAGGCCTCCATCGGCTCCTTCCCCTCGGCCAGCGCGCGCCGTAGCGATCCCTGCAATCGAGGCCGCTCGGAGCGGGAAGCGGCCGCGAGTTCGTTCCGCGCCGTCTCGATCCGCACCTCGGCCTCGCGCGCCTGCTGCGCGTTCAGGATCATCGTCACGACGTGCGGAATGCGGTCGGCCGCGAAGAACATGTGCTCGGTGCGGCAGAGGCCGATCCCCTCGGCGCCGAGAGCGCGCGCCACCTTCGCGTCGCGCGGAATATCGGCGTTCGCCCTCACCCGAAGCCGACGCACCTCGTCGCACCAGCCCATCAACCGCTCGAAGGACTGGTAGAGCGGCGCCTTCGCCGGCTTCAGCTTCCCGGTGAGGACGCGAACCACCTCGGAGTCGGACGTCCGCACGTCGCCCAGGAGCACCTCGCCCGTCGATCCGTCCAGCGAGAGATACTCGCCCTCGGCGATGGTGCGGTTTCCGACGCGGAGTTTCCGCGCGTGCTCGTCGATGACGAGCGCGGCGCAGCCGGCGACGCAGCATTTTCCCATGCCGCGCGCCACGACAGCCGCGTGGGAGGTCATGCCGCCGGTCGCGGTCAGGATGCCCCGCGCCGCGTGCATGCCGGCGATGTCGTCGGGCGAGGTCTCCGCCCGGACGAGGATCACCCGCTCCTTCGCGCCGCGCGCCACAGCCTCCTCCGACGTGAAGACCAGACGCCCCGCCGCGGCGCCGGGAGAGGCGGGGAGTCCCTTGGCCAGGACCTCGTGCTTGCGGCGTTCCTTCGGGTCGAAAACCGGGTGGAGAACCTGGTCGAGATGATCGGGCTCGACGCGCTCGATCGCCTCGCGCTTCGTGATCAGTCCTTCTTCCACCATGTCGGCCGCGATCCGCACGGCGGCGATGCCGGTCCGCTCGCCGCGGCGCGTCTGAAGCATAAAGAGGCGCCCTTCCTCGACCGTGAACTCGAAGTCCTGCACGTCGCGGTAGTGCCGCTCCAGGCGCGCCGTGATCTCGCGCAGCTGCGCGTAGACCTCGGGCATGTCGCGCTCCAGCTCCACGATCGGCCGCGGCGTGCGAATGCCGGCGACCACGTCCTCGCCCTGCGCGTTCCGGAGGTACTCGCCGTAGAAGCGGTGCTCCCCGGTGCCGGGGTCGCGCGTGAAGCCGACGCCCGTCGCGGAGGAGTCGCCGAGATTGCCGAAGACCATCGCCTGCACGTTCACCGCCGTGCCGAGGTGATCGGGAATCCCGTTCAGGCGGCGGTAGTGGACGGCGCGGTCGTTGTGCCAGGAGCGGAAGACGGCGTCGCGAGCGCCCGCCAGCTGCTCCCGACCGTCCTGGGGGAAATCGCGGCCGATCTCGCGCCTCACCTTCGCCAGGAGGCGCTTCACCAGGGCGCGAAGCTGGTCCGCGCTCAGCTGCACGTCGAGCGTGACCTTCGCGCGCTGCTTCGCGTGCGTGAGCTCCGCTTCCAGATGCGGGCGCGGAATGCCGAGCACGACGTCGCCGTACATCTGGATGAAGCGGCGATACGAATCGTAGGCGAAGCGCGGATTGCCGCTCCGCCGCGCCAGGCCTTCGACCGTCCGGTCGTTCAACCCGAGATTCAGAACCGTGTCCATCATCCCCGGCATCGAGAGCGGCGAGCCCGAGCGGACCGACACCAGTAAAGGATTCGCGGCGTCGCCCAGGCGGCGCCCCAGCATCTTCTCCAGGCGCCGGAGCGCCTCGTCCTCCTCCGCCACGATGGAGTCGAGGAGCTTCCCGCCCGCCTCGTAGAACTGGCGGCACGCCTGCGTGGTGATGGTGTAGCCCGGGGGAACGGGAATTCCGGCGTTCGTCATTTCGGCGAGGCCGGCCCCCTTGCCGCCCAGCGTGTCGCGCATGCGCGCGTTTCCCTCCGCCTGCCCGTCGCCGTAGAAGTAGACCCACTTCACGCGTTGCAGAGTCTCGATCGTCATGGTCATGCAGGCTCCCTGACGAGGCGGGCCACGCCCCGGATGTCGCCGACCTCGAGGCCGGCCTGGTTACGCAGCACGCGCCCCGCGAACGCGCCCAACCGATCGCGTTCGGCGGCCCCGATCAGGCCGAGCTCCGCGAGAACCGCGATGGTGGCGGGGCCCAGCGCCCGATCGGATCCGTCCTCGACCTTGATCGCCACTCCCCATCCCTGGACGGGGAGCGCGATGGCGTGGACGGCCTCGGCGCCGATTTTTGTGACGATCCCGGGCAGCGAACGCATGAGAACCGTGTCGAGGAGCCCCTCCCCCGCCACGAACTGGGGGCAGGTCCGCATGGCATCGCGAATCGACGCCAGCGCGGGCCGGCGATTCCCCCCTGCGTCGACGCCGCGCCCCAGGAGCGCGAAGGCGAACGCGAGCGTCGCGAGCGGCATCCGCGGATTGGGGGCGCTGCAGCCGTCGATGGCCGGCTCGTCGTCCGAGAACGGCTCGCCGACTACCTTCTCGAAGGCGGCCCAGATCCGTTGCTGCACCGGGTGTTCTGGTTTGGTGTACCCCGAAAGCGGCGTTCCCAGGAAGCGGGCCAAAAGGAGCATCCCCGCATGCTTCCCGCTGCAATTGTGCCGCAACGGGTTGGGCGCCTCGCCGCGCGCGCGGAGCGCCTCGGCGGTGGCCTTGTCGAACGGGGAGTGCGTGCCGCAGGCCAGATCGGCGACGGTCGCGACGGCCTTGGCCAGGATCTCGGCCGCGAGCGCGGCGTGCGAGTCGGTTCCGCCGTGCGACCCGGCGATGAGCGCCAGGGCGTCGGCCCCAAGGCCCGAACGTGCGAAGGCGCCCGACTCGACCACGGGGAGTGCCTGGAACGGCTTGAAGGAGGAGCGCGGATAGACGAGGAGACGGGGCTCGCCCGCGTGGGCGATCAGGCGACCGGAGGCGTCGACCACGGCCACATGGCCGCGGTGGACGCTTTCGACGTGGCCCCGGCGCCGGACGTAGACGAGCGGGCTCGGCGTCACGTCCGTGACGGCGGGATCGATGCCGGCGCGCCGCGGCGCCATCGCAGGTAGTCCGGTGCGTGGCACGGCCGTCGCGGCCTAGCGGTCGATCTGGGCCTTCTGCAGCTTGCCCGAGTAGTCGATGTAGAC
>ERZ1292630.1993-Hain-H41-02um-R3-1993-length-19387-cov-8_pt1 | contig 19387 bp, 14 predicted proteins | sample MGYA00564408_ERZ1292630 | MGnify/ENA primary metagenome ERZ1292630 (study PRJEB36523, sample SAMEA6512641) | groundwater metagenome | collected 2019-01-08 | study: AquaDiva: Metagenomics assemblies of 32 groundwater samples
CGGTTTGCCACGTCTTCCCGTCTCCCGCGGCAACCGCGGCGGCGTTGGCCGACATTTGGTGCGCAGTCCGAGAAAACAAAAGGGGAAGGGATGGAGTGACCCTTTTGACAGTGTTCTGTAGGATTTAGGAAGACCGTCACGAAGTATTCCCTCAGCGTCGCTTTTACAATTCTTTCACCATCTGTATTGTGTTGCTGGTGGGCTGCAAAGGGTAGGAAGATTCTAACCACAGAGTTAGTCTAGGTAGCATTCAATTTCTGAGTCAGTATGCGTCAGTTCGTTCTCCTTGTGTCCATGTTGGCTGCCGGAGCTACCTTGACTCGTCTCCATGTCGTCATGGCGCGCACCATTTCGATTGAAGGCTGTGAAAACCTCGCGTGTACCGAACTCTGCTTCAATCACACACGTACGACGCAAACCTGCTTCCAAGATAACCTGGATCCTTGGTATTCACAGATGCAGATCGTGCGTCTTCCTGGACAGCAGTGTGCGCGTCTATCTTTCTACAGTTCGGATAGCACCTGCAACCCAGTCAACCTGACCTACCGGCTCAACCAACCCTGTGGCAGCTTCGACTACGCCAACTGCGCAGGGCCCGCAACTAACTTTTTTTACTTCTCGAAATGCGACGCCAATGCGCAATCTGCCGTCGTCGAGTACGACTGCGATACGACCGTGTGTCTCAAAACATGTGTGAATTTTGACCAGCTTTCGCAAGACCAAGGATGTCAGTTGTTCGCCGGCAATAACCAATACGCCACCGTCGACAAGATTGGTCCTTGCAGCACGCTGGTCAACCGTACGACCTTCCAAGACGCAGCATGCAGTCAGGTCAACCCCACCATGCCCGATCCTGTGCTGATTTCACTTGACGCGTGCAACTATGGAAGGATTTATCGTTTAGAAGGCTGATAGGAAGGAAGGAAGTTGTGGAAACCACACGGAAACACGCTTCGTTGAAGGTGGATTTTTAAGAGGGTGACTTTCTTGACGTTTTTGAGTAATAGCCTGTAATAGATAACCGCCGTGCTGTACTAGACTTGAAACAGACCAAAAACGATGGCTGTTGGAGAAACATCAAAGCGCCTGGTTCTGTCGCAAAGAACCGAAACGGGCGACGCGACCATTGCCATACTTACAGTTCGCTTCGTACCGGTGGTTATTGTCCTCTTCCACAGCTATCGAGCGTTCAAAGAAAAGGCGAAAAGAGGACAGGAACAAGGAAAAGGGAGAAGGTGTTGAAATTTTGAAACTTGATTTGTTCGATTGTGGATTGCTTGGTCGACTGCGCGCAACCGACCGACTCGCTGAACAACTTCTGCACGTTCGGCTACTCGACAATAGTACCGGCATGAACGCTACGGGCAGCAACCCGTCGTGGGGGATCGTTCCTAACGTGTACCCGCAACTCCTCCGATGGTGGTCGACACTTGCGAGCGCCCTTTTTTGTTCTTTGTTCGAAAAGCGTCGTCGGTGGGTCGTGAGGATGGTGAGATTGTCAGAACTGCTTCATTCGGTTTCATCGATAAGCAGCGATTCATGCATTGCATCTCTCTTTCTCTCTCTCTCTCTTACATGAGGGACTGTATTTCTCTCTTTGGGTCGCTTTGTGCCGTGAACCCAATTGGATCAGGCTTGTGCCATTTCCCATCCAATGGTTGTCACCCAGGTTCTCCATATGTGCTTCTTGAAAATGTTCGCAACACAGTGACGAGGTCGCCATTGTCCGCGCGACGTTTCCGTTCCTGGTCATCGTGACGACCGGTTCACGTGCGATTTGAAGTCGCCGTTGTCTCAAAGTGCAAATGTGTTTGATTTGTTTGATGAGCTCGTTGATGCTCCTGACCATCAGAAGCTAGGTTGAGAAACGTTTATGTCGGCGAAGTCAGATTCCACTAACTTGGATCAGGCAACGCAATCGTCGAGCCAGTCAACTGCGGATTTGATCGGCAAGGTCTCCTTTGAGACACATCAACTTCTTCATACATCGTCTCGGTTGTCCGAGCAATATGCAATTTTGCTCAAGCGCTGCTGTTTTTTTTCACTTCAACACACCGCGGCAGCTTGCGATCACGGAGAAGTGATCTTGAACCACCTTCACCACCTTCACCGCGAAATGGAGGCAACACAACGGATGCAACAGGATGTCGACGCCGCACACCGAAACGTGACGGGCTTGGAGTTACTTCTGACACAACTCGAGGCGTGAGATTCCTCGAAAGGAATTTTGTTACAACGACTTTTCAAATGCGAAAATCCCCTGTTGATTGTTACACCCCATACACCTAAACTCAGCAGGACTTTCACATGAATCCATTCGGAGCGACCGCAGGAACTTCGTTTGGTGCGCCGCCCTTGGGTGGGTTTGGCGCCCAAACGATCGGAGCCGGTACCACTCAAGCTGTCGCGACATTACCCACCCCCTCTTCGCTTGCTGTGCTCGGCCCTGGATACAGCGGTCCCGGTCAACATTGGTCCAGCGGCACTGATCTAAGCAACATGGCCGACGATTGGAGTTATGGGACGGCTCCACAACCGCTCCAAAATCATCTGAAAGATATCAATTTTTTCGTCAAAGACGAGCGTAAGGCATGCACGACGCTAACGGCACACTACCACAAGTTGCTCGACGATGACAACTCCTTGGGATATTCCCGCCTGCGCAACAGACTTGATGCGTTGACTGACGGCACATTCGCTTCGTTCAAGTCGTCTGATCACATTGGTCTCGGGCATCATGACCGTTGCGTTCTGCTTCACAACGAAATTCAAAACGCGTCGTCGTATTTGAACTTACGAAAACGTGCCGGGGATCGGATGTACGGGAATGAAGACAACGAGCACGTTCGTTTATTTCCGTCAACTGCGAAGCGTCTCGCGAAACGTCTTGTGGACCTCGAGTCGCAGTTGCTTTCCATTGAGGCGATTGTACAACAAACTAGCAACGTTCAGCCGATGCGGCCTTCAGAAATTATTGCCAGTTCCATGGAAAGCGAGCTGTCATGCTTCATCAACACAGCAGGGAAAGTTGCTGAGCTCCACAATTTCGTCATTCAGCAGCGCGAGATTTTCAGTCGGCAATTTGGCGAACTGGAAGCGTCGGAAATCTTCGGACCAAAAACGAGCGTTCTAAACCGCGTGGACAAGTCAACGAAGGGGCGACAGACGACAATGGCATACGATCCCAGAATTGAACCACAGACACCAGCTCCATTGACAGCTTCTGGCGTTGCTCTACCACAAATTCCGCAAGCAGCAACTCCCCAAGTTGCCTTTTTAGCATCCCCCGATCCGCGGGGAACCGCCGATACCGCAAGTCCCTCACCCATTGCCGCCCCACCTGGGGCCACCGTGCCTGTTTCTCGTAGGCGCCGACAATAGATGATGTGAAGGCGTTCTGGTCTCGAATGTTCCACCGTTTTTTATTGCCACCAATGCTCGATCGATTGATCCATCACCTTTCCCCCTCCGAAGTGTGCCCCAATAAGCCAGTAAGCCATGTCCAACATCGCCGCCTTGTTCAATGAGTTGCAGCAGCTCAACGCTAGCTCCATGCTGACAGATGCTCGCATCGAACAAATGATCCAGGATACCGATCCCGCCAATCACAAGCAGTTCCTGGCGGTGGAGGGAGGGAAAGATCTTGTCGGAATGGTGTGCAACAAGTTCGTTCACGTCTACTTGAACAATCCCAATACAGACGAAGTGCCCTTGCGGCGGAAAACACGAATTTTGCTGGTGATGAACAACTTTGCACTCAACCGGACGCTACGAAGCCACGTGATGAACGGCATCAAGGACATGACATCCGTTTTTGAAGATTCCATGAAGCGCGAAGGAACGATGCCTTTCGATTCAGAACTTGGGCGCATGTCTGAGCACGTCCTCGTGTTGCTCATGCGAGTGACCAGCTACAAACTGAAGGCGTCACAGGTGCACGAGTTCGCAGAGAACAATACGCAATTCGCAGTCCAATTGCTACTCGCGATACTTTTGAAGGAACCAGCGTATGAGTTCGAACTCCGCTGCAACTGTTTGACAGGCTTGCAGGGCTTTACTCAGCCACAAGCCTTCTTCCAAGCGGGTGAAGGAACGATCGAATTCAACAGCTGCAACAAGTTCAACGAAAAGGTGGATTTCATCAATTCGCTCATGCTACGCTTGTCGGCTTTACAAGTGGTTGCGGATGTGTTGGCAACCCCCCTCATCGAACATCCGTCCGTGACACCGCTTGTTCACATTGGTGTGACATCCACGATGCGCTGTGTGATGAACATTTTCCAGTTTTCGTCGACAGGAAATTCGCAGTGGCGCCAGCACATTCTCCTTTCAACGACGTTCGTGGATGGCGTTGCTGTTCTGTACGTTCACGCTCAGTTACGCGCTTTGGAAGGGTTACTGAGTTCGAGAGTCGCAAATCTCCCCATCGATCTCATGAACGGCGTCGCACTTGCGTTGAAGTTTATGGCATTTGCCACGTTTCATATGGGCCGACATGGCCGCATGACGCGACCACTCTGCGGATTTATTCCCGAATTGCTTGACTTGGATTTTGGTCACTGCATGTCGACCCAGACGCCCACGCTGAACCAAATTGTTCAAATATACACTCAGCTGTTCTACTTTTTGTCCAACATCGACGCGCTTTCTGGCGACGTGGGTATGGAAGCAGATCTCGAGGACTCGCCGGAACTCACGTCTTCGGCCATCAAGCAGTCGTTGCAGCGAAGGATTTCGTCTCTCGCCGCCATCGGTGGCAACGCGTTGCTCGACATGTTTCATCACAAGTTTTATTCTGTGGACACAGATGCATTGGTGGCGCAAGACGGAGAGACCTTCCAAGTCATCGATCAAATGTTTTACTCGGCAAAAGAACAAGTGGCGCCAACGGCTCCTGCCATTCCAGCAGAAGGTTCGCGGAAGCATTTCGGTGACATGCCGGCACTGAAGGCACCAAACCAACAAACGAAACAACCGGTATCGCAAGCTGTCGCCCAACCCGTAGAAATTCAGCAAGCGTTTGTTGCTCCCAAGCGTCTCACGGCGCTCGCACAAGGCAACCCCTACGCGTGCGCGCTGAACGGACACACGATGAAATGCCCGATGCTGTCGCCATACGGACACAATTTCGAAAAGGAGACAATCGAGCAGTGGATTCGTCAGCAAGGCTCAGTTTGCCCCATCACGGGGAAACCGCTGAGTTTGACCGATTTGCAGCCGAACAAGGCATTGCAAGCCGAAATCATGCAACAAATCGTAGCCGCCACGTTGGCTTCGCGAACGAATCACGAAGACGATGGCGACTTGTACGATTTCTAGCATAGAACATGACCTTCGTTTTCTTCTTCTCGCGCACTGATTCGGCACGGTGTAGTTTGTCGTGAGGGAGACTAGACATGAAAGAATTTCATTTATGCAACGTGATCGACCTAAACGTTGGTTTTACGAATCAAGAGGAGCTCTGTGCATTGTTTTTTTTGTTTGTTGTTTCGTCATTGCTTTGTGTTAGCCGTGAGGCAATGCATGTGCCGATCATCGTTGTGGCGCTGCTCGCCGTAGCAGCAGCCGCTGAGCCATGCCAAGTTGAAACCCTGTCTGAATTCGTCATTTGTGACGAAATCGCAAAAAATGCCTCTTCTACAACGCTTTTACTTTCTGCAGGAAAGTTGGTAAGCGACAGTGAAGCTGTTCTTTCGTCTTCGAGCCAATTATTGTTGGCTTCGCCAAGCGACGACGACGAATGCGCGGCGATGGCCGTACTAATTGCTTCAACGTTTAGTCGAGCAACGTCGTGGGTTGTGCTCTGGGAGGGTCACTGGGCGCATTGCCGCAGCATTTTTCTTGAAACGGTTAGCGCACATGCTTCCTGGTCAGTTGCCGTGCAGACGGTATTTGTTCACGCCTTGTCGATTTCTGCGGCAGCCAGTGACGTCGCTGTCTCTGTGCCGCTGGTCGACATTGTCATATTTCTCACAGAGGCGTCGATGGCAGCCAAGGGACTTCGTCATTGGACAGCGTTCGAAACGCTTCCTCCGGTTGTCATTTTGCCAGCTCGAAGTCGTGAAGGGGTTGTTGCTCCGTTTCCTACGTTGGTGACTTCAATTTCGGCTTGGCCACCTTCGGCGCATGACACTCCGCTGAATTTGTTGAGCAACGCGTCTCTACTATCCATGCTGCGCTGTGCCCCGTCAGCCGAACCGTGCCTTCTTCCGAAGGAACATCTGTGCGACGGTACAAGGTCTTGGGTGTGGTATTTGATCGCGGGCAACAACATTCTCAACAAAAAAGAGCTCCCTGTCACATGCGGAGCGTCAATCAAATTGCCGCAAGATCGTCGCATCGTTTCACTTCCTTCAGCCGTCATGACGGCAGCTATGTCGTCCGCCCTGCAATACGCGGAGTTGGGGAACTACGCCTGGCGCGAGGGTGTATTCGAGGCGATCACTTCGAACATTCTTCATGGTCGTTCGCCGTTGCCAATCTCCCTCCGTGTGGCCGTCGACGCGCTCGCTGTGCAGTCGATGTGCGTTCGTGCATTAAAGTTGCTGTTACCGGAAACGGACATTTGGATATTCCACGATGCAACGCGTGAGTCTACCACCCTGTCCACCTCGCTCGCTTCTTGCCTGAAAAACTCGGGCGTTTCCCCATTGCTCGTGCGCATGCTTCCGGCCAACGCAAGGCCAATGACAGAAGCGACCGTGCTTCGACGCAGTATTGCAGTGATTTGCACTGTTGACCAGTTTGCCACGGACAACGTTTTATCGATGTACGCGGTTTGGGGACGATTCCGGTCGTTGCTACTGCCCGACTGGGTTTATCGACAAGATCCTGCGATCGCCATCCGGATCGATGACTCCTGCACCGTAGAGTATGTGGCGGTGTCGCGTGAGGGCCATAACATATCGACTCTGTTCGATCAATTGAGTTTCGATGCATTGGTTACGAGCGCGATGATCGCCCCAGTGCTGGGATATGCAGTCAAGCTCGAGGATGCGACGTCAACGATTTCCTCCGCAGCACGCAGCGATTGTTTTCCCAACCAACTTGCAAATTGGGTCAACGTGCGATCGGGACAAATCCTCGCTTCACAACGCTTTGAGTGCCCATTCGAAGCACGCGTGCAACCACCTCAGACGCTCCGCGATGGTTTAATTGGGTCAGGAGTAGCACTGCTGCTCATTGTTGCCGTGACATTGACAGTACTGAAAGTTAGACTTGTGCGCGCGCAGGAAGCCAGTCGACTTGCGGCTGAACAGGCAGCGATAGCTGCTGTCACATCAGGCAGAGACAGTGAAGACTCCGAAGATGAGGAAAACATTGTGCCGAACGAACAACACGAAGCCGTCCTGCCCGTGGCGGAGGGAGTCTCCAGTCGCTTAGTCGCTTTCTCTGAGTCACTTCGTCAAACGATCGAAATGCCATCAACCGCAATCGGAAGCGTGCCGTTTCACGTTATCTTGGTCCTCGCACAAGTTGCCATGCTGTTAAATTGTCTCGTGCTGCTCGCTCCGCTGCTGGCCGAAAGCACTTACGCCGTGACTCATCAACAGTGGTCCGAAGCCCTAGCTGTGACAGCGGAAGAGTTTCTATGTACGAACTCGTTCACCCCGTTGGGGAATGAAATCGACCGCCTCCACTGTGGAACGGCGCTGCGAAGTACACCCCGGTACGATTCTGTTTTTCGCCACAGATTCACTGACGCATTGTCGCGGTTTTCACAAGGAGAGGCGGCTGGCACCGCTGCGCAACCACGGCCGGCGGCAGCTGTTCCCTTGGATGCTCGGATCATGTTAGACGAGCGAGTCGGTTCTGCATCGTCGCGGTCGTCGCTCGACGAAGCCTCCTGGCTAAGATATCGCCAACAGTTTTCGTCGTCCGAGTCGCGCGCGACGGACCTTCGAAACATCCTGATGAAATTGGACGGTAGCTCGTCAGAGTTGTTTAGTCGTCAGACCGTGGCTTATGGTTCCTACGGGATGGCATTTCGTTCAGTGGTCGGCTCCAATACCACAATGCATAACGCTCTCCGGGATGTCATTACATCACGCAGGTCCGACCTAGCGCGACGCGGGATTGTGGAAGGGTTCGACTACGACTTTCCCGGTAGTACCACCACGACGTTTGGTGGTTCTCTCGTCGACAGGCCGGTTGCGACGCAGACCTTGACGGCCGCTGCCGCGCAGTCGGTGTTACCGCAGCAAAACAATCAAACTCTATTTCGCCTTCTCCTGTCGTCCATTTTTACGGCCGTAATCGTTCCTGTGCTGCTCGTGCTCTCGGCAACCCTGAAACGCATGAACGATACACTCCGATTGGCGACAAGCTGGCGCAACCGCACCTCTTCGTTCGTGCCATCGCAATCGATGGCCGCGATCGGTTGCTCGAAAATCGAAGATATCGCTTCCGTCAACCTCTCCGGCGATGCGAACATCGCTTTTGTTTGCCAATCGATTCACCCATCGACATTGCGCGATTTGAATCAGCATGACGATGGAGAGTTCGAGTTTGTGCGGGACTATGCCTCATCGCTGGCCGAGGTGCTGGACAGTGAGAACATCTCCCTTGAGCGTCTGGTATGCGGGGACCTCATCGTGTTGATGACCCCGTCCGCAGACGTGGCGCTGCGCCTGGCCGTCAAACTGCGTGTCGCAGAGCGGAAAGACAACGTGCGCCGGAACTCAGCTGGGTTGGATGTGTTGTCCCCTTCGTGCATAGCGGTTCATTTTGGCCACGCACGGATCGGTTTGGTGGATATCGGCGACCGATTGACCAGCGTCGCTACGTCGTCTGACATCAAAATTTTGCACCGCATGATCCGCTATGCAGCGGGGCTCAAGTGCACTGACATCGTGTCGCAAGAAGCTTTGCATGCGGCGAACTCCGCAAAGGCGTTCGCTGTTCGTGGGATGGGGTGTATCGAGAAACCGTCCTTGGCAGATGACGATGCGTCCTCTTCGCACGGCCGCCAGAACGGGCAGGTGTACATCAAGGTGTTCGAGTTCTTCCAAACCCAGCCGTCCGAGACAAAAAGTATTACAAGCAGAACTCGTCGATCCTGTGATAAGGCCACTAGTGCGGTGCACAAAGGCCACATAGGTCGGGCGCTGAATCACGTGAAAGAGGCCATCCGCATCGTCACCGAGCATGGCTTGCAGGACGAAATGCTGCAGGAGTGGCTCGCGCACCTCAAAGACCTCCAATCGGCGAACAAGGGAAGCCCTCATGTGATTGTCGACGACATAGGGCAGCCCTCTTCCAAGGAAGACGTTACGTTTGCCTCTTTTCGTTTGCGCACGCCTGTTCAGACTCCTCACAGCCCCCAGCAATTGATCGGTGCGTTAAAACGAGCGCACGAAGAGCGCCAAAATTTGAATACGAATGCAAGTGAGGCAGGCGATGACAGGCAGCTGGTGGAGGATCGTCACGAGTCATCGACCTGGATGGAACTGTGACGTTGCAATTAGTTCGCTCTCGTAGATCATGTACGTTGACAGATTTGGGAATGGAGCTTGAACGCCACCCCAGCGAAGCATTGCACCGCGTTGGTTCCGAGGCACAATAAATTCAGATGAGTTTTGCAAAGAGAGAAAGCCCTGAAGAGATCGCCCAGCGAGGGGCGCGTCCAGAGGACGTCGGGCTATCCGCCGAGGAGTACGAAAAGAGAAAGCAAGAAGCCCTGCAACCCTTGAAAGTCCAAAAGGCCGGCGGAATGCTGACCGTCAAGAGCAGCAGCAGGGCTCAACAAATCCTCAGCAGAGGTGTTCTCGACAACTTCAAACAGCAACGCGCAACAAAAAAGGACGAATTCACGCAGTCCGTGTTTCGAGCCAAGTTCGTTGGAACAGCGTTGTCACTGTTTCTCGGTTGCGGATGCCTTTACCTAGTGCTATTGCCGATGATGCAGCTTCACTTACGCCGTGGCCAGAAACGCGAATTACGTCAACAGTCCCGGCAGCCCCCCGACGCAAGCTGATCTCGAGTTCTTCTCACAAGGTCAATTGTTGGGGATGGGGAACACATCTCAATGTGTCAAGCGCTCGATGATTGCGTTCGATCCACAGTCGACAGATTTCAACGTCGCCACCTTTTATAAATGAGTGAGGAGGTTCCTGGAGATGGCCTGTCCGCCGAAGATCGCAAAGCTCGTAAGGAGGCGAAGAAGGCCGAGAAGGAACTTCGTATCGCAAAGGCGAAGGAGGTGAGCCAATCCGACAAAGGTGCGGCTGCACCTCCGCCGAAGGAAAAAAGCAAAACCGTACATGTTCCCCGACAGCCACCGGTAGCGTCCATCGCAGCAAAGGATACAACGCCGCCGCCGACAACGCCGTCACTGATTCCGGTTCATGGGAGCCCTGACACGACTACAACCCAGGCACCGATTTTTGTTCCCCAGGGCCCTCCACCGCCTTGTCTGCCCCCATTCGTTGACTTGTCGCTGGTTCACCCCCGAGTCGCGGAGTTGGGCCTACTTTACCGCACGATGCGCATTGTGGGAGGAAACGCACGTACCCTCGCCATGATAGAAGCGATGTCTGCGATGGTGCATCACACCCCGTCGTTGAACGTCGATTGGATGTCTCAGCGTGACAAGGATTCCTTCTTCCACACTTGGCATGCGAACGTGAACTACTTGCAATCGTGCCGCATGATGACACCGGGAATGCAGACAGTGTGCCAAGCACTTGAGAATCACTTCCGCAACATCACATTCGTCACCAGCGACAACACCACTGGCGAAGAGGCTCATCCGTCGCGTACCCAGACACAACTGCACCCAAGAACGTGGGTCTTACGAGAACTCGCGCGACTGAAGGATGAGATCCTAATGGCGTCGTTGGAAATAGTAACCACGATCGGTCCGAAGATGATCGAGCACCAAGATGTCATCTTGACGTTTGGGCGAAGCTCCACGATCGAGGCGTTGCTGCGGAATACGATCTCCCAAAAATCGTTTGCTGTCATCGTGGTGGACAGTGCTCCGCTTTTTGAAGGCCGCACGCTGTCAGCGCAGCTGCAGAAGAGCGGGGTGCCGACGACGTATGTGCTCCTCAGTGCCATCTCCCTGTGTCTCCCCAAATGCACGAAGGTCTTCATCGGGGCGTCGACGGTGCTGCTCAACGGGGACGTTCACTCGAGAGCTGGTACAAGCGTTGTCGCGTTGATGGCGAATGCGCTTCGGAAGCCCGTGCTGTGCTTTGTGGAGTCGTACAAGTTGACGACCAAGTTTTGGGTTGGCAGCTTGACGGTGAATGAAGTGTGCCGACCCTCAAACGACACGCTCACCGCGGAGGAGGCTCCCTCGGGCGGCGGATACCTTTATGACATCACACCGGCTGCCACCATCGACGTTTTGGTTTCCGAGTACGGTCGCCACCACCCCATGACGGTGGCGACACTGAGTCGAGAGAGGGAACAACGGACGCTCGGTTCATGGTAGCGGCTAATTCCTCCGATGCCATGATGAGACGGGTGCCCGGGTGCCACGGTGTCAATGAAATGCTGTTGTGCGATTGAGTTGTTTGCCCACACAGCGCCACATGAAACGAGGGCTGTCGTTCTCGGTGCGCAGTGTCGGCATGCGGCCGCACCCCACCAAACGCGCTCCCGCGGGAGAAGATGCGTTTCTCCTGAAGCCATCGACCTTGGGAGTCGCTGACGGCGTCGGTGGCTGGCGCAAGCTCGGTGTGGACTCGGGTGTTTACAGCCGCGGCTTCATGTGGCATCTGTCGGATATCATTGACGACCACCAACTTTGGGAACCGGGCGAGGCGTGGGATCCGGTCGCCCTGCTGATTGACGGCGCGCGCCACATGAAGGCCTTGTCTGTCCCTGGCAGCATGACGGCCGCAGTCTGCAGCTTGTCGGTCGAGACACTGCGCGTCGCCTGGGTCGGCGATTGCCAGTGCATTGTGATGAGGAACGGCCGTTGTGTGTTCGAGTCAACTCCGACGATGCACAGCCTGATGCGACCTTGTCAGCTGGGGAATACTTCTGCCACGGATGCGAAGGACGCGAAGGTCGTAACCGTGCAAGTTGAGCCAGGCGATGTTGTGTTGGCGGGCAGCGACGGACTCTTCGACAATCTGTCGGTGCCGTTCATCGTCCACCACGTTCACAGTTCACTCGAGAAGAGACCCGCCAACCAGCAAGCGCACCTCGACGCGATTTGCGATCGCCTGGCGCACGAGGCGCAGTGCGCTGCCCGTGGGGAGCCTGAACTGACCAAGGGTGGGGGGATGACGCCGTTTCGCGACCGAATGCTGTCTCAGGGATTTAACATAGCGGAAGCCGGAAAGCTGGACGACACGACCGTCGTGATAGGTATTGTGGCAGCTGATTGTCGGGACAACCACCAACAGATGCTCGATCGAGGAGATCGCGTCCCCGATAGTGCGGCAGCGACGATGCCTCCTTCTTGCCTGCCGTGGTACTTGCACGAGTTGAAAAAATCCGTGTAGTTGAGTTTGGATGTCCAACGAATGAAGTTTTTTGCGGTGATTTCAGTTGGTGTCCATTTGCTTGCTGCCGTCGTGAAGTGATTTCAACGTCCGTGCCTTTGACGGCACTTGCGATGTTTTTTTTGCATTCTTTCCATATGCGGTTCCAGATCCAGTTTTCCACGTAATTCCTTGTCGTGAATTGCAACCATGCACTTCTTCCGATCCGTCAAGTCGGCCGTCGCGAATACGTTGATCGAGCGGTCTGACGCGATGGACTTGCGGAACAACTTTGCGGAAGTGCAAAAAATCGTTCCCCGCATCCAAGACAAGGACGCGATGGACGAGTCCGATATTTTAGAGTTGCAGAGTGGACTCGATGCCATCATCGGTTTGATTAACAAGGAGCGGAAAACAGCGAAAACTGTGAAGGCGGACCGCGTCGCGAACAAAGCAGTATTCCCCTGCTTGCACGAGGTGTTACATCGCGATGTGATCCTTCACATGTCGACGTACGCCAAGATGACCCAGCCACTTGGCCTTCGCCCACTCGCAATGCGGTTTTTGCGGCGCCTGACGCTCGAGATGACCAGCTGCATGTCTCAGCATCCACTCGAGCTGGACACGGTGGCCACGCCACTAATGGACTTGCTTTACAAGCTGAAAGCCGAGCGCGTTGACTCATCCCTTGGTCACAACGAAGACGACGACGTCCACAACCAAACGCAGCTGGAGTACTCTGCCCTTTTGGAGTGGGTGTGCCACGAGCTCGTGAATGTGCCTAGGGTGTTGCAGGGTCTCGCAGCGTGGCAGAATTTTTGGGGACGCCCGAGTGAAACCCGCGTTCCATGGCTCGTGGACGCAGCCGTGTCTTGCTCAACTGCCGAGGAAGCCTCACCGAGTATCGCCCTGGAATTTCTATGCAACAGCCTGAACGCTCTGACGCATTTGTTGTTGTATCCGGATGACGACTTCGCCAGGGAGCTGCACAGCGCCGCCCCGCGACGTGGAGTGCGGTTTGCTTTCACCACCCAACTAAAGGACCTCTGCCGTGTATCCGTGACGCTGTGCCACATGCCAGGGTCGGAAGACGACCTAACTCAGCACCTCGCGCTCGCGTGCCGCATCGCACGGTTTCTGAACGACACTTGCACCTTGACTGCCGGGACGCTCGCGGGCGAGCTGCGTGGACAGGTGCAACGAGTGTTCTTCGAGGAAACATTGTCCACATTTTTTGATGCCATCGACGATCGCCATTTCGTCAGTGCCTCCTTGTTGCTGTCGACCATTATGCAGAGCCTCCCGTTCGGCTCCACCTTGCTGGGAAGCTGCTCAACGTTTATCGGCGCACATTTGCCGACATTGTACAGAAGGGGAAACGACGCTTCCGAACGCGTCGCGACGGCGAGTCTGTCGCTTATCTCGGTGATCGCAACCTGTTCACCGCCGGCGGCCGTCGACTTGTTTTTCCCAGACGGATTGCCTGTCGTACCAAACGCCGGAGTACCGCTTAACGTGGATGCCTTGTTTTGCGACCGAGCGAAACGTAGTAATCTCTGCGGCTCATTTCAGACGACGTTTCAACATGAAGCCGCGCTGCGAGTGTGGAGAAGGGCAAGCGCGGCTGCTACATCGGCGACGAAAGCGCCGACGGACACAAACCTTCATTCATTGCCGATCGTCGCGTTGTTTGCGACTCGGGTGCGGTCGTTTTGCCAACACGGCGACGACCACAACGCGGCGACGACGGGAGCTATTCTCGCCGTCATGACATGCCACGCACGACTCCCTGAATTATTACTGCGAGTGGAGAGCGGGTGCCCCATCGCAGTGGCCCTGGTCGAAGTCGCCCAGTCCCTTTCGTCCACATTGTCTGACAGTGCAGCGATGGATTCCTACCGCAGATTTGTTGGGATCGATTTTCACGAAGGCCGTGACATGCTGGAAGGTCTGCTGCTTCATTCGGACGTCGTCGGCTCAATTGCGGCGGCCGTCATGCTTGAGGGATTCCGGCACGAAGTCACTTCGACCTTGGCGGCGTCGCAGCAATTTGCTCTTCTCGATGAGGTAGTGTGATGCGTCTTGAGATGTCGGGAGAAAGTGGGTATGTGGACGGACAGCATGTTTGCCCGACATCGTCCCCCGCTTGATTGGTGATTGAGTGTTAGTTGAAGCGGCGTCCTCTCTTTGGTACGTTGCATATGGCGCTTCACGCGATCGGCTGGCTGAGCTCGAAACTCGGAGTCGACATCGGAGGCAGAGACAAGGCAGTCGCAACTAAGGAGACCGACGGCGTGCTTTCGACCATCAGCGGGGCGGTGTTTGGCGACAGCAATCGCGATCCAGCTTGCGAAGGGCAACCAAGCACGCCGAGCACGAAGGAAGCGGTGGGCAACGACGGATTGCCACAGACACGGGATTGGTATTTTTACGACGAGACGAAAAAAAGGTGGGAACCCACCCCTCACGCCCCCGACTGGGTCAAGGCGGAGCACGCCGCCAAAGTCAAGGAAGCGGAGGAAGAGGCTCTCGGCATCAAAAAGTTTCCCGATCCCCCCCCTCCACCCCCCTCGACCGTTCTGCACCCGTTGCCCGGATCACCCGCCGTGCCTCTGCGTACCGCACCGCAGTACGTGACGCCACAGTACTTCAAAACCGACTAAGTTGCAACCACAATTCCCAGCCGCGTGCTCTACCGGTGTCATCACGCGCTCTCATGAGCGATAACACTGCTTTTGTGTGTTGTGTGTCTGTGTGTGTGATTGTTAAGACAGAAAGCCTCTGCTTTTCCTCAAAAATGGCCGACGACGACGTTTATGCCAGTTTTCAACCAGCAGCAGCTCCAACCTGGGGCGGCGCAGCCGGTACCATGTCAGGTGCGACCGCCAATCCTTTGGGGGGCCGTCCCCCGCCGTCGCAGTGGGGCGGCGGCGTACCCGGGTCGCAATACGGACGCCCGGGCGGGGGCGCCGACGTCAGACCCATGACTTCCAATCGCGCCAGCGGCTTCAGTGCACAGGCCATACTCGGGCAGGGCAACACGTTTGACCCTACGAACCAAGCGCGTAATTTGGCCATGGGTCCAGCGCCGCCGTTGCAAAAGCGCGCGGACAATAGTCCTGAGGAGCAGTGCATGGACCTCGAACGCCGTGTGAACTCGCTAATCGAAGAAAGCTCGCAGCACGCCGCCGTCGGAGATGTCAGCATGGCGCTGGAGAAGGCCAAAGATGCCACAAAGAAAGAGCGGCAGCTATGCAAGCAGCGCGAACAACTCAACTTGTCCGATCAAATCAACATCGACTTGTCCTTCAGCGTCATGTTCAACCTCGCTGTTCAGTATCATCGCAGTGGCCTGCACACCGAGGCTCTCAACACGTACTCGCTCCTGAACAAACAGTTCTCGGCCAAGGATCCGCAACGATATCCTCAGAGCGCTCGACTTCGCGTCAACATGGGAAACATTTATGCCGAACAGAAAAAATACATGCTCGCCAATAAGATGTACCGCATCGCGCTCGACGTGATCCCCGCTGAAGGCAAAGAACTCCAGTACAAGATTCTCCGCAACATCGGCAACTGTTTCGTCAAGCTCGGCCAGTACAAAGACGCCATGGCTTCATACGAACAAATCATGGACGGCAGCCCCGAGATTGTCACGGCCTTCAACCTGCTGCTGTGCTACTACGCGCTGGGTGACGTGGACAAGCTAAAGCGCACGTTCAGCCGCATGCTCGCGATCAAGGTCAGCGGCCAGGGTGACGACGAGGACGAGGACGAGGAGGAAAAGGAGGTGGAGACCAAGGATGTCCTCGTGCACGACGCACTCCGAGTCGAGGTGCGAGAGCGCCGCCGACAGTATCTTCACTATGTCACAACGTCCGCGCGCCTCATCGGACCGGTCCTGGACAAGGACTGGCGCGTCGGCTTCGACTACGTCATCGAGCAGCTGAAGCACTATGAGCTCCGTGACGCTTCGTCCCGCCTTGCCTCTGAATTGGAGATGTGCAAGGCCCTGAACTACCTCAAATACAAGAAGTATCGGGAAGCTATCGACGGATTGAAGGCGTTTGAGAAAAAAGATAAGGCGCTGCGAGCACGCGCTGCGACCAACTTGGCCTACTTGTACTTTTTGGAAGGCGACTACGACAGCGGCGAAAAATATGCTGACATGTCTGTCGAAACGCACCGCTACAACGCTAAGGCCCTCGTGAACAAGGGCAATTTTCTTTACGTTCGCGGCGACTGGGAGAAGGCGCGCCAGGTGTACCAAGAAGCCATCAACGTGGAGGCCGATTGCGTCGAGGGACTCTACAACTACGCGCTTTCGAGCAAGCAGCTGGGCTCCTACGAAGATGCCCTAAAGGTATTCAAGCGGCTGCAATCGATCATCGACAGCGTCGAGGTCATGTACCAGATCGCGGACCTCTACGACATCATCAACGATGGCCACGCGATTGAGTGGTTCAATCGGCTCGTGGGGCGCGTCCCGACGGACCCGAACGTGCTGGCCCGACTGGGACTGCTCCACGCCAAAGAGGGCGACGAAACGCAGGCCTTCCAGTTCTACTTCGACGCGTACCGATTTTACCAGGTCAACATGGACGTGATTTCATGGCTGGGCGCCTTTTTCGTGAAGAATGAAGTGTATGACAAGGCGATGCAATTTTTTGAGCGCGCTTCTCAAATCCAACCGCACGAGGTCAAGTGGCAGCTGATGGTGGCGTCGTGCTACCGCCGACGCGGCGAGTACCCACAGGCCAAGCGCATCTACGAGGATGTGAATCGCCGTCATCCCGAAAACATGGAGTGCCTCCGTTACCTCGTCCATCTGTGCAAAGACAGCGGTCAGATTGAAGACGCCAACGAGTGGTTCAAAAAAGTAAAACGCCTCGAGGCCAAGTTGGAGAGCGAGAAACAGGAGACGTCCGCAAGCGCGGGGACTCCCGGACTCGGCGACACGCAACGGTCGTCCGGCTCCAATCCCCGAGACGTCGCGACGCCCACGACGCCAATCGCTGGTGCCCCGCAGACGCGGAACCGCGAAGAAAAGGGTCGTGGGCCATCCAGCAACGCCGGTGGACGGAAAGCGCAAGCCGATGACGACGACGACGACGTCGACTTGCCGGGAGCGTGAACGGCCTCAGCAGAGCAGACTTTATTTCCCCCGCTCTCCGTGATGTGTGAAGTGGCAACGCGCCGTCCACCATGTTCACTTACAGATTGGGTAGAGGGGACACACTACGCTGTGGAGGGGCGCCGTGCAGCGCCCAGGCAACAGCTTAGACAGAGGTGACCGGTGTGGGTGGATAGAATGTGACAGCCGATGCTTGAGCCCCCATGCGTGCGGATGGCCACGCGGAGGCACTTTCCTGTGATGCGCCCGTTTGCGTTTGCAGTTGCGGCGCCCACACACTAGTTTCGTTACTGCTTTTGCTTTCCGCCAGACATGTTCCATCACGCCGGCGGCGGTGACATGGACGACATGATGTCCATGATGTTCGCATCCGGCATGATGGGCGGCATGCCAAGGCGTCGTCGAGGCAAAACCATCGGACTGCCGCTGTCCGTCACTCTCGAAGATCTCTACAAGGGCGGCGTCTTTACCGTGCCGCGCGAGAAGACCGTCGTGGTCGGCAACCGCATGGTCACGAAGTCAGCACCCTTGAAAGTGTCCGTCGTCAAGGGAATGGAGCATGAACATCAAATTCCGTTCCGCGGTGAAGGCGACCAACATCCTGAGCTCGACGAGCCAGGCGACGTGGTCGTCGTGTTGCAGCTCGAGAAGCACAGCGTTTTTACTCGGGATGGCAACGACCTTTGCATGACGAAGAAAATTTCCTTGGCGGAAGCGCTTTGTGGATTTCAATTCACGATCACGCATCTGGACGGGCGGGTGTTGTTGATCAGCTCGCAGACGGGAGAAATTGTCAAGCCCGGCGACAGAAAGAGCGTCGTTGGTGAGGGCATGCCCATTTTCAATCCCCGTGGCCCCGCGGGCCCTGCCCGAAAAGGAGACTTGATTATCGAGTTCGAGGTGGCATTCCCCGAAAGAATTGAAGCGGAACCCATCGATGTGCTCCGGCGCACTCTTCCTACTCCTAGCATAGAATCGGAGCGCGCTGCGGGAGATAGCGAAGAATGCTACATGCATCCGCGACCGCTGGATGAAGTGCGCAAAGAGATGAAAGATCAAGCAGACGACGACGACGATGTCCCACAGGGTGGCGGCGGTGGGGTTCGATGCGCGCAGCAGTAATCAGGCGATGGCGCTCTGCGCGGTATTTGTTTGCGTTCTTTCATACAACCCTTATCAACCACCCCTTCACTCTTCGGCCAAGATAACGACAAATACCATGGCAAAATAACGGCAGCCACGAATCTCGGGACCAGTCGCTCCCGAGATGATGTTGATGACGACCCAGCCATGATGGAGTGTCCGATGTGGGTCCCTTTCCACCCCTCAGCTTTTCATGCTCGATGGTTGGCCGTTGTGGCAGCCGCACGACATGCTGCACGTTGATGGCCGTGACGATGTGTTGCGTCGCAGGGCTGTTCCTTCGCGCGAAGACACCAGGGGAAGGGCTGATCGGAACGTTTCCCCCTCCAACGACAACGGGATGTAGCGACATCGGCGAACGTGGACGCTGGGAATGGACTGGGATCGCCTGCATGCCGAACGGCAGCCTACCCACGACACCGTTTTGCGATGATCAGACCGAAATGAATTCACTTCTCCGAGCTAGGTGCGAGGTGGGAGTGCATCGTCAACCTTGCGCTGCGTACCGACGAGGCGCGTGGCACTGGGCGCCAGGCCGTACGTCGTGCGACGCGTCGTCGCCGGTTTCGTTCATGGATTCAGTTCGCGACCGGCAGGCGGTTCCCCGCGTTGACACCCGTTGCCGCGCAGACGTCAACGACACTGCCTGCACGGTTTCCAAGCCGATCGT
>ERZ1292630.1994-Hain-H41-02um-R3-1994-length-19383-cov-164_pt1 | contig 19383 bp, 23 predicted proteins | sample MGYA00564408_ERZ1292630 | MGnify/ENA primary metagenome ERZ1292630 (study PRJEB36523, sample SAMEA6512641) | groundwater metagenome | collected 2019-01-08 | study: AquaDiva: Metagenomics assemblies of 32 groundwater samples
CCGTGATGATTACCGGGGATCACAAAGAGACGGCGCTCGCCATTGCCAGGGACTTGGGTCTGCCTGACGGTGACGGCGCGGCGCTCTCCGGCCACGAGATCGACAATCTCACCGAGGACCAACTGGCCCAGCGCGTGGAGCACGTCGCGGTCTACGCGCGCGTCTCGGCGGAGCACAAGTTGCGCATCATCCGAGCCTGGAAACGCCAAGGCGCGATTGTGGCCATGACGGGCGACGGCGTGAACGATGCGCCTGCAATCAAGGCAGCGGATATCGGCATCACGATGGGGATCACCGGAACCGATGTGACCAAAGAAGCTGCTGATATGGTGGTCACAGACGACAACTTTGCCTCGATCGCCGCAGCGGTGGAGGAAGGCCGGGGGGTCTTCGACAACATCCGGAAGGCCGTCCATTTCCTCCTGTCGTGCAATCTGAGCGAAGTGCTGGTCATGCTGTTTGCGGCGCTGCTGGGCCTGCCCCTGCCGCTTCTGCCGATTCAGATTCTCTGGATGAATCTCGTTACCGACGGCATTCCGGCCTTGGCACTGGCGGTCGATCCCAAGGCGCCCGATCTGATGACGCGTCCGCCTCGACGACCGGAGGCTCGGTTGTTAGACGGGGGACGATTGCTGGCGATCAGCGGAGAGGGATTGATGCTGGGGATGATCGCGTTAGGCGCGTTCAGCTACAGCCTCTATGGGCTGCATCAAGAGCTCGATCAAGCCAGGACGGTGGCCTTTACGGTGTTGGTCGTGGCGCAACTGGTGCATGTCTTCAACTGCCGGAGCGAACGGTTGTCGCTCTTCCAGTTGGGCGTATGGACGAACCGTCCGCTGGTATGGGCCTTCCTCCTCTCGCTGGCTGTGCAGGTTGCGGTACTCACGGTTCCAGCGGCTGCGCCGATTTTTAAGGTCGCCTCGTTGCCGATCGAAGATTGGGCGTTGATGGGGGCCATGGGATTTTTGCCATTCTTCATCATGGAATTGATCAAGGTTGTGCGACGACGATGAAGGTGTTGGCGATCAATAGTGGAAGCTCCTCCTTGAAGTTCAAGGTCGTCGAGTTCGGCGGCTCTGCTGACGCGGCAGCCCATCGGCATCCAAGCATCCGCTATGAGGGATCAGTCGACGCAATCGGGCCTACGGCGAAGCTATTGCTCAGTTGCGACGGGAAAACAGTTGCCCAGACTATTGAGAATGTCTTGACCCATGCCGAGGCGGTTCAGCGTCTGATGCAGATGTTGGAGCAGTCGAGCAAGCTGGAAGGACGCGATTTCAGCATTGACGCGGTGGGGCATCGCCTGGTGCATGGTGGCGAGCAATTTCGAGAGCCGGTCGTGATCGACGACGAGGTGATGACCGCGGTCGAGCATATGGCCGAACTCGCGCCACTCCACAATCCTGGCTCGATCGCCGGGATTGAGGGCGCTCGTGCTGTGCTGGGATCACACCTCCCGATGGTCGCGGTCTTCGATACGGCCTTTCACGGGTCGATGCCGCTTGTGGCCACCTCCTACGCAATCGATCAGGATCTGGCAAAAAAGCACGGCATCCGCCGGTATGGGTTTCATGGCATCGCCCATGCGTCGATGGCCGGTATCTGTGCCGCAGCCGTCAATCGTCCACTGGCCAGTCTACGCCTCATTACCCTGCAGCTCGGTAACGGATGCTCTGCAACCGCCATCGATCGAGGACGATCGGTTGATACGTCCATGGGATTTACACCGCTCGAAGGTTTGATGATGGGAACCAGATCGGGTGATCTGGATCCAGCAGTGGTCGGACATCTCGTTCGGAGGGAAGGTCTGTCGGTCGATGAGGTCGAACGTCTCTTGAACGAGCGATCGGGTCTTCTGGGCCTATCTAGCCTGTCACACGACATGCGCGAACTTCTGAAGGCAGCCGAAGGCAAGTCGGACTCACGCGCCGCGCTGGCGCTGGACCTGTTTTGTTATCGCGTGCGCAAGTACATCGGTTCATACCTGGCCGTGCTGGGAGGGGCTGATGCGCTGGTGTTTGGTGGAGGTATCGGTGAGCATGCACCGGCCATCCGTGCGAGGATCTGTGAGAGGATGGACTGGTGCGGGCTTCGTCTCGATCTCGTGCATAACGAGGCGGCAAGGGAGATCGCTCCCGGCGACGCAACACAGATCAGCGAGGAAGGGGCACCGTTGGCATGCTATGTGGCAGGTGTCGATGAAGAAGTCGAGATCGCCCGCGCCACACTCGAATGTGTGCGGAAAGGGCAGTCCGGCGATCCCTGAGGCATGAATCGTTACACGTTAAAGGTTTCGGAAGAAGAGCCCTCGGCAGTCGTACGTTTTGCTTTTTACCTTGAACGGCTTTGCCAAGATGGAGAGACAAACATGAAGTCACCGTTAGCTAAAAATGAATTGACGCGGATCGATGCCTATTGGCGTGCAGCCAATTATCTGTCCGTCGGGCAAATTTATCTCTACGACAACCCGTTACTAAAGAAACCGCTCGCGCGGACTCATATCAAGCCGCGCCTGCTCGGTCATTGGGGCACAACCCCGGGCCTGAATTTTATCTATGTGCATCTGAACCGGATCATCACACAACACGATCTCAATATGATCTATATCACCGGGCCTGGCCACGGGGGACCAGGGCTTGTCGCCAATGCCTACCTCGAGGGGACCTATAGCGAGGTCTATCCAAACATCTCGCAGGACGAGCAGGGCATGAAGCGGTTGTTCAAGCAGTTTTCGTTTCCCGGTGGCATTCCCAGCCACGTCGCACCGGAAACGCCGGGTTCTATTCATGAGGGTGGTGAATTAGGCTACTCACTGTCACATGCTTATGGGGCGGTGTTCGACAATCCGGATCTCATCGCAGCCTGCGTGGTCGGCGACGGGGAAGCGGAAACCGGCCCGCTCGCCACGAGCTGGCATTCCAACAAGTTTCTGAATCCGATCACCGACGGGGTCGTCCTGCCGATTCTCCATTTGAACGGCTACAAGATTGCCAATCCCACGGTTCTGGCCAGGATCAGTCATGGTGAGTTGGAGCAACTGTTTCGCGGCTACGGCTACCGCCCCTACTTCGTCGAGGGCCGCGATCCGTCGAAGATGCACCAACTCATGGCCGCGACGCTCGATGCTGTCATGCAAGACATCCAACGAATCAAAACTGTCTCGCGCAAAGAGGGCACCCCGCAACGCCCAGTCTGGCCCATGATTGTGCTCCGAACACCCAAAGGCTGGACCTGTCCTCCACAAATCGACGGCAAGCGAACTGAGGATTACTGGCGTTCGCACCAGGTTCCCATGGGCGACATGGACAAGCCGGGACATGTGAAGATTCTTGAACAGTGGATGAAGAGCTACAAGCCTCAGGAACTGTTTGACAAGTCCGGGCGATTCAAGCCCGAACTCGCCGAACTGGCGCCCAAGGGGGATCGGCGCATGAGCGCCAATCCTCACGCAAACGGTGGCCTGCATCTCAGAGATCTGTGTCTGCCTGATTTCCGAGACTATGCCGTCAAGGTCACGAAACCAGGTGCGCTTGATGTCGAGTCTACCCGGCTCATGGGGACATTCCTGCGGGACACGATGAAGCTGAACATGGCGAGCCGGAACTTCCGCCTCTTTAGCCCGGACGAGAACAACTCAAATCGCTGGCAGGATGTGTTGGAGGTGACCAACCGCGCCTGGATGGCGGATCGCTATCCGTACGACGACCATCTGGCACCGGACGGCCGGGTGATGGAGATGCTCAGTGAGCACCAGTGCCAGGGGTGGCTGGAAGGCTATCTGTTGACGGGCCGGCACGGATTCTTTTCCTGCTATGAGGCCTTCATCCACATCATCGACTCGATGTTCAATCAACATGCCAAATGGCTCAAGGTCTGCAACCACATCCCGTGGCGACGACCGATTGCCTCGCTGAATTATTTGTTGTCCTCCCATGTCTGGCGGCAGGATCACAATGGCTTCAGCCATCAAGATCCTGGGTTTATCGATCACGTGGTCAACAAGAAAGCCGAGGTGATCCGGGTCTATTTGCCACCCGATGCCAATACGTTGCTGTCTGTCACCGACCACTGCCTACGCAGTCGCAACCATGTGAACGTCATCGTGGCCGGCAAGCAGTCGGCGCCGCAATGGCTCGACATGGATGCTGCAGTGAAGCATTGCACAGCCGGCATCGGCATTTGGGAATGGGCGAGTAACGATCGGAATAGTGAACCGGACGTGGTCATGGCCTGTTGCGGCGATGTGCCCACGCTGGAAACGCTGGCGGCCGTCTCCTTACTGCGGACGTATCTGCCGAACGTGAGGGTAAGGGTGATCAACGTGGTGGATCTGATGAAACTACAACCAGCCGCTGAACATCCGAACGGATTGTCCGACAAGGACTTCGATGTCTTGTTCACGACGGACAAGCCGGTCATCTTCGCGTTCCACGGCTACCCGTGGCTGATCCACCGGCTCACCTACCGACGGACGAATCACAAGAACCTGCATGTGCGCGGGTACAAAGAAGAAGGGACTACGTCAACCCCGTTCGATATGGTGGTGATGAATGATCTCGACCGGTTTCATCTGGTCGCCGATGTCATCGACCGGATCCCACTACGCGGCTCGCGGGCCGACTACGCCAAGCAGGCTCTTCGTGACAAACGCATCGAACACAAACAATATATAGCCGAGCATGGTGAAGACATGCCAGAGATCCGTGAATGGAAGTGGGACCCCACCAACGCAGCTAAACCGGCGTAAGTTAGCCAGGAAGCGAAACTGTTCGGCGGGCTGGGCGTGGGGAAGAACGGCCGGACGCTCAGTGACTAATTATTCCAAGTCATAGAGATCAAGCGTGGATAAAGTCCCTGCTTCGAAACCCCGCCTCGCGGCTCCACGTCGGTCTCGCTTAGCGACCGCGCAATTTCGCGACGAGCCGTCATGAATAATGCGAGTTAATTGTCTCAAATTGACCAGATCCTCAGTCCTGCATTCGGCAGAGTAGTGGATACGACGCAATGGGCATCATTTCGATATCCAATGATGTGGGTGTTAATCGCCTTTGGCGATGAGGAGCGTTGGTATGAAAATGGATGCACAACTGAAGAACGACGTGATAGAGGAAGTGCGGTCGGAACCGAACTACTAAAGCATCAATCCATACGACGGCAAAACCCTCAAGACGTTCGAGCAACTTACAGACTTGCAGCTTGAGACGGCGCTGCAAACCGCTGCGACATGCTTCGAGACGTGGCGGAGGACGAGTTTCGCGGAACGTGCATCCATAGTCGCGAAGGCGGCCACGATCATGCGCAAGTGTGTGGATGAGCTTGCAAGTCCGGTGACACTTGAGATGGGCAAGCTGATCGCAGAAGCCCGCGGGGAAGTGGCGCTCAGCGCGGACATCCTTGATTACTACGCAAAGAATGCCGAGCGTTTCCTGGCAACAGAAACACTCCAGCCGAGTTCGGGTGAAGCAGAAATCGTGAGCACTCCATTTGGCGCGCTCTTTGGCATCCAACCGAGGAATTTTCTTTACTACCAGCTCGCGCGCTTTGCCGCTCCGAACCTGATGGCGGGTAACGTGGTGATGGTGAAGTACGCGGGGTGCGTGCCGCAATGCGCCATCGCCTTTGAGAAACTGTGGCTCGACGCCGGAGCGCCTGCCGGCGCTTATACCAATCTCCTGATCTCGCACGATCAGGTGAATCAGGTCATCGATGATCCCCGGATCAAAGGCATCGCATTGACCGGTGGCGTGGATGTAGCCCGAAGTGTTGCGGCGCGAGCCGGACAACATGTCAAGAAGACTACGATGGAACTCGGTGGCAACGACGCCTTCATGGTGCTTGCGGATGCCGATCTTGACGAGACGGTCGAGTGGGCAGTCTGGGCCAAGATGAACAACACCGGCCAATGCTGTGTCGCGGCGAAGCGTTTCATTGTTGTCGAAGAAATCGCCGATGCGTTTCTCGCCAAGTTTCAAGCCGCCCTCGCGGCGCTCAAACCAGGCGACCCGATGGACAAGGCGACCACGCTTGCCCCGTTATCTGCGGAAGCAGCCTTTATCACTTTGCTGGATCAGATCAAACGCGCCATCGCCAAAGGCGCGAAGGTGTTGCTGGGTGGCAATCGCATTGATCGCCCCGGTTCGTTCATGCAGCCGACGATCATCACGAACATCAAACCCGGCAATCCTGCTTACCGCGAAGAATTCTTCGGCCCGGTCGCGCTGTTCTTTCGCGTGAAGAACGAAGACGAAGCCGTCGCGCTCGCCAATGATTCTGATTTCGGCCTGGGCGGCTTGGTTTTCACCAAAAACGTTGCGCTCGGCAAACAAGTGGCGAGTCGCATTGACACTGGCATGGTGTTCATCAATCACCCGACGTGGACGGCATGTGATCTGCCGTTCGGCGGCATCAAGAATTCCGGCTACGGTCGTGAACTCTCCAGCCTGGGCATCCAGGAGTTCGTGAACAAAAAAGCTGGTGCGCACCAGTTCGATTGACACGGCGGCATAGGCAAAGGGCACCGAGAGGAAGCAAAGATGAACGTCTTCATCATTGGCGCGGCTGCCTACATTGGCGGCTCGGTTGCACGCATTCTCCTCGGTGCGGGGCACGCGATACATGGAGTAATGCGTAGTCGGGAGAAGCTTGAAAATCTTGCTGCTCTCCAAGAACCGCTAAAAATCCCCCTCACGACTCTTGATCTCCTTCTCCAGACAGAGTTAGGCTCATCTCCCATACCTCATAGGTGCATGATGAGATTCCTGCTCACCGTCATCTTCACCGTATTTCCGTTGGCGAGTCACGCTGAACTTCTGGACGTTCTCCATTCCAGCCCGTCAGCTCCCAATGTCAGAGCCGACGCTGCTGATGCCTGGAATGAAGCCGACATGGACAACGCTCTCAAAGAGTTGTCTCCGTATGGGAACCCGTATGCGCCTGCCTCGCCGACAAATTTGGAAGCGCTTGTTGGCCCGTATATCCTCGTACAAGGTCGACGGGATGTCATTCTCTATGATCCCCGTCTCCCCGACATGTTCGAAGTGAGCGAAGGTGGAGCTGGCAGGCTAGGCTTAACCAACGAGCGATATGAAGTCGGCGTTGCCACGGCTAGAAACGCTTGGGGAATGCCTGCGGCAACACCCGGCTGGTCTACACAGACTTATGGGGGTCGCCATTGAGCGACATCTTTGTAGAAATAGTGACGTCCACCTCAAATAACTTTAAGGAGGATAAACTATGGGGCACTACAAGATCGGTCTCATCATTCCACATCCCGAAGATCAGAAATGGGATTCTGTTTGGAAACTCTTCCGTACGCCCAACTTAAACCTCCCGACCCTCGCCGCCCTCATTCCCGAGGACGAGTGGGACATCGAAATCCAAGACGAAATCGTCGGCCCGCTTGACTTCACACGGGACTACGATTTGGTGTTCATCACCGTGACCACCGTCGTGGCTGTTCGTGCCTATGAAGTCGCGCGACGGTTCCGGGAACGTGGTGCCAAAGTCGTGCTCGGCGGCATCCACCCTTCGACTCTGCCTGATGAAGCCATGCAGCATGCCGATGCCATCGTCATCGGTGAAGGCGAGCTGACCGTCCCGCGGCTGATTGAAGACTTTAAGAAAGGCAACATGCAGCAACAGTACCGCATGCCGTACATGGTCGAGAAGTGGGATGAGAAGACTCCGCGCTGGGATCTGTTGCCGCCGGGTTACATGTTCCGAGATGCGCTCACAGCGACCCGCGGGTGCAATTACCGCTGCACGTTTTGCTCGATTCATTTGGCGCTCGGGGGCGGCCAGTATGGGTTTCGGAAAAAACCACCGGCCGATGTCGTGAGGCTCGTGGAGAAAATGAACGGGCCGATGGTGATGTTTTGGGACGACGACCTCTTGTCGGATCCGGCCTACACCCGAGAGCTCTGCCAAGCCATGAAGCCGCTCGGGAAGAAGTGGATGAGTCAAATGAGCGCGACCTACGTCGCGCATCATCCCGAGTTGCTCAAAACATTGAAAGAGTCTGGTTGCTCGGCGATGTTCATGGGAATCGAATCCATCAATCAGGATTCGCTGAAATCCGTTGATAAGCAAAATTCCGCCAAGCTGTATGAGGAGATGATCAAACGCATTCATGACCAAGGGATTGATATCCATGCGGGCTTTATCTGCGGCTTGGACCATGAAGATGTCTATGACTTCGAGCGGACTGCCGAATGGGCAACCAAAATGGGATTGGCTGGAGCACTTTGGCGTATTATGACTCCCTATCCCGGCACCAAGCAGTTTGCGGAACTCAAGGCGGCCGGCCGCATTCTCACGGAGAACTGGACGGCATATACCGGCGAACATGTCGTGTACAAGCCGGCCAAGATGACCGTTGAGCAATTGTATTGGGGCCACAAGTGGGCCAAGGGGCAATTCTATTCGTTTCGCTCGATCGGACAGCGGGCGGTCCAGCGTGCCTCGCAGAACGGGTGGGGCGAACTGCTCAATATCACAGGCTGCGGACTTGGTTATCGCTCCATGTTCCGCTTGGCTGCCGATTCAGCTCCGGTGAACGTGTACCGAGACATGAAGCATCTGCCGCCTCAAGAAGAGCCTGTTGCCTATCGGTTTCCGTATCCGCCGAAGAAGCGGTTCGGTTTTATCACCGACCGTGTGGACCAACTCCGTTCAAAGGTGCAACCGAGACCAAGAATCAATAAATGCTGACAGAGCTGCCGGTCAGCAGAGGGGAGATGGCGCACTCCCGAGTCAGGTGTAGCGGATGATGCGGCACAAACATTATGGCACGACGGAGCACTACGTGCGGGAGGCACAGCAGATGCTGGAGGGGGTGAAGCGGGCGATCACGCAGATCCTAATGGACGTCGCTAGCGCCCATCACAGGATCCAACCTGTATGTTCTCGCAGCCATGCATGCCCAACATCGGCGAACGTGATCGCCAGGGGGACACGATCAGCACAGCGTTCGTGGAGTCGACGATGAATCACGTCGTGAGCAAGCGGTTCGTGAAACGTCAGCAGATGCAGTAGAAGGTGCAGTGGACGCCCAAGGGAGCACATTGGTTGTGACAGACGCGGACCAACGTCGTGGATGACGATCACGAAGGAGTATTCCGAGGGTGGTATCCACGGTTCCAGCTGGCCGCAGCGTGCCCCCCGGGTTTGTGATGCGCTCCCCACCATCGGTGGACAAGGCTTGGCCGATGAAGAGCCCCAGCGTGGTGAACGACGGATAGACACGCTCACGAAAGGCCCCGGCTTCCTTGTCCATAATCGCGCCCACCTCATCGACAGCCGTTCATCGAGCGGCCCTGCATGGGCCGGTCGGCAAACCCCTGCTTGAATCGCGTGACCGCTTCCTGCAGGCATTTCTGTCATCTTCCCACATGGCGGATCCTCCTTGTATGGGCAGTGACGGGAGACGCCACCATACTCTCAGCCAACCCATTTTTCTCGCAGGCCTGGGGCCTCGCGGCTTAAGGTAGTGCCATGAGGCTCGGACCCCGTCACTCTCCCTTCGCACGCTGCTCCACTTCGGAACAGCGAACTTGTCGCAATATGCCACCTTCGATGCCTTCCGCCTGAGGATTTTTACCTCAGAATTCCGCCGGCCTTGACGCTCTCAGTTCTCTCAACTGCTTGAATTCACGTCGGGTCTGAATTGGCATGATGTTCGCTGTGTGTACGGCATCTGGTGGCACCACTGTGTTCGCTACAAGATCGTCAATCATGATCTCCCCGCCATCCATAGGGATGGCGGTGATAGAAGAGCAAGAGGCTTCAGCAAGAGAACAAGATGATGAAGTGGGTAGTGCCCTGGGTGCCGGGCGGAGGGTTATGCACGGTGGGCCAGATCCAGAGTGTCCGTGGTCGACGACGAGGCCTGGATCGGGTTCATGCGTTTCGACCGTCGTGAGGAGGCAGAGCGGTCTCCGATGCCATCACCCATAACGAAGGAGCACATGAATGAATCAGGAACAGTTCGGACAGTTCTGGACCCAACTCAAAGCGCCCCTCAAGGCGCAATGGGGGAAGATCACCGATGAGGATCTTCTCGAGATCGAGGGCAATCTCGCCACGTTTGGCAGGGTGGTTCAGAAACGGTATGGCGAGGCGCAGAAGGATGAGGTCATCACCTGGGTCAACCGCCGATATGCTCACTGGACCGGAAACTATGTGGGTGCGGGATACAAGGATGCCGATCCAAAGGAATTGTGAACGCGCCAGGCCGTCTCCGTGAGCCGAGTAATGGAATCGGGGCGATGCATGTGACGGCTGACTCAAGGAAAAGGGAGGGTGCTTATGCGAAAAATTGTCATTAACAAGAGCTACGAAATATTTTGCGTGAGTCATAAGGCATTGCTGCGTCTGAAGGAACTCGGCCAGCGGGAGGCGCTTCAGGAAACAGATCGTGGCGCCTACTGGCCTCAAGCCGCCACACCACGAGAACCGAGTTTGAATCAGTATGGTGCGCTCATTCCACGCGACGACGAGAGGCTTGTGCGCGTGGTGGAGGAACTCGGCGAGGAGGCAAACGGTCACTGCGCGGAGCTGAAGATTGTAGAAATTCCGGATGATGTCGCATGGGAGATCGAGAAAACTGATGGGGTGGAGCATGTGAGCGTGGTCCATCGCACTTGGGGCTGAGGTATCGAGGAACGGAGCGCCAGAAAACGGGGACATTCTACGTTTGGAATCGCTTCCTCCGTGGGCGGCGGAGACTGTGGCTCTTGACCTGAGCGTATAAGTCGGTGGCCACGGTCACGACTCAGAGTTCCTGGATCCTGCTGTTGAGTGGGATTGTGTTGCTGATGGTCCACTCGAAGATGAAGACAGCGATCGCTCAGGCGATCAAGGTGATGGGAGACCGGTTTGGATCGACGGAGCAGGATGTGGCAAAGGCCATTCAGGAACTCAAGGCGTCGATGCAAGGGTCGTCGGACCGACTCTTTCCGTGAAAACCCCGCTAGGGCCAGGCAGCCAGTCATCTCAGGATACGTAGGCCACCACCGAGACGCAATCGCCGTCTACAACTGAAAGGAGTAGGAACCATGAAGCCCCAATCCGTCGTTCATAATCATATCGACATTACGAACACCCTGGCCCGATTGTACCTCTTTTTGGCGCAAAGCATGGATCGCTGTGTGGACGAGGAGGCACTCGTGAACTATCCAGAGGCCGAGTTGCAGTCCCATCTCGCCGCGGCCAAGGCCACGGCTCTGGACATGCTGGCTGCTAATCAGGTGGTCAAGGCAAAGGTCGAGCAGGAGTGCAATCGGATAAGCTCGCTTGTGACGGCCTGCCTAATGGGTGACGCCTCTAAAGCGGTCGCACTGGAAGAGCTACAAGCGAAGCGGGCCGAGCTGAAACATAAGACCATGGCGTTGAGTGATCTGCTGGCGGTCTTTCGCTCGGTATGACGGGAAAGTGAATAGGGTCTGTTGTTTCAGGCTCGGTTCGAGCGTGAAGCGGCTGGCCACAATGACCACCGAGGACTGTATGAAGACTACACCACGGACGTATGTGTTGACGCTGAATTCACCATTCCCAAAAAGGTCTTCGACTGTGGATGGGGGACAGTATCCATACTGCGCGCCATTGCTCGGTGGAACAGCTCGGTCTGGCATTGAGAGAAATGCAGCAGACGGTGGACAGTCTGCAGGCCCCCGTCTCGTCGTCGGGCGGATCCTATTCCCTGAACCGAGGTCGATAACGTATTGCTCTCGTCGAGTAAGGAGTGATGAGGAGAGATGAGGGGTGGGAAGGACACGATCCATCTGGATGGACCTAGGCGGATGACCAACGCCTCTCGGTATGATGAAACAGAGTGTGACACCTGCATTGTGGTTCCGTCGCTTTGAACAGTAGAGGAAGGTGAGTGATGGTACGCATACGAACGCCGTTCAATCTGGACGTATTCCTGAGTAAGGGCGACAAGGGCATTACGAGTCTCTCGTCCTCCAAGAACGGGATTCTCTTTTCACAAGGGGATGTGACTGATGCGGTGTTCTACATCCAAGCGGGCAGGGCGAAAGTGACCGTGCTCTCGGAGCATGGCAAGGAAGCCGTCGTGGCGATTCTTGAGCGGGGCGCTTTTTTAGGAGAATCCTGCCTCGTGGGTCAAATAATTCGTACGGCGACCGCGACCACCCTGGAAGACTCCCGCATTCTCCGCATCGAGAAAGCCGCGATGCTCCGGATGCTTCAGGAACAACCCAGGTTTTCTGAGGCATTTATGTCCTATTTGCTGACACACTCGATCCGAGTCCAAGAGGATTTAGTGGATCAACTATTTAATTCCAGCGAGAAGCGGCTGGCGCGGGCGCTGCTGTTGTTGGCCCACTTTGGGAAGGAAGGCAAGCCGGAGACGGTCATTGCGAAGATCAGTCAGGAAACCTTGGCCGAAATGGTCGGCACCACCCGCTCGCGCGTCAGTTTCTTTATGAATAAGTTCCGCAGGCTGGGGTTCATTGATTACAAAGGTGGGTCGCGCCGGAATGGAGGATTGCACGTGCATAGTTCTCTCCTCAATGTCGTGCTCCACGACTAAAGTCTCCATCTGACTCCGCCACATTGATTCAGTAAATCCAAGCCTGACCGCGTCCGGCCTCCCCATTCTTTCGTATTCCTTTAAGACTGAGCAATTATGAACAGACTGCAATCGGCCACTTCATTATGCTTACCCGCAACGGAGAGGATGTGAATGCTTCCGGTACAAGCACAAGGCCTGGTCTCAATGCGATGGGGAGATGGGGATATGCTGGGTACGCCCGCACATAAAAATATAATTTGCTATGGGTGAACATAATGCAGTCATTGCCGGTTGTAAGACACAAAGAGGTTAACGACAGCGCTGTGACCATAGGAGACAAGGCCAACACGGAAACAGTGATCAGGCTACTGAATGAAGCATTGGCCTCAGAAATTATCTGCATCCTCCGCTACCAGCGCCATTACTTCATGACCGCTGGGAGCAGTGCTCGCCATGTGAAGGCGAAGTTTCTCCAGTATGTGGCCGAGGAGCAGGCTCATGCCGATCAATTGGCTGAACGCATCGTCCAGCTTGGGGGCAAGCCGGATTTGTCCCCGGAACGGCTGCTGAACCGGAGCCATGTAGAACATGTCGAAGGGGAGTCGTTGGTGGAGATGATCACGGCAGATCTGGTCGCCGAACGGATCTCCATCGACAGCTACCGCGCCATGATCGCCTCCATCGGCGACGATGATCCGACGACCCGCCAGGTCTTAGAGCGGATTCTGGCACAAGAAGAAGCGCATGCGGAGAATCTGGCCGGTCTTTTGAGGGACAGAGCGTCAGAGGGAGAGGTCACGTGACGTGCGTGTCTGGCGTGTCATATGCGCGCCATTGGGCGAAGAAGGAGGACCTATGGTCTGCCAACGCTGTCGGGGGCTACTGGTATGCGAAACCTTCGATGATCTGAACATCAAAACAGACTCTCTGTACATCGCCACACGCTGCATCAATTGTGGATGTATCGAGGATGCCGTGATGCGGGCCAATCGCTTCCGCCGTCCGGTGAAAACGCGGGTAACGTTGCGCAGGAGGGGCAGGACGAGCGACGTTGAACGCATCACGATTCGCGCGGAAGAGTATGCATTGATCCAATGAGCAGTCGCTGCTGCAGCGACTGCTCATCTTCCACTTAATTATGAGAGCGAAGGTTTGCAAAGTACATGTGCACAGCCCTCTTTCCGATCATAAGGAGGCATTCAAGATGAGTAGTGGAACCATGAAGCAGCATGACCGCGTATCACGGCTGCCACGCGGACGAGGGTCGGCTTCTGAGCCGATCCCGCTGAATGACACGATGCACTACCGACCCGGTATTCTAATTTTCTCTCGGAGGCAGAAATTGCTCCACGTGAATCGCCGAGCCTTGGAACTGACAGGCCATCTTGATCAGGCTGAGCGTGAGCCGGTCTGCGGGATCCATTCAGCGCCGATGCACGAACTCCGGAATGCGATCCAAGCAGCCCTGGACCATCGCAGAGATGCCAATATCTGGGAGCTCTTCGAATTGAAGCGTGTTCTCTTTGAGGCACGGCGCAAGATCCTGGTGCGTGGATTCGGGCTGGCAGATCGGGATTCCCACGACGACTCGCGCATCGTGATCGTGCTGGAGGAACTCGGTCTTCGCCAGGAGCGCTGTGAGCCCGAGAGTCCGGTGATCGGGCCGTCTCAGGAGAGGAGGGTTGCGGCGATTCTGGGGTCAGCCCAACCGGGGTCCGATCGAGGGGTGTTCGATGCGCGCATGTATGGAACGCCCTGACAATGCATCTGGAAGGAACTGAGAATGTGACGGTATTCAGGATGGATCAACGATGAAACTCTACAAAGACGACGTGCGAGGTGTATCTCCGATATCGACGAGCGTCACAAATGGTGAAGACAGTCAGCAGCCCGTTCGCCGGAGGCCGGCCGGTCTGACGATCACGGTCGAGAAGATCGATCGTGTATTGGCTGAGGTTCAGGCGGAGATTGAGGTGCTACGGCGGGAGAGGACGAATCTGGGACTGGTGCGGGGAGAATTGGTCGGCATGGAAGCCAAGTGGAGCGGTCTTTACCGTGCAACACCTCGTTGAAGTAGCCGACTCTCGGCCGGATCTCTCGGAATCCACAGAGCTGGAGGACCGCCCAGGCGCAAAACTTCTTCACCACTAGCCCGGACTCCTGCCGGCTATACCGGCGCGCGAAACGGGATAAACTTCTGTTCGGCTTTGGCCGCCAAGATAAAGTCGCGCTCAGTCAGACCCTTCATCTTGTGCGACCAGATTTCGAGCTTGCACTTTCCCCAGGTTAGATAGAGATCGGGGTGATGGCCCTCGGCCTCCGCGACAGCGCCAACCTTGTTGGCAAACGCCAGAGCTTGCGCGAAATCCTGGAAGGTGTAGCGTCGCTCCAAATGCCCTCTCGCGTTGAGTGACCAACCCTGGCTGAGTTTCTTCAACTTGTGATTCCCCGTAGCTTGCTACGGGGATCCCCTTCTCTGGTACCTTCTGGCGCATGGTGGATCAGAGGGACAATGAGGTTCGAAAGGGTCACACTGTGCATGGCAAATCCACTACCATATTGTGTTTCCGGTGAAATATCGCAAGGCACTGTTGGATGAGGAGGTGACCGCGATTATCCAGGAAACGGCGGCAGAGATTGCGGACCGGTTTCCGATCGAGATAGAAGCGATTGGAACGGACAAGAATCATATTCATCTGCTCTGCAGTGCCCATCCGAAAATGGCTCCGGGACGGATTGTACAGATGTTCAAGAGCATCACGGCCCGGGAAATCTTTCGTCGGAAGCCTGCCGTCAAACGAGTGTTGTGGGGCGGAGAATTTTGGACCGATGGGTACTATGTGGCGACGGTCGGAGAGCGAGCGAACTGGCAGACAGTCGATCGGTATGTGCAACGGCAAGGGCAACCCCGCGAAGATCTCCGGCAGCTCCACATGTTTTAGTTCTGTGATACCCCGCAGCTTGCTGCGGGGAGCTTCATTCCCTTACCCGGAGAGCTTTCAGCGGGGAATCCCCCACGCAATCAGTACTGTTCTTGTTCGCCAGTTTCATTGGAAGCCTCCCAAATATTCTTGATCGCTCATTCACCTACTGAGGAGACTTAATTTGACCACTTGTTCCCTCAGTGGTCGTCGTAGTGCTGGTGGTGGTCGACGTTGAGCTTCTTGGAGTGCCTGTGTTATCACCAGTTTGGTCACTGATGTGTCCAGTTTTGTGATCACTGGTTTGACCACTGGCTCCGCCGCGGTTTGGATCGTTTGTTTGCCCAACAGTCTGGCCGCCCTGTCCTCCGACTTTGATCACTCCCTGAACGCTGACATCGCCTGTCGTCTTGGCTGATTCCATCCTGACGATATACCGGAAATGGCCGGGATCCCGGAAACAGACGCTGGCAGTTTCGTTTGTGGCCAGTTGGGCTGTATCGCTCGGTGTCATCCATCCACCCACATTATGTTTGCATGACAACTGCTTGTCCAACACCGCGTCAAGGAAGATGACTCGCACAGGTTGGGTCCTTTTGTTGATCCACCGAACTTCATCGCCAGTATTGACTGCTGTTTCGCTTGGCGTCAGGGTATCTCCAATAATGATGTCTTTGACGTCCCCACTCCTCGTCACCGTGGGCATACCCTGACAGCCCAACACAAAAAGTAGCGCAATCCCTAGATATCGGATCGGGTTCATGGAAGTACCTCCTTGTTAAATTCTCGAACTCATCAACGACAATTCCATCGGTTCTTGAGTGCCGGGCCTACATTCGCGACGCCAAACCTGGGCTAGAAAAACTCATCATAGAGTGCCTCGTTCCAGTTCAAGAGCATCCTGCCGGTCAGGGTACCCGGACGGAGCGATTTGTGAACAGATGGATCGCCAGCAACACAATCCCGATCAAGAACAGAATCCAGGAAATCTGGACCGCCACCGCGGCTACCCCGGTCAGATTCAAGACTCCGGCAATGAGTCCAATCACTAAGAACAACAGTGCGTAGTACAACATATCGAACTCCTTTCAATAGGACGATTCCCGAGAATCATGAAATCGTCGATACAACTACAGCTCACACATCTCATAATTCTAGAAATCCATCTGGCGCCTCACTAGGCCACAGAACTATGCTGGACCTTTAGCTGAATGGAAGCTGAGCTCAATTGCTCAGTTTCGAAAGATTAATGAGGCAGGCCAAATGACGCGTCCACTGTGCGACACTCTGCAGAAGTATGGGGAGTGAATCGTGCCGGACGATAGTTGAGGAGAGAATGAGGCTTCGGTGACGAACACGAAGGCCTGGCAACGAACCCACTTCTCGCCGAACTACAAACCACTATCCAATGGTGATCGCAGGGATGCTGGTATCGGCTTGACCTCGTCGGAGTTTTTCACGAGCCGTCATGGCCAGTTTTTCATAGTGTGTGCGGAACGTCTCGATCTCTTCCAGCGACACATCTTTCACGACTCGTAACTGCTCGCTGAAACGTCGTGGATTTCAAGCAGGCCGAATGCTGTTTCCTCTCTACTGAGCACTTTAGACCAGACTCCTGCCGGTCCAGCAGGCATAGTGTGGGAATTAACTGATGGTGGTGCAGAGCATCACGCAAGATCATAGTGTCTCAAATTCTTACCAGGGAGGTCCCCGTGAAACGGATTATGATCGCCGCTCTAGCGTTTCTGTTTGTGGTGGTTGGCATGCAACATGTCGCTCAAGCCGATGAGACGAAAGCTACTGTTGAGGATATGAAGGGCAAAGCGAACGCGAATGTTGAAAAGGCCAAGGGTGAAGTGAAAGCCCTCACGGAAGAGGCCAAAGGAAATAAAATGACTGGTGCCATGGAACGGGCGAAGGGACAAACGAAAGCAGCCGGAGAGAGAATCAAAGGCAAGGCGAAAGAACTCAAAGCCAAGACAGAGTAAATTCAGTGGAGCGTCTGTTTGCGAACACCCTGCGGAGAGGCGTCTCTTCACAGGGTGTTTCTACTGGAAGGGGACAGGAGAGAGCGGTCAGGTTACGCTGTCCTCGGACCACCCGTAGAAATGGCAACGTCTTCGACAAACCGCTCAGCCGCGTGCCGATGAAGCGATCGGAGTTCTCAGCACCACGCTCCTCTCCAATCGCCGAAGGAGTCGTTCCGGGTGACGAGGCTGTCGACGGAGAGCGTTACGGAAGAATGATCGCGCGTTCGGAGTGGCCGATTACCTTGAGAGCCGCTTCCAATGCGTCGGCCATCGGCGGGGGGCCACAGAGAAAAATCACGGTGTCAGGACCGGGCGGTGGCAAATGCTCGCGCAGCATGGCCTCGGTGATGCGGCCCGTGCCTTGCGACCAACCAGCAGGCGGCTGCTCCAATACATGATAACAATGGAAGCTCGCGTGCTTGCGCACATCCTCGTCCCACTCGTCTCGGAATATGATGTCGGCCTCGGCCTTGTTGGCAAAGACCAGAAATAGTTCGACCGCAAGGTTCTGGCCGAGAATCCAGCGAATGATGGCAATCATCGGAGTGATGCCCGTACCGCCGGCGACGAACCCCACCTGCTTTGCCAGGCCGTCTATCCAGTGGCCGCCAGAATTCGGCCCGTTCATCAGCACGCGGTCTCCCGGTCTCCGCGCATGGAGATACTTCGACACCCCGCCGGTATCGTACCGTTTGACCGTCAAGTCGAAGAACCCTGTGGTGCCGGGAACCGAAGACGGCGTATAGGGGCGTCTCGCCGATTTTCCATCGATTATGGCGTGGATGTATAGGTGATCGCCGGGCAGCATGTCCAACGTGGCGTCGTCAGGCAGGGCAAAGCTAAACGTCTTCGTATCGTGAGTCTCCTGATGAATAGCCGTGAGTTCGTAGGGTACGGGCGTCTTCGACTTGATGCGGGTGACAGGATCAGAATTCATGGTCCTACCATAAGAGTTCGAGGGAACGCTCGCAACTGAGGAATCGGACGCGGTGGGCGGCCGGAGGAGTTATCTCATGAGAAAAGCAGTCTGCTTATATTGTGCACCTTCATTATTACCCATTGTATTCAAAGGTTCTTCCTCAACCGCACGACCTGACCCAAGATACGCTGTTCGCTCGTCACGGGGAGATTACGCAGATCACACGGATATCTGGGGGTTGTGCCAATCTCCATCGATGAGCTGATCTGCTTCGCGCGGGCCCCAGGTATTGAGCTCGTACTCGTACAACGCCATCGGGGTGTCGAGAATCGGCTGCACGACGCGCCAAGCGGCTTCCACCCCATCCCCGCGAGCAAAGAGGGTGGCATCACCCTTCATGGCGTCTCCAAGGAGACGCTCATACGACTCCATCTGGTTGCCGGAGCACTGCCGTGCGACCAGTTCTGTTCGCTCGCCCACCATCGCCTCTCCAGGAACTTTGGTCATGGTACTCAAGGCGATCGTCACGTCGGGGCTGAGCCGGAAGCGAAAATAGTTCGGCAACGGTGGTTCGATCTCGTCCAACACGGGACAACATGGCCGCTTGAACTCGACCAGCACTTCGGTGGCCGTGACAGGGAGGCACTTGCCGGTGCGCACATAGAACGGCACTCCTGCCCACCGTTCACTGTCGATGTAGAGTCGGAGTGCGGCGAACGTCTCGACCTGGGACTCAGGAGCCACGCCGCCCTCCCGGCGGTAGCCATGGAATTGCCCTCGCACGACATCCGAAGGAATAAGCGGCCGGATCATCTTGAGGACGTTCACCCGTTCCTCCCGAATCGATTCAGAATCCCTACCGGACGGTTGTTCCATGGCCAGGCAAGCAATCACCATCAACAAGTGATTTTGCACCACGTCGCGAATCGCTCCCACTTCCTCGTAGAACCGACCACGACCCGCCACTCCAAACTCTTC
>ERZ1292630.318-Hain-H41-02um-R3-318-length-50947-cov-8_pt1 | contig 19359 bp, 7 predicted proteins | sample MGYA00564408_ERZ1292630 | MGnify/ENA primary metagenome ERZ1292630 (study PRJEB36523, sample SAMEA6512641) | groundwater metagenome | collected 2019-01-08 | study: AquaDiva: Metagenomics assemblies of 32 groundwater samples
GCTTTACGAGTCGCCATACGCCCACCAGCGCGCGAGTCATTCCCGCCCGGTGCACGAGTCGGTCTCGGAGTCGCCGTATCCACGTGGCACTGGCCGACGACAGCTGCACTGGAGGCACCTGCAAAGCAACATCGTGCTCGGGGAGGATGACCCGTCGACCATGCATCAGCCGTCTCCCCGCCTCGCATGTCGAGAACGCCGCCGCGCGCCGAGCCCCACCGCGCTGTACATCAAACAGTACGGATTTCCCGAGCCGAGCGACTGTCCCTCGCAGGCGGGGAAGCGACACGTGGCCAGTCGGGTGCAGCGATCGCAGCTCGAGCTGTCAACCTTCAGTGCCGCCGCACCTGCGGGAAACTTTGACCAGCGGTTCACGAAGCGACGCGTGCCCCTGATGGCCGAGGCGCTCGACGACGACTTGCTGCCGAAGGACGCCGCCTCCGCGCTGGCACATTCCAAACGGACGTTCCAGGACTCGCGTGCCTCTTCCGCGTTCACGTCCCGGGTGCTCGATGTGTATCACGACACGCGAGTGGACGACACCTACCTGCCTCGCGGAGGGCTTCGCTGCAACACGCCCCGAGATGAACTCACTGTTGGTAACATTCTTGTCGGTCGGAGTGCCCCGAAGGTCGATCGGGGACGCCGGTGCAACTACGATGTGCCGCAGACGCTCTCATTTCAGGTGTAGCAGGGGGGAAGGAAGGAAGGAAGGCATCGGTATGCCTCTCACATGTCTCCCCAGTTGTACCGCTGCTGCTGGTTCAAACGTTGTACACTCCGTTCATTTGACGCTTTTCGACTGGCGTGTCATCCCCCCTATGCCTGGTGTCTCGGTACTGCCGACGGTCTATTGCCCTGTTTCTACCCTTCAACAGCAGAAAGCGTTTTTGTTCCTTCCCTTTACGCTCTCATGACCCCTCCCGCTGCCGTCGCCATGATGGTCAATAGCCGCGACGGCGAGAGGATCGCGGCTCCTGCGCCGAAACGGTTCATCACCCTCAGTTGCGCGCTCGTTGTCATCTGCGTTTGCGGCGTAGCGGCCGCGGACTCCGTTGTTCAGCGTCGAGGCACGTCGAAATTCGTATCGATTTTAGTTACGCGAGATTGCCACGCGGAGCTTTCCGAAGTCACCGACGTGGACTCTTCATTCGAGTCCGTGAGTGTGCCGCTTGAGAAACTCACCAACTCGTCCGGCCAGGATTCGAACACCATTGCAGATATGGACGCTCATCCGGTCGCGGACCACGGCATGCTTGCGGTGCATGCCGACGACCACCATAAGTGGGTGGCGGTATATTCTCGCTCCGGTCGACGCGTCGCGCATTCGTTCCTTGACCCGCGTTTGAGGGTGGGGGAGTCGGCGCACGATCATCACGACGACGAGCCCGCGCCAACCCGCCACTCGTCGAAGGTGGGGGCGTGGTTCCAAAGGATGTTCCGGCGTTTCGGTAACGAACGGCGGGCGGACCACTCCGACAAGGGCGCCCACCGGCACGTCAAGCACATCCTTCCCTTCGGCGACATTCACGTGATGCACGTTCCGCGTGATGTCCACGAACTGGAGCTTTACTGCCACAACTTCACCCTCGGGTTTCCGCGAGTGCGTCTTGGCATCTCGAACGAGGTCCGACGAGACGCCCAGGCGGCTGCCCGGCGTGGGTTCGAGGGCCTGCAGCTGCCCCCCGCAACAGGGTTTCCTGCGGGGAGCGGCGCCGACATCATCCCAGAATCCGTGGTTGTCAACGGCCCCACCGCGACCCAAGTCAACGTCATCCTACTCGCCGCGGGGTTTACCGCGAGTCAGCGTCCAGCATTCGACGACGCCGTCCGGCGCGTGGTGGAGATGATGGATCCGCAAAACATCGCCACGCAGGGCGACGTCGATCTCCAGAACATGCACCACAGCGTGCCCTTCGACCGCTACTGGCCTTTCTTCAACGTCTTCAAAGTCTGGCAGCCAAGCCAACAGTCCGGCGCCACGCGCGACGCGATCGGAAAAAAGGTGAACAACAACCTCAACTGCTACCACCCCGCGTCCATTGAGCGTGCGGTGACCTGCCCCCTCGAGGGCACGTTGGCGCTGGCCGCGACGGCCACGCCGGTGGTCAAATCCAACCCCGACAAGACGGTAGTCGTTGTGATGGTCAACACGGGCATCTACGGCGGGAGCGCGGTGTTCAAACGGGGCTCGTTTCACGTGGGACACTTCTACCAAGGATACGACCCGCCCACCAAAGCCCAAATGGGCGATGTGCCGTGCATCGCGGACCCTTGCCCTGGGGGGGTGTGGACCTACGACCGCAGCAAGTTCGCGAGCCTCGTGAAACATGAGATCGGTCACGCGTACGGCAATTTGTTCGACGAGTACGACGTCGGCATCTCGGAAACCAAGAACATGAACCTGCTCAACTGCCAGTACCCGACCAACGGTCCGCCCTCTGCCGCCGCGGTCAACTGGAGCTACTGGATCAGCATCATGAGTAACCCGTCCGAGGCGGCCTTGTACCGCCGGGGCATCAACGACATCGTCGATGAGACTAGCGGCGAGCACGGCTTCAACGTCAAGGTGACGCCACTGCGCGTGTGCGGCTACAACAACTACTACAAGCCCAACTCGCACTGCATGATGCAGGCCGTGCGCGACTATTACATGTGCCCCGTGTGCCGAGAGCAGGCGACCCTTGTCGTGCTCCGTCAGAACGTCACCTACTCCTGGCCTCGCAGCCCCCCGCAGGACGCCACGATGGTAATTCCCGACTATGACCTGGCCGGGGTGCAATCGACCGTCAGCGGCGTCGTCTTCCACCTGCCGCAGTGGTTGAATAGCGACAACGACTTCGACGTCACGTGGAAGCACCCCAGCGGCCGGACGCTTCCGACCATTCGGTCGCCGTCATGCAAGCAGTGCCTCGTGATGAACACCTCGGACTTCGCGGGGCTGACCAACAACGTCTTGTACAACCTCACCGTCTCCATCGTGGACAGCACGATCTTCGTTTCCGACATCGCTAGGTCACGGCGCGAGAACGCAGCCCTCTTCAGTCAAACGACGTTCTTCCAGTTCAAGATCGTTGGAAAGTCGACCGTCGATGTCTCGAACTACTCGAGCGTCAACGTGTCGCGAACCGGCGGCGACGTCGGTCGCGACAGCCACGACCAACGCCTTTACTTTTACGAATGCGCGGCCCCGACCGCCTGGAACCCAGCGCCGATGTGCGTGTTCAATTTCAGCAAGAGCAACTACTCCGTTCCCAGCGCATTTGTCGGCGAGGTCGCCACCTACGACCAGTGGGTCTTCTATGTGGTCGGCGGCCTCGGCGCGGTGTTCATCCTCCTCTGGATCTGGGCCGCGAACTACTACCAGAACAAGTCCCACGGCGTGGTGCGCGCCATCTTCAAGGTCGACTTTCACGGCCTCGTGTCGATCATCCGGCGCATCATGCAGTTTGCGGCCATCGCGTTCATGGTGGCAGCCGTCGGATCCCTCGCGCTGTCGACCTACGTGTATTTTTCATTGTCCGCCTTGGGAAAGGTGGTCGTCATTGCCGGTGTCGCGCTGGCCGTGGCACTCTATGTCATGGCCTTCATCGGGTTCTGGGCCGTCGCGTACCGCTCCAAGAAGCTGGTGGTCGTCAACGGGATCGTCCTCTACATCGGCCTCACATTCCTCGTCTGCGCCGCCGCGCTCGTCGTCTCAATCGGAGCGGACATCAATGTGCGCAAGAGCTACTGGAACATGAACCTCAGCCGGTTCTGGCGCGAACTCGTGTCCTTCAACGCGCCTCGGGCGTGCGCGATCCAGGGCATGCTGGAGTGCTCGGGGTACTACCTGGCCTGCAACTCCATCGTTGGCTCAACGGAGTACTGCCCACCCGACTGCGATCAGAACAACCAGCAGTACGGCACGTCGTGCCAGCTCAAGCTCGTCCAGTTCATCTCCGGCAACTACACGTACATCGTCGCGGTGCTCGGCGCGTCGATCGGACTCATGACCTTCGCGCTGCTCTTCAACTTCACCTACTACTTCAAGCTGCTCCAGATGAAGACGGCGATCTTGAACATGCACAAGCGCAAAATCGAGAAGCATGCCATGTCGGCCCACATCCCGGTGAGGCAGGCGCAGCGCAACACAGCGATGGTGCTGCTCAAGTCCCTGGACAAGGGAGACATCAAGTCCCTCGTGAAGGAGTTCAACCGCATCGACACTGATCACAGCGGCCAGCTCGACCGAAAGGAGTTCACCGTGTTCTTCAAGAAGGCGCTCCTCTACAACATTACGCCGCAAGAACTAAACGAAATCTTCAGTGTGGCCGATTTGGATGGCGATCAATCCATTTCTCTCCACGAGTTCTTGCTGCTGTTCAACAAGGACGCGGAGAAGGTGCTTCAGGAGATGCCCGGCATGAAGGGGCTCCGCGCTCAAGTCGACACCAACCGGGCGGCGGAAATTCACCGCCGCGCGGCGTCGACCTTTGGGGATGTCGGTCTCACGTCGCAGGAGATCAAGGGGAAGGCGGAGGCGTCGCCGAAGGTGGCCGCCTACCGTCCTCCGTCGAGCAAGCCCCCGGACCCAGAAAATTTGATCTAAGGGAGGGGGGGGGGCATGATATGCTCGCGCGGGTTCGTTGGACCCACCTGTGACCTTAGCGGTATCTGCGATCGAGGCGCGAATCCATTCGACAGGCTTGAAATCGCCCCTTCACTCGCGTGAATGATCGTGCTGTGTGTATGTGGGGTGTCGCTGGAAAAACGGACTTGCGATCAATTTTGACGTTGTTTCACGTTCGTCTGAACTTTTTCACCGACCGTCGGACTTGGAGTTCCGGTGGCGGCGTCAGTTCCGTGTTGTCGTGGTCTCTGCCCTTGCAGCATGCGCATCGTTAGTGGCTTTTCATTCGTAACGGTGAACCGGACATTTACCACGTGAACCCAGCGCGGCTTTGCATCAAAAATTATTTGTCCCTCCAGCACGTCACACCGCAGACCAAGAGATCATAATTTTTGGGGGGCGATCCTTCGGAAAACCACACACACAGACGACCATGCGCAACGCGATACGGTTCGCTCTCGTCGTGCTGGCCACTATGAGTGTGAACGCGATTTCCCCCAAGTCCGCGCTATCCATTCGCCAGAGTCGAATCGGCGGCGAGGCGGAAGGAGGTCCCAAGGTTAACCTCAAGGTGTACGGTGATGCCGTCAATTGCTCGGCGGCGACGTTGCAATACACGAAAGTGATGCCCGCAAATGTGTGTCACAACGCGGGAACTCACAGCGTCGAGTGGCACTGCCCAGGAATCCCCAACACTACGTCACCGGCATGTTTCGCCTATCAGACGTTCGGGGACATTTTTTGCGGGACGCCGCAGGCGACGCACATCAACTACTGCGGCGAGTGCAAGGAAAACACGCTGCGTGTCTGCCAGTTCGACGCCGCGGACCCATCGGTGCTCCTCCAAGTCGTCTTCGCAAACTGCACGGACGATCAGTGCGGCACCTGCGCAGGCGGCTATTCTAAGGACCTCACCACGGTTCGCAAACCACGCGCCGATGCTGGCGCCGCAACCGGCTCTCCGCTTGGATCTACGACGCTCACCCAGGGTAGCTGCCAGCCTACGTTCAACGCCTTGGGCTACATCAACACCGCCGCAACGCTGCTGCCGATGACGTCCACCCTGCGGCACTGCTCGCTCATGCTGCACGATTGGTGGATGGGCTCCTCCACGTGCGCATCAGGCCACGGGTGGGACTACATCGCACAGGGCATCTGCAACGCCGGTTGGCTGATCGAATGTGAATAGCGAACCACGAGCGATCTGGACTAATGGGGTCCCAAAACGACTGAAGTGAGATGAGAGGTCAGTATTGTTGTATAGTATAGCACCTGGTGAGGATGACTTCGCGTTGTGATTTTGGTCCATTTGTGTGAAAGCCCTCCTCGCACCACTGCGTTTCACATCCATGCCGCGCTACTACCGGCTGCCCGCGACGCTTGATCACCTCGGCGATGACGATGTGCTGTTGCCCCAGGTTCAGGCAGACCAGCACGGGTTGCGGTCTGGCAACCCAGGGGACAGTGGCACAGCCGCGGCGGAGGGGACCGCGCCTCCTCTCGCGGGTGATCCGATGTACGGCTTCTCGCACTGCTGCGCGACGATCGCAACGGCCTTTGCGCCTCCTGCGATGTGTGGCGCTCCCCGACTGCGCGTCGTGCTCCAGCGGCGAAGTGGTCACCTTGCGCTGTCCACCGCTGGGCCCACGAGCGCGCCACCACGAGGCGGCGATGTGCTGTCGTTCCTCGACCTGGAACGGCTATCCGGACGCTCGTTAGACACTGCCACCGACGAGTTGGCCGCGATCGACTGGGTCGCCGACTCAGCTCCGACAGCCGCTGCAGACGGTCGACTGGACGGTCATTCGGCCCTGGCGTGGTTATTCAAGACGCCGCGAACGGACCGCGATGGCGACGAGCGCCGAACGGGTGCATCGTCGTGGGTGAAGGCCGATGCCGGCCGCGTATGGTTGCGTCAACAACGCGACATCGAACAGCTGCTTGGACTCGACGCGGCACCCGGGCAGCTCCCGTGCGGGGACCGCTTGGGGCACGCCATTTGTGTCGGTGGACACCTCGTGCAGTGCAGCCTGCCTCGCGCTCTGACGCGAACCGCGCGCTCTCTCGCTTCGCTGATGGAGGCCGCGGCAGGCATGGAGAGTGCGCCGCGCGTCTTGCGGCTCCCAGTCAACGACGGTTTCCTGCATTCAAATGCCGACGGCCTGCGGCAGGGGACGCCCCAGTTCCAGTCTACGCCGAGGTACATGGACCTCTGGATTTCGCTGGGAGGCTCTCCCTCGTGCTGGATCGCGATTCTTGTCGCACTGTACCATGAGCAGCCCACGGATCTGCGCAAACAGACTGCGAGGAAGGCGACCGTGGAGCCGGCTGCGGATTGTCAACAACGCTGGTCAGCGGCCTTGGGCCAGGCCGTGCGGAACCTCGAGCGCCAGGCCGACCAGCTAGCCGCGCACTGCCCGACCGACCGCTACAGTCAGTGGTGCACCCGGCTAGCCGCCTCTGTGGATCCCACATCGGGGGTGCTTGCTTACGGCACGGGCCCCGTCCGGCAATTGCACCGAGGAGGCAATAGCGGCTTCATGAGCTTCGCAGCGTCGCCTCTTCGGTCTCGCACGGCCACGCACGATTCCTGTCTCACACAGCTCCTTCAAGCCGGTAGTCGAGGCAAGCTCATTCACGAGGCCGTGGTCGCGGCGAACTCCATCTTTACGGCCTTGTCGGACGCGAACCCTTGTGCGTTGGCGTTGACCGCGGAGCATATGGTGAAAAGCGCACTTCCCACCAGGCGATTCGGCGTCGTCGCGTCGCAGCTGGTCCGCAGTATCATCGTCGCCCTCCCCCCGAAAGCGGCGGTGTCTCCCATGGAGCCGAAGCGGGGCGCCTCGACGCGCGTGATTCACCTCGTCGCGACGGCGGCGCTGTGGCCCGATCATCGGGTCGCTGCGGTGCTCGTGACGATATGCCCTTTGGGCTACCCGACCCCGCAGCAGCTCGCCTGGTTCAGGTCGATGCTCTTCATAGACTAGTGATCGGGAAAGGCGCCACCGCCGCTTGGCACCCATTTAGATAGCCGTTGCGTTACACAACGCCGCCAGGACGGAGCAACCGAAGTGCCTTGACGGACGCGCGACAATATTTTCATTCTTCGTTGCTATCATTTGTTATCTCCCCCGTTCGGCCTTCCCTCTCTCTCTCTCTCTCTCTCTCTCGTTCGATTCGTGAACTCTGTTAGAGTTTCCAAGGACCAACGATGGATGCGATTGACCAGTGGTCGTCGCTCGATCAGCGCGATGCCGACCGCCGGGCGGTCGCTGCGATTATCGCCAGCGACGACGTCGCGGGCGTCTTGGCGCAGCTCTCGCGGGAGTTCGACATGAAGCTGGCCGCCAAGCTGAACGGACGACTGCACGTCATGATGTCGCCATCGCTGCGAGACGTTGGAATCGATATGGAGATTCGTCGACCGGCGGGCCACGACAGGCCAGCGGTAGGGGCGGTGGTGCCTCGGGCGACGAACGACCCGACCGAGAAGGGGCGACGCTCACTGCCACCACCTCCGCCGCCGCCGCCGACGGATGCCAGCGGTGGGGCGTCGTCCGCGATGCAGCTTCGCGAGGCTCTTTCCGTCGTGCAGCAGATGGCGGAGGATGAACGCCGGGCGGTGGGCCACAGCGCAAAGCTGATTTCGAAGCTAAAAGCGCAAACGCAAAAATTTGCGCGGTCGCTCTTGACTGCCAAGGCCCCAGAGTCACCGCGTGCGGCCCCAGTCGCCGCCGCCAAACCGATGGGAGAACAGGTTTCGGCCACGCTCGACACCTCCATGGTCCGCGACGCGGGGCGGCCGACAGAGGAACAGGACATGCCCCGCCTGCTTGCCACACAGCGCCCTTTAGACACTCGCGACACGTCAGATGGGTTGGATCTCTCTCAGATGGTCATTCACCGCACATCCGCAGCACTCAATCACGACGACGAGCAGCAGGACCATCATGGACGGGGCCCCGGGGCCGTCCCCTCGGCAACGCACGCCGATGCCAGCAGAAACCTCCAGCCACTGGTGCTGCCCGTGACACCCAGTGGCCCGCTTCGTTCGGCGACGCCGAGCCTGACCCACGAAGAGCGCCTCCGGAACTACCGGCTCCTGCAACGAGATGCGGTCGTCGTTAATCCCCAGCACCTCGTGCGGCCCACCTCCACTCACCCCGGCAGCGCCACGCTGCTGTCGTCGACGTCACTCGACGGCTCCGTGCAGCCGGCCGCGCTGTTTGACACGGTCGTGACGCATCCCCCGTTTGGCTACAACCAAAACGCCCCTGTGCTGGTGTCGGTCATCGAGGCGGCCGCGGCGGACCACAATCACCACCACCACCACGGGGCTACCACGGGGAAGAGGCAGGCGCCCCCTCCTCCTGAAGTAGCCGTCTCGCCGCCTCTAGCCACCAGTGCATCACCGAGAACCGCGAAGACCGACGAGCGGGTGATCGCGGCACCGACGGCTCCGGAGGGTCGGGTGCCGCTGACGGCGCTGCGCAACTCGACGTTGCTGGAGCGTGCCGCGGCGTCCACCCTAGGAATGAGCAACGCGCGGCTGACATCGTCGTTTACGCCGAAGGGATTGCCCCCGCCGGCTCCTCCGAGTCCCTCCGCGCCTCGCCTCATGAACGACGGGGCACCAGCCGATGCGAACGACCTCCAAAGAGCGGCGGTGGCGGCCGGCGGCGGCCTCCTGCGAGGGGGGACGAGTCCTCAGATGGCGATGGCCGATGCGACCCACGGGGCTCGGTCACCGGGAAACGGCAGCTTCGCCACGCCGGATGGGTACGTGCCGTCGTCGGTGAAGCCGCCACGCCCAGCAGCGTCGGGCGACGACGCCACGGACGACGCCACGCCGCCGCCGCCGCAGACCGGAGCGCGTGTCGCTAGGGTCGATTCCCCCTCCTCGGCATCGTCTTACACCGGCTCGTCGGACTACGACTACGACTATGACTCGTCTAGCCGGTCTTCGTCGCTGTCGCGAGACGGTGAACCACCCGGCGGGCGGTCAAAGAGCAACGCCAAGCCAACGAGCGGAACCGCAGCACCGCTGCCTCGCCCGGCTCAAGCAGCCCCTCCGCGCATTCAGATCAAGTCAGGGGCGGCGCACGCTTTGGCTGCTGGGCCGCCGCCGCAGAGGATTGTTGTCATGCCGGCGGGCACGCCGCCACCTTTCGTGAGTCGCGCCCCACCCGCGTTGGTCCAGAGCGGCCCTACGGCCCCACCCGGTCGCGCTTCCATCCTCGCCGGCATGCCACCGCCGTCGGCGCTGCCGCCTCGGCCGTCCTTCGTCCCCCCGGCGTTCGTCCGTCCTCCAGCGCCCCACGTCGCTCCACTCGTCATCACGCGCGGAGCCACGGTGCAGCCAGCCGCTCGCCATGACCCGGTGCTTCTCGGCGCAGCCCCTTCTGCACGCGCGGTGACCCAAGGAGCCGTGGTTGCTCCGAAGCCTGCTGCGTTGCGCAAACCACAATCCGCGATGTGAGGCCATCGCGCCGCGAGAGTTGTGGGACGGGTTATGGTGACCCTCTTGATGATTCGGTTGTCTTCCTCCGACCACTACTACGACACTGCGACGACTACAACAACGACACCTCGCCGACGTAGATATCCACACACCCCATTCGAGACCCCTTCCGCGTGATCGAACGACCGAACGAGACAGGAGAGTTGATGGGAGATTACCAGCCGTTTGTTGTTACCATCGTTCGGGCGTTCCCCCCTGTTAGAGAGAATACACTCTCCCTATTTGTATTCAACGGTTCCTATTCTCTCTCCTTCTTCTTTTCAACCCACAGCCGCCTCAGCATGGCGGCAGAGCCTAGCGCCGCGGCCGCCGAGCCCAACCGCATCATGGTGTACCTCCGCATCCGTCCGTCGAAGCGCAATGAGATCAATGAGGCAGAGGGATACAAGTACTTCTTCGACATCGGCCCCAACCACAAGACCACGACCCTCGTTGACATCGGCAAAACCTACGAATTTGACTGGGTCTTCGAGGGCGACAGCGTGCAGCAGGAGGAGCTCTACACCCGCGTCGCCGTGCCGGTCATCGACAACGTCTTCAAGGGCTTCTGGGGCACCATGATGGTCTACGGCCAGACCGGTTCGGGTAAGTCGTTCACCATGTGTAACTTCGAGGTGGGCCAGCAGGGTATCATCCCACGCACCATGAAGGGAATCTTCGATCGCGTCGCCGAGGATTCGAGCCGCGTCTACACCATTTGTTTTTCTTTCATTCAAATCTACCTCGACAAGCTGCAGGATCTGTTCAACCCGGAAGAAACGAAGGAGTTGCAAATCACGCGCGACGCGACAGGGGTGCAGTTCCCGGGCATCAAGGAGCACGTCGTCACCAGCGAGGACCACTTCCGCCAGCTGTACGAAAACGGCAACCAGTACCGCGTGGTCTGCGCCACGAAGATGAACCCCGTCAGTAGCCGAGGCCACGCGGCGCTCTTCATTCAGATCAAGTCCGTGCCGCGCGACGATCCAGGCGGCGAAGTGCGCAACGGGAAGCTTTTCATGATCGATCTCGCTGGCTACGAACGCTTCAGTAAGACCGGAGTGCAAGAGGGAAAAATGAAGGAGGAGGCGAAGACCATCAACGCGTCGCTCCTGTCGCTTGGCAACGTCGTGTCCGCCCTCTCCGAGCGGTCGGAGCACGTGCCGTGGCGTAATGCGAAGCTCACCCGCATGCTAGAGGACGCCATCGGCGGACGAGCCAAGTGCTCCATCATTCTGACGGCCGGCCCCAGCAGCGAGCATCAGTACGAAACACTCGGCACCATGTACTTCGGCTCGCGCGCCATGGCGGTGAAGACCAACGCCAAACTGGCCGTCAACATCGACTACCAGAAGTTGGCGAAAAAGCTTCAGGAAATGCTGAACGCGGCGGAGAACAAAATTACGGGTCTCGAGGCGGAGGCGGCGAAGCGCCAGCTCGAACGCGAGGAACTCGAGTCTCGCTTCCAGTCGGAGTGGGCCAACGTCAAGAAGCGGCAAGAGGACGCCCTGCAGGACCTGCTCAAGAACGGTGCCACGCCCGACAAGATTCAGGAAGCGATCAATGCCAATCGCATGGAGACGGAGTTGCTGGAAGAGCAGCACTACGTCCAGCGAAGCGCGTTGCAAGAGGTGCAGGAAGAAATCGTCAAGCAGCAGCTCATGCAAACGCAGCAAGACGCGGAAGCCGACGAAGAAAGAGTCAGAACGGGCGCCAACTTGGACCTCGGAAAGCTTCAGCGAGAACTCAAAAGCGAGCGCGAGGAAAAGGAAAAGTGGAAGGCCAAGGCGAAGGAAGCCGAGACGGAGGCCCGCCGACTTCTTTGCGAGTTGAACGAAGAAAAGTTGAAGTCCGCTTCCAACTTAGGCGATCTCGGGGGCGGAGCGCCCGGCTCGCCGAGGGGTGCCGGTGGCGTCAGTCTCTCAACGGGCGAGATGCGGAAAGAGATGGAACGCCGCATCGAGAGCGTCAAGGAGATGCTCGAGGAGCAGCACATGCTGAAGTTGCAGGAGGTCGAAGAACCCCTGAGGGAGGAGCTGGAGCGCATCAAGGCCAGCCACGCCGAACTGAAGGCGTCCTTCGATGACCAAGTGATGGCGCAGAAGGACGCGCTCACGCAAATGTATGAGGAGGAGCTGGCGACGACGCGGAAGCACTCTGTCGAAACACAAGAAAAGCTCAAGAAGAATCACATGACCATTAAAAAGTCGTATCAGCAGCAGAACCAGCAATTGCAGGAGGAGAACGAGCAGCTGCTGCGCCAAGTGGCGGATCTCACCTCCAAATGCGGGGGCGACGCCGGTGCCGCGAGTTCCGGCGGAGAGCCCAAACGCGTCGGGGTCCCGTCCCTCGCCGACGTGATGATCATGAAGAAGCAGAGCGAGAAGAAAGTGGAAGAGCTGTCTCAGAAAATTGGCGACCTGCAAGCGGATTTGGAGTATGCCAACACCGAAAAGCAGGGCTTGAAGAAGCAACTAGACGAGTACGAACCCAAAGCCGGTGAAGAGCGCCTAAAGCCAGCGGTTGTCCGCCGTCTGAAAGAAGACTTTGAAAAGATGCAAAATGACAAAAAGGCACTCGAGACTGAGCTGTTCAAGCTCAAAGCCGCGCAGGCGCTCAGCGGTCCCCAAAAGTTGACGTCCTCCTCGACCGAGGAGGACGAGGAGGACCCGCTCGATGCCAAGGAGGACATCTCGGGCGACTTCGAGGGCATGATCGTATTCAACCAGAAACTGCTAAAGTTCCCCTACTTTGCTGGGGCGCAGAAAATTGTCAACAACCACGATGCGGTGCTGAATTCTCTGACCACCGACCTCGATGACTACCGCCGGGCCATGCGTCTCCGGATGTTCTTCCTGGGCGACACGGGCAGCGGCAAGAGCTCCGTGGTCAAGTGCTTCGTCGCGGCTGGTCCCTCCCTCATCAAGAGCGCGCCTGAGGTGACGCCGACGCTGCACCCCGTGATCCACAGCGGGAGCATCGACGACACAACGACGCCGAAGGGGGACCTTCACAAACTCTACGTGAAGTTTGAAGATGTGGAGGAGCGCACGTCTGCCGGGTCGTCGCAGGGCGGCGGTCTTTTTGGAGGCATGGCATCCCTCGTCGGCTTGGGCAGCAACGGCGTGTCCGATCCTTCGAAGGTCTACGTGGACATTGTCGACAACCCCGGCGCCGCGTCGTTCTGGCGTGGTGGAAGCACGATGTTTCTACCCGGTAAAAACGCTGTCTACTGCATCACCTACAAGCTAACCAGCGGCGTCGACGCGATCAAGGAAGAGATCACGCGGTACATCGAACTCGTCCACGCGACCTCGGCCCGCAGCTATCCCAAGAACATCGGTGGCGACACGCCTCGAGTCGTCTTTTGCCTCATCGGCACGCACCGCGACGGCCTGCGGGACAGCAAGGACGCCGCCGTCGTCGCGCTGCTCAACCGCGTGACCCTTTCGCTCGGCGACGTCTTCTACCGCCTGCGAGGGGAATCCGTCAACGGCCTCGTCTGCATCGGCAACTTCGCTATCAGCTGCCGAGATTGGACGGTCACGAGCAGCAAAGGGGCGCGCGGGCCGCAGACGCTGAAGGACCTCTTCTCGTGGCTGACGCTGATGACCAACCAGGTCAATCCAATTCGACCGAGCACGTTGCTGCCGTCGGCGCGAGAGACCGTCGCCCACAGCTCTTACATGATCGGCGACGATAAGATCGAGGCGGCCCAGGAAAAGACCTCGCAGCTCGACTCTGTCGGCCGCCGCTTCAACCGAGGCATCGTCACCCTCCTGTCGCTGCTGTTCCGCGAGAGCAAAGTCCGTTGGATTTTGGATGACAAAGAGCTTCGCACCATTGTCGGAGAGCATTTGGGCGTCTCCGACGGAAGCTCCGCAGCGTCCATTGGTACGATCAATTTCGTGATTCGGGAGCTGCTCGCACGCGGCATTATTGCGTCCCTTCCACACATCTTCTACGAGTCGAAGTATTTGCCCAAGGCGAAGGACGACTACGCACCCGATGAGGTCCCCCTCCCTAGGGACGGCACGGTCATCTTGGATCCTTCCCGCTTCCTCGTGATCTACTCCGCCTTCCTCTCTCCCCGATCGTTCGCCGACCTGCCCCAGACGTTGCCCGCGTTGAAGGACAAGGCGATCGCGCTGTACGACACCGCCGCCCTCGCAAAACACGCGCCGCTCGCCTCACGCGGATTGATTCCCCAGGAGCTCGGCCAACTCCTGCTGCAGCGCTTCCTCGGATTCACGTGCCAAGATATTAAACTGATGTACGAACTGCTCTGTGTGATCGGCCTCGGGGTGTGCATGAAGAGCGAACTCACGATGCTGTCCCCTGCGCACTTCAGCCGCTACATGACGTCCGGCTTCGTGGACTATCTATCGTTCCTCGTGTCGTGTCACGGCGACGGTGCAGGGCGCAAGTACGAACTCAACGCCGCGCCGCCTGCTTTTTTCGCCCGACTGCAATTGAAGTTGATGCCCTTCTCGCACGTTCCTGCGAAAGATTCCGCGTCCCTGGAGCTCAATTGGGCGGATGGATCGTACTTGTGTTTCGACAAATCACGCCTGAAGCACGGTGTGTTCGCGTCGCGCGCCGCCAAAGAAGCGGTCATGCAGCTGCAGCTTCCCGCCCGCGGGATCTTGCGCCTCGAGGGCAATAACATCTACGTGGCGATCACATCGCGCGGATCGTCGCCCGCCGCGTTGAACGCCGTGAAGCCGCTACTGCAGGCCGTGCACCATGAGATCGTCGCGCTCTGCAAACGGGAGTTCCGCGGCGTCACTGCCAGCTTCCAGGAAATGACCATCGGAGGTTGGGACGGCAAAAAGGGCCGCCTGCAACAGGGCATCTCGGCCATTCTGTCTCGCTGCGGCGCCAGCGTCGACGAGATTCGCGTGCAGCAAGGGATCGTCGGCTCGTTGAGCGATCCCAAGGGAGTCGAGATCGACAATGCGCTCGCCGCCCTTCCGGCCTTCTTTGTGTCCGAAGACGCGTAAACCGGCACAACGACGACATGTTCGGAAAAGGGCTGTGATGGGGTGAACGGTCTGCGAGGCGGGCACCGGATCCCCCCGGATTGTGATTGGAGTGTGTGTGCGGGGCGTTGCATGCTGGTGTTGTGTGTCGAGGGAGAGGTGGTAGTACGCAGGGCGACGTATTGAAAACAAAGGGTCCGATCGAACACACACACATGGGGGGACATGGCCGTGCGTTCGACACCGATTCAATTAGTGGGCTGGGTAGCCGGCAAGGTGCGCAGAGTGGTTCTTTCCTTTGCTCCTCCCAGGTTGCCGATCCGAACTCGCACCTTCCTTCTGGAGACCACGACGACGGCAAAGACGACGGCGCAAAATGACGACTTTATTTCGATCGACGAGCAAAAGTGCGACGGACGGGAGCCAGAGCGCCCCCCACTCGTCCGCGCCCCTCTCCACGAACCCGTCCCCCTTGATGGGCCCTCCGCCTGCAAGCAGCCACACCTCGCAGGGGGCGGCGTCGCCGCTGCCGCCGGCCTCCACCTTCGCCTCAGCCGCATCCCGGTCTCAGCCGCTCTTCTCCAGCCAATCACTGGGCAGTACCCCTCCTTTGTTGGGATCGTCTGGCTCGACCTCCTCCGACGGTCAGCTGTGGGCGGACAAGTACCGCCCCACCACCGTCGAGGGCATGTGCTACCCAGCGGCTGCGAACCGCCTGCTGCAGTGGATCGCGACCTTCGACCGGGCCGTCCATTCGTCCTCACCCGCAGCGGAGGGTGCCGACAAGTTCCACCGTGGCGCGCTGCTGAGCGGTCCCCCGGGCATCGGCAAGACAACGGCCGTCCACGTGGTCGCGAGGCAGTTGGGCCGGCAGCTCATCGAACTCAACGCGAGCGACAAGCGCAGCAAGCGGAGCCTCGTGGAGTCCGTCTCCGACCTCGTCGACAACACGGTGCTGGGTCGCGGTGGGCATACCATGACGGCCCATTCTGCGGCAGCGGCGACCACGCTGCACCGGCTGCCGATCATTCTCATGGACGAAATTGACGGCTGCGACCCGGGGGGTGTCGGGGAAGTCATCGCGATGCTCAAGAAAACCAAAGTGCCCATCATCTGCACCTGCAATGATCGCTTCACGCAAAAGCTGCGAAGCCTCGTCAACTACTGCGAAGATATTCGGTGCAGCCGTCCGCCGTACACGGCGATTGCGAGCTTTGTCATCCAGCGCGTGTTGCGGCCCGAGGGATTCACGGTGCCCCCCGCCGTGCTGGAGGATATCATCCAACGCGACGGCAATGACATGCGCAGCGTCATCAACAACTTGCAGCTTTGGTGCGTCGGGTCGAAACGCAACATGTCCAGCGAGGAGGTGGCGCGATGCGCCCTCTCCTCTTTCAAGAACCACGACCAAGGCATGTTCGGCGTACCCGAGGAGCTGCTGGTGAAACGGTCGGCGACGGGTCCGCCCATGCGCATCGAGGACCAGCTCGCCGCCTTCTACAACGGCGAGCTCGTCGACCTGTTCATCCACGAGAACTACCTCCACTTCCGACCCATAACGGGCGCCGACTGGCTCAAGTCCGTTGCGAGAGCCAGCCGCTTTATCGCGGAAGGCGACGTCGTGTCGAGGACGAAGTTTGTCGATCAAAATTGGTCGGTCTCCTCAACCCACGCGTTCTTGTCGACGGTGCTGCCATGCTCGATCGTTCGTGGGGAGTACCAGAGTTTTTTGACGGGTCCTGCCGTCGGCTTTGACAAGGCTCGCCCGGTTAAGTTCCCCACTTGGTTGGGTAATAATTCGTCGGGGACAAAGAATCGACGCCTCTTGGTATGCGCCGCGCACGAATGCGCCCTTGCCGGCTGCGGAATGGAAACCGATAGTTTCGCGATGGACCGTGCCCCTCTCATCGCCGCGAAGCTTTCCCAGCTGCTCACCGAGAGCGGTGCGGAGGACCGCCCCAACGCCGTGAAGCGGTCCATCGCCTTCATGGACAGCTACCACCTCCTTCGCGATGATTTCGACTTTGTGAACGAAATCAGCCGATTTTCTCGCATCGCAGCGAGTCATCACACGGCATTCAACCGGCGGTTGGACACCGTGCCGGCTGCTACAAAGTCAGCGTTTACCCGGGAGTTCAACAAGTTGCACCGGTTCGAAACGGTCGGGCAGGTATCCAAGGCGGGCGCCGCCGCAGTCTCTCGCGGCCGGGCAGAGCCTCCGCCGGCCGCCGGGTCCGACGACATGGGCCGGGCCGCGGATGCCGCCGACGCGGAGAGCGGCAGTGACGACGAGGACGAAAGCCCCGCCGCCACGGCGCCGAAGCGAGGGGCCCCGACGCCGCGTCCCCCAGGCAAAGGCGCGCCGTCTAAGCGGCAGTCGAAAGTCGCGTCGAAACCCCCAGCGGCCCCGGCAGCGGGGAAGCGACTCACCGGTGCGAAACGAAAGCTGTCGTTCGTCGCTGACGTAGACGACGATGAGGATTAAACTCGATCCAGCCCGTTCCGAGTGGTTCGCTTGGCCACACTAAATCGCCCGGCAAATATGCACCCGCGTCGCGTTGCCTCGCGCCGTTAGGTCGCATAACACCATTTTCCCCCTCTCTTTCTCTGCCGATGTCCGCCGCGGTGGTAGCCGTCTTTGTCGCGCAGTCACAAGCAGCCGACGTTCGCCTTCCCTCCCTTGACGATCGGAAGCTCACCTTCGTGGCCATCGCACTTCCTAACTGTCTGCGATCCACGCGAGGCATCGTTGCCGCTGCGGTCACCAAGTTTTCTCGTCCGTACTGTTGCTACTTCAACGCCGTCAGTTCCATCCGCGATGGGGATCGCGACGTTTGGGAGGCCGTGAACGCCGAATTGAGCCGCCACAGCGTCCCGATCGCGTCGACGCAGCCGCGGCATTGCCGCTGGAATGGATCGGAGCAGCGCATGCAGCTCTACTACAGTGGCATGACCCTCATGCCATTCCGAACCATCGCCTTTCCGGCCTACGCGGCGGCCGCGACGGCTTCGCCGCTGATGCCCGACTTGGCGCTCCCCGTGGTCGTCCGATCGTCGGCTACGGGCGATATCGCGGCCACGTGCGCGAATGATGCTGCGCTGCGTGAGGCCGTCTCGGCGTCGCTTGACCGCGAGCCTGATGTGATCGTCGAGGAGACCACGTCGGCCCATAACGTCATGATCTCGGCATTGGTCTGCGGGGGACCACCCGGCGGCGGCGCGCACGTGCTGCCCCTGGTGCTTGGCGGCACCACGAATGGCGCGAAGGGGCGAGCGGTGGCCAGTCATGCCGCTCGCGTATCGGAGTGGTGCCGCAAATTTTTTGACACTGCCCTTGAGGGCAAGGGGTTGGCACTGCTTCGTTTCGAGGTGCGCGGTGCCGGTGTGGGCGACGACGCGGCGGCGGGTGACCTAGTCGTCGTCGACGTGAACATGGCGCCACCCGTCTTCGTTCGACCCCGTGACGCGGCCACCAGCGGCACGTCCGCGGCCGTCGCGGACCTCACGTGGGAGTCGCTGGACATCATGGAGGCCATGGAGGAGGTCTCCTTCGCCGATTGGGCAGCGGAGGTCGTGGCAAACTGCCTCCGACAATTTCACCCGCCTACGTTCAAGATAGGATTCGACCCGAAGGCCAAGGGATACTTCGTCCGCGCCGCACGCTCCCTTCGCTCGGGCGACGTTGTCTTCCATGACGAGGGCCGCGCGTTTCCGATCGTGACGAAACCTTTCGTCGACGCAAACTGGTCGAAGGCGGACCAAGAAACCTTCTCGAGGTACGCTTGGCCGATCGACTCGGCTGGCCACGTTTACGCCATCTGGGAAAACGAGCCCAAGACCTGGCGCCCCATCAACCACAGTTGCCACCCCAACTTGGCATTCGCCGCGCCGCACTCCCTCAACGTCATCGCTAGGCGTGACATTGCCGACAATGAGGACCTCACCCTCGACTACGCCACGTTCTGCGACTTGACGATGCAGCCGTTCGACTGCTTCTGCGGGACGCCACAGTGCCGCGGCAAGATCGTGCCGAACGATGGCGTCCTCAAGGGCTATGGCGGCTGCGCGTGGCACCGCGGTGGCGTGTCACGTTGAGAGCGGCAAGGAGGAGGCGGGGAGCGGGGGAAGCGGATTCCCCACAACCAGCAACCGTGCACGCTTATTCGATGGGGCACGCGAAGGGCCAACGAAAGGAAACGCCAGCTGTGCTGTGCCGCACTGAGACAGCGAACGTCAACCACACGTTGTCACGGTGTAGGGTGTGG